>Ga0247608_10000654_pt1 | contig 53770 bp, 45 predicted proteins | sample 176DNAGHGlowgp2_FD_193490 | JGI IMG/M metagenome (GOLD analysis project Ga0247608, IMG submission 193490) | Sheep rumen microbial communities from Palmerston North, Manawatu-Wanganui, New Zealand - 1766 DNA GHGlow gp2 | ecosystem: Host-associated > Mammals > Digestive system > Stomach > Rumen ... | reverse complement strand
AATCAAAATTACGATGGGGGGGGGGGTTAAATAAAATTGAAATTTTATAATAAAGAAAATTAGTCTGTTTAAGATAATTTAACTAGCCAGCATAATACTTTTTGGCTACAAAAAGAAGGCTTATAAGAGGAATAATCGTATGAAAAGAGAAAAATTTGTCATGCCATTAGCCGAAATTATCGATTTTGTTAATGACGATATTATTACGTTAAGCGGTGTTGAGAAAAACGGCATCTGGGAAGATGATGATAATTCAGAGATTTGGAGTTTTTAATTATGAAGAAGAAAGTATTATTTTTAGCATCCCTTTGTTTAGGAGCATCTCTTCTTGCTAATTCAGGTCATTTTAATGCTTTACCATTTGAAGTAAGCGAATCAACAGTTGCTGAAGAAGCATATTTTGGAAGAGCAAAAATTTCAGGAAAATTAAAAGAAATTGTTAGACATAATGAAAACGAACTTGAAACTATCGTTACACCAAAAATTGGTATTCAAAGTCAAAGAAGTGCTGATTTAAGTAAAATTTCTATCCGTTATACAGCAGCTATTTCTACGCTTGATGTCACAGCTACACGGACTAGAGCTGCTTATGATGCAACAGGCACAGTTTTAAAAGAATCTGCTCAAAAAGTATCAAAAGTTGCTTATCAAGCTTTAACTAATGGCGATGAAGTTTTAAATGCAATTGATGTAGAAGATGAAAATGGTGCCAAACCATATAAATATTTTGTTGTTTATACTTTACTTAACATTCCTTATGAAGAATATGCTAAAGGTTATATTACAGCAAGCTTATCTTTAACTAGAAATGAAGAAACTGTTAATTCAAAAGAAGTAGTAACAACAGTTGATCAAACTGAACAATTCTCATTTGATGCAAATACATCAGGTTATTTCTTAACTGGTACATTTGATGGAGAAGAAAAAACTATTGCTCCTCATACAACAAATCAAGATGGAAACTATGCTGCATTTTTTACAAAACTTAAAACAACAGATAGTTTTAAAGTCGTTAATAGAGATGCATCTTCATTTAAAGTTTTAGATTCTACAGCTCTTTTCCAAGATAAAGAACACTTTGTCATTAATAACAATTTAATTAGTCCTAAAGTTAATGGTCAATATGATTTTTATATTTCAAGCAATGATGCAACAAAAGAATATATCTATGCTTCAGCTGCTCACTTAGAAAAGACTTTATATTTTAAACCAAATGAACACTGGAAATCTGCTGGTGCTAGATTTGCTATTTATACATTTAATAACGCGACAAATAAAAACGAACGGTTGGATTTAACTGAAGAACCAAATACTGGTTTCTATTACACACCAAAAGTTGTCGATTCTAGTGTTTATGATCAAGTTATTTTTGCAAGAATGAATCCTGGAACAACTGAAAACAACTTTAATAAAGAAGTTTTATGGAATCAAACTGCAGATTTAAGCATTCTTCCTAAGGACATTGGCTATGATTATCTTTTCGAAATGAAAGAAGATTCAGGTGAAGATTGGCTTAACCAAGGTAAATGGGGAAAACCTGAACTTGTTATTTCTTCAGCAGAATCAAGAACTTACACTATTGAAGCTGAAAATCTTGATCATTCAAATCTTGTTATGAGAGAAGATATGGCCAATGCTGGATTCACAACATTTGTTCAAACAAATTCAGCTGCATTTGCAAGTGGTGGAAAATCAATTGAAAGATATGCTTCAGGATACTTAGCATTTACATTCAAAACAACAGAAAGTATGAATATGATGGCAATTGCAGGACTAGCTCAAGCAGGAGATTTTGATGCTGCTGGTTTAACCCTTTCAGTTGATGGAGTAAATCACGATTTACATGATCAAGTTTATAAATCTGCTCAAGGAAATACATATTTCAACTTTATTCCTACCCGTACAGATACATTTACTTTACCTGCAGGTCACCACACATTTAAATTTGAATTTACAAGTACAATTCCAAACCTTGATTACTTCAAATTATTTGTTAATCCACAATTAACAAGTCATACTCTTGTAAATGGTCCAGATAAAACACATTATATTCAAGGCGACACATTTAATCCTAATGGAGTTCTCATTAATGAAATTTATAGTGATGGAACTATAATTCCTGTTTCAACTGGATTCACATATAGTAGTGAACCTCTTGCTGGCGGACAAACAAAAGTTGCTATGAGTTATGGTGATTATAACTTTGAAGTTGATGTAGAAGTTGATGAATTTGATTATGAAGCAGGCGATACATTAATGAAGACGATTGAAGGTGAAGATTTAGATTTTGCTGGAATTACCGAAAAACAAGACGATAAAACTTGGGATAAATTAGTTGAATCTAATGGCTATGCTAGCGGAGGCAAATCTTTGCATTCAATTAAGGCAGCTAAATGGACTTGGAAAGTAAATGTAACAAAACCTCTTTATTTAAGAGTTGTATCAACAGTTTGTAAATATGAAGATGTCAAAACAGGTGATACTTACTCTGTTGCTATTGATGGAGTTGAACATGCAAACGATAATATCACATTGGGTGAAGCTTCTGGTAATCAGTGGTACAACTTTAAAGAATCTTTAACAGATGTTGGCTTAGTTAGCACAGGAATCCACGAAATATCATTTGAAGTCAAAAATGGCGGCGTTAATATCGATAGAATTGATTTTGAATTCTTCAATCCTGAAAAGAATGTAGTTGAAGGAGCAAAAACAACTAGATTAGAACCTGAAGAACTAAGCTATTGGAAGATAAAAACCGATGGTCATGGCTATATTGAAAATCCAGGCAATGCCTCAAATGGTCACTCCGTAGGTCATCTTACAGGAGGATATTACGATTATTATTTCAATTCAACCAAAAACTTTACTTTGAAACCAACCTTATATTTGGCTCAACCAGATAACGTATTAGTAGCTGATTATGTAAAAGTTTTAGTTGATGGAAATGAATTTACATTAACTAATCCAGAGCAACGTCTTAATAGAGCAGGAGAAGCAAATAACGAGCAACTTTATTGGAACTGGCAAACAGTAAATTATGAAGCACTTGATGTATCAGCTGGCTTCCATTACATGCAATTTAAAGTTCTTCAAGGTTGTAACTGGGATTGCATTGACTTACAATTCTCTGAATAGTTGCAAACAATGAAAAGGCGGATATATCCGCCTTTTTTGATGGAAAAATTTTCTATAAATTAATTCAATTCCTAAAACATTAATTAAATAATTAGAAATTATTTTTGATTTTTCTTTTTAGAAGGAAGTTGAACTAAAAATTTAATTAAATAAGATAAACCAACAGATAATATGAACATGGCGCATAACATAAGTATTACATTCATCACGCCATAAGTTACGTAATCAAAAATTGGATAAGGGAAACGGATATATCCTGACTCTTTAAAAGGAGGAACGTCTCCTAAAATTATTGCTCTAATTATTACGAAAATACTATAAGCCAGAGGATAAAATGTTACTTCAAAAGGAGCAAATTTAGTAATCTTATCTTTATCAGCAAATAAAATAAAATCTAATGAAAATAGAAACGGAGAAACTAAATGTAAGATCCACACTTGAATTCTAGACCAAAACTTAAGAGTAAATAAATGTTCATTAGGAGAAAAAACATTAAAAAATATTGCTGTAATAATTAAATAAATAAAATTCATGAATTCAAGATTTATAAATCTATCTTCTTTTTTATATATATCTTTTTTTATTATGTCTTTAATACAGGAACAAACAAGTAAAAGTGCGACAATAAGCGCAAAAATATTAGTTTGATTTGTAAAGAAAACATAAAATTCATTATGAATATCTTTAAACCATCCAATCCATGAAGCTAAAATTCCAATTAATACAAGCGTGATATATATCACGCGATAAGCCAAATGAAGTATTCTATTTTTTAAGAAGCTCATAAAACAATTATGAACTTTAAGCGTTTTTTAGAAAAGAAAATAATTGGACTTTTTAAAAATAAAAAGAGGACATTTTATGTCCTCGCTATTTAAGAAAAAGAATAAAAATACATAGAAATTAGATCCTAGCACCCTTACATCTAACTATTGAATTTCAATATGTTTATGCTAGAATCTAATTAGATCTGTTTCCTGTGGTTAAACCACAGGTTTTTTTAATGAATCAAGAGATACAAGATCACAAGAATCAAGAATAAGAATTCTAATCTTTCCATATACGCCTATCCTTTCCTTTTGAAGAGGTGAAAGACTTTTATATATGTTAGATGCTTGGGCAAACAATTTGCCCCTTCACTAAATATGTAGAGTTGAAGAGGTGATTTCTTCCGGAAAAAATTAAATATAAATTTTTTAAATGACAAATATTTGAATAATTTAATGTCAATATTAAATTTTTATACGATTTCGTATTAGAAATATGACAAATTAAATGGTTATTAAAGAACCATCGAATAAATTAAAAGCAAGCAAATAAATTCAATTTTTGATATTTAAAATTATTTGATGATTAAATTTGCAATAACCGATTTGTATTGTTTACAAATTTTTTCTATTTAGTTTATTTAACATATATTTTTAAGTAAAAATATAGACATAAATTCCCCCTAGTGAAATAATCTACAAGGTAGAAATTTCACTACATATATTTTGTGTTTGTTTACATAATTATAAGTTTCAAATTTGTTAATAATTGAAATAGAACTTACAGAATATATGTCAATTCATTGGAGGTAAAATAAAATATGAATGAAGGGAAGAAATTTGTTGCACCTCTAGCGGAGGTCGTTGATTTTAATAACGATGATATTATTACTTTAAGCGGAAATGGCCAACTTGAAGGCACAGGAGTTGCTATTCCTGATATTTGGGGGAACAACTAATTATGAAAAAGCATTTACTTTTATTAGCTTTACCATTAGTTTTAGGGCTCTGTGCTTTTGGTGGAAATAAGGCAGTCAATAATTACTTCTTAGAAGATTCTTCAGAACACGAAGAAATGTTTGGAGATCTTGGTGAACAAGTCCAAATTAACAGAAAAGTTCAAAGGGAAGGCGAAGTTGCCCCTGTAATCACTGATTTCGGTGTTCAAGGCTTTTCAGATGATAATTATTATCATTTAAGATTTGTTGCTACAGTTGCTGATCCAGATAATATCGAAACAGCTGTTTGGACAAGAGCAGCATTTGATTCTGCAACTGGAGGAGAATTATTAGCTGAAGCTGAATTTGATAAAGTTACATATTACTACACATCAATTAAGGATGGAGATAGTGTTAGTACAGCCGATGAAGGTTTTGGCTATGTTGTTTATGTTTTAAAGAATATTCCTAAAGCAAGTGCAAAAGATTACATTAGAGTTAATCTTTCTTTGACAAATGCTGTTGGAACAACAGTTTCTAAACTTGGTGTTGCAACAGCTGATTTATCTTCACAAGTTTCTTTTGATAGAGGAGAAACAAAATTTTATTTATTAAAAGAAGGACAAACACCAATTGCTCAAGACGCTGTAACAAAAGGTAATGATGCAGAAAACAACTACGGATCATTTACTACATCGCTTAACAAAGATAATAGTTTTGTTATTTTTGGTCAAGATGGAAGTAATAACAATTTTAAAGTAATTAATTCAAGTTCATTGAGGGGAGACGTTAGCAATTATTCGTTTGTTGATGTTAATGGCTCTATTAAGGTTAATTATAAAGCTGATTATGTTTTATATTTAAATAAATCAAGTGAGTTATGGACATCATTTGATAATATTGAAAGACCATTATATATAAAAATTGAATTAGGTTGGTGGAACGACGCTAATGCAGTAACTAAAATTTATGGAGTTAACAATAGTGTAAACCCTGTACAAACAAAACTTTATGATGTTGAGGTTTCCGGTTCTTTCTTACAAACAACTACAAATTATGATTTTGCAAAATATCCACAATTAACAGTACTTAGATTAGATCCAAAGAAAGGTTTTGATTGGGGAAATGGTTCTGTACGGAATCAAAGCGTTGATACGAATGTGCCTTCAAGAAATTCAATCGATGATTGTGTCTATGTTTATAATGAAAAAGTTGAAGAGAAATATAAAACTTCAATAAGTCATAGATAATTGTATTAGCAAAATATAGTAAAAAAAGAAAATGAGATGGATTATATCCATCTTTTTCTTTTCCTTCTTTTTCAATAAAACACAATTTTTATTGCATATAATCGTCTTTTTATCTTTAAACATCTAGACAAATAAAGATTTCTAGTGCAATAATAAATTATACATATAAAGAAAAAGAGGGAACTTATGGATAATAATAAAAAGTTCGTTGCTCCTATTATGGAGCTTGTTGATTTTGTCAATGACGACATAATTACGTTAAGTGGCGTCGATAAAAACGGCGTTTGGAAAGATGATGATAATTCAGAGCCATGGGGATTTTTAGGATGAAAAAGAGTTTAATATTACTTGCTTTACCCTTTTTAATGGGCTCAATTACTTTTAGTAATCAAGCAAGAAGCGGTTTAAGTGAAATTAAAGAAGATACTGTAGCTCATGAAGAATTATTTGGAAGAGCTGGAGCGCAAAGAAATTTTGGTGGAGCAATAAAACATAATGCTGCTACACTAGATGGAGCTAAAGTCGGTTATCAAATACAATATAATGCAGAAACTGATAAACTTGCTATTAGATTTTTAGCTGCAATTAAAGATACAAATGTTCAAGCTATTTGGTCTAGAGCTGTTGCTAAAGGTGATGGTAGTGAAGTCAAAGCAATGAATCATAATCAAGTATGTGAAAAGTATTATCACACATTAGTTAATGGTGTTGCTTCAATTACAGCTGGAGAAGGCGACTATACAGGTTATGCAGGTTTTGTTGTTTATACTCTTTATAATATTCCTTATGAAGAATATAAAGATTCATATATTGTTGCTTATTTATCTCTTTATGATGAAGCTGATGTAGAACTTGATGATGGAGAATCTACTGAACCATATGCAGTTAAAATTGAAATGAATAATGAAAAAACTGCATCTGCATTTTCATTTACAGTGAATAGAGATGATTGTTATTTTCTTTATGGAATTAATAGTGCAACTACAATTCCAACTTGGACAGATGACGCCAGCAATTATGCAGTTTTTAATGAAGTTGCATTAGATGAAGGAGAGTCATATTTATTATTCAGTTATTCATCATCTAAATTCTTATATCATTCATATGCAGGATGCTTTAATACATCAATTGGATTCTTTAACAATTCAAGTTTAGTTTCTGGTGCAGTAACTCCTTATAAATCAGGTACATATAATCTTTATGTTTCTAAAGGAAGCGGAACAGAAAATAAGGTTTACACAACAGCTAAATCATTCTCTAATCCTGTTATTGATCTTTATTTAGGTGTAGAAAGTTGGGGTTATAGCAATGCAAAATATGCCATTTGGGCATGGGGAGCTGGCGTTGAAAGTAAATGGATTGAGCCAGTAGAAGTAAATGAAAAACTCTTTAAATTTGAAGGCTTCAATATTGGAACATATACTGGATTTAAGTTTACAAGACACGATAAAACAAAGGAAGGATATTCCTGGGACGAAGCTAATAAAACCGTTTGGAACGAGACCGACAATTTAAGTATTGAAAATTTGGTTGCTGCAACAAGTATTGCACATGTTTATTTCCAAGATTCATCATCCCTTATTAGTTGGTTAACTTATAGCGCATAGAATTTTAGAAGGCAAATAACTTTAAAAGGCGGACATCCGCCTTTTAAAATTAAAAAAATAACATTATTATCAACTTTTTAGTGATTTTAAGTTGCTATACTTTTATAATAAAATTAATCATATAAAAGGGGAGAATAATGAAACACAACATATTTATAATGCCTTTATTAGAGGTAATAATTTTTGAAAATAATGACATCATTACGTTAAGTGGAGACCCTGAAAGTAGTTCAGCTTGGAATGATAATGATAATTCAGAAAAATTTTAAGGAGTGATGCATTATGAAAAAATATATTTTATTAACTAGTTTTGTTTTAACTTCAATTTCTTTATCTTTAAGTCCTGCTTTTAAAGAAAAATCAATATTTAATGAAACTACAGAAGTTAGTTCAACTTTTAAAGATAATACAAATAAAAAATATGATTTAAGTATTAAAAAAGAAAACGAAAATACAATTGTTAAACCTTATATTGGTGTACAAACCAAAACTAGTGATGATGAATCAACGTTTTCTATTAGATTTGTTGCTACTGTCACGACTCTAGATTTAAAAGCAGAGCGGCATAGAGAAATCTATGATATAAGTGGAAATATTTATAAAGCAGAAGAAATAAAAGAAAGTAAAGTAGGGTATGAAGCACTAAATAATGATGGAGAACTAATTTATGCAACTTCAATTAAGGATGAATCTAATAACACCCCATTTAAATATTTTGTTGTTTATACGCTTTATGATATCCCTAATACAAATATTTATAAAAATTATTATTTAAAAACATATTTAACTTTATCGAATGTTACATCAACTTTAGAAAGTGAAGTTGTTTTTACTACCTTAGATTATAGTTATAATAAAAAGCTAGAAAATGATTCAACCTATGAATTTATAAATAAATATAATTTAAAAGAAGAAGATTTAGGTTTTAAAAGAGATGAAGAATTTAGTCGCGATTCTTTTGATCTTGAACTTAAAAGTAATGATGAATTTAACATCATCAAAGTTGAAAGAAGTAGAATAACTGTTTTTAATTTAAGTGATTCATCTTTATTTATTAGTGGATTAAATGAAGTGACTCGAAAAGCAAAATTTGAAGCAACTTATACTTTTTCACTTAACGAAGAAAATGTTTTAACTTTATCTAATTATTCATCATTAAAAAAGAGAATATATTTTGATCCACAAACAGGATTTCTTAGAGATGGTTATAAACTTGAAATGAAATATTACACTTCTACAAATTCACTTGTTGAATCTTTAGATATGTATCTAGACGAAGAAACAGGTTTATATACTTCTGATTCTTTATTTGATGTATCAAAAGCTAGCGCAGTTTATTTTAGAGAAGTAAATTTAGAACATGGTGGAGCTGGGCGAGCCACTTACATTTTTAATATGGTAAGAGATGACAGAATTGGTCTAAATTTATTTAAACCAGTAACTCCGTTTTTAAATAGTGATACAAATGGAGAGTGGAGTTATCACGAATAAAAGTTTAAAAAAATATTTGAGTTTTGTGGACTTTTTAAAAAACTATGGATTTTTAAATATTTCTTTATTTATAATAATTTCATTTTTGTATTAATATAAAGAAATACAATTCATTTAGTTTTTTAGTTAATTCGTTTTGAGACACACTAATAAAATTGAATGTAACATATCTTTATATATATTATGATTAAATTATAAATATAGGAGGCTAAATCTATGAAATTTAATAGAAGAAATGTCGTTAAAGAATCTTTTAATTATTGCTTAACTAAAAGCGAAGACATCTTTTTATATTCTTTTACAAAAGAAACGTTTTTCCCTTTCAATGATAAGAGTCTCATGGCAATTTATGATAAAGATCTTGATGAAGCAAAAGCAAAATTTAATGAAGATTTTGAAAGTAAAAATATTGTCTTCTTATCCATATTAGTTGATCAAATTAAATCTACAATTTCTGAAATTGCTCAAAGCGAAAATAGAGCATATGACGATATAATTAATGAGTTAATTATAGACACAATTTTTAGAAATGATCTTATATCTTTATTGACAAATAAAGAGAATAGAATATTAAATACTTTAATGGATATGCAAGACGTCGAATATCATTATGGAAACGAAAATGATATCAAAGAAATATATACTCATTTTAATAAAATTAATAAATATAAGTTATATGAAAAAATGAACGATTCGTCTACTTTAATAGTATATAAAAACGATTCATTTATTGCTTCAGTAGTATTTTTAGGTGGAGGCGATGTTACTTATGGATATGAAATTAATTTTGATGAATCAGGTGAAGATTTAGAGATAGAAAGAACTGAAACCAATAACCTTGATAAAGAAGTTTCTTTTATAAGCGGTACAAAAGCTTGTATTTATTTTGATAAAGAAACTCTTAAGGTTGAACAAATTAATTTTTATGAAAAAGGAAGACGGTGTTCTGAAAACATGAGAGCTAAATATTATGTGGCTTTAGGTTATGTAATAGATGCGTTAAATGTTTTTGCTAAAAATAAAAAAATTAAAAATCTTGTTGAGCCTCTTAATAATGAAACAATAATTATTAGAGATAAAGAGCTGATGATTCATCCTAGTATTAATTTATATAAAGATGGTGATTTAATTGGTAGTTATTTTAACTCTCTTAGAAAAACCACCTATAAATTTAAAGAAAAATTTAATCCAAGTAGATATGTGTTTATGTTTAATTGTTTAAGGGCACGTATAGGAGAAAATAAAGATTTCCAGGATGTTTCTTTTGGATTAATTTGTTTTGATTATGATACTAAAAATATAATTAATGTTGTTCCTGCTTTACTTTTTAAAGAAAAATCGTTTAAAAAAGCATTTAAAAAATTTATTAGTGGTTTAGCTAAACCATCAGCAATTTTTTGCGTAAGCGATATACAAAGAAATATATTCTCTAAATTTTTAGAACAAGACATTAATATCAATACATTAGGCAGCAAAGAAAGAGATATATTCATAGATTTATCAGAAAGATTTATTTCATCATTAAATTCTGATGAGACATTTTTCGCTTAAAGCTAGGGATTAGTCTTTTTTACCTAAATTTAGTAAAACTAAATTAAATGATTTATAATATAAGTTGAGGAAAGAAAATGAGAAATAAAACATTTAGATTTATTATTGGATCAACTATATTATTTAGTTTATTTAGTTGTAATGAAAATAAAGAAGAAAAGAATGAAACTCCTGATGTAGAAGAAAAAACTTATACTGTAACATGGGTAAATTTTGATGACACTCTTTTAGAAAAAGATGAAAATGTCAAAGAAGGCGAGATGCCTCATTTTGATGGAGTGACTCCTTCTAGAGAAAGCGATGAAAATTATTTTTATACCTTTAAAGAATGGTCACCAAGCTTAGCTCCTGTAACTAGTGATGTTACTTATAAAGCTGTTTATGATAAAGAAGAAAAAGTGCCAGAAGTTAAATACTATAAAGTTACATGGGTAAATTATGATAATAAAGTTTTAGAAGTTGATGAAAACGTCAAAGAAGGAGAAATGCCTACATATAATGGACAAACTCCTATTAGAGATAGCGATGATTCTTTCTTTTATGAATTTAAAGAATGGTCTCCCAAAATCACTAATGTTTCTGAAGATATAACTTATAAAGCAACATATAACAATATCAACGCTTATAAAATTAGATTTGTTAATTATGATGATTCGTTATTATATGAAACAAAAGTAAAAGAAAATGACGAAGCAACTTACGTTGGTGAAACTCCTGTTAAACCAGAAGACGATGAATTTAAATATGAATTTAGTGGATGGGATAAGGAATTAAAATCCATTAAAGAAAGCTTCACAACTAAAGCCCAATATAAACCAATTGCTAAAGAAAATTGGGGACCAATACATTGGTTCTAAAACATAATTAAAAGGCAATTCAAGAAATTGCCTTTTAATATATCAAATTTAATTATCTTTAATTTCGATTTCTCCTTTATGAGAGAAATATCTAATTGTTTTATTTGCGTTATTTTTTTTGAATTCTTTTGGTGTTAAACCCATATTCTTTTTAAATAAAGTAACAAATTGTTCTCTATTTCCAAAGCCACAAGATTTAGAAATTTCACTATTTGTAAGACTACTATTTAAAAGCAAATATTTCGCTTGGTTAAGCCTTTTTTCATTTATAAAAGCATGAATCGTCTTTCCGTATTGAAGTTTAAATAATTTTTGCAAATAGACATTAGAAACTTTTACGTATTGAGAAATTTCATCAATATTTATTTTATTCATGAAACGTGAATTGATGTATGTTGTAGCAGCATCAACATAGTGGATTCCTGTTTTATTATATCCTTCTGAAAAAGAACATTTTGCTAGATCGACAAATAGTTGAGTAGTTAATAATCCTAATTTAAAGGAGCGTTCAGGAGAATCTTCTCTAGTTGCTTCTTTAATTATTGTTTCCATTAAAGAAAGGACGTTATTATCATCAATTAAAATATAAAAGTTTCGATTGCTTCTTATAAATTTCTTTAATCTTGGATTGAGTTCCATTAGTTGCGAAAGAGTGATATTAACTGAATTAATCATCGTTTCTAAGTTATTTGATGCTTTCTTTTTTGGAGTAGGGATGAATTCTAAGTTTAATATTTTTGTTGAGTAATCTACATTAGCAATCTTATGATAATATCCAGTATTAATGATAATGATGCAGTTTTTATTAATTGTCACTTTTGAAATGTTCTTATCATTTTCATCTTGTTTGTAATAAAAATCAAATGAACCTTCAGCACAATACATAAGTTCAATTTGAGGGTGTAAATGATAATCCATTTTAAAAGAAGGGTAAAACGTTTCAAAATACCAGTTTTCAAGAATCAATTTGTCGTGAATTATCTCATTTAATCGCTTATATTGAATGTTTTGATTCATACCTATATTTAACAATATTTTAAATCTAATGTATAGAAAAAAGTTATTTTTTTCTAACAAAAACACGTGAAAAAAGTAATATAATTAAAGTGTATTTATTGAATTTTGATTTTCTTTAATAAATAATTTAACTGTAAAACACAGAAAAAGGGCATATGAATAAATTTGTTTTAAAATTTTTTAGTATCTTTACAATTTTTGCCATCGCTAGTTGTGCAAAAGAACAACCTAACATAGTTGTTGTTGAAGCTATCAATAACGATTATGAAAACCCTCTTGGTCAACATGTTGGAGGAGAAAAGAAGATTCCTTATATTGCTGATCCTTATGTAATTAGAGATAATGATGGCTATTTTTATCTTTATTCAACTCAAACAAACGTTTATACACCTAATTTAACTTTTAAAAGAGGACCTGTTTTAAAATCTATTGATTTACAAACTTGGGAATATGTTAGTGATGTTTTCCAATCATTTGTTCCTTCACGGGGAACAAGTGGAGCAGGAGTATGGGCACCTACAGTTTTAAAAGTTAAAGATAAATGGAATTTCTATTATTCTTTATCAACAGGAGGAGATGAAAATCCTGGAATTGGTGTAGCAACATCTGATACTCCTTATGGTCCTTGGACTCACTATGGAAAATTATTTAATAGTAAAGAAATTGGTGTTACTAATTCAATAGATCCTCATGTATTTTATGATAACAATCAACTTTATATGGTCTTTGGAAGTTTTGGAGGATTAATTACTTTAATCGAATTAACCGATGATGGATTAGGTCTTAAAAACGGATTAGATTATCAAAAAGAAAATAAAGTAGCTCTTGGTGGATATGAAGTTTTTGATACAAATAATTACGAAGCAAGCTTTATTAAAAAACATAAAGATGAATATTATTTATTCCTTTCAACTGGCACCTGTTGTAGTGGAGCAAAATCTACTTACCAAGTAGTTGTTGGAAAATCTAAATCTTTAAAAGGACCTTATTTAGATGCTAAAGGTAGAGATTTATTTGGTCCAAATAGAGGTGAAAAAGTAGTTGTTCCTTCAATGAGTGGAGCAATGGGAACTGGTCATTGCTGCTTAGTTGAAGATGATATTGGTGATACTTGGTTAGTTTATCACGGGTATGACACTGATAGTTGTGAAAGTAATAATAGAGTTTTATATATGGATAAATTGATTTGGGATGAAGAAACTGGCTATCCTCATGTTCAAGATAATAAAGCAACAAATCACCAAATTAATCACGGTCCATATATAAATATTTTGGAGAAAACAAATGAATAGCAAGGTTTTTAATAAAATATTGTGTTTTTCTGCTATTAGTTTAGCTTTATTTTCGTGTGGTAATAATAATGAAAATAACGGTGAAGACCCTGTTCCTTCTACCGAAAGAAAATATAAAACTGAAAAATATAAAAATACATTAAAGTTCCACAAACAAGATGGATCAGAATATTTTGTAGGATGTGCAGATCCAGATATTTATAGAGATGATGAAACTGGTTATTTTTACATGTATTGCACAAATACTAGCTGCGAGATGGGAAAAATAGGTGTGAAATACGATAAAGGACCTATTTTTAGAAGTAAGAATCTAGCAGATTGGACATGGGTTGGAAGTGTATTTGAAGATTCTCCTTCAGCTTTAGATTGGCACGATAAAAATGCAGGAGTTTGGGCTCCTTGTGTAGTTAAAGTTGGTAAAAAATACAATTATTATTACTCATTATCGCTTTGGGGAGATGAAAATCCTGGAATTGGTGTTGCAACATCTGACACTCCTTATGGACCTTGGAAGCATTATGGAAAACTCCTTGATTATAAGTCGACTGGCGTAAAAAACGGAATTGATCCTTATGTCATGTATGTTGGTGATGAACTTTATATTGTTTGGGGAAGCTTTTTTGGAATTGCTACAACACTTTTAACCGATGATGGAACAGAAGTATTTTATGGAAGTGATGTTAAAAATCACATTACATATTTAATTGATGATAATACTGATGGCAGTATGAATGTTGATATAAATTATGAAGGAAGTTATATTGTGCCTCATAATAATAAATTATACTATTTTGGTTCTCAGGGAACCTGTTTAAGTGGAGTTGAATCTACTTATAAAGTAAAGGTTGGAGTTGCAGATAAATTCCTTGATAAATTTAAAGACCATAATGGAAAACTGCTTTCTCAAGAGCCATATGGAGATACATGTATTGCTCCTAGTGACAAGGTCGTAGGTGTGGGACACAATTGTGTTGTAAAAGATTTTAACGATGAATATCGGCTTTTTTACCATGGTTATGATTTAAATGGAGAATATCCAACTGAAAGAGTGGTATTCATGGACAAATTATTATGGGACGAAAATGACATGCCTTATGTAAAAGATAAGGTTGCTTCAATAAATGAAGAAAAAATAGGACCAACTATTGTTGATTTTTAAGGAGGCTTTTATATGAAACTTAAGAAAATTTTAGCTGTTAGTTTGATTGGATTATGCTCTTTAGCAGCAACTTCTTGTAATCAAGGAGGTGGAGATGATCAATTATCTGGTGATGGAGACATCACTTATGATAAAAACGGTGAAGTTGTTTACGATAATGTAAAACTTAAAATGTGGAGTGTTACTACAGGAGATGATGCCGGAACACAAGATCAAATCGTTAATACTTTTAATGAAATGTATAAAGGATTAATTAATGTAGAAGTTGAACATTATTCTAGATATGATTTAGAAACTCTTCTCCAAAATACAATTCAATTCGATACTCAAAACGCTCCTGATGTTTTGTTTAATCATGGTTCAAGAACTAGTGAATATAATGCTAGAGGACGGTTAAATGAAGTCGATTTCTTCTTTGAAAAGAGTAAAGCAGCTTTTGATAAAGCTGATTTTGCCCCATCATTACTTGAAAGTGTAACAATTGATAATAAGGCATATGGTGTTCCGATTGATTGTCACTCAGCAATGATGTGTGTAAGAAAAGATATCTTAGAAAAAAACAATTTAAAGATACCTCAAAATTATCAAGAATTAGTTGAAGTATGTGATCAAGCAGCCACACTTGCTAAAAATAATAACCTCTGGATAAGAGGAGAAAATAGCGATGGTTTTGGTGCTATTGAATGGCACAAGGCTTCAACAGCAACAAATTATACTGCCTTCCCAATTTCATTTGGTGATATGTGGGTCCATGAATTTGTTTCATATACCGCAGCTACTCAAAATGGTGGAAAAATTGTAGCAAGCGATGAAAAGCCTGCTTGGAATAGTGAAGAAACAGCTAAAGGTTTAGGTGTTTTAAGAGATTGGATTTTCCCAACATCAACATCGGCAAATAAAAATCCTATGAGCAAAGATTATGGTTCATCTTATGACGTTGGTGATGCTCCATTTAATAAGGGTGAATGTATATTTAAATTACAAGGTCCATGGGCATGGCAAAAAGAAGTACAAACTTTTGATTCTTTATTAGCTAAAGATGGAGGAAGCAACAACATTACAACTATGAATTTAGGAAGGATGTTTGCTCTTGATCAATCAAAAGATTATGCTTCAAAAATTAAAGGTGAAGGACATGCAATCACTTTATTAAAACATGTAAAGAGTTATACAAAATGTTGTGCTGCAACAGTATTTATGGACTACATGGCAAATTATAGTGGAATTGAATGGGCAAAAAGAGGTCACATCCCTGCTTTAAAATCTGTCACTTTATCTGATGAATATAAATCTGATCCTGCTTATGAAAAATATGTTAAGAACTGGGGAAGTCCTGAAGATTATGTAGTTGTACCACCAACAAAATATTATTCATATGTTGATTCATATTTTAAAGGTGCTGTTCAAAAAGCAATTTCTTCAGCTCATAAAGATAAAAATATTAAAGATATTTTAGATAAAGAATATAAAGATTGTTTAGATTATATTGAATTATATTCTGAGTAAATTTCAAAAAATATTGGGGTTTTGCAAGGTTATTTGAATTTTTATATGGAAAAACTTGTAAATTTAAAAGAATTTGCTAGAAAGAAAGAAAAAAGAAAATCTACATTTCTTAAATTTTTGAATGTAGGTAGTTTTCTTGGTCCATATACAATTTCATTCTTGATGTTTTTTGTTTTTCCTCTTGTGTTAGGAATTATAATGTCATTTTCAAAATTTAAATCGACATCAATCATGCCTTCACAAATCGGAACAATTGATAATTATGCTGTGCTTTTTAAAGATAGTGCAATAGCTAGAGATTTTTGGAAATCAGTTTGGACAACTTTTAAATTCTGTTTATGTGTTGTTCCTTTATCTATCCTAATTCCTCTTGGTTTAGCATTACTTGTTAACACAAAACCACCTTTATATAAATTCTTTAGAGCAGCAATTTATTTACCAGGAATTTTCCCTTTAACTTCAACAGGCCTTATTCTTATGAGATTATTTGATTCTCATTATGGCTTTGTAAATTCAATTTTTAATTTAACTACTGATTGGTTTGGAGATGTAGCAAGTTGTTGGTTTATTATTGGGCTCTTCTGTGTGTGGTGTGGAATTGGTGGTAATTTCATTATTTTCTGTGCTGGACTTGAAAACGTTGATAAATCTTTATATGAAGCATCAGATGTCGATGGTTGTGGCAAATTTAGAAAATTTTTACATGTCACATTACCAGCAATTAAACCTCAATTATTCTTAAATTTATTTACAACTTTCATTGGTTATATGAATGTTTATGGACAAATTTATATGCTTGCAAGTAATAATCCTGATTTAGGAGAAATGAAATCAGCAGTTTACAGAATTCAAGATTTGCTTGTTGGATCAAATCCAATGAGTTTTGGTTATGCGGCAGCAATGGGAATTTGTTTAGGTGTTTTAATTATTTTCATTTCGATTATTCAACTTATTTTAAATAAAGAAAGGAAAGTTTCTAAACATGCAAAGAAGTTTGAAGCGTGGAAAGAAAGTAAGTAAAGTTTTAGCTTTTGTAATTTTACTTTTGGTTTCAGTAATCTTTTTACTTCCTTTGTTGTGGGGACTTTTTGGCTCTTTTAGAAGTCACGATGATTTTTATTTACATCCTGAATCATTCTTCCCATCAAACATAAGTGCATTTACTTTCGATGGTTATGCTGAATTATTCTCTAAGACCGAATATGTAAGTTCAGAAGCAAACGAGTATTATCCAATATGGAACTGGTTATTTAATTCGGTAATTGTCGCTTTTGGAGGAACAGTTATTTACTTAATTATTGCTTCATTAGCAGCTTATGCATTTGTATTTTTAGATTTTAAATACGCAAATAAGATTTTCTATTTCTTAATTTGCACAATGACAATTCCAGGAATTATTTCAACAACTCCACAATTAATAAACATGAATTTACTTGGAGTTTATAAGACTTTACTTGGTTTAATTATTCCTTCATTTGGTGGAGTTTATGGTGTTTTCTTGATTAAACAATTCTTCACAGGAATCCCTAAAGATTTGATTGAAAACGCAAGAATTGATGGCGCATCAAATTTAAAAATTTTCTTAAAAGTCGTTTTGCCTTTAGGAAAATCAGCCATTTTTGTTGAAGGATTATTTGGTTTTATGGGTGCGTGGAATGATGTTCAATGGGCACAACTAATTATTGGGAATGCTCCTAGAACCACCTGGACTTTAGCATACGGATTAAAAGTAATTTCAGATCAATGTGAATCATATGAAGCAATAACGCTTTCTTTAGCTAGTGCAATTATTGCGATGATTCCAATATTTATCGTTTATTTAGTAGCTCAAAGCAAAATCATTGAAGGAGTTGCTAACACAGGTATTAAAAGGTAGGACAATTTATGGATGAAAATAAATTAGTTACAAAAGAAGAAGCGAAGAAAATTTTAAAAGAAAACAATAATCAATTAGTTGATTCATCAATTGATGCTTTTGTTAAGCTTGAAAACGTTAATAAAGTTTATCCTAATGGAGTCCATGCCGTTTACGATTTCAATTTAGACATTAATAAAAATGAATTTATTGCTTTAGTTGGTCCTTCTGGTTGTGGAAAATCGACTACTTTAAGAATGATTGCAGGACTTGAAGAAATAAGTTCAGGCAATTTATATATAAATAAAGTTTTATCTAATTATTTAGAACCAAAAAATAGAAATATTGCGATGGTTTTCCAAAGTTATGCACTTTATCCTCAAATGTCAGTTTTCGATAATATCGCTTTTGGTTTGAAGATTCGTCACTTACCAAAAGAAGAAATTGAAAAGCGAGTTTATGAAGTTGCTGATATTTTAGATTTAGGAAATTATTTAGATAGAAAACCTAAAGAATTGAGTGGTGGACAAATGCAACGTGTTGCTTTAGGTAGAGCAATTGTTAGAAAAGCAGATGTCTTTTTGATGGATGAACCACTTTCAAATTTAGATGCAAAATTAAGAGTCCAAATGAGAAGTGAAATCGTTAGAATTCATAAAGAAGTTAATGCTACAACAATTTATGTTACCCATGATCAAATCGAAGCTATGACAATGGCTGATAAAATTGTTGTTATGAATAAAGGATTTATTCAACAAATTGGAAGCGCAAAAGAAATTTATAACCATCCAAATAATTTATTTGTCGCTACATTTATTGGAAATCCAATCATGAATATTATTGATTCTGAATATAAAAATAATGAAGTTAAAATAAATGATAATTTTGTTATTAAATTAGATTCTTCATTTAATTCAAAATATCTTGAATTTGTTTCAAGTCAAATTAATAAATTAAACGAACAATTAGAAAATTTTGAAAACATGAATGATGAAGCAATCGAAATGATGAAAGCTTCTCAAATATATAAAAAGGAAGAAAAGAAAGTTGTTCAAAAAGAAAACTTCATTTCGAAAATTAAGAATTTATTCAAGAAAAAAGATATTAAAAAGAATAAAGAACTTGAAAAAGAAAATATCAAAAACGAACTTTCTAATCTTCTTGAAAAATATAAAAATGCAGTTCAAGGTGCAAAAGTTAAAATTGGCATTAGACCTGAAAATATTCATTTAGCAAAAGCATTTGAAAATAAAAATGCTTCTCAAATTATCAAAGCAAAACCAAATTTAATTGAACTTTTAGGAAGTGAATACATTTTGCATTTTGATATTTTTAACACTGATTTACAAATGAAGATTCCTCAAAACGAAATCGATAATTATGATGAGGAACTTGATTTAGTCTTTGATTTATCAAAGATATACATTTTTGATGTTGAAAGCGGTTTAACCATTTATTAGGAGGTATAAAAATGAGAAAAAGAACAATTCCATTATTACTTGCTTTAACACTTGGAACAATTCCTGTTATTGCTTCTTGTAATTCTACAGAGGGTGGAGGTGATCAAGAAGAATATCATGGAGATTACGACATTCGTTTAGTTGCTATTGGTCAAACAACCATTAAAGCTAGTAAAACTGTCCAACTTCGTGCTTCAGTTACTGGTACAACCGAAAAAGACGTTATTTTTACTAGCAGCGATGATAATGTCGCTACAGTCAATGAAAAAGGTTTAGTTACTGGTATAAGTAAAGGTAAAGCCATCATTACTTGTTCATTAAAGATTGAGCCAAAATGTAAGAAGACTATAGAAATTACAGTTGAAGAAAGCGCCTTACCTACAAAATTAGAAATTACTGGATATGGCGACTTAACTCAATGGGTTGGCCAAGCTGTTGATTTATCAGTTGAAGTCACACCAGCTGAAGCATCTTCGCTTGTAGAATGGTCAACAAGCGATCCAACAGTTGCAACAATTACCGAAGCTGGCCACGTAGAATTCTTAAAAGAAGGAAACGTTAAAATTTCTGTAAAATCAAAAGAAGCTCAAAATATCACATCGTCAGTTGATTTTAGAGTTAAAAAAGGAACATTTAGAAGTGATTTAGGATCTCCTTATTGGGATATTTCAAAACAAGCAGATGACACTAATCCAAACGTTAAATTAAATATTGATACTGCAAAACTTGGATATCATTCACTATATTTTGCTAATTTTAAAGGAACAAGATATTACGTTGAAGGTTCATTTAAAGTTGATGCACAAATCTCTCCATGGGTATGGCAAGGATTTGGTTTTGGAAGTGGCTTAAGTGAAACAAGTACAAGATATTTCATTTTCTCACCAAGAGTTGAGGGTCAAGGAAATGACTTTAATAAATTCATTGTTAAAGATTTGCCAAACGAAACATGGCCAGCTTTAACAACTCGTTCGCAAACTTGGGGTGAAAACGGACTCGACAATATCGATTGGAGAAATAGTGAAGTTAAAGTCGCTTTATTAAGAGATAACAACACTTATTATTACTTATTAAATGACAAATTAATGTATGTTGATGAAAGCACTGTTTATGACGAAATCCCAACAATGCCAATTTTAGTTTCAATTGATCTTCCAGTAACAGTTAAAAATTACAAGTTAATTACAGAAGATGCTCAAATTAATGCTAAATTAAGCGAACAACAATTTAAATATTCTTTCTATTCATCAAACGAAGAAAGAGTTGAATATCAATCAGATTCAAAATTTATTTTCAAATCAAATAATATACTTTCTAAAGACAACAAAGTTAAATCACTTGGTGATAAAGCTAAATTAGTTGGTGATTTTGAAGTTGAATTTGATGTTGAAGATATGCTTTGTAATAAAGCTCATACAAACGGATTTAGTGGAATTGGACTTAATTTGAGTAGATATGATTCTGCCGATACAGTCGAATCTTTCTTAGTTGGTAATTCTGTATTAGAAGGAAAGGTTGAAAATACTGCTAGATATAATAGCTGGAACTATCCTTTGTCATATGAAAACGAAAGCTCTTCTTATTATTATCTAGAATCAAGCACTCAATTGTTTGAAAATCCAAAAACATCACATCACGTAAAGGTAACAAGAACAATTGAAAACAACATCGCAACATTCAAAATGTTTGTAGATGAAAAAGAAGTTAATTTTGATCTCAAATCTTCAAAATTTGAAGGTATGACATCTAAATATACGGGAGCTTACATTCTTTGGATTGCTGGAGAATACGCTTCTGGAGAAGTAAATAATTTAACATTTAAATCAGCTATAAGCAAAGGAGGAAACTAAGATGAAGAAAAATGTTTTATTAGTTGCATTACTTTCAGTTTGCGCACTTGCTTCGTGTGAACAAGGGCCAAAAACAATCAATTACAAATTGACTCTTGAAGACACATTTAGTCTTGATGGAAAAACAGGCGTAATTGAAATGGAAGGCAAAGTTGGTGATGAATTACCAACAAACGTTGTATCATCAAATCAATATTATGTTTTTGATGGTTGGTATTTAGGTGAACAAAAAGTTACAACAGTTCAAGCCGCAAATGATAATTATTCGATGAAATACTTAGATAATACACCAACAATTTCATTTGCTGAAACAACTGCATCACTTTTCGTTACACAAACAATTAAAGTTAATCCAACAGTAACAAAATTTACCGATGCAATTACTTATACAGTTGAAGATAAGACAATTGCTAGCGTCGATAAAGAAGGAAATGTTCAAGGATTAAAACAAGGTGAAACCAAATTAAAAGCCTCACTTACTGATAAAATTTACGCAGAACTTAAATTGGTAGTTAAAGACACTGTTGTAGACCTTTCAGTAAATAAGGACAATTTTGATTTTACAGGTGTTTTCTCAGATAAACCAGTAGTAAAATCAAAAGGTAATCAAAATTCATTTGCTAAATTAACTGGTACAGCTGGGAAATACTATGTTGCTGAATCAAAAGTTAAAGTATTAACTCCAGATGCAGGCGATACTTGGTCAAGAGTTGGTATCTCTCACTTAAAAGCTGATAAAGCTTTAAATACCTATTATGGTTTACAAGTTTCTCCAGGTCCAAATTATAACGCACGTAAAACTGTTACTATGTTAATTACTGATGGTAATGTTCAATGGGGCAATATCACTGACAGAAGCCAAGTTTGGGGCCAACATAATTTAGGCGCTTTAAACTTTAATGAAGTCAAATTAACATCAGTCAGAAAAGGTGATGAATTCTTCTCATTCGTTAATGATCAACTTTATTACTATGATAATGGTGTTGATGCATTAAAGGGCGTTGATTCATATCCAATCTTAAATGTTGGTAGTGCCGCTGCAGAATTTTCAGCAATTAGTACAAAATTTGGTGAAAAAGCAGTCAATGATTTCTTAGCAAAAGCCGATAATAATGATTATTTTGCTGCTGACGATAAGACAAAGATCGAAAATGGCAAGATTACATTTAGTGGAGCAAGCGATTCAACTTGTGCATTAAATGCAAAAGATCACGCTGCTAAATCACTTGGAATTAAAGCAGCACTTCCTGCAGAAAAAGAAGCTACATTATCATTTGATTTGAAGTGTGTTGCATTTGGTGGAAGAGATGCTTTACCAGCACTTGCAGTTACAACAAATAGATATGATGGCACTTATGCTGAAGCACGTTCAATGGTTATTGGGCAATATAAAGCTGGTTGGACAGGATGGAATTCAAATGGTAATTTGAATGAAGGAATCGGTTCAGGCGGCGTTGCTTATCAAGTTAACGGTGAAGAAGCAAGACTTGAAGAAGGAAGCACATATCACGTTGAATTCAAGAGAGTAATGGAAACAGAAGGACAAGACAATATCCTCAAAATTACCGATAAAGATGGACACGTCTTACTTGAAAATAAATGGGGATGGGTCAACGATGGTTATAAGGGAAGAGTTAATATTAACTTCCTCAATCGTGACTTCGATTGTGAAATTTCAAACATTAAAATTGTTGAAGCTAAATAATTTCTATTAACAAAATTAAACTATTGGAGGGCAAGAGCCCTCCAATAGGAAGGTTTTAAATATGTCTATAATTTTCAATAAAGAATTAAATATTTTTCATATATTTAATAATGAAATTTCTTATTACATTTATTTAAATGAAAATGGGATGTTAACAAACCCATATTTTGGTAAACGACTTGATGATATTGATATCGATAGTATTTTTGATATATCCCATGATTGGCAATCGCATTATTTTGATAATGAAAAAAAGGAAGAAGGTGAATTAAAAAACATCCAATTTAATTCTTCCCCATTTATTGCTCCAACCTCGCTTGCTTACGATACAAGACATAATTTTATTGAAATTAATAGCGAAAAAGGATCAAGACTTGATTTTAGATATATTTCTCATCGAATTTACAAAGGAAAACCGCAATTTGATGTTTTACCTTTTGTTAGAGATGAAGATGAAGAAGCTAATACCCTTGAATTTACTTTAAAAGAAAAACAAAAAGAAATATATCTCCAATTAAGTTTTACTATTTTTTCTGACCTCAATTTAATTATTAGAAATACAAAATTATTAAATAAAGAAAATTCATCTATATATATAAGAAGATTAGATAGTTTATCTCAAGATTTTTTGCGTAATGATTTTGATATCATTCATTTTCCTGGAGAATGGATGCTTGAAAGACAACTTTGTAGAGAATCTTTAGAAAAAGGTGAAAAATGTATTGTCTCTCGAACAGGAAGAAGCTCACACGAAAATAATCCTTTTGTAATTTTATTAGATAAAGATGCAAATGAAAATTATGGTGAAGCATATGGATTTTCTTTCCTTTGGTCTGGTTCGTTTAGGTTTGATATTGAATCTTCATTAACTAACGTTACACGACTAACTTTAGGATTAGGAGAAGAACTTAACTTTGAAGTGAAAAGTAATGATGAATTTTTAGCTCCTGAAGGCATTATGGTTTATTCACCATACGGAACAGGAAATATTTCTCGAACACTTCACGATTTAATTCGAAACAGAATCGTAAAAGAAGCTAACGAAAAAGTTTATAAAGAAATTTTACTTAATTCTTGGGAAGGCTGTTACTTAAATTTTGATACTAAAACAGTGCTTGATTATTTAGACTCTGCTAAATTAATTGGAACAAAATTATTTGTTTTAGATGATGGATGGTTTGGAAAAAGAGACACTGACGATAGGTCATTAGGTGATTGGTTTGTAAACGAATCAAAGATTAATTTAGATTTAGTAATTGAAAAATGTCATGCATTAAATATGGATTTTGGTATTTGGATTGAACCAGAAATGATTAATCAAAATTCCGAGTTATACAAAAAATATCCAGATTTTGCAGGGTTTTTGGAACATAATGAGTCATTTTTGTCTAGACATCAACAATTTTTAAATATGGGAGATGATAATTGTGTTGATTATATTTATAGTGAATTAGAAAAATTATTATCAACTTATAAAATTGATTATGTTAAGTGGGATCATAATAGAATCATCAATGACTATTATGCAAAAAATTTAGATATTAAAAACCAAGGTGAATTTATTTATAGAAACACTCTAGGCTATTATAAATTGATTAAGAAATTAAGAGAAAAATTCCCAAAGATTCATTTCCAAGGATGTGCAAGCGGGGGCGGAAGATTTGATTTAGGAACACTTTTCTATTTTTCAGATATCTGGACAAGTGATGAAAACGATCCAATCCAAAGACTCTTCATACAATATGGAACAAGCTTTATTTATCCGTTTTCAGTTTCTGGAAGTCACGTAAATGACAACAAAATTACTGGATTTAAAGAAAAGTGTTTAATCGCTTTATTTGGAAGTTATGGATTTGAACTTGACCCTAGAAAATTATCTGAAAAAGAAATTGAAGAAATTAAAGAAGTTAATGAAATCTATTTAAAATACCATAACGATGTAGTTTTAAAAGGAGATTTATATCGATTATTATCGCCTTTTGATATGAAATATTTTGCTATTGATATGGTATCAAAAGATAAATCAAAATGCTTGGTTTTATTCTCGAATTTATTAAAGAAAGGTAGAAATAGATTCTACTTAAAGCTTCAAGGTTTAGATAAAAATAAATCTTATAAAAATAGCTTAGATAATAAAGTTCATAAAGGTGAATTTTATCTAAATGTTGGACTTAATTTATCAAAAAGACTTGAAGAATTTGAAACAGACCTAATCGTTCTTGAGGAGGCATAGTATGAAATTAGAAGATATTAATATTAGAGATCCTTTTATTTTAACCGACGAAAAAGAAAGAAAATACTATATGTATGGCTCTTTTTTCGACGGTAAAAATAGAGGTTTTCAATGTTTTGTATCTGAGAATTTACTCGATTGGAATGAACCTAAAATAGTTTTTACTAGTTCGAAAGATTTTTGGGGAAGTGAAGATTTTTGGGCTCCTGAAGTTCATAAATACAATGATAAATATTATTTGTTTGGTACTTTTTCGAGTAAAAGTAAAAAAAGAAAGACTCAAATTTTAGTTTCTGATAATCCTTTGGGTCCTTTTGAAATTTGTAGCGCACCAATTGGTCCTGAAAATTGGTTTACACTTGATGGAACACTTTACGTAGAAAACAACAAACCATATTGTTTATTTTCTCAAGAATGGTTGACTGATAATGATGGCAAATTATGTGCTATTGAACTAGATAAGGATTTCAAAAATACGATAGGAGAGCCAAAAATTTTATTTAAAGCAAGTGAAACCGGATGGTCAAGATGTCCAAAACGGAATCCGAATAAAGAAGATATTTATATAGTAGATGCTCCTTTTGTTTATGAATTTGATAATCAAAAAATCATTTTGTGGTCAAGTTGGGCAACAAAAGAAGATAATGGATACGCTGTTGGCGTGGCTTATCCTCAAAATGGTGTTTTAGGTGGAAAGTATATTCATAAACAGTTGAAATTACCAGAAATAGATAGTGGACATCCAATGATTTTTAAAGATTTAAACGGAAGAAATTTAATTTGTTATCATAAAAACAATTCTTTGCACGGAAAAGAAAGAGCTGTTATTCGAGAAATATATTTAGAGAAAGGAGAATTGGTCGTAAAATGAAATTTAAGATTTTGCCTTGCTTAATGGCTGCTGCTTTATGTTCATGTGGCAGCGCTGAAGGAGAAGAAAAAGAAATGAAAACTTATTCAAATGAAGTTCAAGTCGTTATAATTCTTGGTCAATCTAATGCTGAAGGACATTCTTGGGTTCAATACCTTCCTAAAACTGTTGGAGAAGAAAGAGCTCAAAAGTTTAATAACGGAATAGAAAATGTAAAGATTTCATATAATTTGATGAACGGAGCAAGAACTAGTGAAGGTAATTTTGTTCCAGTTAAAACCGGACAAGGAAATACCGAAGAAAAATTTGGTCTTGAACTTGGAATTGCTGAAACTATTGGTAATGTTGATCCTACCAAACCAGTCTATTTAATAAAATACGCATACGGTGGTACAAATTTATATTCAAATTGGCGTTCAAAAACAAGTAAAAATACTGGATATCTTTATAATGGAGCTGTAGCTTACGTTTTAGAACAATGTAAGAAATTAGAAGAAATGGATTTGTTTCCAACAATCAATGCAATTTGTTGGATGCAAGGAGAAGATGATTCAAATTCACCTTCATATGGAGAATATGAAACCTTAGAAAGAAATTTCAAAAATGATTTAAGAAATGATTTTAGCTACTATAAACCTCTTAAAAAAGAAATTGGTTTTGTAGATGGATACATTTCTGATTCTCCAGCACGGCAACATTATGTAGAGATTAATAATGCAAAACTTAACTTATCGAAAGAAGATGAAAATCATGTAATTATCGATAGTATTGCAGAGAATTTGAAATATAATGCCGAACCATTAGGTGGACCAGACATTTATCATTTTGACAGCGGCAGCGAAGTTAAACTAGGAAATTTATTTGCTGAAAAGATAATTGCAAATTTTATCGACATTGATTAATTAAAAGTATTATCAATATTAAAAGATGAAAATGTTGAAACGCCTCGAGCTGAGGTGAGACCATTCTGTTAGTTGGTCTAACTTTTGGGTCTCATCTCATGAAGGCGCTTTTTATTTTGCCTCCACCCCTTTAAAAATACCCCCTCATTTAATAAGAGTATTTTAACATTCAATTTCTTCTGAAAAACTTGCTATTTGCATAAAAAACTTGCAAAACTAAAGTATTTTTGAAAATTTTTCATTTTTCCCTTGACATGTTTTTAATAGTGGTTTTATTATTAAATCACTTTTAGAAGAAGCGGGAAATTTTGCTAGCGTTTCTTTAATCTTTTATCAAGTATTAATAAAAATTATTTTCGGTGCGGGTTAGTCTACTCCAAATTAAGGACATATTGTAACAGGTGGCCGTAGTCTTCTTGATGTTCATATTTTTTCTTATTCGTTTTGAACTTAGGGAAGGCGAGGAGCCTCTAGCTGTAGAAAAGTTAGAGGAGTCGATCTTTGAAAACGATAAAAAACACAATTGATTAATTTTGATTGTGAGAATAAATTAATTAAATTTATTCTCTTTGAGTGTGCTTTTATTTTATAATTATTTTGTTAATTATTAATTGAGCAACGAAATGGTTAATTTTAAAATCAAAATTGCAAATAAAGTTTTCGACATCAATTGTTTTTATGAGTCTACAAAAAATTATTGTAAAGATTTTTTAACTGATGAAAAAAGCGATTTTGATGTAACTTTATCTGGAGATGATCTTAAAAGTGAAATTCAAAATGCTACAAACAATCATCTTTATGTAAATGAAGAAATATCAGCTCTATATCGTAAAATTGCTGATATTCTTGTTGAAGAAAATATTGTTGTCTTCCATTCATCAAGTATAAAAGTAAATGATTTTGCCTTTATATTTACAGCTAGAAGTGGCGTAGGAAAATCAACTCATACAAATTATTTAAGTGAACTATTAAAAGATCAGTTAACTTATATTAACGATGATAAACCACTGTTAGAAGTAAGTGATGAGAAAATTATTGTTTATTCTAATCCGTGGAACGGAAAAGAAAGAAGAAGCACAAATACATCTGCACCTTTAAAAGCGATAATTTTCTTATCTCGAGGAGAAACAAATTCTTATAAGAAAATTGAAGATAAATCAGAAGTTTATTTCAAACTTCTCTCACAAATTTACCTCCCTTATGAGAAATCAAAGCGTCAAAAGGCGATGCAAATTGCTGATCAGATTATTAAAAACGTTAATTTTTATGAAATTTTTGTTACAAAAGATATAAGTGCAGCAGAAATGACTTATGAAAGGATTATTAAAAATGAAACTAAATGAAAACTTCTTAATTCATGATACAGGAAACGGAGAAATCTTAATTGCTGTTGGTGAAGAAACAAAAAGATTCCATGGTATTGTTAAACTTAATGAGACAGGAGCAGAAATTTGTCATCTTATTGAAAATGATGACTTATCTTTAAAAGAAATTTGTAATCATTTTTATGAAAAATGTCCTGATGATGATAAAGAGATGATTAATAAAGGGGTTAGCGATTTTATTGAGCAACTTAAAAAGATAAATGCAATTAAATTATAAGTTTGAAAACGTACTTGAAAAAGATGGTGAGCTCTTTTTCACTAATATTGGCTTCTCTATGTATCCTCTTATTAGACAAAGAGAAGATATTTTGCATATTATTAAAGGTGATGGTAATTATAAAAAAGGCGATATAGTTCTATATAAAAGTCATCAAGAGCATTATGTTCTTCATAGAATTTTAAAGATAAAAAAGGATAAGATAATTCTTGCTGGAGATTATAATTATTTTAAAGATAAGCCAATTAAAAAAGATGCTATATTAGGTAAACTTATTGAGATTACTAAAAAAGACGGTACTAAAATAAATTTAGAAAAGGATAAAAAAGCTAGAAGATTTTTCTACTCAAATTTCTTCTATATTAAAGCCTTCTTCCAATTAGTTATGAGAGTGTTACATTTAAGGAAAGTGAAATGAAAAATAAAGAAACTTTAAAATTTGTTATTAAAAACATCAAAGGAAAAAAGAGAACAATTTTCCTTCTTTCACTATGCCAAACTTTACATGGCGCTTTAACTGTTGCTTTCTCATTTATGCTTCGCTTTATTATTGGATCTATTGAAAATAAAAATAATTCTGATTTCACAAAATATATCATAATTATATCAATAATTGCGCTATTCCTCATTATTTTTCAAATTTTCTATAGATTTTATTATGAATATAGTTATGTTGAAATCGAAAATAAATTAAAAAATAATTTATTTAAAACTATCCTTAATAAGGATTATCAAGAGGTTAAAAAGAGTCATGATGAAGAGTGGATCCATCGTTTAACAAGCGATACAAATGTCATTGCTTCATCAATTCTTTCAATCTTACCTTCATTATGTAGAATGGTTGTTCAACTTGTTTTAGCTTTAGCCGCAATCATTTATCTTTTCCCAATATTTGGTCTATCTTTAATCCCATGTATTTTATTTATTCTTTTAATAACTTATTTTATGCGTAAAAGATTAAAAAAATTGAATCACTTGATGCAAGAAAAAGATGCAAGAGTCAAAGTTTTCTTTTCTGAATCTTTACAAGGTTTATCAATAATTCATTCATTTGTTAAAGAAGACGTATTTGTTAAACGTAGCGAAGATTCAGTTGTTGAATATAAAAAAGCTCGTCTTAAAAGAAATTATTTTTCTATAGCTTGTTCTATTTCTTATATATTTGTTTATTATTTAGCTTATGTATTAGGAATACTATTCTGTGGAAATGCAATTATAGAAGGAACGATGACAATCGCACTTTTAACATCTTTAATTGCTTTACTTTCTCAACTTACTGGGCCACTTGGTAATCTTACAGCAATAATTCCTAGATATTATGCTTTAATTGCAAGTGGAGAAAGATTAAAAGTTGAATGTAACGAAGAATTTAAATATTTTTCTAAAGAAGAAATTGATGATTATTATCAAAACAATTTTAAAGAAATTGAAATTAAAGATGTAAGTTATTCTTATTTAGATAAATATGGAAATAAAGTTGAAGCTCTTAAGAATTTCAATTTATCTATAAAAAAGAATTCTAAAATTTTAATTAGTGGACATAGTGGAAGTGGTAAGTCTACTTTATTTAGAATCATCCTTTCTTTAATTAAACCTGATTCAGGAAAATTAATTTTGAAAGATAATGAAGAAAGAGAATTAACAAAAGAATATGAAAAATTATTTGCTTATGTTCCTCAAGACAATTTATTAATGGAAGGAACTATTGAAGAAGTAATTACTTTATTTGATAAAAATGTTGATAATGATGCGCTTTTAAAATCTTTAGAAATTAGTGATTCAGCTGAATTTGTTGATGAACTCGCTTTAAAAGAGAAGACATTTTTAAACGAAAAAGGAAGTGGTTTATCTCTTGGTCAAATGGAACGTATAGCAATTGCTAGAGCAATTTATAGTGATGCACCAATTTTACTTTTAGATGAATGTAGCGCCTCTCTTGATAGTGAGACAGAAAAACGCGTTATCTCAAATATTTTAGACATGAAAAATAAGACAATAATCTTAATTTCTCACCATAAATATGATGAAACTTTATTTGATGAAGTTATAGATTTAGGGGAATAAAATGGAAAAAGAATTATATAGAAAATATGTAAAAGAATTTCTTCATTTAATCTCTCTATATTTAAATAAGAAGGAAATAGATGTAGAACTAAGTGATGAAAAAATAGATTTCTTTTATAAATTTGCTGCTCATCATTCTTTAAGAGCATTGTTTTATAAAGTTTTACTTGAAACAAAAGTAAAAGTAGATCCTGAAAAGCTTAAAAAGTTTGAAGAAGTCTACATGTTAAACCTTAAAAAAGGAGTTCTTTTTCAAAGAGAAAGAGTAGAAGTTTATAAATTTTTAAATGATGAAGGAATTGATTTTCTCCCTTTAAAAGGAATTGTTATTAATGAACTTTATCCTGATAAACATGTTCGTGAATTTGCTGATAATGACATTTTGTTCGGCTCTAAAGATAAAGAAATTAGAGATTTCTTTGTATCTAAAGGCTACGAAGTAGAAGTTTTTAGAAGATCAAATCACGACGTTTATTTAAAGAAACCAAATTACAATTTTGAAATGCATCGTGACCTTTTTGCAGAAACAGAAGACAACAAAGAAACGGTTGAATACTTTAAAAATTATCTTCAACGAGCACATGTAAAAAGCGGTCACGAACGTGAACTTAGTAATGAAGATTTTTATATTTATTTTACTGCTCATACCTACAAACATTTCCATGTTTCAGGATGTGGGATTAGAACATTAATTGATTATTATTTATTTTTAAAAGCTAAAAATTTAGACTTTAATTACATTGAAAAAGAACTAAAAAAACTTGATTTAGTAGACTTTTCTAGAAAAATATGTTCTTTATCCCATAAATTATTCAATGAAATTCCTTTAGATGAAAGCGAAGAAGAGATGCTTTTATTTATTGCTTCTTCGGGAACTTATGGCATACTTGAAAACGCAGTAAATAAGGGAGTAGGAGAAAAAGGAAAATTTAGATATTTTATGTCTAGAGTTTTCCCACCTTTAACTTTTTATAAAAGAGCATACAAGCGGGCATATAAATGTAGAATTTTGATTCCGATTGCTTGGGTTATGAGAACATTTAGAATTTTGTTCAAAAATAATAAACGAGCAAGAGACGAAATTAAAGTGATCAGTAAATCAAAAGCCAAGAAAAAGAATAAGTGATTTTTCAAATAGTTAAGATAACAATTGCAACTAATAAATCATTTAAATTAGATATAATTATTTGTCTAAAAACAGGAGGAATGTTATGCCAAAATTTGATACAAGAGTTCAAGAACTTAGATATCGTGTTTTAAAAGCGATTGCTAAACATCTTTATGCTGGAGATTTTGATGAAAAATTTTATGACATTCCTGAAGAAATTTGTCCTGGACCAAAACCATCTTTTAGATGTTGTGTATATCACGAAAGAGCAATTGTTAGACAAAGAATGAAAGTTGCTACTAGATTTACCCCAGAAGATACAAGTAACATCATTAAAGTAATTCCCATTGCTTGCGATGAATGTTTGCTTGGAGGATATACAGTTAGTGATGCATGTAGAGGATGTATCGCCCATAGATGTAGTGAAGCTTGCCCAGTTAAATGTATTTCTTTTGGAAGCGATTTAAAGGCAACCATCGATAAAAGCAGGTGTGTAAATTGTGGATTATGTGCTCAAAATTGTCCTTATCAAGCTATTGAAAATAGAATTAGACCATGTGAAAGAGCATGTAAGCAAAAAGCAATTTCTCCTGATCCTTTAACCAGTGCAGCAACAATAAATGATGAAAAATGTATTAATTGCGGAGCGTGTGTTTATCAATGCCCATTTGGTGCAATAGTTGATGTTTCTTATATTAAAGATATTATCGAAATGATTAAAAATTCCGATAACAACACCAAATATAAAACTTTTGCAGTTGTTGCTCCTTCAATTGGAGGAAATTTCACTGAATATCAAAATAGTAAAATAATTTCAGCAATTAAAGCTTTAGGCTTTTATGATGTTGCAGAAGCTGCTCTTGGTGCAGATATTGTCGCACTAAATGAAACTCATGAACTTGTTGAAAGAGGAAAACTTACTTCTTCATGCTGCCCAGCTTTTAAAAAATACATTCAATTATTCTATCCAGATTTAGTTAAATATATTTCAGATTCTCCTTCCCCAATGGTAGCCGTTGCACAATTAATCAAAGAAAAATATCCTGATTCAAAAGTTGTTTTTATTGGTCCTTGCACAGCTAAGAAAAATGAAATTAGACTTGAAAATGTTAAAAAATATGTGGATTCTGCAATGACTTTTGAGGAATTACAAGCTTTATTTGATGCAAAAGGTATTGAAATTTTATCACTTCCTGATAGTTCTTATTCTGAATTTGGCGGTTCATATTTTGGAAGAGGATTTGCTAAATGTGGAGGATTATCAGCTGCTGTAAATGAAGTTATAAAAGAAAAGAATTATGATTTTGAAGTTAAAGGGATTAGTGCTGATGGTATAGATAACATTAGAAAAGCATTAGCTGAACTTAAAAAGGCACAATCCGAATTTAACTTTGTTGAAGGTATGGTTTGTAATGGTGGTTGTATTGGTGGACCTTGCAACTTAACTCACCACATCAAAAACATATCAATGCTTGAAAAATACAAAAATGCTGCCGACAAGAACATAGAAGAGAGTGTCGAAAAAGCAAACAAATGATAACAATCATATTATTTTTGGTTTTTTGAAATAGAAATAATGTTAAAATATTGAGATTTTTTTGGCCTGGAATGTTGAAAACACGACCTTTAGGGGTTAAAATTAAGTTGCTTATTTAAGCAAATATAAATCATTAACAGGCTTTTTAAGTTCATATGTGCACGTTTGCTGACTAGAAATTTAAGAGGTTTATCATAACAATATTTGTAATGATTTAGTTGCTTTTTAATATTTGAAAGGAAATAGTCATGGGCAAGAAAGCAATTTTAATTAGTGCTATGGTCGCATGTGTTGCAGGAACTGTAGGCTCTGTTTTTGCTTTGACAAGAGTTCAAGCACAAGCAGAAGGTACTTCAGGCGCATTTGACCAAGCAATCTATCTTTATTGGGATAGTGAACAAGATTCAAAAGTAGTTCCTGCAATCGAACATTTAGGAATAAATACCCCTGTTTATCGTTATTTAACAGTTTCTCCTAAATCAACAAAATCAGTTAGTGGAAACGTTACATTAACTTTCACTCTTGAAGAAAAAACAGGTAATTTTTCTCTAGATGGTTTAACAGTTGATGTTTATAAAACCGCATCATTAGCAACCGATGAAACAGTTGCTACTTTAACTGAAGGCGTTGTTGCAGAACCTGCTTTATCATCAACAAAACTTACAGGAACAACAAAATTTGCTGTTGCAGCTGCTGAAAATGCACATGAAACAACAGCATATTATGCAATAAAAGTTAATTACGATGGCACTGATCTTCAAGGCAAGGTTGTTGGTGCAAAATTGACAATTAGTCAATCATTTGGAGCATAGGAGGTACGATTATGACAAAAACAAAGATTATTGGTATTTCTGTTGCTGCATTTGGTGTAGTTGCTAGTGTTGGTGCAGCTTTTGCAATTTATGCAGCTGTCGCTAACAATGTTGAAATTGATATTTCTGGTGATGCTTATACAGGAAGTACAAGCGAAGTCACTTATAAAATTACTAACGCAGTTGAAGGAAAAGTTGCTCCTCAATATTTTGATGGAGAAGGTCATGAAGCAGAGGAAGGGAAGAGAAAATTATCTCCTGAAACAACTCAATTAAAATATGCTTTTACACTTGGTGGCCAATTTGCTAACGATTTACCAGCTCAATCTTATTTGATGGGCAATGTTAGTGTTTCATTAACAAATGTTAAACCTGCTCTTTATAATAAAGTTCAAGTTTATGCTGCAATGGAAAATTATGAAGAAGGAAAACTTGGAAAAGCTGCATTTGGTGGAGCAATTATTGATAATGTAACAATTGAAAACGCTGAAACAACTTGTGCAGGTAATGCAAGTATTTCAGTTGAAGCAGCAGGAGTCCAATCACTAGTTGTTTGGGTTAAACTTGTTAATTGCACAGCTGCAGATTATTTAGCATTCAATGAAGCTGACGGTTTATTCAATTTAAGTGTCACATGGAAAGCACTTGATAGCGAATATGTTGTCCCAGCAGTAGTTGGTGATCATACAGCATGGAATGCTGATGATGAATTTGCTATGGCAGTTGATGTTAAAGCAGAAGTTAGAGGCGACTCAAAGTGGACTTGGGCATATAACGGACTAAAAGGTAGTGATTTCTCAGAAGCTAAAGTTAAAAAAGGCGATGAATATAGTGCTGGAGATAACGCACAATTAGAAGCTGAAAAAGTCTACGATGTATCTTGGGTAGATGGTGAACAAGCTGTCTTTACTGCAAGATCATAAATAATTAAACATCTCCTCCCTAGGAAACTGGGGAGGAGTTCATATTATGAAACACACATCAAAGATAAGAAAAAAGCTGAGAACCATCGGAAATATAATATTTTACGTAATCGTTGGAAGCTTAATTGTTGTAGCACTAAGTAATGGAATAGATAGATTTACAGGTTATAAATTTCCTTTCTTCTCATTACATTCAGCAGTAGTTGTTACTGACTCGATGTCTAGAAAAAACGAAACTAACACTTATCTTGATGACTCGATGAAACAATATCAAAAATTTGATTTGATTACGTTTCAAGAAATAAAGTATGAAGATATCAAAGTATATGATGTTGTGGCTTATTATTATGATGACATGTTAGTCGTTCATAGAGTCATTGATAAATATACTAAACTTGATGAAAGCGGAACTGAAAAACAATTTCTAGTAACAAAAGGTGATGCAAATATAAATATAGATACACCATTTGAATCTTCACTCGTTAGAGGAAAAGTCATATGGAGTGTTCCTAAAATCGGTTATATATTCGCTTTTACTGGAACATTCTATTTCTGGATTGGATTCTTCGTAGCAATGTTCTTTCTTCTCTTAGGTATTTATATATATAAATATGGAAAAGTAGAAGATAAAAAAATAACTTACGTTGAAGAATCTGCCATCAATCAAAACAAAGCCAAATATATAAACGAAGAAGAAAACGTAATAAGCGAAGTTAGCTCTTGTAAAATAGAGAAACAAAATTATGAATGCAAAACCTATTTTAGTAAAAATAAAAAAGGAGATGCTTCATCAGTTCTCTTACAAATTTATGAGGAAGAATATGAAGGCAGGTAAAAAAATCTTATTAACAATTTTAACTGTTGCCACACTTGGCTCTTCTTTTGCAAGCGCATTTGCTTTATATGGTAAAAGTGCGAATATTATCGACGTTTCTATTACTGGAGATGTTTATCATAAAATTACTTATTACTTACCAAATCCAAGTGATGAAAATGATTTTGAAACATTAAGTGAAAAAACAATTTATGTAACTGAAGGAACAGCTTTAAAAGATGTTTCATTTATTAAAGAATCTTCAATTAATGGTTTTGAGTTTTCATCCTGGTATACAAGTTCTGATTTTGCTAGTGTAAACAAATTAGAAGATACATCAGTTATTAGTGGTGATTTAGAGATTTATGCAAAATATACACGCTCAAACGTTTTATATTTTTATAACGATGCTCATAATTACTTGATAAATACTCCTTTAGAAGATCAAATTTTAACTCAAAATCAATTTTTTGTTGGAACTCAAACTTATGCTAAGGCTGGAGTTGAAGGAGAAGCGTACTCTTTAACTAGTGAAAGTGGCGTATATAAATTTGAACTTAATGGAAACGAGTGGAGTTGTAAAAGAAAGATTGTTATCTCTAATAAAGACGTTACTTGGTGGGTAAATGATGTAACAAAATTATGGTGTTTTGGCTCAACAAGTTTATCTGATTCATATACTTCTCAAATTACTTTTGAAGATAATAAAGCAACACTATATGTTGATTATTCTTATACTGGATTTGTCCTTGATAGATTTAATCCAGATAATCTAGAAGAAAAACGGAATCAAACAATTGATATATCTTTAACCGCTGATAGTGGTGAAGGTAAATATACAAAAGATACAACAATAATTTATGTTAACGATGCAAAAATCGATGACAAAAATAAATATTATTGGGGTTCTTAATTTAGAAAAATACTCATATTTTGCAGAGTTTTATATAAAAGCGAGGTGAAAATTATGAAGAAATTTAAGGCGTTATGGTTATTATTACCTGTGCTTCTAGCCTCTTGTGGAGCTGAAAACGGTGGTAATAATGGCGGCGGAAATGGAGGCGGAGAAACTCCAGGAGGAGACCCAACACCAACAGATACCATTGAAGATCCTGATGAATATGATAAATGGTTAAACTCTATTTCTAAACCAGGCCATCTATATTTCCATTATAATAGAGGCTCAAAAGGCAATTATGAAAATTATTGTTTATGGATATGGCAACATGCACCACAAGACCTTGAAGGTTCTCTTTGGGCATTCAGTGGAAATCCAAAAGTAAGTGAAAAACTTACTCTTGCTCCAATGTCAACTTCCTTCATGACTTATGAAGATTTAGGCGTAGCTGATAAAACTGGCACATATTTAGATGATTATGGAGTCATGATTGATGTCGATCTTTATAAAGCAGGACTTGTTGGAGGAAAAACTGGAAAACCTACAACTTTTGAAGGTGCAGAAGAAATTGGTTTTTTAATTCCAAAGCAAGATTCAATGGGTGGAGCTACAAACTGGACTAGTGATGGCGGTAGAGAAACTTATTTAGATGATTTTGGAGAAGAAAAGAATTGGAGAGCAGTAGAAGGTGGAAAGGCAATTCACATTTTTGCTACTTCAGGTTCTTTATATGATTATTCTTATTATGCAGGAAGTGGAGCACCAGATGTAAAAATCAATCCAGTTGAAACAGATACAACTGGAGACTATCGTTCAGATATGAACGTAGCTTATTCAAATAATTTAGGTGTCTCATCAACTGCGGATGCTTTCAAATCTCTTGGAACAGGCTATCAAATCTTTGTTGCATCTTTTAGAGATAGTAATGGAGATGGAATGGGCGATATTAGAGGCATCATCGATTCACTTGATTATCTTGATGATTTAGGTGTTGATGTATTGTGGCTCACACCAATTCAAAAGAGTGATTCATACCATGGTTATGATATTTCTGACTATTATCAAGTAGATAAGAAATTTGGTACAACCGAAGATTATAGAGAATTACTTTATAAAGCCCATAAGAAGGGAATGAAAGTTTTAATGGATTTAGTTTTAAATCACACTTCAAAAGGAAATGTTTGGTTTACTAAATCACAACGGAACGAAAAAGACCCATCAACTGGTATTAATTATAGAGATGTTTATACATGGAAATTCGAAACTGATAAGATTCAAAAATTTGATCATACTTCAGGAAAATATGTAGAAACAACCGTTAAAGAAGATGCTGAAAGCGACAACCCATCATGGTATAGAGATGGCGAATCTAGATATTATTACTATGGTAAATTTGGTAGTGGTATGCCAGAAATCAATTATCTCAATGCTTCAACACGTAAATTAGTCGTTGATATGGCTAAATATTGGATGGGGTTTGGCCTTGATGGCTTTAGACTTGATGCTGTTAAACATATCTTCATGAGAGATGAATGTTATCAAGATGGAGACATTATTGTTAATGATACTGGTAGTAAAGAAAGTTATGATGATGAAAAAGGAAAATATGTAACAAAAGCATACGATTATTCATCTAACCTCACTAAAAACATTATGTGGTGGAAAGAATTTGCTAATGGCGTTAAAGCTGATTATCCAAATTGTTTCTTAGTTGGTGAAAACTTCGATGGTTGGGGAACAAGAACTGCTACATATTATCAAGCTCTTGATTCACAATTTAATTTCTCAAATTACTATCACGTACCTGCATATCTTTATGCTAATGCTGGTGGAGCAAGTAATTATTCAAGTAAACAAGCTAATGAAACCTATGTTCCATTTGCATCAAGTTCATCAGTTTTAGTTGACGATGGTAAAAATCCATATTCAATTCCTGGTGGCTCAAGAAAAGACTTTATTGATGGTGCATTTACTTCAAATCACGACGTCATGAGAGCTATTAACCAAGTTAATGGAACTGGCACAATTGATAGCACAGTTGCTTTAGAAAAAGTAACAGGAGAAGGTGAACAAGTTAATAAAGCAAAAATCCATGCAGCAGTCACACTTTTAAGTCAAGGCATTAGCTGGATTTATTATGGTGATGAACTTGGTATGTCATCAAATACTGATACTCACGTTGCTCTTTATGGTAGCAAAAACTCAGAAGATATTTGGTATCGTCAACCATTCTTGTGGAAAGATACAACTAAACGTGCTAACTATAAAGCTGGTCCATATACATTTGAACTTGATAGTTATAATAAGACTTTGAAAGATGTAGAAACTCAAATGGCAGATCCAAATTCAATGTATAACTGGTACAAGAATTTGATCGAAATTAAATCAATGTATGGTAAAAACTCCAAGATTGAATTCCATTCATCAAGTAGTCAAAACGTGATGGTTATCAAGGTTAGTGGGCCTACAAAGCTTGCAATTTATATTAATATTGGAACAGGAACAAATACATATTTGATGAATCCTAATGACATTATTGGTGATGGAGCTACATTTGTTAAAGCGATGGGTGGTGCTCCAGAAGCAAAAGGTGGAGATATCGGTGCAACCAAGTGGGGCATCACGGTATTTAAGGCATAAGGAGGTAAAGATATGAAAAAGAATCGTATTTTAACAGTTTTGATGCCTTTACTCTTATTAACTTTAAGTAGTTGTGTTTTATATAACGGAAAAGGTAAACCAAATAAGGGTGGTGGTGATGATTCAGGAGGAGATGATCCAGTCACTCCTGTTGATCCAGATGATCCAGTCAATCCAGATGACCCAGGTAAACCAGATGATCCAGTAGTTCCTGATCCAGTAACAGGAGAAGTCACTACATACTTAGTTTTAGGTCAATATGGTTTATATAAAGGAAATAAGGGTCAATCAGTTGAAGCAATATTCCTTGAGAATGCTGTTGAATATAAAGCTGCAGTTGGTTCAGCTTTACCAGGAGCAGAAGATATTACTTCAACAATTAGTGGTTCAACCTTCCAATACTGGCAAGCATATGATGGAACAGGTGCTCCAATTGGTTATACAAATGTTCCTTCAGTCGATAAGAAAATTTTATATGCAGTGTTTGCTGGTGGAGAAGGTGGAGCAACTGATGAAGAACCTTCAGAAGGTTATGGAATTAAGTTTGGTAGTGGAAAATATTATCAAGCAGCCCATACTGGTGATCCAGTTTATAGTGGTATAACTTTCAAGGAATATACAATCACTAATGTAGATTTCAAAAAGGATGAAACATTTGGACTTTATGATTTTGAAAGTAAAGCTCAATGGGTAGTGAATTTAGATCCATATTCATTTGGTGGAGAACCAGCAAATATTAAATGGACATCTTACTTAAGTAAGGGAACAGATTCATATACCGTACTTAAAGATTTCAAGGCAAGTTATTTCTGTATCAAACTTGCTTATGAAAATGATCAAGTTTATATTGGAATCCCAGCAGAGCCAGAAGCTTAAAAATATTTAGGTTTTGCAAGGTTTTTAAAGGAAAATTCAATATAAAAATGAAATTCTTAACAAGACACAACATTAATTATATTAATGTATTAATAAATAATGGTGTTAAAATTAAATTGTTAAAGACAGGAAAGAGGAATAACTATGAAGAAGTCAAAATTTAATTTTTCGACTTTGCCACTTGCTTTATCTATCTTAGGGTTAAGCGCGTCCCTTTTCTCATGTAGTTTAAATTCTGCTGAAAACGATCTACCTGGAGTAGATACAGCAGTTTATAACGAAGAGGATGACGGTCACGCAACTTTAGCCCGCCCTGATATTCATTATGCTGAAGATGATGAAGAGGAAGATGAAGAAGTTAAAGTAGACAAAGTTATTCTCCATTATTACAACGAAGCAGGTGGATGTGATGGTAGAGCATTCTATCTTTGGGTCACAGGTATTGATGGTATCGAATATAATTTTGATAATGCATCCGACATCATGCAAGTAAATGCAGACAATACCATGATGACAATCACTGTCGACTTTAAGGATGCTAGATTTACTGAATTTGCTGGTAAAAATAGTCTTTACTTTATCATTAAATTCAAGAAAATCAGCGAAACCCAACCTAACTGGGGTGGTCAATCAGAAAATACGCAACTCGTCTATAGAGATTTTCCACCAGTTGCAGGTTCAACAACTTGCGAAGTCTGGTCTATGCCAGCAGCAGGTGGAGGTATTGCAATCCTTGATAGTGAAGCAAAGACTAGAGTCCATGGTGTTAAGTTAGCTAAATTTACAGATTGGAAAACGATTGAATGTACTCTCACAGATTCAACTCCTAGTGTAAGATGGAAACTTTATGCGTTCGATGAGACTTATTATAAAGTCAAACCTAAAAAACGTGCTGATATCCAAAGATGGTATCTAGTAAAAGAAGGTGTAAATAACGGTAATTTCACAATTAATTTATCTTATGAAGCTCATATTAATGTGGTTTATTCTTTAGTGAGCCACGACCCATCAACAGATACAGATCCAGACATGAAGGGATTAGATAAAACTGCAACAGTCGGTTTTGAAAAACTTTATAATACTTCAAAATTCCATGAATATTATGAAAAAACTTCAAAAGATTTAGGTTGTACTGTTGAAAGTGACAAGATTACTTTTAGAGTCTGGTCACCTGTTTCAGCAAATATGACTTTAATGCTTTATGATAAAGATACTTCCATAGAATATGCACCTGAATCACTAAGTGAAAAAGAAAAAGCAGCTTACAATAAATACGCTGGTTATCATATGAAATACACTTCAGGCGGTGTTCGGGAATTGACATTTACTGGAGAAGACGTTGCTAAAATTAAAGGCAAATATTACAACTATCAAGTTGATAATAGTATTGGTACTAACGTAGTTATGGATCCTTATGCTACAAGTGCTGGTGCATGTGGTGTAAGAGGCTATATCTATGATAAAGCTGAATCAAATCCTGAAGGACGGGATGAATTACCTGTCAAGTGGGATGGCGTTGAAGGCTTAGATTTAGCAACCCCTCAAGATTTATCAATTTATGAAGTACATGTTCAAGATTTTACTGGAGATTCTTCTTGGATTTCTAATAAACAAAATAAAAATGGAACATATAATGCTTTTGTTGAAAGCGGAACAAAAGTTCAAGGAACTGATGTATCAACAGGTTATGATCACTTAAATGAACTTGGAGTTAACGCAATTCAACTTAATCCTGTATTTGATCATGATAATGATGAATCAACTGATGTCTTAAAATACAATTGGGGATATAATCCACTGAATTATAATGTTGTTGAAGGTGGTTATTCTTCAAATGCTCATGATGGTTTAGCTAGAGTAAAAGAATTTAAGAATTTAGTTTTACAAATGAGTAAAACAGAAGCACATACTCGTGTAATTATGGACGTTGTTTATAATCACGTTAGTAGTGCGACAGGTTCTAATTTTCATAAACTCATGCCAAGATATTACTTCAGATATGACACAAATGGTGAACTTTTTGATGGTTCAGGATGTAATAATGAAGTCGCAACAGAACGACCAATGATGAGAAAATTCATTATTGATAGTTTGAAGATGTGGGCAAGCGAATACAAGATTAAAGGATTTAGATTTGACCTTATGGGTTTAATCGATTTCCAAACAATGATAGAAGCCAAAAAAGAACTCTACAAGATCGATCCTGATATCTATATTTATGGAGAAGGATGGACAAGTGGAGGATATCATGGTGAAGGAAGTTCAGAATGGTGGAGTGTTAATACTGGAGCCGCTGATCCTCATAACTATGGTACATCTACATGGCAAGTTTATAACGAATGTAACAATTTCAAGACTGATGGTATTTATTTAGGTGGATTTAATGATGCCTTTAGAAATGCTGTTAGAGGTGGAAATGGTACTTCATATGATGGTAAAAACTATCCAGATGCAGGGCGGATTCAACAAGGCAACTGGAAACAAGGTGGAGATGGTAACTGGTATTGTGATTCTGGCACATTAGATAATATTGTTGATGGTTTATGGGGAACAAATGCTGGAGTAAACACTGATGGTGCTAAATCTGGTTATTACCCTGAACAAACAATTAACTATGTATCTTGTCACGATAACTGGACATTAAGAGATCAACTCTATCAAACATTAAAGAGTGGAGCAAGTGCAAGTGCTGAAGATTTACTTCACGCATCACTTCAAGCTCACGCAATGTTATTTGCAAGTAACAGCGCATCACTCATGCTTGGTGGCGAAGAACTTTTAAGAACAAAAGAATTAACTGATGAAGATTTAGCAAATAAAGATTATTCAATTACAGCTGATTCTTGGACAACACTTTATGGCCATCACATTTCTCATAACTCATATAATGCACCTTTAAGTGTTAATTCATTTAAATGGGGTAATAAAGTTGAAATTAAAGTAGACAATACAACAATTAAAGATTCTGACTATTCATATAATGAAGCTTGGAAGACTATTGTAAAGAGTCACACAAAATTCCTCAAAAAGAGAGGAACAAACGATGGTTACAGTGCTTTCATGTCAAGTACCTCAGCTGGAAATAGCGTCATGAATAGATATTGGTCACAAGAAGGTGATTTCTCAAATTGTGTTGCTTTCCAAGTCAATGAAGGCTTCATCTATACTTGTAGTGGAGCAATTGGAGAAGGCGATTACATTCAATGTGATGAAAACGCTATGAAAAACGTTTGGGATCATGTTTTCACATATGGAAATATGGATGTTACAGATAATAAAGTAACTTTTGGTAGAACTAACTCAGTTGGTGTCTACGATAGACATGGGAAATAGGAGGTAAAATTATGAAAAAGAAATTATTTTTACTTAGCTTAATAACTTTACCATTACTTTTCTCATGTAATATGAGTGAAGTTATTACTCCAACTCATGAATATCCTGGTGATCCATTTGCTGGAGGAGGAAGTGGCGGAGATGAAAATCCTGATGATGGCGATATCGACACAACAGAATTTAATTTAACTGTCAATTTCTATCTCAATAATTCAAATAGTGATACACCTCTACATTCAATGAGATGGTATATGTTAAAACCTTTAGGATCTTTACCAAAAGAAGCAGAAATTACTGATTCTATGGCACCAGATCCATTATATCCACATTTTATTGGATATTCAGAATTCAGTTCATCAATTGATGAATCTCATATTTGGGATTTTGAAAAAGATTATAAACAAGGAAATGTTTTAAATCTTTATGGAATCTGGGTATCAAAATAGGAAAGGAGGAAGTATGAAGAATAAATTTAAATTATTATTTTTAGCTTTACCTGCTTTCTTATTATCAAGTTGTGATTTTACCTATACTTATATTGTTGCAGGTCTTGATTCCTCTTCAGGTGGAGGAGATGTCATTGATGATGGCATTGAAGATTCAGGAACTTATGACATTAAGATTTGGGTAGATGATGCAATTGTTGATTTAACAAGAACTCAAGTTCAACAATTTGTAACTGATAATGGTTCAAAATATAAAATTAATTTAACAATTGAACCTCAATCAGAAGGAAATGCAGCAAGTTCAATGCTTCAAGATGTTACACTTGGTGCTGATATTTTCGCATTTGCTCAAGACCAACTTGCTAGATTAAAAGTTGCTGGTGCTGTTGGTAAATTAAATTCAACATATTTAAATGTTGTTACTGAAAGAAATAGCGAAGATAGCATTCAAGCAGCAACACTTGGTTCATCAGTTTATGCATTCCCACTTACAAACGATAATGGTTACTTCTTATATTATGATAAGAGAGTAATTAGCGAAGAAGATGCCAAAAGCGTCACAAAAATCATGCAAAAATGTAAAGCAGCTGGTAAAACGTTCAATTTCCCTGCTAGAGGAGATGGCTTCTATAGTGCAAGTTATTTCTTAGGAGCAGGATGCAAAACATCTTGGGATATTGACGAAGTTTCTGGCTCATTTACTGCTTTTCATGATGACTTCAATTCAGCAAATGGCCTTAAAGCTGCAAAAGGTTTAAGAGAAGTTGCTGATAAATCAATTGTTTCAACCGACGCTATCGCTTCACGTTTAGGTGAAAAATCAGCTGCTCTTGTTTCAGGTATTTGGAACTATGAAGTTGCTAAAAATAGACTTGGCGATAATTTAGGTTGTGCAGAACTTCCCTCATATACTGTTGATGGAGAAAATATCCACCTTGGCAGTTACGATGGATTTAAATTATTAGGTGTAAAACCTCAAGTTGATTCAAAAAAAGCCTCAGTTTGTAGAAAACTTGCTTTATATTTAACAAGTGAAACCTGTCAAACTGAAAGATTCCATGCAGTTTCATGGGGTCCAACAAACGTTAATTCAGCAAAAGAAGAAGCTGTTGTAAATCATCCAGGTCTTGCAGCTCTTGCAAAACAACATGAATACGCAACAATTCAATCCCAATGTCCAGGTACTTGGTACTTGCACTTAGCAACAACTGCTAAAGCGATTGAATTAAATTCAACTGATGCTCAACTCCAAGCCGCTTTAACTAATTATAAAAACGGTTTGCCTGACTTATTATCAGAAGATTAGGAGGTAGCAAGATGACAAAATATTCAGATTTAGAATTATTGAGCTTAAGCCGCCAACAAAAGTTCTTATATAAGTTAAAATTATTCTTCTTTGCAATTCCAGGTGCTTTTAAAAATTTAGGAATTAAAATCTGGAAGGGCATAAAAGGATTTGGCTTAGGCATTTATAATTGGTTTAAGATGATCATCATGACATTTATTCATGGTGATTGGAAAACTAAAGTCTCATATCTAGTTATGGGATTTGGTAGTATTGCACGTGGACAAATCTTTAGAGGAATAATCTTTGCTTTATTTGAAGTTATATTTATCCTCTACATGGTTTTCTTTGGTGGTCACTATTTATCTAGACTTTATATTTTAGGTGAAGTTGAATCAGCAGTAGATGCTGAAAGTGGAACTATCGTTTATGGTGAAAACTCCTTTAACATCTTACTTTATGGTGTATTAACCATATTCTTCATAGTTGCATTTATCTACACTTGGAATTTAAACATTAAACAAAATAGAATTAGTGAAGAAATTATCAAAGATAATAAGCGTCTTGCTACAGCTCAAGATGATTTAAGAGCGATGGTTGATAAAGAATTCCATAAGACACTTTTAGCGATTCCAACTTTAGGTATCTTAATCTTTACAGTTTTACCAATCTTCTTCATGATTCTTGTTGCATTTACTAACTATGATGCAAATCATACTCCACCTTTAAATTTATTTGGTTGGGTAGGATTTGATAACTGGGGACAACTCTTTACTTGGGAGAACTCAGAAGGCGCATCGTTCTCTATGACTTTTGGTCAAATCCTTCTTTGGACACTTATTTGGGCATTCTTTGCAACATTCTCTAACTACTTTATTGGTATGTTAATTGCTATGCTCATTAATAAAAAAGGAATTAAGTTAAAGAAATTATGGAGAACAGTCCTTGTTTTCTCAATTGCTATTCCTCAATTTATTTCATTACTTTTCGTCTCTAACATGTTTAAGACCGATGGTATTATTAATGGATTATTAGGAACTTCAATTGATTTCTGGGGAAATGCAGTTTTAGCAAGAATTACTGTTATTATCATTAATCTTTGGATTGGTGTTCCTTATTTAATGCTTGTTGTTACTGGTATCTTAATGAATATCCCTGCAGATCTTTATGAATCAGCAAATATTGATGGTGCAAATCCATGGCAACAATATACAAAAATTACATTACCTTACATGTTATTTATTACTGGTCCTTACCTCTTAACGAGCTTTACAGGAAACATGAATAACTTCAATGTTATTTATCTTCTTACAGGAGGCGGACCTAACGTTCAAGAATATTATGGAAACGCAGGTAAAACAGACTTGCTTATTACATGGTTATTCTCACTTGCTGTCAATGATAGTAACTACAAGTTAGCAGCAGTTATTGGTATTATGGTTTTCGTAGTCGTAGCTGTTTTATCTCTTGTTGTTTATAACATCATTCCAAGTACACGTAACGAGGAGGAGTTCCAATAATATGGAAAAGAAAAAGGCTTCAATGTCGCAAAGACGTAAGATTGCAAATATTGCCTCTTACATCACACTTGCTATAATCTCGATTGTTTGGATTCTTCCATTCATATTCTTATTACTCAAATCATTTGATGTTGGAAACCCAGGTGTTACAGGTTATATCTTCCCAGAGAAGTGGGGTTTTGATAATTATATTTATCTTTTCTCTGCTGAAGCTAACTTCTTACAATGGTATTTCAACACATTCATTATTGCTTTATTTGTTTGTGTCATTCAAACAGCTATGCAATTTATGATGAGCTACGTTTTATCTAGATTTAGATTTAAATTACGTAAGCCATTAATGAACATCATGTTGATTCTTGGTATGTTCCCAGGATTCTTAACAATGATTGTTTTATATCAAATCTTAAAAACATTTGGATTAACTGGAGATAATGCAGTTCCAGGTTTAATCCTTGTTTATTGCGCATCTAGTGGTATGGGATATTATGTCTCTAAGGGTTTCTTAGATACTCTTCCTAAATCACTTGATGAAGCAGCTTTAGTTGATGGAGCGACAAGAGCACAAATCTTTATTAAAGTTATCTTGCCACTTTGTAAACCAATTTTAATTTATACTGTTTTAACTTCCTTCATGGGACCTTGGGGAGATTTCGTCTTCGCGTATACGGTTTCTTTAGGTAGCCAAGCAGGTATGAACGTTGCAGCAGGTCTTAATTCTTGGCTTAGTGCTGCTAATATCGGTGCACACTTTGCACACTTCTGTGCAGGTGGTGTTATCGTAGCTATCCCAGTTATGGTCTTATTCTTGTTCTTACAAAAATACTATGTTGAAGGCGTTACTGGTGGAGCTGTTAAAGGATGAGGAATGAATTATGGCAAGAGTAAAAATTACCAATGTAAAGAAAATCTATTCTGGCAACGTTGTTGCTGTTCATGATTTTAATTTAGACATTGCAGATAAAGAATTTATTGTTTTCGTTGGACCTTCCGGTTGTGGTAAATCTACCACACTTAGAATGGTCGCTGGACTTGAAGATATTAGTGAAGGAACAGTTGAAATTGATGGTGAAGTCGTTAATGATTTACAACCAAAAGATCGTCACATTTCAATGGTTTTCCAAAACTATGCACTTTACCCACATTTAACTGTCTATGAAAACATGGCTTTCCCACTTCGTCTTGATAAAAAGATTAGACATTATGAATTAACTGAAGAAGAGAAAGCAGAAGCTGAAGCAAAATTAGCAAAACTTAAAGAAAACGAAGCTAAAAATGCTAGAAAGATTGCTCAAATTGAAGATGAACTTCAAAATGGTAGATCAGTTAAAGGCTATACAAATGATGAAATCTATGAAAAAGTTACATCAGCTGCAAAAGTTTTAGGTATTACACAATATTTAACACGTAAACCTAAGGCTTTATCAGGTGGTCAACGTCAAAGAGTCGCTATTGGTAGAGCAATGGTCAAAGATTGTAAAGTCTTCTTAATGGATGAACCTTTAAGTAACTTAGACGCAAAACTTCGTAACCAAATGAGAGCTGAAATTATTCTTTTAAGAAAGAGAATTAATACAACATTCATTTATGTTACTCACGACCAAACGGAAGCTATGACTTTAGGCGACAGAATCGTTTGTATGAAAGATGGCTATATCATGCAAGTTGGTACACCAACTGAATTATTCGATATGCCAGCAAACCTCTTTGTTGCTCAATTTATTGGTGCACCAATGATGAACACCGTAAAAACTAAGTTGATTAAAGAAGGCAAAAAATATTTTGTTGAACCATTTGGTCATAAATTAGAAGTTACAGGTGAAAAAGGTGAAATGCTTGCTCAAAAAGGTATTGAAAGTAGAGAAATCAACCTTGGTGTTAGACCAGAACACATCACATTTGCAAGAAACGGTGGAGCAAATTCTTTCCCAGTAACAATTGAAGTTAATGAAATGATGGGTAGTGAATATCACTTACACGTTGTAACAGATGATGGTACAAAATTAGTTGTTAGAATTCCTACAATTAATTTAACTGATGCTGAAAGAGCAAACATGGTCATGGGTAATGTAATTAACGTTACCTTTGAAGGAAAAGCAATGCATTTCTTCGACCTTGAGAGTGAACGTAATATTTTAGTTGATCAAACAAACGCTCCAGAAATTAAATAGGTGAGATTATGAAAAAATTAGATAAGAAGAGTATTAGATTATTAGCCTATGTAGGAATATTAGGCGGTTTAGGTATTGCTTCTTTAACACTTTTCACTATCTCTAGATTCGAAAAAGCTAAATATCAAGCTTCGAATTCAACTCAACTTGCTGCTACAAATAAATTAAATCAACTTTTAAAAGCTGATAAGAACGCTTTAGAAGATGAAAATAGCACTTACTATAAAGCGGCAATATATTGGGATGAAGTTAAAACAATTTTTGAAGGAAAAACAAAAGCAAATTCTATAGCTTATCAAGCAACAGCAATTCCTGCATATGCGTTTTCTCTTTCAACTCTTGTAGCGTTTGGACTTATCTTAAAGCACGCCGAAAAGGTTAAAGAAAAAGAAGATAGTGCAATTTAATTAATTGTAACTATAAACATAAAAGCAGAAGATAAAACTTCTGCTTTTATAATGGGTAAAAACACACAAAGTTATGATAAAATTAAGGCATGAAAACAAAATCTCAAAAATTATTTTTATTTGTTGCAATTGTTTTAGTTTTATTATTTTTAATTGCTGGATATTCATTAATCAAAGTCTTATATCAAGATGACTGGGAAAATAATTTTGGTTTATTTTTACTTGAATCAATTTATCTTGTGATGCACTTAATTTTTATAGCAATTATTTTCTATTTAAATTTTAGAGCTTATAAATTAGGAGCGCAGTTTTTGCCAGGATTAACAATCACAAAAGATGATGAGATGAATAAAAAAAGTTTCATTTTATCGTTAGTTTTTGGAATTATCTTCTTAATAATAGGAGTTTATTCTTTAATAGTTACTTTTAATTTTGATTTGCCACTTGGATCATTTTTAGGTGGATTTTCTTATGATCTTTATAATGGGGCATTTCTATTATTTTTAATCGCTTTAGAAATTTTTCTCTATCCTATTTTATATATAAAGAAAAAATAAAAGCATCTTGGTCTAGTATTTTATTAGAAAATATTAAAAATGCATAAAAGGTGTCACAACTAAAAATATTTTTGAATTTGTGACACCTTATTATTTATTGTTAATTGCGTTTTTTAATATTTTATCATTATATTGTTTGCGTTTTTTTAATATTTCAAATTTAATGTGATTGCGTAAAAAGAATTTGAATAAAATATATGATAGATTACTAAAGTGGAAAAATGAAAGGCAGTAATCAAAAGCGTTAACGGCTATAAAATATATTTTTATACAAGATATAATGAAGAAAAACATAGAAATGATATAGAAATAGATTTTTTATTAACAACAGGAAATAAAGCTTCTCAAAAGCTAATACCTTTAGAAGTCAAATCTTCTAAATCATATAAAGCAGAATCAATAAAAAAGTTTATCGAGAAATTCAGAAATAGAATTGATAAAGCTTATATTATTCATCCAAAGAATCTATCTATTAGAGAAGATGGAATTATTTGTATACCTGCTTATATGACCTTTTGTTTATGATAAAGTAATTTATAGTGACATTAATAACTATAATTTTGTATATAAATTCATGCGCGAGCGAAGAAATCAATAGTGAGTTTATTTTAATTTAAAAAACTGCCTAAATTTTACTCCAGACAGTTATCGTTCATATGTTATGTGCTCATTGAGATGCTTAATAATATTTTTTACGGAAATCTTTTGGAAGTTCTCCGTTAATTCGCTTAAACGCTTCAGTAAATGTTGTTTCGTTTTTATATCCAACCATTTTTGCAATTTGCTTAATCGATAAACTCTTATCGTAAAATAAGCTCTTTGCTTCAGATAATCTCAAGCGATTCAAGTGAGCAACAGGAGTGTCGTTCATAAATAATTTAAAAGATTTAGTAAAATAAGCAACAGAATATCCAGAAATATCAGCTAAATCTTTAATAGTTAAATTTGGATCTCTAAAATTATCATACATATATAGAGCAATCTTTTTCATTTTTGGGAAATATTTTTTGTCTATTCTTTTTTCTTTTTGCTCTGAGACCATACCAAAATTTACTAAGTAAGCAGTAATCAAATATGTATAATTTAAAATTTCATCATTAGTTGAAATAGGTGATTTATTAAGTCTTTGAAAAGTTCTAATGCATTCATAAAGAGAAGAACCAACGTTAAATCTAGAATGGAAAAATTTATTATTGAAACCAAATTTTGATTTAATTTTATCTAAATATTCACGCTTAATAACAATAGATAAAAAACATGAATTTTTACTTACTGATTCAATTCCGTGTGTATTAAATGGGTTAACTGGATAGCAAAAACCAACTTCACCAATATAATCCCCTTTATCAAAATAGACTAAAGGAATAGTTTTAATAGGGATAATAAATTCGTAGTTATCGTGGTTATGTCGATAAGCTGCTAATTCATTTTTTCCATCTATATATTGGTATTCAGCAATAGAAATATATTCGTTAGTGTCTATTGTGCTATATTTGCCGATTTCTTCTTCAGATGGTCCGTGTGCGCTTCTAATATTCATATTTTTATAATAAAATATGTAAGAAAAAAGAAAATAGAAAAGTGCCTGAAATTCAAAAATTTGTCATAACGAACGATACTGTGTGCTAGAAAGACAAATTTTTGAAAAACAATAATAATTCTTTCAAATATTGACATTAATATTTTGAATTCTTAATTTATGTTGCAATATTGCTTCAAAGTTTTATATTTATTTTATGGAAAAATTCTTAAACAGAACAGGATTAATATTGGGTGAAACTAACCTTGACAAGCTTATAACTAAAACAGTTGCTATTTTTGGCGTTGGAGGAGTTGGAGGTTATGTACTTGAAGCTTTAGTTAGATGTGGCGTAGGAAATTTTGTTCTAATTGATAGTGATGTCGTTAATGAAACAAATCTAAATAGACAAATAATTGCTACAAGAAAAACAATTGGAAAATATAAAGTTGATGTAGCCGAAGAAAGAGCTAAAGAAATTAATCCAAATGTCAATGTTAAAAAATATAAATGTTTCTATCTTCCTGAAACAAGTAATGGAATTGATTTTTCCCAGTTTGATTATGTTGTAGATGCAATTGATACAGTTACAGCAAAAATTGATATTGTTTTAAAAGCAAAAGAATTAAACATTCCTATAATTTCAGCAATGGGAGCCGGAAATAAAATGGATCCAACTAAATTAGAAGTCAAAGATTTATTTAAAACTGATTATGATCCACTTGCTAAAGTCATGAGACGTGAATTAAGAAAAAGAAATGTTACTTCATTAAAAGTAGTATATTCTAAAGAGTCTCCTTTAAAAGTTGATGAATCTTTAATTTTAGAAGAAGAAAAGAATAAAAATAGAGTACCAGGTTCAACAGCATTTGTTCCTGCTGCAATGGGTTTGATTATTGCTTCTGAGGTAGTAAAAAACTTCATAAATTAGAAATAAGGTTAATTGAAATTTAAAATGCACCAAGTCTTTGAAATATTAAAGAAATTAACTTTTGAAAGAATAATTTGATTTTTTGGTGCAGCCAATAATACAAAATATTGAATTTTTCATAAATTCGAAGGCAAAAATGATAAAAAATTTGTAAACCAAAAAGAACCATTAAATGGATTGTAATTTAAATTGCACCGTTTCGCTTTGCTTTAAAATAATAAAATTATTTAGCTTTTTTCTTGGTCAACACGCTTGTTTTAAGGATAATATCGTTAGGTTTCATTTCTTTAAAACCAAGCTTGTCCATACTTGCTTTTTTAAATTTTAGTATAATTAATTCATAAGGTGTAAAGTCGCTAATAGACTTTTTTGGAATTCCGTTTATATTGTTAGTAAGGATTTTGGAATCCTCAAAATCTAAAGAGTCAAGACTAACACCTTTTTCTGTTAAATAACGTACAAGTCTGTGGTTGTTTTCACACAAGCCCTTATCACCTGATCTATATGGCCTTGCATAAAAAACTCTTCTTTTTTGTTCACCGTCTTCTCTATCAAATTCAAACATCCAAAGATCATCAAATTCTGGCCCGTTATCAGCAAGAATAATAGGGAACATTTTATCAAATTCCTCATAGCCTATTGTATATTGGATGTATCTTAAGGTATGAAGGACTTGAGCTGACGTACACTCTTTAAGAACAAAAACCATTTGAAAACGAATTTTTCTAAAAGTTAAAGTAAGTAAGCATTTTTTATCTGTTCTTTTGCCATGAACTGTGTCAATTTCAACAGGAATTAAATCTGGATTTTTGCCAATATAATCGAGAAAATCTTCATAAGTTCTATTTAACAAATGTTCAGGTTTTTTCGAATAGTACGAT
>Ga0247608_10000653_pt1 | contig 53821 bp, 32 predicted proteins | sample 176DNAGHGlowgp2_FD_193490 | JGI IMG/M metagenome (GOLD analysis project Ga0247608, IMG submission 193490) | Sheep rumen microbial communities from Palmerston North, Manawatu-Wanganui, New Zealand - 1766 DNA GHGlow gp2 | ecosystem: Host-associated > Mammals > Digestive system > Stomach > Rumen ... | reverse complement strand
AGCGCTTCCAATCTCAGGTTGGCATATGACGCTATTAAAACAGCCTCAGAACATGGTATATACGAAGCAGGGGCATTTATGGCATACTTTTACCTCTATGGTAAAGTCATCCCACAGGACTTAGACGAGGCTGAACGTCGCATTAAAATTGATGACGATTTCAAAAAGAATCCGATTTTCGTACAGATGATGATTGATTTGTATACCCAAAAGGGCAATACCATGTTGGCAGATGTATGGAAATCAAAATTAAAGAAGTTTAAATAAACAAATTATAATCAGATACAATTATGAAACTAGTATGTCCTGACTGCGGAAGGCAGTATGAATCTGGCAAATTTTGCCTAGAGTGTGGAGGCAAACTTCAAGAAGTTACTCCAGAACTAGTGTGTCCGTCTTGTGGATACAAAGCAAAATCTGGTAAGTTCTGTCCAGAATGCGGAGCAAAACTTACGGAACAGGTTGCGGCAGCAAATGAAGTAACAGAACCAAAATCTGTAGAACGTACATTTAATGAAAAAGACCCACGCTTCGCCAAGTATTACGACAAGAAAGGTTTTCCCCGTACTATTCCGCAGGAAGAGCGTGATGTTGCAATAGAGGAGCTTACACCATTTGCAAAACAAGGTGTTGCAGAAGCAAAAATGTTATTGGGAGGAATCCTCTTGCGTGAGTCAGACAAAGACAACGTCATGAAAGGCGCTTCTATGCTCAAAGAAGCAGAACAAGCTGGAGATAAGTTTGCATATTACTTCATGAGTATGGGCTATTATTACGGCTGGGAGCCAATTGTAGAGCAAAACCATAACGAAGCAGAAAAGCGTATGCTAGAGCTGTACAAAGAATATGAGAATGGTGATGCTGCACAACTACTTGCTGAGCTGTACACATTTAGTGAAGAGAAATGTGATTATAAGAAAGCATTTGATTATGCAACTATCGCTGCTGAAGATGATGAATGTGGTGGCTATCTAGTTTTAGGGGCATTATATTTAAATGGATGGGGAGTTGAAAAGGATATTAACCTTGCACTTGAAAACTATAAAATGGCTGCTGCTTTAGGAGATGAAACGGCAATGAATCAAATAGGCATGATTTATTTTGGTAACGAAAACTATGAATCTAATCCAGAGCAATCCTTCTATTGGTTCAATGAAGCCGCCAAGAAAGGCTCCCCTGATGGAATGTACAATCTTGGGTGGTGTTACAAAAACGGGTTTGGCATTGAGGCCGATGTGGAAAAAGCCGCAGAATGGTTTAAAAAGTCAGCCGAATTAGGATATGTGGATGCAATGTGCGATTTGGGTGAGTACTATCAAGATACTTTGATTGATTTTAAAAAGGCTAAAATGTGGTATCTCAAAGCTGCGGAGTTAGGTCATGCAGAGGCACAGAATAAATTAGGAGTCCTTTATGCCGATATAGAGAATGACTATAAAGAAGCTATCAAGTGGTATAAGAAAGCCGTGGAACAGGATAACCCCTGGGCGTATCGTAATCTGGGAATTTGTTACCGTGATGGGAATGGAGTAAAGCAAGATTTAAAGAAGGCGAAGGAACTTTTTTCAAAAGCTTCAGAACTTGGCATTGAGGACGCAAGTGATCTCCTTAATGGGCCTAATTATACTCCAGATGCAAATATGCAAAAGATAGAAGAACCTTCTGATTCCGAGACACATCACGAATTTGCCGATAATGGAGAGGCAAAACCTTTAAAGAAGAGCGCAATTGCGAAACCGTTTACAAAGATTTTGGACATAAACGGGGGAAATTTAAAGCCATCATACGGTGTTGGTATCGACCTTTTTTATTCAATGGAAATACGACATTGTGAAGGAACAAAAATAAAGCTTATAATGACATTGAATCCATTATTAGAAGGAGCTACCATATCAAAAGAAGATGTCTTCGTGATTGATAAAGATAACTATCTTGATTTTGATGGGTACAAAGAAAAAATAGAAAATAACCTCTTTGGGCGCCTTTTCTTAATTTTTGCAAATGACTTTGGCCTAAGTAAAAGTGGCGAATATTACTATAAAGTCAATCTGTCTGCTTACGATGAACAGAATAACGTTCTTTCATCCTATGACTGTGATTTAACAATCAAGTATAATCACAAAATATTTGGCTCAGACGAAATCAAGATAAAGGAAATCGGGTAGATAATATCTTAAGCCATCGGTGAACCCTGCAATACCGGATTCACTGATGGCTTACAAATCAAAAAGCCCGTCGATGATGACTTGGCGTTTTTTGTCAATAGTCTATTCCATTAATTGGTCATTCGGCTCTATATCCTCATTCCATTCTTCATACTTATTCGGATTGAGTTTCTTTGTAATTGCTATATTCTGAGGCCTATTCCCAACCGATTTATAACTAAGCATAAGTTTCCTTGAAGGTAGATTCTTTGTGTACTTAATAAGGGCATCTGGTATAACAATCTGCTCTGGTCTAATTGCTATAGAGGCTATACTGTCCCTCCCTCCAGTCGATCTTATCTGATATAATTCTAACTCATCTGCGTTACATACCTCCTTGAAGAATTCCGAGGCTTTCCTTTGTTCATTAGAATACATCCAGTTTGTATATTTATAACGCCACTCCTTACTATCTTTATCATACTCATCTGCATATATGAATTTTTCAATCCATTTTTCAGGTCCTTCTTCATCGGCCAGTTCGGTAATTCTTGCCAGACTGACAAGACGATCTCTTCCATAGCAGAAGAAACGAGCCATCAAGCCTTGTACAGATTCCTTATTTGACACCAGCAGTAGCAACAGCAGATAACAAAATTTACGTCTATCAGTGCCAAATCTTACATTCGATTCAGTTCCATCTGCATGATGGACATAGATGTCGAACCGTCCCATTTTGCCACGTTTTTTCAAGTCTCTGATTTCAATCCAGTTAGTGCTTGTTCCACCTAATTCTTGGCTTTCACCTTCAATCTTGTCTATTAACTTTTCGGCTGTCAGTTCGGGATGGCCTTTGTCTTCGTATCCCAATCTTTCTGCCATTCTCAAAAGGGCCAAGGCTTTCGGTGGATTTGCACTATCAGCCCCCTTCCCGGTATAAGTCAACGTCCCCAAGAGATAATAGGCCTTGGCATAGTGTTTTAGACTAATTTCATCAAGAGGGTTCTCATAGAACGTAACACCTTTCTCGTCGTCGTGGGAGGTAACGGTAACAAGGTTCTCTCTGTAATTCTCCTCTTCATTACATATCGATGCAAGTATTTTGAAAGCCTGTTCATCGTCAATTTTTGTGCCCCAGCCTTCAATCAGACATTCGGCCATCGACACCTTCGATCTCAGATTTCCCATACTTGCTCCTTGTTGGTAAAAATCAAAGGCCTTCTTCTTGTCCTTTTCTACTCCTTGTCCTTTTCTGTAGCAGTCACCCATGGGCGCAAAGGCTGATCGTTCGCCATTCTCGCACGCAGCTTTCAGCCAGTAAGCTCCCTTTGCATTATTTTGTTCTATACCCTTTCCATCCAGATACATCTCGCCAAGCACCTCCTGGCTATTGGCATAACCCAGATGTGCGGCCTTGCTGTGATATTCGGCAGATTTGCTGTAGTCTTGCTCTACCCCCTTGCCGCTATAATAGCAATTAGCCACATTGCTCATCGCTACCACATTATTTCTTTTCGATGCTTTCACGAACCACTCAAAAGCTTGTTTGTAATCTTGTACTACTCCCATTCCATGAGTGTACATAATTCCAAGATTATTTTGAGCATCGTCGTGATTCTGCAGTGCAGCCTTTAGATACCATTCTGCTGCTTGGTTATAATCGAATGCTATATCCAATATAGGAAGACCCTCGGAATATATTGTTCCCAACCAGAATTGAGCTACACAGTCATCGTAAACGTTAGCCATTTCATAATAGCTGTCAAAAACTTCTCGATAAAGTATTTTTGCTTTTTCAAGATCTTTTTCTACGATTCCCCCTTCAATGTAAAACTCGGCTAAGCCTGTTTTCGACCTGTTTTCACCCAATTCAGCTCCATGTTGGTAATACTTGAAACTCTTCTTGTGGTCTTTCTGTACATACTCTCCATAATAATATAAGTTCCCTAGTTCCAGATATGCATCAGCATATTCTTTCTCTGCCGCTTTCTTCAACCAGAACAATGCCCTTTTAATATCTTGCTGAACACCTTGACCCCGTTCATAGTTGAGTCCGGTGTCATACATAGCCATGGGAACTCCAGCCTTAGCTGCTTTCTCGTTATAAAAAGCCGCCTTTTGTAAGTCCGTATCTACGCCATGTCCCCATTGATAGCATAATCCCAATTGCTCTGTGCAATCGGCATTTCCTTCTTTGTCACCTTCACAGAAGCACTCGTAAGCCTGTTCGTAGTCCTTCTTTTTCCAATACTTCAAACCTTTATCAAACCAATTCTCTTCCATAATGAAAACGCTTGCTTATTTCATGATTTGTTCTGTTTGTGAACGATGTATTTCGAGAAATGACACTAAATTCTTTGCTTCCTCAGCCTTTTCAATACACCAATTATACGAAGGTTCCATTGGCTCTTTCTGACCTATATAACACAAGATCCTTCCTAGATTTGCTCCGCTGGGATGAGCTATTCCTGCGACAAGACCTTCTATCTTTTTCTCATTTTGCAGCTTTTTCAAAACATCGTAAACACCAGGGCCACAAGCTACGAAGAGCACGGATTTATCATATTTTGCGCAGTTCTTTACAAAACCATCCTCTAGCATACGAGTTAGCTTCTCTGATTTCTCAATCTTTGATGCATGTCTGAACATTTCTCTGCTACCATCCTTCTTTATTTCGTAGGTTGCATCTTTCAGTAATGATGTCATATCAACTTTGTAAAAGTCATCTCCCCATAGAGAGCTACAAGTTTCAATATTCAAAAGTTGATTTATGCCTATATAATCCAACATGCTCACCAACCAGTGCCTCATTGAGCCAGCAAAGGCATACTTTCTCTTGATCTCAAGTGGTGACATCCCATCCCGGCTGCCGTTAAGTTGTGAGTTCCCCGGTGTAATACCAACAATTACGACTTCTGCTTTGGGATTTACATAGTCGAATCCCGTTGGCTCAAAAATTATATTCTCATCCAAATTTGCCATAGTCTCCTTATTATTTTATCAATTGTCATCGAAAAACCTCACAAATAATACTCTTTGGAAATCTGGTGCAAAGATACTGTTTTATTTTGAAAAGCCAAAGAGAATTGAAAAGCTTTCGAAAAAAGCATATAAACAGTCTTTACTTATACCTTATCTATTTTCTACTCAAGCTGTAATTCGTTTCTTGCCATACTCTAAGCTACAGTTTGAGCATGGCTGGAGTATGGCTACACTATGACAGCCACCTTTCTGGAATCTTACAAATACAGCAGCTGGAGTGCTCAAACTCTATATTCTCGCCATACATGTTGTAAAGTTCATCGAAGTCGGCTTCATGGTAATCATCGAACTCGTCTTTTCTGTCCTTCTCAATATAGCCATTATTGAAACCGTCAATTAGTATCTCAACGAACACTGCAGGTATGATAAGATCCCAAAACTTCTCGTAGAGTTCTGAATCGTTCTCTTCGAGGATATACAGAAGACTTTTCTCAGGAACATAATCATCTCTATCATTGGGCTCGTTATCGGTTGCTGTACTGGCAGCAACAAGCTCCTTGATTCGAGCCACTTCTTTGTCAGAGAGCTCCACCTCAACTTCAATGTCCTTGTCCTTATAGGTCAGAGCGACCTTCACTTCAAACTTATACTTCATGTTTAATTCTGCATTAATCTCTAATTATTATAACGCCACCATTACCAAATATTGTATCACCAATAATCTTTGTGGAATGAGGAATCGACAATTCCAAATAGTGACGACAAGATAGGAATGCGAATTCCTCTATTTCCTCCACACCATCAGATACCTCATAACGAGTCTCATTGAAAGTGTATCGACAGAACTTCAGTTTCTTTCCGTCTTTGGAGTAAGCTACACCTTTTTCATCAACGAAAAAAGGCTCCTCATCTTCTACTTCTTCATATTCTTCTTCTGGAGTTCCATCATAATGAGTGTCCCATTTTCTTATCTTTAGGCCTTTGGGATATTCGACAAGTGATCCTTCATCGAACAACATACTTAAAGGTATGTCTAGCTTCTGCAGTTTACTACTATACCTCCCCGCAGCTGGCGATATAAACATAGTTCCTTCCTTGATACTATATTGAGGAATATTTGGTAATTGTATGATGTATGAACCAGAAGGGGAATAAATGGCATCCTCTGTTGTGAGACTGGCATCAACAGCGCAGAAGAGCGATTCTAAGCTAACATTCATACATTGAAGGACTTGAATAAACGAAGCCATATCGTAAAGGTCGGTGACACGTATATATACCCTGGGGGTACTGTCACCTTTATCCACCTCAAAGTTGTATAGATTATAAAAATTCTCGCAGGCTTCACGGAACGATTCCAACCGTTCGGGAATAGGGTTGTCAATGGTATAGGATAGTTCCATTGCACATACCTGAGAGTCGGCCAATTCATAGAAGAACTTGGGCGTGACCTGTATGTCATCGCCATAGTCCTGTCTGTAACACACTGAAAGCTTGAAATCTATTCTGTCGTGGATTGCTTCGACAGTCCATGGAGCATCATGCCAGCCATCAGGAAGTCCTTTTGTACTGATGATTTTCTTCATACGCTATACTGTTCATGATGTAAAACCTATACGTCTTCCGTTTTTACTATTGGCAAGTTGCTCTGCACGGCAATAGTCCTCAATCTCTTCAATAGAAGCATATTTGCCGGAAAGGATATAATCAACAGTACGTTTGCGAGCAATATTCTCGATTTGACCTCCCGAAAAGTCAAAGTGAGAGGCGAGCTGTTGAGCCTCGTCGTAGCTGAGATCTTTCAGCATTGACTGCCAAATCTGAGTTTTAACGGCAATGTTAGGCTTATGAAATTCCACTTTGAAAAGGAAACGACGCTCAAAAGCATGGTCGAGATTGCTTGTAAGATTTGTTGTAGCGATAAGGATGCCATCAAGGTCTTCTATTTCTTGAAGAATGATATTCTGCATGGCATTATCCATCTTATCGACAGAATGAGCTACATTTTCTGTGCGTTTGTTGATAATGGCATCAGCTTCATTGAAAAAAAGGATTGGCATCACATCTGAGTTACTACAGAGCTTACGATAACGCTCAAAAATAGCACTGATATTCTTCTCGCTCTCGCCGACGAACTTATCGCGTAGTCCTGCTATGTTTACCTGCATTAAGTCACGACCTGTCTGACGGGCTATCTGAAGAACTGTTTCTGTCTTGCCTGTTCCTGGTGCGCCATAGAATAGGCAAGCAAAACCTTTGCGCATGCCCTGCTCTTCCAACCTGCGTTGTACTGAAGGAAGATGCTCGGTGCTTAATAGACTCATTAGACGTTGCACTTGTTCCCTCTCAGAGGTATTGAAGAAGAGCGGTTTCTCCTTGATGGAATTATGGCTCTTCAAAAATCGACTGTAGTTTGGAAGGGTCCTGCATTTTGAATGACTTGGTCTATAGGCTGAAAGAAGTTCGGACTTAGCCTTATTGGTAAGCATGTACTGTTCTGTATCAGCCTGTCCCTCCACACATTTATGCTCAATGAAACCACATTCAATTAAAGGATGAGTACCCTCTCTGAGATGAAAACGCAAACCATCGCATTCGTAGTCTTCAGGGTAAAGACTGCTGATAGTCTGAAAGGTAAGGCCTTCGCCATCAGTGCCCTCCCATTGGGCATAGTCAAAAACTATCATCAACAGAAGTGACTGAACATGGATGTCGTGAAATCGTAACACTTCATGACATAGTGGTAAATGAGGATTGGCTTTAACTAACTGAAGCATCCACTCTTCATCATCTGCGAAATTAACACAACGGTCATCCATATGCTTACCCACATGACTTTCCAATTTGTCAACAAACTGTTGTTCTGTCAGACCATCGATTTTTTCTGGCATATAGTTTTTGTTATGACGAAGAGCAGTCACAACACCTCGAACGAGAGCGAATCCTTCGTAGTAACCTCCCATCTCATGTACGCCTCTATGGACGAGCCAACGTTTTGTCACCAGCTCTTCAATCTCCTCGGAATAAACCATAACAGATATTCGGGAACAACCTAAGTAATTTCCAAGACTTTTCCATGATAGCGCCTCACCTGCCTCTATCATGATAGCTAACACTACAATCTGAACATTGGTTAATCCAAGTTCCTGACGTAGAAAAGCAAGAGGATTCTTACAGGTTTCCCAAAATTCATCTGACAACTGGGAATCTTCAGCAACATCTAACACTCTGTTTAATGCAGTAATGATAGTCCATGTGTCAGGTTCCTTGTACTCCTCCTTCTCCCCATCGAGGGCAGGGATATTATGCTTCTTCTTAATACCTATACTCGGATTCATACAGCGCAACGTTCTTCTATTCATAACTATTTTTTAAAGGTTAATCGACAATGACAGTCTTTGTCGAGAAATCGGCATAGACAATGATTTGTACGCCTTTGTCGTTGGGAGAGCATGGCCTGCCTGAAAGATTGTAGCGAGCCACTTCCTCAGCATTGTCAATGCTTCTTGTTTCAATTCCACGTACAGCGGCCGGTGTATTCTCACCAAAGTAAATTCCTTGAAGTGATGTACATCCGGCAAAAGCATTCTCACCTATGAAGCTCACAGTCTCAGGTAGGTAAATTTCTCGAAGGTATGAAGCCCCCTCAAAAGCGCCACGTGCTATGCGACGACAGTTCTCGTGAACGGTATAAGATGTGTTACGGCATCCTGAAGGATAACGGACGAGAATCCAGTCCTTAGTTCCTTCATAGCCGACGGCATAGAGTACGCCATCGATGGTTTTGTACTTGTTCATGTAGGTTCCATTGATGTAACCTGATGCGAACTTGTCAATCTTCTCAATCTCTTGTGCCTGTGCTGCTGCGCTCAGAATGAGAGCCAACAGCGAAAATAATATTTTCTTCATATTTATTGTGTTATTTGATAATTCGTAAATGATTAGCAGCCATCAGCCCTACGCTTGGCCATCGTATAGTGGCCATATGAGTCGTAGAGATACAACTCTGGGAAAAGATAGCCTTCAACGGTCAAGGAGATATTACTGCCACTCCTACTGAACCGCAAGGTGTTGCCATAGTAAGAATAGTCATAGGTCTCTGTGTACCATTCTGTATCATGTTGTCTGGCCATGGTGATATCAGCTTTGCCGTTAGAAAGAAATTTGACCTGTTTAAACTCCACACCACCGATAATCATTGGGTAGTAGCACTGCCATGTGCCAAGTAACTTATCGGCATAGAATACGTCGCCCGTGGTCTTGCGTTTATGTGCACGTTCCAGTTCGTCCTGATATGGGCATTCACAAGATGCCACCATTAACAACGTAGATAAACATAATAGTATTGCTTTCATATTTTAATTGAATTTTGATTTACGACTGCAAAATTACTATGTTTTTTTCATTTGTTATCTTTTCTATACGTATACCAAAACTATCAAAGGGGAGTTGATAGCTCCCCTTCTTTGGACATAATGACAGTACCACCCACAAGATTGCTCTTGGTATTAAAAGGCTCCAACAAGCCGTTCGCAGCATCATCTATGTCCTTTGTGCTAACTTCATTAGCGACTGATACAACATCTCCATTCCTACAGTTGCAGTTTCTTTGATATGGAGGAATCCTTCAGGAATCTCAACTTCACCTGGATCAATCACAATATTATGAGTCGCTCCGGAACATGCTGTCAACATATTAGCTGGTGACACCAATAGCGAAGTACCTATAACGACAAATATGTCCGCCTCGAAAGCTGTGTTCATAGCTACAGGCATGTTGGGAACAGGTTCGCCAAACCAAACAATATAAGGTCGAAGCTGGCTACCGTCCTTGGCCTTGTCACCAAGTTTAATATCTGCACCTAATGGTCTTACTTTTATGCATTCAGGCTTCTCTTTGTCTGCAGATGAACACACCTTTGACAGTTCTCCATGTAGGTGTATTACATGAGACGAACCAGCACGTTCATGGAGGTCATCAACATTTTGGGTTATGATACAGACATCATACCACTCTTCCAGTTCAGCCAACAAACGATGTGCTTTGTTAGGTTGTACCTCCTGTAGTTGGCGACGACGTGCATTGTAGAAGTCAAGCACAGCCTGAGGGTCTTTGTTCCACCCATCAATACTCGCCAACTGCATGGCATCTTTCTTTGTCCAGATACCATCCTTGTCACGGAATGTACTCAATCCACTTTCAGAACTAACGCCCGCACCTGTCAGAAATACTATATGTTGTTTTGTCATATCTTCTTTGTGATTTAATCCCATGCTTCATCATCGTTAGCATCAAAGTAACGCTGCATACCATTGTCATCCATATCATCCTCCGATGCTGGGTCAAAACCTCTCATATTATCCAGCTCCTTGTCTTTGGTAATATGCGGGCGATTCGAGGAAATGTTAGTTGTACCTACTGGTTTCTCTTCAGGTTGCTGAGAGAGTACTGTATCAGGTTTTACTGGCTTTTCCTGTATGACATATGATGAATGTTCTGCAGGATAATAATCGGTAGACTTCTTTTTATTGGAGCATGCAATAGTCAGTACCGACAATGCCATAAGAGCAAAGACTGTTTTCTTCATACTTCACCTACTTCAATCGATTATACAAACAGATAGCATCCTGCATAATATCAAAATGATCAAAAGCCAGATGTGGCAAATCTAACAATGGCCACCACTCTGCTTTAGCTGCATCATCTTGACCTATGACAGCAACAGGCTCATCGACGATAGCCAGATAAGCCACAGTCACAGTTCTTCCTCTTGGGTCACGGTCAACCTTAGAGTAAGCACCTATCTGGTGAACCTCCGATAAGCGAAGCCCTGTTTCTTCTTCCAGTTCCCTGATAGCACACTGCTCCGTAGTCTCATCCATATCCATGAAACCTCCGGGGAAAGCCCATGCTCCTTTGAATGGTTCGTCACCTCTCTGTATCAGCAGTACCTTTGGTTCCGCCTCCTTCGTTATTACAATACAATCAGCCGTTACTGCAGGTCTTGGATATTTGTAGGTATATGCCATATGTTTACAATTTCTTTTTCAGTTTCTCAACAATCATTTTTCCACGCTTGGGTACGAACTGCTCCATAAAGTCGCAATATTCATCCACAGCCTTGAAATATGTTTCGGGCTTCAAGTCCTTCATCATGCTCCAGACGTGCATGAAAAGTTCTATCGGCTTGCCGTAGTAGTCAATGTAGTCATTCAGCATCATGTCAAGGGCAAACTGTCGGAAACCATCAGTACCTTTGTAGTTTGCCATCAGTTTTCTGGCCTTATATAATGCCGCTTTCAAATCTGGCTGTACCTTTCCTTTTCCTGTCATTGCAGCATATATGCCTTTCAAGAACAAGTCAGCATAACCATGGTAGTGATAAGTGTCCTTGTCCTTATCGATACCGCCAGGCAGCACCCATATATTACCGATACATTCTGTCAGATGATATACACGCACAGCCCTTTCGTGCTGCACCTTCGTAGGATAGAACTTCTCCATTCCCTTGAAGAACTTGTCCATGATGTTGGCCCCGAAAAGGTACTGGGTATAGTTAATACCATTGCACAGATACTTGTAACGCTCGATATTATATTGGTTCAGCTCAGGCCATACATCAGCAAAGGCAACTGACATAATGGCCTTTACGATATTGCATTTGTCAACAGAGAATGGGAACCCCTTACAGTCACCATACTTCTCATCTTCTCTAAGAGTACCGAAATTAAATGATAACAATTTGCTGATGTCACCATCCAACTTCTCACGGATGAAGTCCTTTATCAACTCTTTGGCATACGTTCCGTCCTGCTTTGCCTTTTCTTCCCGTTCCCTATTCTCGCGATATTTGCGAAGCCGTTCCTCTTCTTCGGATTCTATGAATTGTTCATCAAATTCTTCATCCGTTTGCTCTAAATCACTTTCTAGTTCTTCGTGATTGTCTTCAGTTGCTTCATGGTTAACATACTTCTGGTATGTCTCATCCCATTTGTCAAGATAAGCCTGCCAAGTAGCCATCGCATCACCACCAACTTCAGCAATCAGTAAGTGAAGGAACAAAGCCACTCCTGTTTTGTCACCATTCACCCCAAACTCCGCTAATGCGTGATTAACGCAAATCTCGTCTATGACATACTGATTCTCTTTCTTATGAAAATGAGCTTCAAAGGCACACATGCCAGACCAGCTGCGATAATATCGTATATAGTCATCATCACAGTACATGAACCAGTGATCCTCCATTGCTTCAGGAATATGTCCTTTTCGTATAATGGCCATATCCTTTTCTGTGATGCAGATGTTTACCTTTATTTTGCTGATGTCAGTTGGTGGCATGGGTTCAGTCTTCCAGCTAGTTGACTTTGCAACTTTAGTCTTATCTGGCATTGGATCTTCTCCATTGAACAGCTTGCTCATGTTACCGAGGCCAAGTTTCCACTGCATGATTGCCTGAGATTGCTTTTTCTCGTCCTCATCCGCTGTCTGCCGATTCATTTCCTCTTCTTCCTCTTCAAGCATCAAGTCTCTCGCAGCTCCTTCGTCACCATAACCGCGAAGAATGCTGTTTTTTACAAATCGGTCATAGAATCTGAGAACTACGCTTTTCATCCCATTGTGAAGATACTCCAATGCTTTCATCTGCATTTCTTCAGGAATCCCCCAGATGGCTTCGGCTATACTTCCGACGATAGCGCCAAGTGTATCAGCGTCAGCACCAAGACTTACAGCCTTTCGTATAGCATCCTCAAATGATGTACTTTGTCCGATAATCCATAAGGCAACAGGAACCGTACCCTGGCAGGTCTCATCAAATCTGTTAATGACATCCTCTTTCCTAATATTGATGTTGTAACCAGAGAACTTCACGCATTTGTCAAGTATCGCTGATATATCTTTGGCATTTGGCTGACTTGTTGCCACACGCATCTCAATAGCATAGTGAATAGCCAAAGCGACCGTCTGGGCACCCTTAATTCCTTCAGGATGGTTATGAGTACATTCTGCTGTTTGTTGTGCCATAGGCATCATACCGCCAGCGTTCAACTTTGCCCATGCCACAGGACTCACTCTCATAGCAGCCCCATTACCGTATGAGTTATATGGCTGTGGATTATCACTACGAACCCATTGCGCGAACCTGCCACCATAACCTCCCATTGGGTGTGGGAAACGTCTGCACCATTCATGGATACTCTCTCCGAAATCCCTGTCTCTAAGAATAGCATCAGCTACAGCCACCGTACAAATGGTATCATCCGTGAACCCGTTCTCATCCGAGAACAGTTCAAAGTTGTAGTCATTCGTGGAATTAAATTCCCATCTGCTACCAACAATATCACCAATAATTGCTCCTAACATACCTTATTCTATTATATACGGCTGCAAATATAAACTGACGTTGTCTCAATTCGTGGTACAAGGCCTAAGTATTTTCACTTTCTGCCTCATTTTCTTGTGGTTCATACATCTGAGCTGCCTCAAAGTGCATATTATAGATTTCCTCTGCTAACCATTGTGGCGAGAGCACCTTCACCTGACTGCCGCGACTCAGGAAGTGCGCACTCAGGTCTATCGTCGGCCTCATGTACAGCTCAAAATCGGCAAAGTTCTCACCCTGACCAATCTCTCGCTGACTATGGTGTATGGGTAAGTCCCTGATATAATAGCGCTCATAGCCGTAGGCTCTGATGACGATTCTCTCAGCTGGCGTACCATCACCCACCAACACACCATAGCACTCATCGAAATACGCCTGGGCATCAAAGTCTGGGTCCATCTTAAACTTCACATCCGTCAGCGACATCTCCAGAATCCTGTCAAACGAGAACAGTCCGAAGTAGTCTGACTCAGGCTTCTCCTCTGTTGCGTCACGATGGAAGTGGCCCAGAATATACCAGCGTTGCTTGAACAGCTTGATGCAGTAAGGCTCGAAGTTCAGGTGGTTCGGCTTGTCTGTGCCGTATTTCCTGTATTCCACAGCTATCCTCACGCTCTTCTTCATCGCGTCGATTACCATCTTCAGGTATTCCCCCTCGTATGGCACCTGCTGCAGCAGAATCCTGTCCTGCATCGACAGACTCTCACTGATCACATTATTCACTGACAGCGTTGACAGCATCCAGTTCTGCACACTATCCTCGCGTAGCACATAGTCGTTGCCGATATAGTACTCATACCCGTTTTGGCGGTCACAGTCAATGTATATGCCGAAGATGTCTTCTATAGCATCCTTATGCCGTGCAAAGGTAGAGCGGGCCAGTTCTATACCCTCGCTCATATCCGTTTCCAGCCACTTCTCGTTGATCTCGGCAAACGTTATCCTCCTGGCCTTGCGAATGGTGTTCACCAGCCAGATATACTCTTTGAATTTTGCAGGTATCTTCATATACTTTTCGTTTTATTTCATATTTCGTTTTATAATAATTCTTGAATCTTACCAGCTCTTTGAAAAGAATCTAAGGCCTTCTTATCTTCTTACTGAACGGTGAAAGGTCTATAAATAGCTGTTTAAGCTCCTCCGCATCCCTAAACTCGCTGAAGACATATTCAAGTAATTCTTCTTGACGAGGTTGACCGAGGGTGAGACGGTAGTAATTTAAAATTTTAATAAGGTGAGCGTAGTTGATTTCATCTCTGCTCATCGGATAGAAAGGTAGCAGGCGTTCAATTTTGACTACTTGATCATTTCCGAAGCACCAGTATGGTATCAAGTCGGATTGATGCTCCCCTTTCTCAACTTCTGCTGCTTCAAACATTTCCTGCCAAATGTCGTCCTTGAACTGAATATCTCCGAACTTTCGAACGACATTCTTTCTGATAGCCAAGCATTTGAAACGATTAATACGACCTTCTCTCTGCTCTAGTTCAACTGGATTGCTTGGTAGATTCCAGTGCATAATCTTACGGCAGTAGAGATGAAAATCCAGGCCTTCTTGACCGATAGAAGTTGTAGCCAATACAAACGGACGCATAGGACTGTTGAAAGATCCCTGGATACTATCTTTTCTATTCACTATTCCTTCAGCTTCGCCACGGGTTTGACCGAACGCTACAGCATAGTTAGAACGCATTTTGCGTTCTCCTTTAGATTTATCTCCACTTATTCTTGCCTTGAATTCATCGAATGACTCTACTTCTGGAGATGCGGTATGAAGTGTGAGAGCATCCAGAATCTGCTGGTGGCGTTTTTCGTCGATAGATTCTCCCTCTTTAATTAGGTGGAAGTATTCATCCAGCATTGATTGGAAATTGCCATCTTTGCAATATCGAAGGACATCCTGCCAGTGGGCATCATCATCTTTGCGGCGGCTATATGCGAGTTCTACAATGGCCGTTGCGTCAGGAGTGTTAAAGCGACGTCTGAAGACCTTAGCTAATTCTGTCGCCCACTTAATGTTGCCGTTATATGCACGAAGACAGCAAACAGCAGGAGAGCCAAGAACCATATTTACAATCGTCTCTTCTAGATCGTCCGGTTCTTTACCGAGATTTTGGGGGGCTTCCAAAAGGTTCAGAAGAGTTTCTTTATGTACGTTGAAACTTTTCTCATCTGATGTGGTATTCTCCAACCATCGTCTAATATGTTCCTTTCCGTCAAATAACATAGGGACTAGATAGTACCAAGAGTTGTCGGGTAACCTGGTTTCTACCTGTGGAATGCTTCTAAATGGCAAAAGTAACTCACGCACCTTTTCTCTGATTATCTTTTCAATGACTTTAATATCTGTTATTCCTGCATTAATAAACTCAATTGGATTATAGAGATCTGCGAGAGTCTTGTTAGGATACACCAAAGATAATAAAGTCATGGACGCAGCCCTTCCGGAGTCAACTTTGAAGGTAAGACGTCCCTGAGGATAGCGGTTTTTTGAGAAATAGTCTCCTCCCAATTTACCGATAGCTAAACGCTCTGCTTCATATGAAAGAAGGCTCGCTATCATCTTGGGCACCATCTCCCAAGCAGAGAACACCAGAACCTTAGAGAAAGATTGTACGCCCTTGAATACACCTTGTGACGTATAATATGGCTTTGTTGGTGGAACCCACAGTAATAATGCCGATTTGGCATCAACGGCTTCGTTTTTAAGACGCTCAAAGCGAGCATTTACAGGGGGAAGCGGCTTATATTTATTGACAGCCTTTTTATTCAGCCAAAGCCATTTGCTATGGAGTATCTCTGTTTTATCCTGATACTTTTTGAAATATTCAGTCAATTTTTTCTTCGCTTCATAATTCTGCATGAAGGAGAGAATATATGGGCTACTTTTAACATAGTCAATCGGCAAAGAAATACGCATCTCCGTTTCTTCCAAAACACGCTGAATATCCAGATAGGCAAGAATATCACCTTCCTCAATAAATAGGTGATTATTCTTAGTATGATCATCAATATAATCCCCACTTTCCATTACGGAATTTCTTTCCGTCCGGCACATACATGCGTACATAGCATCTTGTGCCTTATTTTTCTTCATTGATAAGATTGAGACATCTTCTGTGGATAATTCACGAAGAGAATGGGAATAGTCCGACCATACTTCCTTGAAGTTCAAGAAATTGGTTTCGTTTTCCATAAGGAACTTCATCACAGACATAAACTCTGCATAATGGCTATCCTCTCCAGATGTTTGAATCTCCTCTGGTGTAGAGTATAGTTTATATGGTGTCGCTGAGAGGAGAAGTACGCGTACACGATCCTGAACATTATCCGATTTGTCCGTCAAAAACTTATCTGTTAGAATTTTGGAATCCATATCCTGATTCTCTATCAGAAAGCGGAATCTTTGGAATTCGTCCATAATAACAAGATCTGGGTTCAGACGACCAACGCTAATTTCTGCGAAAAGACGACGTAGTTTGCAAATGAGGGCATAATCACCTTGAACGACGCTACTGGTATAGTAACGGCCAGACAGATAATCCAACATTTCTTGAAATACTGGGCTTGCCTTAACCTCTGCAAGAACACTATCAGGATAAGCACAAGAAGGATATGCACCAGATGTCTTTTTCTTGCAATTTAATACTCGGTTTGTATAAGATTTGGGGCCTTTATATACTCTCCAATTCCAACTTTCATCTTTTACACCATATTGAAGAGTGAAATTGAGCTTATCTCGAAGCTCATCATTCTCTTGGAATTCGTGAAGAAATGACAGCACAGAGAACATCAAGGCTCGTTCGTCCATACTACCAGCACCCTGAGTAACTCTGAAAGAGGTTTGCGGAGTAAGAGGTATTAATTCTATGTATTGTCCATTATCTTTTGCTGCTATTTCCTGTTCCTCTGCTCTAAGATGTTGCATAGACAAGCGTGTTTCAGCAATATCATCATATCCAGTATTGAAGATGTCCAACTTACGTATATTTTGGCGGGCAATATTCTGGTTCGAGCATACATACACAACCTTGAATAGAGGGTCTTCTTCAAGATATCTCAGTTTTGCCATTTTAGCGATAACTCCACGTGCTATCAAGGTTTTCCCAAGTCCGACCTCATCAGCAACAAGCACACGTTTCTGACCCTCCCAATAGAGCGTGTCAATTCTTTCCACCGTAGCTCGCTGGAAGTCTTTCAGCTTTGCGAGGGTCTTTGCCTCCACTTCTTGTATCTGTATGTCTATAGTGCTCATTTCAGTTTCAATGTTTTGGAAAAAGTGTCATACATTTGAATGAATTCATCTGGGATAACATCACAATCCGCAATTCGATTCATAATATGACGGATTTCTTTCAAGCGTTCCGGTTCACTGTATGCAACCTTAAGCATTTTTTCATAAATAGCAGGAAGACTATCTTCATCTGACCGGTGGCCTTTATCCTTGTCATATGATGTCGACGTCTCCATTTCCAAAGTGCTCAGGACATAGTCATCTCCAAGGATGAATGCAAGGTAGTCAACAAAGGCTCTCTTGTCCTTCAAGATACTGCGAATTACCATATCGTCACGATCTAAGGGCATTTCCGTCGGTATCAGCATCATTCGTGTGATGCTCTCTGTTTCGCCTTTTGCTGTAATTCTGTACAGCTCTGTTAATTCAAGAGCACTAAGACCTTCAAAAACCATCTTTTCAGCAAGTGGCTGAGTTCTAACTGTTCTTGCAGGAGCAATTTCCGCGTCAGGGAATCCTTCGCGTGGACATGGTATTGTGACAGTGACCTTATAACCGTTTCCAGTTGGTTCAACAACTGCCTTAGCTTTTAAGCGACATATCATCTTAATCACACGCTCTAGGGCATCTTTTTCATTCTGCTCCGGTTCTTTGTTGTCAACTTCATTTAGGTTTATTTCCTCGAAAGGATTCCATTTCTCATCAGGTCCAAATAAATCTGCCTCAATCTGGTCGATGTTTAAATAATAACGATAAGCAGACAACTTAAGTAGCATCTCGACATTCCTATGAAGACCATTTTCTGAAGCGTTCATTGAACCCAGATATAAGGTGGAACTAGAATCTTTTGTCATCAAATACATCTTAGCGTGAATATCCTGTTGCTGAACATTTGCTGGCTCATCATCAGACACAATCTCTTCACCCTCGACAACGGCATCCTTTATGGTGAAGACTTTGAAATTGTTCAACTTTCCAGCTATCTTGTTGAGTTCTATCGTCCGTGTAATTAAATGACGATTGTTGATTTTGAGTATTTTTCGATTGTCAAACGACTGTAATACGCCACTAGATACGAATGGTGACATGATAAACATATCATGAAAACTATTCGTCATCAGCGGGTCTTTATCGATGTCCACCGTACCAATACCGAGTGGGATTATTTCAAAGTCGAGGAAGCGTTTGTCTTCAAGACTGAACTTGACAAAGGGAAGGTTTTGAATCAATGCGTTCAGGATTCTTCTCTTTTCCGTCTTCATAGAGACTTCTTCTAATGTGTTGTATTTCAAGTATTCCAAGAAATCAACAATAGGGTAGGAAGACCTATGCCTACCACCAGTCATCATTCCATCCAAACTCACTGCTACATCCCAGCTGCGGTCAAACGTAAGATTCCGGCTCAACACAATGAAACGAAAGCACTGATTCCCGTCAGCATCTTCATACTGAAGAGTCCAGGTTTTCGGATGAAAAGAAGGAATACCTTTGCCCTTGATTGACTTCAGCTTGACAGGAACAATCATCTTGTCGAGCATTAGCATTAGCGGAGATTTCTCCGGAGGCATCTGGGCAATCTGACCTGCTTCGCAGAATATTAACAACTTCTCTGATAACCCTTGTAGTGACTTGAGTATAGCAAATGGATTCTTAGTAAGCGAACTGTCTGTGCTTTCTTGGATGCCCAATACTATGCACACAGACATTAGGGCTTCAAGGTCTAACGAATATGTTGTACCTACAGCTCTTACTAATGTGTAACCTACGGGCGGCATTAAAAGCTGACCGTAATTCAATCTGTCTTCTTTGGGCTTAAACATGGTAACCTCCTTTCCTTATATCCATAATGAGTCTGCGGGCATCCGTGAACCGATAATCCAGTTTATATCCGCCTATCCATTTGTCTGCCGGATATTTGCTTTTATTCTTCAATTTAGCACGAGCACCTTTAATTCTAACCTCTTGTTTGAGGATGGTGTGGTCTGCCAAATTCCAATTTCCAGTAATAATAGCGGTTCTAAACTCATTGAGAAAGTCTTTAAGTCTAGAATTACGAAGATGAAGACGAGCAAAGATGGCTTCAAGATCAACTCGCTCTGCAAAGTCAGATGCATGGTCTTTAGCATCGTTCCAAAGGCTTAGTGCATCCTCGTTCTTATTTTCTGAGAGTATTAAGTTGTATCGAATCTGGGCAATGGATATAAAATCATTAAATCGGTCTGCCAACTCCAACATACTGGCATTATCTTCATCAAGTTTCGGTTTTAGGTCGCTGGAAAATGTCGAAAAATCTGCGTATTCCTCAATATCGATATCCTCACGGATCACAAAAGCAAAGACAGACTTCGGATTTGATGTTTTTATTTTTGTGGCAAGAAACTCAGCTTCATCCGGAGTTAGATTGATGGATAATCCATCCTTCCAATTCCTTACATATGGCAGATGCCAGAAATTACGAAAGAGAAAATCACCTGCATCAGCATCGTCTTTATCATTCTCTTCCGCTTCTTCTTTTCTATTTCCAAGTGCAGAGGCTTTCTTCTCTTCACGAAGTTTAATGGCCAAGCGAAAGTATTCTGAGATGGAAATGTTCTGAAGAAGTCCAGCATTGAATATTCCCAAAGTGCGTAGGCCGTTCCAATAAATGGTGGAGGGCGTACGAACCACCCATTTTGGCAGAACTGTAGCTCCTATAACCCCCTGTCCATCACTGCTTCCCTTCAAGATAACAGCTGATTCCTTCTCTATTTCATCTAAACGACGCATGGCTTGTTGGACGGAAGTAACGTGAGTATCCGACACTGTATCCATCATTGCATAAGGAATAATGAAGAAATATTTTGCACGAGTTTGGATAGTTGAAGTTCCGGGGAAGAAGTAATTTGCAAAACCGTCACGGATAATACCGATTCCGAGTTCATCTACTGCACCCTTTTCTTGAAACAGGCGCAGTACGTCCATCGTTTTCTTTCGGTCATTATCCGAGAAGTCAATCCAACCTAGATTCATATTATTAAATCATTTGTTTTCACTTTGTTTACTTCAAACATATAATTGTTTAGCAGCACCTTCGTTCTTGCCATAATTGGCAGAAGCAGCTTAGATTACGGGTAGAGGATGCTACTATTTACCCCATTTCATCTGGGCTATCGTAAAACTCCATTGCAGCGAGGGCTTCGTCATCATTGCTAAATTCCGAATCCTCCTCGAAGATTTCTTCTACCTCCTCAGCGACTTCCTTGTTCTCCAGTTGCTCTATCTCCACCTTCTGTTTCTCAGGTGTAAACGAGCCTACCTTACCAGCTTTTATTCTATGTCTCATAATTATTTATATTCAAAGATTAATCATCTCTCTTTTCATCGTTATTCTCTATATAGCAACATCTATTCATTGTCTTTATCTTTTAAGAAAGTTCCTTAATGATACTGTCGCAATATTGAAAATCTTACACTTTAGTTGCAGACCATTGTCGGATGTAAGCATGATCGGGTTATCCTCTTTATACTTTAAAGCGACAGACAATATCATATTATCTGGAGAACGTTTATCAAAATCCTCTGGCAATAAAGTCGTGTCTGCGAACTCATAAATTATTTCATGACCTTTCTCATTATTCAACTGCCATAAAGCTTTTTCTGCATTCTTTTTCTTTTGTTCATCCAATTTTATCTTCATCTTGTCGAGTTCATCTGTCACCTTGGCTGACAATATAACCGGATATTTCTTATCAACCTTACTAATGACATCGGGACAATCAACAAAGACATTTGTATCAATGATATAGTAATTCTTTTTATTCTTGGCAATCTCTTTCTTTGGACGTTCGAATTTTGTCAAATCCACTTTTCCCATGACTTTTAGCTGGATGCTACCATTTCCTATTGTTTGCACATTCCGAGGACTCTCATCTGCTTTTCTGTTTGATACATCCGTTGTGGTTTCGTTCTTTTTAACCTGATACTTATTATCGATCTGGTCACATAGACCCACAAACTGTATGACAGTTGAAGGTATTGTATGAAATTGCCCCAATGGCATGTCAGAAATTATCAATGTAGTACTCTTTGAACGGCTAGTTGCAACATTAAAACGCCGTTCTTCCAATGCAAACCCAGGATTTCTTCCTGGAATATAAAGGACAGCATAGTCTACAGTCATACCTTGAATTCGATCAATAGTTTCAATAGTGACATCCAACTCAACATCTGAATTAGAGAACCGTTTCTGTAACTCTTTGACAGTATCTCTAAACGGTGTCATAATAGCCAACGTCATTTTTGGAAAAAACGATTCCATTGTTTCAACTACTTTGTGAATCATGACATCTGCACTATCGGAATAGAGTCCGTCTTTCAAATCGTTTGTGCAACAATACAACACACCACCGTCATTTGGGAACAAGGCAAGTCCTGCAGAAGAAAAATCTTGGTACTCTTTCTTCACAGATATGAATCGATTACCATAAAAGATTTTTGTGAGTGCCGCACTCTTCTCCGTTAGACGGAAAGTGGTGACAATACGATATGCTTTTATATCTGTGCCTAATGCAAAGGTTTTAAGACCTTCCACTTGAGTGTTCACATTCCATGCGTTGTACATGGGGTTGTTCAATTTGACAATTGGAGGCAACTGCATGGGATCACCAACGATTAGACATTTCTTTCCTAGTTGCTTGAAGGCTGCAATCGTTGTCAAAAAAGCTTGAGATGCCTCTTCTATCACTATAAGGTCATAAGATGGAAGGCCGTTAAGGGCCATCTTCTTTTCGCTGTAAACACTTGAAAGTACATAGTTGGTGGCGCATAATAATTCTCCATAGGGAATAGTCAAATCAGAACTTGCATTTTTGACTCCCTTTATTTGCCTTTGCTCATCGACAGACAAATTAGTTTTGTAAATCCTATTTTGTGGAACAAACTTTTTCAGTGGCTCTTGCTTTATTAACTCTATAAGACCTTTATTGGCCATAGTAGTCACACATACGCTTTTGTTATTTTCAAGATATGAAGCAACAATTGTAGCTATAGTGTAACTCTTTCCAGTACCTGGAGGACCTTGGAGAATACAGCAATCTTTCTCATCAAGAGTCTTAAGAATTGTATCTGATATGTTAGATGGATTTGTTTCGTCAAAAGCAAGTTCTTCAGGTTGCCAATCTTCGTAATCTATTTTCGGTTCCAACATGAGTTCTTCATTTGTTGAAAACATATCCATATATCTGCCAAGGTTCTTATAGTAATCTGTTGGTGGAAATGGATTATATACTATAACACTCAAAGAACGCCCAGCTGATGTGGTTTTGTCAAAGATATCGTATAGTTTCCCACTAATACCAGAACACGCCACATAGTCGTAGCCATCATTCTTTCCCTGAATATAGTGCATAGGGGTAATATCGGAACCTGCCGAATGGAAAGAAGCATTATTGCAAAACTTCTCCCATGTGCAATCCCATTCGACAGGATGATTTCCTAATTCTTGAAATGCACCTTTAGAAATGATAGTTATAGATTTCTGTACTTTTAGACGTGGCGCCATTCTACGCGGGAATTTGAGTATTATCATACCTGTTTCCCTTTGGATAGTCTCGACATATGCTAAGGATAAATCACCAGAGCGAAATAGTTGCCGCATAGATGAACGATTCACCTTTTGTTGTTCTCCCACAGCTTCTTTAATTTGATCTGCAAAGAACGATTTGTAATTATTTATAACCATATTTTCCATAACTATCAATATTCATTATTGTCATTTCCATCATCTGACTCTGCCATGGCACCAACATAATGGGCAAAGACTGCATCCATATTAGTACGAGAAGCCACTCTAATAAGCGTATATGCAGTACCTTTAACATTTTCTAATAGACCTGAGTATAGTTTTTGGACAACTGCTACTTTCTCTTTTCCTGTAATTTTTATAACGACATCGTCTTTTTCAACGAGTTTGAGGAATTGTTCGGAACTACTTATATACTCAAATTTTGAGCCTTGACCATTGAGGTAGACACAAATTATCCATTTGTCGTCAACCATTTTATTCCAAACAGATGGTGAAACATACATAACGCCTCTGGCTGCACTACATGCATGCAAATATTTTCCTCCTTTCAAGGCATGGATAGAAACATCATCAGCATTCTTTATGAATTCTTCTCTTGACTCTTCAGGCTCTTCTCCTTGTTTTATAATATTGTCATACAATCGAAGTTGAGCCAGATGATTGGTATCGCTTATTTGCTCAGGAGTGATGTTATATTGGGCCAATATATCTATTTCTTCCTGTGTAGGAGGAAGTGATTCAAGTTCCAGTGGCGTTCCTTTGCTACGAAGTCTTTCGTTTTCTTCGTTAGTAAATGGCCGGGGGGCTCTCTTTCGAGAAGGCTTGTGTGGAGTACTACCAATTGGCTCATAATCTGGATCTTTGTCAATAGAACCGTTATAATAATCTTGCTCAGAGTCTAAATTATTTGAATCATCATCAGTATCATAATCATACCCTTCAGGGATATTTGACTCACGCCCTTTATTATCAGATACTTTTTCAAAATTAGTATCTAGGATAGATTCTTGTGATTTATCACTAACAGTTTCTTCGTCTCCCTTTTCTGTATTAGAATTTTTCATGCCTATGGTAGAATCACTTTCTTCATGATGAGTATCCACAAAATTTTCTTGATTATCGTTGTTATCAGAAAAATCCTTATATGAATCCACATCTTGATTTGAATTGTCTTTCTCCTCAGCACAATGAGACTCGTTTGTTTTTTGTATCTGATAGTCGGTGTTTATCTGAGGGTTGCCTTCATAAGTATCTTCTTCTGTATATGTTCCGCTATTGCTTTCCCCATTGGAACTCATGACAGACTTATAGTCAGGTGTGTTCTGAATAAAATCTTCTTTATCTTCAAATTGAATAGCATGAGACAGATGTAAATTCCGTACTGTTTCAGGATAACATTCGGTTAGAATGTCCACAAATTCTTGGTCTGTATAATATTTTTTACAGAATTTTTCAACATATTCATCAATCCCTCTCCCTCTACGGTTAGTGTCGAGAATACGCTTTATCATAAGCGTTTGTGATGATGTGATACCAATCTCCTTAATTAAGAAATCAAGAAGTTGGTCAAATACGAATTTGTCTTGCCAATCATTAACATAATAAAATGTTGATGTTGATGAATCATAATGTACGGTGGCTACATCGTCACCATGTAACCTATGGTCTTCCTTGTATTCAATCGAAATTGACTGACATTTGATGAATTTGAACTTTTCAATATTCTTTTGATAATTATAATATAGTTCTTTCCAATTCTGATCTTCGCATAAGATTGTTGCAAGCAAGAGTGACTTTTGTTTTAATTCTGGAACGATATGCTCAGTTTCATCCGTTTTTGGTTCTTTGGGGATTGTTTCAAAAACACCATTCTTAGCATGAAGTACCTTCATTCCTAAGACATCAGAACAAATTTCGTCAAATCTTGTATCTGGTATATTGTTGTTATTAATTACTAACTGATCTGAACCGAGATAAATGTTATAAAGGGCATCATCTTCATCTTTACCAATAGCATATAACTCTGTAATATGGGTAAGTTCATTTTGCCCATTCATCCAAAGTGCCGTATTGTTTGGTTGTCTGTATTTGTCAATATCATCTTTCGTAATTTGGTCATTGTCTTTATATTCTAGCAAAAACCTTAATACGTTTTTCTTATTTTCCACATTTCGAGAATTAAGAAGAAACTCAAAACAGTGATTCTTGGACAACTTATTTTGAAAACTAAATTTGTAAATAGGGTGTGGATATGTAATACCATCCCTGCCTTCAATTTCTTTTTTTATATCTAAGGAAATTAAGTCCTCACCTCCATAAAGACGCTTAACGTATTCTATAAGATCCCTTGAATACAATTCGTCTGGTTTTTTTACTTCGCTGTTTGTAGGTATACAGGCTATGTTATTGAAGATGCCTTCATCAATATATTCATTTATTTCTTTCCACCTATCTTTGTCCAATACATAGTTTGTCCAAAAGTAAACACAGAAATCATGATTACATAGGAAAGATACGTCTTTACGAATAAATCTATGATGAGTTCCTAGATAGTTAAGCAATGGAATTATTTCTTTTATACTTGAATACTCTTCAGATACATAATCCAGCCCTATTTTTTCTTCACATTTTTCTCTGTCTTCATCGTTTGTGTGATCTAGTTCTGGTATGCCATGAGATTGAAAATCACAATACGGTTTATATGTAGTACCAAGCGTTAACGTGTTAGGGAGTACATAACAGTTGTCTGACCTCCTTTTTATAAGAATTTTGGAAAAGGAGGAATCCGGACTAGTCAATCCCATTGAGAGTATAAATGAGGACTTAAACTTAGCAAGATTCTCAATAAAGTCCAAATGTATGGTATCCAAGGTGTTATAATACTTTTTTTGTTCTGACAAATCTAAAGTATCATCAAACGCCCTTTCTTGATAAAATAAATATTGAATAACTTTAGGCAAGAACCATTCTGCCTGGTTTCTAACAAGTTTTAGTGTTAAATCTGTTAGCGTGAAGAAGAAACTTATTTGTTCCTTTGTGTACTCTGATGAAATTTGATTTGCTAATGGAAAAGTTGGAAGAGGTTCTTCAAAAGGAAAAGTTGGGCCATCTTGGATGAAATAGACCTCACTTATAGGTTTCATACCGTCATTAGTGCAAAGATGAAGTTTCCTAAAATCCTCCTTCATCTTGTCATCCATTTTCTTCTCTATTAGACTTTTGTTGTTAAATAGAAGGATAGGTATTTTTTCACTTATTTTAGTATCAAGATGAGGAATGATAGTGTGAAGAACAATATCATCGTTCGATGACAAGATACCTACTTTCTCCCAGAACGAAAACCAGTTCCTTTTCCCTTCAATAGTAGAATCTTTAATGTATGCAGGACTTAGTAGCCATGAGCCTTTAGCATATTCGTTAACCAAGTATTCTATTGCACCACCATTTGAAAAATAAACGTCAGACATATAACACTCTTCTCCCTCTCTTAATACACGTATGACATAATCATCATTTTCATTGGAACTACCTCTCATAAGAATAGGTAGTTTCTTTAAAGAAGAAAGTTTGGTGTTCTTGATGTCGTTAAATGATGATAATATTCTCCAAAAAGACAAATTGGATTCTTCATTTTTACTTATGTTGCTAATAACTTTATCAATATTCGTTCCTGTAAGAAGCGAAACAATTGTTTGGTTATTAACTTCAATGTTGCCTAATGTTTCTTTCCAGTATTTTTGGTCGTCGTCACTATTATCAAAATAGTCTTTGTGAATTCCATTTGTTGAAGATGCTAATAATATTCCATTATTAATCAAAGTCATCAAGTCATCATTTGTCATTAAGTGTTCTTTAGAAGAAAGACTTATTATTGGTCCATTTTCTCCGACTAAAAAAACAGGGAAATCAACGAGCTTTTTAGCATTGTCCAGGGTAATTTTATCTAAATGCTTTTTGAAAAAGTCGTGGAAGGCTTTGTTTTTGTCAAATTCTTTTATTTCTTTTGTAATATCTTCTTTATAGAGAAGAATGACTTCAGTCATTAAAGTATTATAATCAAAATCAGACAGTCCTAATTTCTTTGTCAAAGCAACATACATTTGATTATCATCAATAGCTTTTTGGTATTCAGATGAAATTGTGTTTACAAATCCTTGTGGTAACCATGTCGCATTGCAAACCTCTTCGGCTCCTGAAGATAAAGAATAGTATTTCTTAGAATAGAGTGGCCCATCTGTAAATTTTCCATTTGAATCAATGAATGGATAAGACTTGTTATAGAAATAGTTTGTGCTACCTTCAAAAATTGTGGTGTAATTATCAGAAAGATATTTAAAGAAATCAAGATTTGATGCTTTTATTAGTGATATAGAGTTTTCTAATAAAACAACGGATTCTTCTTCCTTATTGATTCTTATTTTTGAGAGAACATCCGATAGATGGGACATTGCAATTTCAGTGCATAACTTTGCTTTCTGACTGAGTCGAATCTTATACTTCTTCTCAAAAAAGTCACATACATTCTTTCTTGCTTCATCAGAATCTAAATCCAAATCTTTATAATAGGCTTCATCTAATGCATACAACCAATTCTTATCCACCCATGGATGTTTTACAAAATTTTCATATGTGGGTGAAACAAAATATACGGGAGACTCTTTGGGAATAGTATAAGTACCTTCTCCGTTTAAATCAAAACAATGTATAGAATATTGCTGAAGGATACCATCTTTAATCCCTTCTATTTCTTTGTTCTTATATAATAATCGAACAAACTCTAAATTGACATTATAGTTTGCTGAAATATGTTTGTTAATAGCACTGATGTGGGAATCAATCAATAAAACATCAGTTATAAGGCTTGGTAGACTAAATTCATTTATGAATTTTTGAAAGAATGGTTTCATCACTTCCTCATCATATTCAATATATTCTTTAGGTAAGAAATATAACCAAGAATCATCAATCCATGTTTTTGATTTGTAGTCACGGCCTTCTTCGTTGTCGAAATATATTGTATTGCCTTCTATGCAGTCAATTACATTATTCTCTACAATCAATGGAAATTTCTTACAGATGCTATCGTTTTTGCCCTCAAAACATTTTTCATAAGCTCTAGCTAGCATGTGGTAAAAACCAATAGAATTATCTATTTGCTTTAATAATTCAAAATCTTCCTTGCAATTCAAGACTGATTCTACAAACTTAGTAGGATAAAACAGTTTCCACGTAAAGCCAGCTTCTTGTAATGCCTTATATCGCTTCCCATCATCTTCCTGAAGATGAATAAAAGTGTCATCGGCTAAATAATCTATATATTTGGGAACGAAACATGCCAGTTCTGTACGCAGCAGAGAAGAGTCATATCGAAGTTCTTTTGATTCTTCTAGTTTAAGAGTTTTCCCGCTAATAAAAATTTTCTTATTAACAAATAGTTTTATTAACTTGGCATTAATTATGTAATCAAGCCATTTTTTATTGTTATTTGGGTTCTGTAGCCACTTTTGAAAGTTTGTATTATCACACAGGGCAACAAGCTTTTCATTATTGAAGATGTTTTTTGCCCCATGAATTCTAAGCAGTTTTTTAAGATTCTTGTTATTGCGAATAGAGGAGATAGGAAGTACAGATGTAACGCCTGATAATGAAAAAAATTCGTCATCAGACATAATCCCGCTCTCTGTAAGCCCAGTTGTGTCATAAAGGATATCGCTTATTTGACTGATTAAAGATTCCCCTTCTTTGTTAATAGCAGGGATAAATGCTTCTGATTTGGTCTTTTCTAAGAATCCTGCTTCAAATTGATTAATAAAAGCGGAATAATGCTTCCCAACCCCATTTTTGCATTGTTCGAAATCGGGAACAAGGTCAAAGATTGATGATGCGTCAAATTCTTGATTTATCAGGTTCTTCATCCATTCCACGAATTTAATTCCTGCAATACGGGCAAATGTGGCATTAAATTCCACATCAAGTTTAAGTTGATCTCTAGCTCCTGTTGGAACCATATCTGTATTCATCAAGAAAGGAAATCCAAATTCCGCTTTCGTTGGCAAATAGCAATTGACTGTCGCGTTTTCGACTGGATCCAATCGATTGCCTTTACATTTGCAAGCAAAGGCAACAGTTGTGTCTCCAAAATCTTTGTATCTTCCAGGGATACCTCTTTCTGGATGGAGAATAATTTCCTTGTTTATATCATTTTGAAGATCTGACAAGTCATATGGAGGCAATGATGACCTTATCCATGAACTAGAATCATCATATTTACAAGTAACAATTTCTTTTGAACCATCGAATACCCTTACAGAATTAATGTTGGGAATAAAAATAATATCTCTTACATCCTTAAAGATATCAGACAACAAGTATTTGTAATTCTTATCTTTTATTTCTCGTAACAAAGATTTGTCACGAGGTTTCATGACGGTAACAACTCTAAATTTATCTTTATTCTTATCAATGACAGCTTTAATTTCTGGATCTAGTGTTGTTGGCGATTCCCATACGGGCATGATTTGCCATGGACGATTTTTACTTTCTGCAAAGTGAAATGAATATTCGTCTGATTGAATATAAACCCATCCATGTGAATGAAAAACGGTTTTAAATCCTATGCCTTTATAACCAATTGCATTTTTTCTTAGTTTTTTTGAACCAGCTCCAAGTTTACATACGCCAGCAATATCACGAGGTGAGAAATAATCTCCAGAATGCCTGCAAATTAAATAGTTTTCAGTTACATAAAATTCTACATCAACAGGCTCTGTTTTTCCATTATTATATTCGATGGGATTATCATTAGCATTCTGTAGAAGTTCATAAATAAAAGTACCATCACTGCTAGCCATAAGTTCAGTACTTACCATATTAATAACGTCTTTCATTTCTACAGCAGCATCTGGATTATTCCATCTGTCATGAAGTGTATGTATAAGTTCTTGTGGTTTGATGTTTTTAAGACGAACTGGGCGTGCCAGAACTACTTTGTATCCACGCTTGTCTGAGCAAACTGTGGTAGTCCATTCAAACTTGTAATACTTATTGCTCTTATATGTACTATTAATTGTCTTGCTGTCTTCTATAATAACATCTTGTACTATATCATCTATTCCTATATCGGGATACTTTAATTCTCTAAAGCTTTCAGCGCGGAAATCAGTTATTTTATAACTACCATCAGATAATAATTGGAAATAGCCAACAGCGATAGGCTCTTTTAAAGACCATTCTTTAAGTAATTCTGTTGTAAATTTGTTATAGAAGGGTTTAGACACCGTAGTTTTGGTATGCGTTGGCTGGATAGAATTTGTTGTTATCTCTGTTGCCGCCTTCTCTCTAATATATTTAACAGGTACCTTCTTCGTCTTATCGTAACAAGATTCAAAGATCCCAACAGCCTTAACAAAATCTCCCAGCTTCTCATGTCCATACTTACGAAAGTCTATGCCGCTTTCAATTATAGCTGGAGCAAACTTTACTAGGTTTACCCAACCATCACCATAACCTGTAACAGACTCTTTGTTCAATGAACGAAAAACTTCTATGAGCTGGTCTTTTATCTTGTTGTCTATGTTTGCCATAAATAATACCCTTCAATAGTTCTCCATTTAAATTTGATTCAGATCTCCTCGACCTTTAGTTTTATGCCAAGTTCTTTAGCGATTTTATCAAGTTGCTTTTTCTTATCGTGCGTACTGCTGTGAGTCATCACATATAGTCCGTCACCAACGGGTATTTGTGCCTGACCATATTTTTTGTCTAACGTATTAGAGACAATAGGCACATGGCAGAATGATATACCCAGATTGCGCACTCTCATCAGTCCGATACGCTTAATGACCTCTGCAAAGGTTATTTTTGCTTTCTTGTCGGCTATGACTGTACCATCAGGGAATGTCACCCTCAGAATAGTCTTGCCATTAATCCGTTCTATTGGCTTCTCGTGCTTTTTGCCTTCCTTATGCTCAGCTTGAGGATCCTGTTCCAGAATCTTGGCATCCAGTAATTCTGCGATATTGGTTTTACGACTAAGAGCCACGCTGATGGGTGTTCCGGGCTTGTATTCCACCACAAGCACAAGTTCACGCTGTATCTGCGAAAGACGTGGCTCGATGTCCTTACTCATTGCAGGTAGAATCTCTGTTTTAATTAGCTGCTCCTCCAAATCGTCAGCAGCTTTTAGCGTTTCGTCGTTGAGCGGAAGTCCCAACTCCTGCAATCCCTTGATGGATGCGTACAATTTTTCCAACTTAGTCATATCGCTTACTGTTTTGATTCGTATTCTTCTCGTGTGATTGGTGTCTCAGGATCTACAATGAGGACTTCATCATAAGTTAGGTCATAGAGGTGGTAGACGAGGAGGTCAATGGCGTTTTCTTCTGAAGATATGTCTAAAGAACGATTTTCTTTTTTCTTTGACATAGCATCAGCTACAGATTTCTCGATTTTCACTGAAACAGAATCGGGAATATCACATATAGGTATTGCCTCAATTTCATATCCATTCACATTACTATTTGTGCTAAAACATCTGAAAAAATAATTGGCGATTTTTGAATTCATAAACCCTAATAAACACTTCAGGGAGATTCCTTCTGAGGGCAAAATGTATTTGCATGAATGCCCTAAATACATGCCTTTAGGAACAATAGTCATCACTAATCTTATTTTGTCATTTGCTCCAGTCATACCTTGCATTACTATTCGATCTTGTTTATGATGACTTGCCTTTTCTGAGTTGCCACACTTCTTAAGATATTCAATTTCGTTGAGATACTCAATCTGTCCTTGGCTCATCTCAAAGGTGTAATAGTATTTCTGAATACCAGCCCCCTTCATAATAACGGGTAAAGATGAATCTGTAGAAAAAAATGGGCGATGTGATGTAACATTCAATTCACCTTCCCAACACTTTATGTTGATATGTCTTTTCTTAAGCATTTTAAGAACTACAGGCTTTGCATCCTCCCTTAAACGAGGAATAGTTAAGTATTCAGGATCTATGGCAGCAATTTCCTCCTTCGTAAAGTGCGTGGAGATTCCAGAAGATTTGTATTTATCGTTCCACACATTGACCAAGAATCTATGATTGCTTTCTGAGTTCTTGGCTAACAATATGCAAACGCTCATTTTAACACTCTCAAAAACGCGTTTCTTCTTGCTATCACGCTCAGGGAATGAATCTATAACGAGAATTTGACAATTATTGAGTACAAAATTCCTTAAATTAGCTGCTTGTTGGTCGGCCATGAAGGAGTTTTGGAAAATATAGCAGTTAATGCCATCTTTCTTGATAAGTCTTTTCAAAGAACAAGCAAGGAATAATTTGTAGGCATTCAACTTCCCGCCAAAGGCGATCTTGAAATCTTCCTGTTTCCTCAAAACGGGCAACTCTTCCTTATTATTCCCTTCATATACGAAATACGGTGGATTGCCAATAACAATGTCAAATCCTTGGCTATCACTATCAAAGACCTCTGTGAAGATGATTCGCCAGTCGAAGAAATGAATATCGGTCTGCGCACGTTCATGAAGTGGCAGTGACTTTTCGTTCAAGCGGCGGTGAAGTTTGTCACAATGATCTATGATGCGTTGTGTCTCTTCAGGTAGTTTTGGCCGGAGATCATCAAACGAGAGTTGGTGTGCATTCTGTCCGAACAACTGTAGCTGTTCTGCATTGCGGCTGGCCCATGCTCGAGATTCATATCCTAACTGCATGGCAATCAAGCGAAGAATTGTGTCCTTGATGGCGATGGTTATTTCTAACTTTTTGTCGCCATTGGCATTATAGAAGTCTTTTTTCAGCTGATAGAGTTTTTGCTTCTCTGCTTTCATCTCTGCCACTTTGAAGTGACGCTGTTCCTTAGTGTCGAGGTTAATGTATTGTCCTTCAAAAGTAGTTATCAGTGAATTGCCCTCAACTATCTTATAGTCAAGATTCGGCAATGCCTGTGGTGTTTCTTCATCAACGATGAGTGAGAGCCAGAAACGCAGGCGGGCGATGTCAATAGCACCTTTCTCAATATCCACTCCATAAATATTGTTCTGAATTATCTCACGTTTCAATTCTACTCTTGGAGTGTTATTGTCAAGAACTTCACGGCACCGTACGAGCAGGTTGAGCAGTCCCATAGGGAATGCACCAGAACCAATGGCAGGATCACATATCTTTACCCGTTTCAACTTAGCATCTATCTGTTGGGCCAAAGCACTGCCTGTACCATTCACACTGGATGCGTCATGTGTCTCTACAAACATTCTTAGGCGTTCTTTCATAGCATCGTCTTTTGCATCTGTCTGCAGATAGGCTATCAGACTCTCCTGACACATATAGTCAACGATCTCCTTAGGTGTGTAGAAAGCACCTTTGTCTTTATTGTCCTCCAGCAGACTCTCAAAGATTTTTCCCAACATCTCAGGGTCTACACCTACCTCAGCATCTTCTGGATCATTTTCATCGATTGTGAAATTGTACCGGGCATAGAAGTCAAACAATGCTTTAAACATGTCAGCAGGAAAACAACTCTTTGGCTCATCCTGCTCATCGCGTTCAAAGAGACCACCATTTAGGTAGGGTACGTCGGCCCATTCCTTTAGCAACGACAAGTCCCAGCCCTCACGACGGAACAACTGTTCGCGTTGCTCTGGCTTGGTGTTTAAGACACCGAAGAATAGGGGCTCCAAAAAAGCATCGAGGTAGTCATCCTGTTTGGAAGAATGCAGAAAAGCATTCTGCATATAATTCTGTTCACCATTCATCCAACCCTTCCGTTGCAGGAAATAGATGAACGTGATGCGCCCCATCATCTTTTTCACATAATCGCGTATATATTTGTCTTCCCATGCAGCAAACTCAGGACCGAATTTATCTGCTTCGTTCCTATGTTCAAACAGGTAATCACAAAAGAAGCCATACTGTTCGCGATATTCATCGAAAAACTCATCGCTTAGATCTTTTACAGAGAAGGCATCAGTCATTGTCTGGTTCGTTTTTTCCTTATCAGCCAAAATAGCGAAACGTTCAGAAGCAGTGCGGGCATGGTGGTTGCTGCTGAATAGATAGGTATATCTTTTTGCTGAGGTTTTACTATATCTGTCGAAAAACGAGAACCGCCACTCCTTTCCCTCTGGGTGCTCATTGTGGAAAACCATGAAGGCACTCGATCCGAACAGGTTCTTGCGAATATAGTTTTGAATGCCAACGCGGTTGTACTGCAACCGTTTGTTGTCCGCCAGCGTTATGTCAAACACTTCAATACCTTCGTAGGTGTCAATCTCTCCAATCTTGACAATGCTTAAAATGCCAGCATTTGCTGCAGCCTCTCTGTCCTCTTCAGACAGATAGTTTTCAGTCTTGTCTTCAAACGTATCATTTCCACTGAATACATTCAGTATAACATTCTCAACAAATGCATTTGGGCCCTGATAATCTTTTTCAAAGAAATCAGCTAATTGATTCTTTAGTATTTCGTTCATGATGCTTTACTTGTTTGTTTCTGATGACATCTGGTAAATGGATACGTATGGCTCGCCATATTGTTTCTTCACCTCTTGCGAAATGATGTTGAATGTGGTTTTGACATACTCGTTGACATCCGTGTCAAGGCCGAATAAGCTTCGCTCGCCTTCACTCACCTCTTTATACAACAGATTGGTAAGCTTTATTGCTATCGTGTTCTGTGCCTGGATAGACTTTCTTACATTCTTCATAGCCTCCTTGGCATCCTTGTCTGTAAGCATGTCGAAGATGGCCTTCCACTGCTTCATACTCTCATTTATCTTCTTGGCATCCTTTGCCTTTTTCGACTGAGAAACGAACATATTAAATGCATTGACGGCCTGTACAGCCTTTTCTTCATATTTGGCTATGTCAGCCTTTGCAGCTTCTTCATCCTTATCCGTCATCTTGAACGATTGGATAAAACGCAGTGGCGAAACAATCTGATAGTTGCCTTCATCATCCAGTAAGATGTGGACGGAATGGCGGTTCTCCGCGCTTATATAGAAGAGATGTGTTCCCAGATTACTTACCCTAAAATTACCAAGTTTTCGCGGTTCTGTTTCACATATCTGTTTGAAACGTTCAGGATTATCTTTGGCGTATTGCTTCAATTCGCTGATATAGGGGGCAAACGGCGAAGTCTCTCCATCTACCATACTATTTAAATCTGCCTCCGACAGTTCTTCCATCTCAGAGAACACTTTGTTGTCCTCACCAAACATCGTGTGGAAAGACTGAAGCTTAGCGTAAGCCTTTTCCTGATACTTGATGATTTTCTCGCCATCGTCCGATGGATAGAAATTGAATACATACACAAAATCTTCCTTGGAGCCTATACGGTTCACTCGGCCTATGCGTTGCATCAGTCGGGTGGCGTTCCATGGCGCATCATAATTAAGAATAACATTTGCCCTGTGAAGGTTGACTCCTTCTGCAAGCACTTCAGTAGTTATGATGACATCAAAATCGTTGCGTTGCTGATCAAGTGGGTAATTGGCATCGAAGTTGGCCGCAATCTTATCCTGCAACTTATCCCTATCCTTAGCAGATACGATAAGAGCTTTATGCCCGACAGACTCAACATAATCTTTGATAACAAATAGCGTATCAAGCGCCTCCGTGAATATGACAAGTTTTGGCTTGTCATATCCATTAGGATTGTTGATGGCTGGATTGAAGAGTTCCGTGTCGAGGATGGCCTTGAACTTGTCGAGTTTGGGGTCTTTGGTGTTCCTTTCCCATTGCTTGCACAAATCGGTAATAATCTTAAGGTCTTGCTTCAACGCAGCCAGATACTCGTCTTTGTGAAGTTGGGAAGAACTGTACTCTTTGTTTTTCTTGTCTTTGCCTGCCATCTTCTTTCTGATGACAGGCGCTGCTTTCGCTAAGCCTCCCTCTTCCTCTATGATATTGTTGACATCCAAATCCGGGCAGATGAAAACGGTATCGGCCTCTAGCATGTCAATCATGTACTGCGTGTTGCGCCGCAAATTGTCAAGTGACTTACGGAAAGCAGCAAAGCTACTCTCAAGACGTTTTACCAAGAGCAGTTGCATAATGTGGGCTAGTCGTTCTGATATACCTTTGGCTGTCAGGTTTCGTTTCTCGTAGAGTTTCCTGTCTTCTTCATTGACCAGGTAGCTGATGGCCGAATAACGGTAGTAACCAATGGTATTCTCCATATCAGGATCTTCCTCTGTTCGACCAATGATGGCATACACAGTATCATAAAAGAGTTTGCTCAACCGTGCATCCATGGAGTAGGTTTCCGGCTTGGGGCCTTTCACCGTAGGGAACTTTAACTGTTGACTATCATCCTCATAGAGTTTCTTGATGTCGCTTCTTGTGCGACGCACCATCAGATATTGAAGTACCTTGTCGTGAATATCCGAGGCAATGCGTTTGATAGCCTCCTTGGCCTCTTGTGAATCGTCATTTCGATAGAGGCTGAACTCCTTTTGCAAGTCATTAAAGTAGGTGTCAAGTTTGCCGCCAGGGATGTCGGGAAGTGTGGTGGCATTATGCGAACGCTGAAAGAAATAGATTTGGTTTTTCAGGTCAGCAGGTGCATTGTTCTGAGGAGTTGCTGAAAGCAACCCGATAAGTGGCTGAATGCCCGTTTGTAAGGTAATACGGTCAATCAGATTGTCAAGCATTGTGTACTTTTGTGTACCACTATTGCGGAAGTTGTGGCTCTCGTCAATGAGAATCATTCCATAATCGCTACTCATGGCATCGCTCTCAAAAGCATCACCGTCTTCATCCGGGATTTCATCTGTATCTATCATGCTGCCTATGCTACCGGTAGTAATGAACTCAATATGATCTTTTATCTTAAATTCACTGTCGTTGTCAAATGTATCAATCGTATTGAGCCATCCTTTCTTGATAGCGGGTGGCGTAACAATCAGCACCTTAGGCTTTCTGCTCCATGCTGCTGCTTCAGCAATGAACTTCTTTATGATAAGAATACCAACAATGGTTTTGCCTAGTCCAACAACGTCAGACAAGAAGAATCCTCCATGGTCTTTCATGATATGGAAGCACTGCTTCACAGCATCTAACTGATAACCAAGGGACTGAAAACCAGTTGGCAGATATTTTTGCAATATGGAATTAACCGACTCATCAGTTATATCTCCAAACTGCATCTGGAGATACTTGATGTATACTTCGTAAGGAGTAAGAGACGGAATATCGTCCTCTACTGGTTTGGGCTCTGGAATAGTAATGCCTGGAGCCATCTTGGATTGAGTAATCTGAAGCAGAAATTCTTCTTCCCATGAAACGGAATCCTTCCATTTCTCATTGAACCAAAGAAGATGAGTTTTATCTTTCTTGAACTCAGGATCGAGTGAAATGACGTCACGGGCATTCGTCTCCAGTGTATTCAGCTCAGAATTGCCTTCCATGCCTTTTTGTGTAAAATTTGTACTACCAATTATGCCATAGCCAACATTACACTCATCTTCATTATCAAAGCCTTTGAATATGTAGCATTTGGAGTGAAGGAACTGATCCTTCAGTTCACCATCTGGCTTGTAGATATGTATTTGGAACTTCTCGCTATCCTTATCCTTCAGATTATCGACCAACATCTGAACTACCTTTATGTATTGTTCTTGTGCGCAGAATTTGTCGAGATCAATGCGCCATGCCTGTTCCTGCTTGTCGTACCTACCCTTAGTATAACTTTGAGTGTCGGAGGTATAGAGATAAGGATCTTTACCAATAAGTAGACGAAACTTACTTCCTTCACGAGAAAGAAATTCCGCAAGTTCATCATATACAAGCGCAGTACCACGCAAATCCCAGAAACCAGTTGCAATATAGACCTCTGTGACATTTTTATCCTTTAGACACTCTTTGAGGACTTCAGTCATGTTGTAACCCTCTGGAGAGTTATCAATAAGCGTTCTTCTAAGTTTCATACCCTTCAATTTATTCGTTTACAACAATAGTTAATCTGCGCTTGAAGTTTCCTTAAAGCGCATAAGTTCACCGGGCTCCACATTTAGAAGTTTCGCTATTTTCATCAGTGTCTCGAGAGTTGGTTGGCAACTGTTGGTACACCACTTTGAAACAGTTGCGGGGTCTTTCCCTAACTGTTCAGCCAACCATTTGTTGGTTCGCTTCTTGTCAGCCAACACAACTTTGATCCGGTTAATGTCTTTATCCATATTGATAGCTATTGGTTCACCTATTTAATAAATTATTGTCGCAAAGATAGCAAAAATTAGGCAAAAATCAAGCAAAAAAACAAAATAACTGACGAAAAATTACATTTTTATTGCATTTTTCTCACTTTTCTGCACATTTTTTACTAAATTTGTACCCAACAATAAAAAAATAACTAAAAGTTGTGCCACGAATTGAGACAACCTAAAAGTAATTTTGCAAGCGAATTAAATAAAAACCTATTCAATGATATGAGAGTATTCTTCAGTTTTGACTACAAAGGCGGCAAAGCCTACTTAGGCATGAAGAAGCAGCCGCTGATGATGGACATGCAGGTAACGGACATTGGCAAGCTGTTGGATTTCCTGGAGTTGCGCCTCGGTCTGCATACCATCACCAAATCGGATACAGACAGGCTTGTGGGCTACTACAAGTGCGTGCGTAAATATATGAACGCGCATAAGGAGGATGCCGAGAACCAGCTGTATGAGAGTTACACGGTGTCGCCACTGGCCACCAGTCGTGAGATGCTGAAATGGCGCGATGCACTGGCTGTGTGTGGCTGGAACAAAGAGACACCTGCACCCAGCCGTAGATTGAAGGTTCTGCAGGGTGTGGAGGAAATCTTCGCAGAGCAGGACTATACTGACATCAGTATGCGCCAGCAGGCTATCATCGAGCGACTGAAGCAGAAGAAGGGGATGATGAAGGACGTGACCTTCGTGATGCCCTTCGACCTGGAACTGCTGCACCCAGTGCTGAAGGAGATCTTCTCATTGGCAGTGGCCGACGGTGCCAAGACAGAACGGCTGAGTACGCCTGAGATAACTGGTGACAGCAATCTGGCCAAGCTAAAGCGGCTGCTGACCTCGCAGACCGCAGAGAGCATGAATCTGGACCCAGAGGACAACTCACTGAAGATATGGAACTTCAAAGACGACATGGAGGCAGAGGAACTGCTGGCCATGCTGGGTGAGGACAGGTTTAACGTGACCATCCAGCCCAATACCAAACTGACGGACAACTACCTGCACATGATGGGTAAGCCGGTGACTGGCTCATCGGTGGCCAACAGTGCGCCACAGATAATCCAGCTGTTCTTTACAGGTGTGGCCATGATGGCACGTCCCCTGAACATCGGTGCTGTGCTGCAATGGCTGTATGCTCCTATCCACCCGCTGCCCAGCAGTTTCAGATACCGGCTGGCAGAACGTCTGGCAAGGACGGGAGGATGGTTGCCTGAGTCTATAGAAGAAGAGAAAGAAGACTGCTACCACGTGGTGAAGAACTGGGTGGAGGGCAAGAAAGAGGCTGAGATGGAAAAGCCCATCGATAAGAAAGAACAGGAGGCCCGAAAGTTTAAGGCATCGGTATTCCTACCAGACTTTGAAGGTGGAAGCGAAGAGACCATGACAGCCCAGAAGTTGCATACGTTTCTGACAGAACTGGCAGCATGGAGCAGACAACGCTCAGTCATCATTGCCCAGGAGGATATGGACGACCTGCGCATCACCCAACTGAAAAGACTGGCAGAGCTGTGTGATACGCTGAAGAGTCTGACTGACGATGTGGAGCCAACGGCAAAGGTAGCCTACAGCGAGATAGAGAAGCACATGACCTGTCTGTATGAGCCGTCAGAGTTTGTGCAGTACAGGGCACAGGCCACTTCGAGATACACGGTGGCATCTCCAGGACAAATAGCTGCGAAGGCAGACACGATGCTGTGGGCTGGTCTGCACGACTTTGAGCCGATGCTGCCTGCCACTGACTTCTTGACCCCGACAGAGGTAGATAAGCTGAAAGACTATCTGAAGCTGTGGGACAAGGATGATGTGCGTAAGTTGCAGCAACAAACGCTGCTGATGCCATTGCTGTTCTGCGAGAAACAGCTGACTCTGGTGACGGTGGGTACGGTGAACAATGAACTGGTGAACAAGCACCCGATGATGGTGCGTATAGAGCAGCAGGTGAAGAACCACGAGGAGCTGACCTTTGAGCCGAAGATTGGCGACGATCAATATGTGGATGTGCCTGCACTGACCGACAATGCCCTATGCGGCAGTGACGGTATGTACACACAGATCAAGCGGACTGACCTGATCAAGTGGAAAAAGAAGGAGAGTCCTACGTCGATAGACCACCTGATGCAGAATCCACTGGACTACACGATGGAGAGCATTGCCTATATCAGTGACAACGGCCAAAGTGACCTGAGCAACATTGCCATGACCAAGGGTAATGTGGCCCACGCTGTGATTCAGCATCTGTTCTATATCCCTGGCGATACTCAGAGTGGTTATGCCGCAGCCATCAAGGCACGGGTGGAAGCCAACTACAAGGAGGTGTTCGATAAGATGGTGGAAACCAAGGGTGCCGTGCTGTTGCTTCAGGAGAATGCCATTGAGCGCCGCCAGTTGTTTGAGAATCTGAGGGACTGCATAGACCACCTGATTGACATCATAGACAAGAATAACTTGCATGTGGCAGCCTGCGAGATGAAGTTGGACGGCAACACCTTCGGTACGCCTGATGACGAGACACCCACCATGGGCGGTTATGCAGACATGGTGCTGGCACGTGAAAACGGACAGCATGTCATCTTTGACTTCAAGTGGACTACCTCGAAGAGTTACTATCAGGGACTGTTGCAGAAGAACCGTTCATCGCAGTTGGCCATTTACGCAGAGCTGTTGAGTGAATTGACGGAAGACAGGGATCTGCCAACGGCATACTTCCTGATGCCTATAGGCAGGCTGTACAGTACAGAGGAGTTCAAGAGCTACTGGGCAACGAAGCTCAATGTGAACGATGGCTGTGAGGGTGATATCATCAACAAGATAGTTGCTGCCTATCGCTACCGCCGCAATGAAATCATGTCGGGTAAGATTGAGATGGGTGAAGGAGGACAACTCGAAGGACTTGACTACTTCATCGACACTGAGACGTATAACCTCTTCCCCTTGAAGCCTGCATACGATAATGACAGCGTGAAGGAAGTGAATGGTTTCAGCAGTTATAATCTTTTTAAAGGATAGGAGGACGCAATATGAAGAATGTAACATATATCAGCGCAGGAGCCGGTAGCGGCAAGACCTATACACTGACCACCAAGCTGGCCGACCTCATTTCAAGAGACAAAGATGATCCTGAACACATCGAGCCGGAACAGGTGATTCTGACCACCTTTACGGTGAAGGCTGCCAACGAGTTCAAGGAGAAGGCCAAGGCTGAACTGTATAAGATTGGCAAGTATGACGAGGCATCGCGCCTGGACAATGCCCTGATGGGAACCATCGACAGTGTGGCTTCGTCACTGATCCATAAATACTGGTACACCATCGGTATGTCTCCCAAACAAGGTGTGATGGACGATAGTGCCAAGGCTACGTATATCAACCAGAGCATAGCCAGCATTCCTTCGGATGAAGACCTGAAGTTCTTTACCAAGTTCCGCAAGGCTTTCAGCGTGGTGGACAAAGATTCCAAGCCTGATGAGAACTTCTGGAAAGACCATCTGAAGGACATCGTTGAAAAGAGCATCAGCTTCGATATTACTGACTATACGGCCAGTGTGGAGGAGTCGCTGAGAATACTCAAAGGACTCTGCAAAGGGGTACATATCACCATTGAGAACGGCCAGCGTATTGCTGTGCTGGAGGCCCTGTATACTGAGGTTGTCGCTTGCAGGGAGTCAGATAAGAAGAAAAAGACGCTTGATGCCATCGACCAACTCCAGAAAATCAGCCGTTATAAGGACGATATTGAGTGGTTTACTGATTTTGGCAATATTCTGAAAGGTGCTCCTGCATTACCCAAGAATGCAGTTCCCATCGCCATTCTAGAAGATGCCAAGCAGAAAGCAAACGACATCTGGTGCAGTCAGGAGGTGTATGACCTTCAGGAGCAGTACATCCAGACTATCTTCCGACTGGTCAAGCAGTGGAATGCTCAATATATGGAGTACAAGCGGAACAAGCGCATTGTGGACTTCAGCGACATTGAGCACTACATGTATAAGCTGCTTCAGGACAAGGAGGTGGCAGCAGAGGTTGGCCGCACCTATACCCACTTGTTTGTGGACGAGTTCCAAGACTGTTCGCCGATTCAGGTGAAGATATTCATGGCTTTGGCCGATGTGGTGAAGCAGAGCTATTGGGTGGGCGATACCAAGCAGGCTATCTATGGCTTCCGTGGCAGTGACACGCAGCTCACCAAGGCAGTGGCTGATGCAATTGCCAAGCGTAAGGGTAATGATGGCTGTAAGTCGCAGACGTTAGAGGAAAGCTGGCGAAGCGTTCCTTCATTGGTGAATGTAAATAACAAGGCCTTCGTGGAGATATTCCGTCCTGTCTTCAAAGAGGACACTGATGAACTGGTTCCCCTGAAGTCGGCCATGCAACTGCATCCAGAAAAGTTCAAGATTAAGTTGGAAAACAGGGCCAAGAATCCTTTGCGCTATCTGAATATCGAGGAAAGAAGAAGTTCACGTTCGCCGAAACTTAAGGTGGCAGATGTGGCTCAGTATATCAAAAATGTCATTGAACAGGAGGATGTCAAGCCGTCAGACATTGCCGTTCTGGGTAGAACTGGTTATAGCCTTAATGATGTACAGTCGGAATTGAATGCTCGCGGCATTGACTGTGACCGTGAGACCACGCTGAACAAGGAGAGCAGGGCATGTCAGCTGATGATGGCCTTAACTACGCTGACCGTGAATCCGCAGGATGATTTGGCAAAGGCTTCTATCGCCTTCTTGACCCAGGATAACATGGGTGTCGGAACTATCATCGACTCCAAACTGGAGTATAATAGTACACCTGTAGAAGAGAGAAAGCCCTGGCTCGGTGAAACTGAAATGGTCAGCAGAGTGAATGCCTTGCGACCTGCTGTGATGTACCAAGGTATCGGTGCTCTGATGGAAACACTGGCAGTGGAATTGGATGTGAAGAACATCATGGAGCGTTGGGAGATGCCTGTCGAGGAGTGCATGACGGATGTAAAGGCACTGATAGCTGCCGCCAAACAGTATGAGGAGCGCAGCAGTGAGTTGGCTCAGCCTGCCACACCATCGGGATTTGTAACCTTCCTCAGTGAGAATGATGTGAAACTGCCCATTACAGGAAACGGCGTACAACTGTTGACCTATCATGGTGCAAAAGGACTGGAATGGAAGTATGTGTTCGTGCTGATGGATGAGACGTTGGAAGCTGAGAGTATTCTTTCACGCGATTTCTACGGGATCCATCATTTCCACCCAGAACTTCCATCAGCAGATAATCTCTATCCCAAGATGAGTATAAGACTGCTGCCTTGGATTTTCGGCACATTGAAGAATGTACCTGATAGCATTTCAGACCAGCTATTCCCCTCGAAGGAATATGGTATGCTGGAAGAGCATACGCTACAAGAAAGCGCCAGATTGCTCTATGTAGGCATGACACGTGCTGCAGAGGTGCTTGTGATTGTGCCTTGGTGGGTGAACAAGGAACTGAACTGGCTCAAACAGGTGGGCCTGCCAAATGCTGGTAATCTGGATGGCGGCGATGTGCTGGGCATCGGAGTGCCATTTGAGATTGTTAAGGCCCAGTACCCTGTAGAGGAAGAAGAAAAAGAGACCGCTGAGCCGGAGCCTAAGCAGTGCAGGAAACTCGACTATCATTCTGACAGTCCATCGGATGCCGAGTGGCTTACCATTGCACCAAGTGGAGTGAAAGGCAAGGCCGATCATGTTGAAGCGGTCTATCGCAGTGAAGAGTATATCAAGATAAACTCTGGTAAACTGCATGGACGTGAGTACTCAGAGGTCGGTGACTGCATCCACAATGTCTATGCGGCCATAGAACATCTGGATAAGTCAGAGGTTGAACAGTTGATCCGCTCACATGGCATGGATGATGTACTGCCCAATGCTGATGAAGTCATCCGTGCATGGGACAACCTGCAAGGTTTCCTCAAAGAGGAGTACGGAGAGGCTGTAGCTGTCTATCATGAGCGTCCTTTCCGTCAGTTACAGGAGAATGGCACTGTGGTCAATGGCAGCATAGACTACGTATATCATACATCAGAAGGTGCCATTCTGATTGACTTCAAGACGTTCCCGCAGGTGGAAGCCATTACCAACCCTACTTCCTCACACTTTGCAGGCTACTACGCTGGCCAGCTCAATGCCTATGCCACAGCCCTCGAAGCCGCTGGCGAAAAGGTCATCAAGCGTTATATCTACTATCCCGTAAGTGGAATGGTAGTGGAAATCGGAGAATAACGAAGTCAAGTTAGTGCGTTATAAAAGGTTGCTTCATAATTGAGGCAACCTTTACTTATTTAACTCGACAACTCAGACAAAAGATTTGTAATCAAGTCGCGGATAGACTTTCGATATGCCGCACTATGCTTTAGGCGTAAGGTTTCACTATCCATATAAGCATTTTTGTTTACCTCCAGCATCATGGACTGATAATTGAAAGGGCAGTCTGGAGTTTCGGAGTTACTGTATGGCTCGTTGATGCCAACCTTGTATCCATAGTCTTCAAAGAGGTTGACCGCCAGTTCTATAGTTTTCTTGTTGGGCTTTGACCAGTCTTCGTTATACCCAATGCAAATATCAACATCGCTCAATTCACTAGGAAAAGAGTGACAGTCCAACAAGAGGGCATCAGGACAGAGATTGTGCCTTAGTCGTTCTTGGTGATTATGCCATAGATTCAACAAATGTTCCTCATATTTTTGGGGAATCATTCGCGAATAGCCATCAAACTGTTTATAAAGGATTCCCTGACCCTCTGCCTCCAAGGGATCATCCCAAAGGCGTTCCGCGTCAACAATGAAGCGTGAATAAGGGAATCTTACCGTTCTGATATTCTCTTTCCTGTAACCATGAAAGAGAAAGTCCGTGTGCCAGTCAGTCCACTTCAGCACAATGTCATTGACGAATTTTTCGTCAATGTTCCAGAAACTCAGATGCTCGTCATAAAGCCCCTCGATGGAGGCATGCGGTTCATTAAGAACAATTCGGGTGTATTGCATACCGTTATCATTTTAGTTAATACTCACTTAACTCGCATCGTCTTACCACCGTGGCATAACGAAAGCTCGGTTGGTGTGAACCTAATCACTCTTGATGCTAATTTCGGGTGCAAAAGTAGTGAAAAACAACCGATTATGCAAACTTTTCAATCTTTTTTTGAGGTTGTCCCACGAATTGAGAGAACCTCAGTTTAATTTTGCATCAGAAATACTCGTAAAGGGTAATCTAAGGGTTAAACTTTTCTGCAACTATCGCGTGATGCGAAGCGGTACAGAGCACAACAGAGAGCTGGGAAGAGACGTGATATCGGAACAGAGGGGCATAATGCAGGATGAGTAGGTTCGAATCCTACCGCTCAGCTCTCTATTTTTTAAGAAAATCATATTAACAAAATAAATAGAACGATTATGAAACTAGCAGAAGCATTAAGTATTCGAAAGGACCTACAGAAACGCATCCAGCAAATAAGGAGGCGTTTGAGTGATAATGTGAAAATTCAGGAGGGGGATGAACCCGCTGAGAATCCTGTGGAATTGATGAAAGAACTGGACGAGTGCCTGGTCAATTTGGAAGATCTGATTTGGCGCATCAACCAGACGAATCTGAAAACTGTGAACGCGGCTGGTAAGACCGTGACGCAACTGATGGCAGAGAAAGATATGCTGACCTTACGTTTATCCGTATTGCGTGATACCTACGACACTGCATCATCGCAAAGAGAACGCTATTCACGTTCAGAGATAAAGATAGTGACGGTAATAGATGTTAAGAAACTCAGCAAACAGATAGATGACTATGCTTCCCAATTGCGTAGACTGGACGTTGATATTCAGGCTCTGAATTTTCAGACTGATCTTATCTGACTTTATGGAGACATCCACATTCATGGGGCGAACTGCAAATTTTTGGAGATACATTGTATGTAGCTTGTTGTCCGGAGCCGACATATTTCTCATGAGAGAATCATGGTGCAGGCTCAGCACGATAGCATTCGTATGCATCGCTCATGTGTCATGTTGCACGACCTACAGTTGACTATGTCTGTTGGATGTCTCTTTCTTAATTAACAAAACATATAAAAAAGGAACGTTATGGCATACAAATTCACAATTAAAGGAATCCGTAAGTTCAACGAAGAACGGGTTATTGAGAAGTTCTTTGATGCATTCAAAGAAATTGAAAACATTGAGGATGTGAAGATCTTGAATCACAATCCTGTAAATGACGAAACAGACTCGTACACGGTGATGACGTTGAATGTTTCTACCCAAGGTGTCAACATTAAGCACTTGGTTAGCAAAGATATTCTTGTGGAACTGCCGTGGCTGGCCTCACAGATGGATGTCAAGTTATGCTATGCCTATCTGAATGCCGTGAAGAAGGTTTACCGTGGAGCCAGAATCCTGGATGAGGAGGAGAAGGGCGTGAAACTGACTGAGACAGAAGCCAAAGAACAGTGGCATCTGCGCTGCAAGAACATGGATGACATCATCAATAGAGGTGAAACAACGGTCATCGCTGGAACGATAAGAGATTTCCACCTGAATCCGGCTAAGTTCATTGGACGGGATGAAGCAACGAATCGCATAGATGATGCTTTTGCAGACTTCCTCCATGTCCAATGGGCCAATCTGGAGGCCATAAACATCAGGGAAGAGAAACGTCATATCACCGAAGACGAGGAACTGAGCACCATCCGTGTGGTTGACAACACAGAGGATGTATTTATCGGTGCTTGTCAGTATGTGGGTATGATGAAGGGTAATACCTGCAAGATGGTGAGGTTTGAAGACTTCTGCAAACTGATGGAGGAACAGGAGGAGTTCCAACTGTTAGATGCAGCCCAGGCTCTGCTTGGACAGATAGATGATGAGCAGTGGACTGAACTGTATGACAAGGCTGTGGGTATTGTCAAGGAGAACTATCGCAAGACCTTCATCATGCGTTGGAATACCGACATCAGCAACTATAAGCTGTCGGAGTTTGAAGATGCTATGGAGGATTTCTTTGACGATGGATTCTACTATGATTGGAGTATCTGGGACTATCAGAAAGCCCATATCGGTGACCGATTCTACATGATCCGTACTGGCGAAGGAACGAATGGTGTGGTGATGCGTGGAACCATCATCGGCTCTCCCTATCCAGATGAGGATTGGAGCGGCAAAGGACGCAAGGTGTATTACATCAGAATGAGTCTCACTAATATGATTCATCCTGAGCGGACACCGCTGCTGCTGACAACTAATGAACTGACAGAAGCAATTCCTGACTTTAACTGGAAGGATGGTCATTCGGGCGAAATTCTCAATGATAGCCAATCGGCAAAGCTGGAGGAAGCCTGGATAGACTATATCGAGCGGACACATGCAACATCTTCAGAAGAGGTCGTAGAGGGTAACTTCAATGACTTCTATAAGGAGAAGGGTTGGAAGAAGCCTGAGTGCTATCAGGGACATGGCGACCATATTGACACCATCATGAATCCAGAGGAGTTCTTGGCAAAACAACTACCTGATGTCGGGAAATGGACTTTCTTCGATACGGCACATACGCAGATAACCCACAATGAGTATGATGACGAGGTGGGCGACTTGCTCGTGGTGAAAACAGGTGGCGATATGGGAATGGTGGCTTTGCTGCTTAACAACCAAGTATCAAAACGTATAGACTTTGTGTGTACGTACCCTTTTCACAAAGGCATCCCTCATAAACTGAAGATTAAAAAGGTGGCCGAATGGGACAGCCAGGTAGAAGCTGTTGTATACGCAGAGACAGAGGAGATGCCTATTGCTTTCTACGCTACAGACTATTATGCGAACAAGGATAAGTATATTCCTGGCGCTGAACTTGACATAGAGTTAGCAGCAAGTGGCTACAAAGTGGTCGAAGGAGAAGAAAAGACGGTATTGGATGCTGAGACATCGGCAAGGATGCGTCAGGACATGGGAATTGAACCCGAATATGATGAGAATGGTAATATCCTACCGATGGAACTCTATAACAATGAGTTGGTGGCGTACCTGCCGCACAACGAGGAGTTTCCTGATGATGCAGAGTTTGCTTCAACCGTTAAGTCCGTTGAGCAGGTCTCTCTGTTTGGCATTGATTTCATCAAGGCAGTTATCTCCATCTGTCATGAGCCAGAAGAGACTTATGTGCCTCTCTACTTTAAGAAAGAGTATCTGCCCGAAACCATGGCTGGTACACTCTTAAGAGGATTTTTATGGATGCAAGGTAAAATAAAAAACTAAAAATTTTAAAGGTTGTACCACGATTTGAAACAACTCATATTTATTTTTGCAGTGAAATTGAAGTTGAACTATAAAATTGATAGGTTATGAAGGCAAAAAAGTTATTTTTCAAAGAGTGTCATCTGGCAGGTCGCCAATATCATGACGTTGATGAAGTATGGGATGAGTTGCATGTTGGAACACGTCTGACGTTACAGAGGGATCTCGATAATCGTTACGACAAGAATGCTGTCGCTGTTGTTTATAACAACGTAGATGTCGAAACTGGTATAGTTGAGGATTATCTACTCGGCTACATCCCGGGCGAAGAGAATGAAACCATCGCACAACTACTTGAAATGGGGTGGGACGGCATCTTTGAGTGCCGCATCAGCAAAATAAATCCCGATGCCCATTATGAGAATCAGATCCGTCTAACAATAAAAATAGTCAGAAACGAGAAATAAAGACTATTAGTTTGGCACTATATTTGCAATAGTATAATTGTTCAATCCCTATAAGTAAATAAAGTATGTATACATTATTAGTAACTCTCATTGTGTTAACAGCACTGCTCATGGTTGGCATCGTGCTTATTCAGGAATCAAAAGGAGGTGGCTTGACATCTCAGTTTGCTGACATCAAAAAGCTTTCTGGTGTTCGTAGGACGACAGACTTCGTTGAACGAACCACATGGATTCTTGCAGGACTCATGGTTGTAATCAGCATTGCTTGTTCTTACGCCATCTGACAAATCGAATATGATTTCAGAATTGGATTACGACAAGCTACGCGAAATGATTGCTCGGTGTGAATGGACGTTTGCAAAAACGATGCCATTCGCACCGCATGAGTATATCTTTAAAGGACGATGCCCTCTTTCTGCTGAAGAATTCGAGTACTTTGTCAATATGCAACGGGAGCACGGCATAAGGGAAAGGTGGGGTAAATACAATAATCCTTATCTCTATGTCGATGACTACAAGTACTGGACTATGGGTGCCCCATTGGAAGATACAACTGTCATCAATCGGGCCAAAGCATGCGTGGTGAATGATGTACACCAACTAAATGAAGGGATAAAAAACATGGAAAAAAATCATATTGATGAGTATATACACCAGAAACTCGGTCTGAAGGATAATAATAACGGTTTCAATATAGACTTGATTAACGGCAGACTGAAAGAGATTTCTGATTGTGTTGGTCATTTGGAGCGTATCAGGAACAACTATGGTTGTGCAATGATACAGGAATGGAGTGAAAGACTCACATCTGACTTCCCAGAACTGAAGAAATGCGAGAGCATTGCTCCTGGCAATATAATCTACACTGGCGTGACTCTTCCACTTGGCGACACTCCTGATGCTTTTGCCGTTCGCATACAGATTGATAAGGGGAACTTGTACTATGGTGTAACTTACATGTCTTCAACGATGGAACGCCGGGCAGAGTTACAAGATGCTCTTTCGTATGTCAACAAAGATGGTGACTTTATCAAAGGTAGTGATTGGCTGTATTACAAGTATTCTTCATATAATGAAGGATATGAATGTCTAAAACAGCTAATTGAAAACTTGACCCGTGATTGTTAAAAACAGATTTTTTTTCGAACTACGCAAAAAGATTTCGTTCTTTATTTGTAACTTTGCAGCCGAATTTGAAGAATCCTATATGGACATGAGACTGTTTACACATACACAACCATCGTTCGTTCAGAGCTTTCGACGCTTTGAACGGAGTAGTCATGTGCAGCAGTTTTGCACACCGACAAGTGGTATAGGATTCCCACGGCATCAAGTATTTAGTCATTTCCGACCGACAGCATAAAGCTGATACTGAGAGGAGAAAGAAGTTGATAGTTGGTAATCCGTACCGAATAGGAGAAGGATTCCCAACTATTTTTCATTTATCATTAAACGACAATACAATAATGCCTGCAAATAAGAATGCCTTGATAAGGTACAAAACGATAGACAACTGTTTAAGAAACAAATATAGAAGATGGACGCTTGATGACCTCGTAGATGCATGCTCGGATGCACTTTACGACATGGAGGGCATCACCAAGGGCGTATGTGCCAGGACGGTACAGATGGATATACAGATCATGAGGTCTGACAAACTGGGGTATAATGCCCCTATAGAGGTGTACGACAGGATCTACTACAGGTATGCCGACCCTTATTACTCCATTACAGAGATGCCTTTGACTATAGATGATTGTAAACTCATCAAAAAGGCCATCACGCTGATTAGCAACAATAATAATGGTGGCAATAAAGAGACGGCAAGGGTACTGAAGAAAGTTCAGAACAGGCTGTTGTCTATACTGAACTTCGTATAAACAGAAAGCTTCTTTTCAAGAAAAGCTCTTGGAAAGAAGCCTTTTTGTCTGGATAGCGAGACTCGAACTCACTCCACAAACTCCCAAAGATTGCATGCTACCATTAAACACCATATCCAGAAAAAACATGTGACTCGTGAGAGATTCGAACTCCCGACATCGACATTCGGATTGTCGCGCTCTTATCCCGCTGAGCTAACGAGCCGTTGGAGCTTCAAGCAGGGTTCGAACCTGCGACCTGCTCATTACAAGGGAGCTGCACTACCACTGTGCTATTGAAGCTTGATGTAGTCGGTACGAGGATCGAACTCGTGTGGACAGATTGAAAATCTGTAATCCTGACCTGTTAGATGAACCGACCATCTTGGGAGTTTGACAGGATTCGAACCTGCGTAAACAAGAGCCACAACCTTGCGCCTAAACCTCTCGGCCACAAACTCCATATAACATGCTCCAGATGGATTCGAACCACCACCTCCAGAACCGAAATCTGGTATGCTACCATTACACCATGAAGCACTTTTGTTGCCCCAGAAGGAGTCGAACCTTCGCTAACAGAGCCAAAACCTGTTGTACTGCCGTTATACCATAGGGCTGTCTTCTGTGGAGCCTCGTGGAGTTGAACCACGTTCTCAGGATTTTCAGTCCTGCGCATACACCAAGTCTGCCAAAGCTCCTTGCCTTGTTGCCCCAGATGGATTCGAACCACCACCTCCAGATTCAGAATCTGACGTGCTAACCGTTACACCATGGAGCAATTCTTGTGATGAGGGAGGGACTCGAACCCACGACCTGCTGCTTCGTAGACAGCTGCTCTAATCCAACTGAGCTACCTCACCATTTGCGGAAGCAAGAGGATTCGAACCTCTGGAACCTTGCGGTTCAACACGTTAGCAGTGTGCCGCTTTCGACCACTCAGCCATACTTCCTTCATGATTTCGTGTGCAAAGGTACAACAGCCAAATGAAGCCTTTTTTCGTAGTAAAGAAAAAAAGTTCATTTCAAGGGAAATAATCAGTTTTTTGTTGTAAAGGCCTTATTCCTCCTTCCCCCTCTGGACTCCACTTTTACGGTGCAAAGGTAAATCGCCGTCGGCGAATGACCTCGGTATTCAGTACGGTTTTTGCGAAATCTTCCTTTCCCTATTGTGAAAGAGTATTTTGCGAAAGCCGTACTACACCTTCCGACTGTCTATCGCTGAGCGGCAACTTTTTGTTGGCATCGTAAAAGTCAATTCCCGCTGATGGCAAGGAGCAAAAGCTCCAAACCAAGAGGGAAAAGATTAAGGTCAAACAATTCAAAGTATAAACATTATGAGTATTTTCACTGACAACGCAGACTTCTATCCCACACCCAAAGAAGTTATTGAGCAAATGATGATGGGTGAGAACATTGTAGGCAAAACGGTTTTGGAACCGTCAGCAGGTAAGGGCGACATCGTGGACTGGCTGAAAGAGAACGGAGCGGCACGGGTTATCGCTTGCGAGAAAGACCAGAACATCCGCAAGCTACTCAACGGCAAGTGTGAGATTATCGCCAACGACTTTCTGACCGTGACATCTGAACAAGTAAGCCATATTGACTATATTGTAATGAACCCACCTTTTAGTGAGGGAGCCAAGCACATCCTCCATGCTTTTGAGATTGCCCCAGCAGGCTGTACCATCATAGCCCTCTGCAATGACAGCAACCTTGAAAGAGGCTGGTCATACGAGAAAAACAAGCAACTCATAGAGACCGTAGAACTATACGGCCAGCGTCAATATCTGGGTAATGTGTTCAAGACGGCTGAACGACAGACAGATGTATATGTGTCCCTAATCAAGCTCTATAAGGAGGGCGAAGGAGAGAATGAATTTGACGGTTATTACTTCTCACAGATTGACGAAGATACGGCCAATATGAATCAAAGGGAAGGAATTATGCAGTACAATATCGTGCGCGACCTCGTGAACCGTTACGTCTCAGCCGTGAAGCTCTTTGACGAGACACTGGCAGCAGCAAACAAGATTAACGAAGTTGCCAGATACCCGGAAGATAGCGAGTACGACTACATCCCTATCAAGTTTGGCACCATTAAAGGCGGCTATAGTGGTGAAGCCATTGCCGTAAGCCATCAGCAGTACAAGAAGGAATTGCAGAAATACTATTGGCACATCATCTTCAAGAAGTTGAACATGGAGAAGTACGCCACCAAGCATCTCAGAGAACAAATCAACAAGTTCATTGAGCAGCAAACCAATGTACCTTTCACAATGGGCAATATCTACCGTGTCATTGATATGGTAATTCAGACCAATGGCCAGCGTATGCAAAAGGCTCTGGTGGAAGCCTTTGACCTTATTTGTTCTTTCTCAGCAGAGAACACAACGGCAGGTGAGAAGTGGAAGACTAACGCAAATTACATGGTAAACCGTAAGTTTATTGTCCCCTATATGTGCAAGGGCTACCATGATAGATATGTCTGCCATGGTAGTAGCTACTGCACGAAAAACGGCAAGGAAGCATACCCCACCGTCCAGCTGGAGGGCTACAACGTAGAGCAGTTAGAGGATGTATGCAAGGCTCTCTGCTACATTACAGGCACTAACTATGACCATGTAGCAAGTCTCTATCGGCATCATGACAGAGAAGAATGGGGCGAGTGGTTCGTATGGGGCTTCTTCAAGTGCAAGGCATATAAGAAAGGTACGATGCATTTTGAGTTCCTTGATGAAGATGTTTGGTTCAAG
>Ga0247608_10000651_pt1 | contig 53970 bp, 39 predicted proteins | sample 176DNAGHGlowgp2_FD_193490 | JGI IMG/M metagenome (GOLD analysis project Ga0247608, IMG submission 193490) | Sheep rumen microbial communities from Palmerston North, Manawatu-Wanganui, New Zealand - 1766 DNA GHGlow gp2 | ecosystem: Host-associated > Mammals > Digestive system > Stomach > Rumen ... | reverse complement strand
TGTAGCAGAACCGTCAATGTTTATCACCTTCGTAGTCTTTGATGCAGTTAGCTTACCCTCGTTACTTTCACCACTAAGGTCTGCTACCACAAGGTCAACACTTGAAGGCGCATTATCGATAGACAGACCTGATACTGTTGTCTTATATGCACGATCATAGTTCTGATCGTTTGGATCATAGTCGATAGGTGTACCACCCGCAACGACATCGAACTTCAGCATTATCATCTTGTGCTTGAACTTCATTGTGGGAGTAAGAGCAACGTCTGTTCCGTCTGTTGTACGGAAAGGAGAGAAACGGAAGAACTTAGCTGAATATGCATAAGCACTGAAGTCTGTTATCTCTTTACCATCATATACTGAACCCGTTGCCTCACCTGGAGTGAACCAGTGAATATCTGTACCATCTACATCAGCCTTGGTGTATGAAGCACGTCCCCAGATTACATCGTCAGTTCCTGTTACAGGGATTGTCACAGTGAGTTTACTCTTATCCACTGTACAATTCTTATTTACGCCATCGGTAATCAGAGACTGCAGTGGATAATAACCATAAAGGCTATAGCTACAATAGTTTCCTACAGGATAATAAGGCTGCTCCCCTATGAAAGCAATAGAAGACTTGACACCAGAGGCAACATCTGTAGTCTCTACACCACTCGCATCATACATATTTACATTGGCTGCCTTGTTCCATACTGGTGCAGACCAACTATCCACATACTCACCAATATTAGAAATTGCTACTGGCTTATCATGGTTTGCCCAATTTACATGTTCCCATGTCACGTCTGAATAGTCGTTATTAGGGATTATCCCCTTGGCGAGCATAAAGATACCAAGTTTCTGGTCTTTGATAGAGAATGCCTTGGTTGTCTCATTAGAGTTAATAGCACCAGACTTTGATGTTAATCCTCCGAATTGAACATTCATGGAATTAGCCTCAATCTCCGTCTCTGATGCGGTAGTAGTAGAACCAGCACCAATAAGTACAGGCACTTCACTAGCCACGTTATTTCCGTAATCAAGACGATCTTTCTTTGCCTGATCGTAGAAAGCACCTTCTGAAGTACATGCTGCAAGAAGAGATGCAGCGAATGCGCCATACACAATGTTTTGAATAGTCTTATTCATATCCTTATAGTTTTATTTTGTTTTTATTCTTTATCTATTATAGGGTTAGTCTTCATCTTACTTAGCAGGTACATCGTAGTTGCCAGACTTTCTCAAATCGTCAATGCTGACTTCCTGCCATTGCCTCTCCTGGCTTGATGCCTTTACGGTATTAGGTCCGTATATACGCAACTTTACCTCATAAGAACTTCCCTCCTTAAACTGCATGTCCGGATTCTGCGGATCAGAATAGAGAGGCACGTTGATGGTATAGTACTTGGCATTTGATGAACTTTTAGGATAGCGTACAACTACCTTTGCCACATATGAGCCTTTAAGGGTCTTTCTATCTTCGTTTGTCAAAGCTGGAAGTATGATACCCTGTCGGTGACTGTCATCAGGACCTCCAAGTTTAGTAACCACTGGTACAGCTATCATCACTACTTTGCCATCCTTATCTCGTACCTTGGCTCCAGTCCTATCAGTTTGTGCAATCTCTTCAATTGACATTGTCTGCACCGGCATCAACTGATCTGCATAATATAATGTAGCGGTTCCTACATTTCTTACTACATAACTCTTGAGGAAATACTCTGCATGACGATTTTCAGAACTATATGTCAGATTACCATTGTGCAGTCCCGTTCTCTCTGCTACTAGCAGCTTAACAGTGTCTGGTACATTGGTAATGCTTATTCCTACCACCTCTGTCTCTATAGCCTCATCATAGTTCAGTGCACCTGTCTTGCTTGACTCGTCAACAGCATTACCTTCCTCATCCTTACCACCTGGCTGTATTGAGAACATTAACTGTGACATCTTATGTGTAAAATGAAACTTTGGAATAAGTCTCTCAAGTGGAGTATCTGTACCATCTGTGGTTCTGTTCTGTGCAAAACGGAAATAGTTGGCACTCCATGCATAATCTTTATACGTATTATTTATCGGATTATTAGCATCACCTGGTACTGCGGACGAATAAATCACATCCTGTGTACCATCCAAAGTAGTCATTACTGCTACTACTGAATCCTTTTGATATTCTATTTCAGGTACACGCGGTGTATAAGCATAGAAATTGTATCTGTGGAAACTTCCGATAGGATAACGTTCTATTGCCCCATTCTTCAGTTCAAGTGAAGATCCCAAAGAAGGTTTGGTACTATCCTTTGGTCTTGCTGTTGCAGGCATGTTGTCAAGATATGCTGCAAAACCATAAGAATAGCCATCGAGGGCTGAGTCACGTGTCTTATCCTTGGCTCTATACCAAGAGCAATCATTGCCATAAGGTACACCCCAATATTGGGCTAACGGCGTATCTATATAACTCATTGCAAGCATAAACACTCCCAACTGATCCGTCGAGAAAGCGCCATTATTTGAACTTATGGCTGCCTTCGATGTCAAACTTCCGTTAGCATCTTCTATCGCATCTGTAGTGGCATCAAGCGAAATAGCATATTCGCTTTGTTCCAACGCCTGCTCAATAGACATTTCTGCATTACTGGTAGTAATATCATTATCAGAACAAGCCGTTAGCACCGTGCCGATGCACAATAATGATGCTATGTAATAAAAATATCTCTTCATTTTAGTCAAGATCCTTTTGTACTTCTCCTCCTTCTATCCAAGGCTCGAGTGTTACCCCCAATATTACAGGCTTAAGACCTGCAACACCAAGTTCAATATTATATGATGTCCCCCCTACAACTGACTCTACGCCTTTCTTTGCCAGTTCCTCAGCAATAGGTATTGCATATGGAGCATTATCAAACGCAGGATATACAATCTTACGAGCAGTATACCTCACAGGGATACTCGGATGAAGTTTATAATATTCCTCACTGAACTGCTTAACATACTGGTGCATAACAATGCGGAACTCATAATCGTCCTGTGGAGCAACAAGGATAGCATCACCCACCTTTGCTGGTTCTACATCGTTAGGCTGCACACCTGCCATCTTGACAGTACTTTGATTGGCTGCATCCTTATCTGGTTTAGCAAATAGCTTCAGCCAACCCTTCAAAGCATCACCATTTGAGTCAACATCCCACTCTATACGCTGATTATTGCGACCATTGTGGAGGTCTGCCTTATCTGTATAGGCAAAATACAGTTTTCCTCTATTCTTTGAATATACAAAGATGCTGTCAATATATACACCACCATTAACGAAATAGGTTGAGCCATCGCCACCAGCATCAGCAACAGCCAACTTATGGACCTCATCATTTGCCGTTACCTCCGTCACAGCAATGCGTTCTGTATTATTTACGCCATCCTCAGCAAACATTGCCCTTGCTGTAAACGTGAGACGCGCAAGTTTATGGCGGAACTTCAGCGTTGGCTGTACATCGTGACGTGCTGCTTTTGCTGAATATAATTCACCTGCCTCTATTCCTTTTGATGTGTAGAATTCGGTGTTACCAGCATCATCCTTTTCAAGTGTCTGACCTGTGAGAATATCCTGTGTACCATCTATTTGGAAAGGAATATACATTTGCTCGCCATCTGCTACTGGAGCATTACGCACATAGTTGCCATTCTCATCAACTTTCTTATTTCCTTCTGCATCGAGCACCACATCGGCATCATCAAGATAGTATCCCCAGAAGTCACTGGCACCACGAAGCGGGTAATAACATATTTTATTATCCTTACGCTGTGCTATGCCTGTTGATATAGGAGTATCATCCGTAGGCTTCGGTGTAACCACCTCCGTATTATAAAATGTGCTCGCTTCAGGATCGTCAATCAATTCTGAACCAACAGCTTTCCAAGCTGAAACTGAAGATGGCACCAATGTTCCTTTATTGAACATATATACACGGATTATCTCACCATTCCAACTATTCTTGCCACTCTCTTCGGTATCGCCTACTGTGCCTGTGCCCTTGCTGGATACACTGACAATATCAGACGCAGAACTGATGTTTAGTGCTATCTGTTCTCCAGCTTCTACAACGGGGTCTGTCGTGTAGAGATTGTCTTCGTTGTTAGAACACGCTACTACAGAAAGAGTTGCAATGGCGTATAAAAAATACTTTCCTGTCATATCTTCTATATTATCTTTTTTCTTCTTTTACTTAATCGAATAATTGAATTACGGTTCCTGTACCGCTCTTCCATGACTCAAGGTCTGATGTTATCTTAATGGCGGTAGTACCATATACCGATAAATCAAGTACATATATCTTTCCAGGCTCAAAGCCCTTCTCTGGTGTGCAATCCACCTCAAGCCATGCTTGCATTATGCCCTTTGGGTCGGTATCATCCACTGTTGTCTTTACATGAGTTTGTTGTATAAGAACCTTTACTTTGTAGGAGTCTGCTGGTGGAACGAGTATTCCCTCGCCAACTTCCTTGAACTCCTCAGTAGATATCGCCTCTTCTGAAAGATATGCATTAACTGAGATATCCTTGGGCTCTGACAACTCCGTAAGTCCCAACTTCGTATTCTTCAAATCTCTTGCAGCTACAACAAGCTTACCTCTTGTGCATGCCGTCACCTGTACATCCTGAATGGAAATCTTGACAGCATCATCCATCTGCTTTGCACGAAACTTCAGATATGCAAGGGCATGCTTAAGATCTATCTTCGGTTCTACACTGTGCACTGCACCATAGGTGGAATATGCACCGTCACCGTAAGAAAGAATATTTTTACGTACTTCATCCTCAGTTACACTGGTTGTATATTCATTCTTCAGCATCTCCTCGGTCAGTTCAGGGGCATTACCAACCATGATGTCATTCTTGCCATTCAGTTCCAAATCTATCTTCACACAATCATTCTGCTTTTCAAACCCATACACATTGGCTTTGTTGATGTAATATGCGAAGAAGTTGTAGCCTACTTTCTCATACTTCTTTTTATTCCAATAGTAGGTTTGGATTTTATAATCCTGATTATCCTCCCACTCCTTATTGTCAAGAAGGTATATTGAACCATTTGTACTGAGGGTTGCCAGACTTCCATCTTTTGTCGCACCCTGTGGTATGGCGAGCTTTCCTATATGCTGCGTTACACCTGAGATATAAGTTCTCTCCGTACTGAGCAGACAGTTTAGGCGGTCATCTTCGTCACCCATCAACTTCGTAAAATCAGGCTGTTGTGCAAGCATAGCCTCATCATCAGTTACCACAGACTTACGGTATGCCAACAAATAGAAACGCGCTTTAGCATAACGTTTTTTGAAATTTTCGTAGTTATTTTGTGGATCAAGCGGACCTTCAGACTCTTTATCTATAGGCGTTACAGCCTTAGAGGTAACTCCGCTTGATGTTGCATAAAGAAGGGAGTTGATATTCAACGATGGAGATAGAGGGTAGGTCTCGTAGTCCTCACCGTTCTTTACATCCGTTACGTATGTCAAGTCTGGATATGAACCTGAGCATGATTGCCACAAAGTAGCTGTCATGACCATCGTCAATACCATTATTATATTATATAGCTTCTTCATATTACGTTAGCTATTAGTATTCCGTTTCTATATGCTGTTCCTCTTCCCAATTTGCCACTCGCGGAGTTTCGTCCGCTCCCGTGATAAGAGACTGAGTCAGTGTTGCGTCAATGGCCAGATATACACTCTTATAATTCTGCGCCTTACGCCAATATTCATCGCCATTCTCACTATAAAGTTCAAGCAACTGTGCGCGTTCTATGTTCTTATGCAAGTTTATTCTGCCCATAATAGTGCGTGAACGCCATCCCCAATTATTGTCGTCAACATTTTTCTCATACACCCAGACCTTCACTATCACCTGTAACACACCAGGACCAGCATACTTATTGGCATCTGTATAAACCGAATTCTCTACTATGCCTGGAATATTTAGATTAGCGTAACAGCGTACTATATCTTCAGACTGGTTATCATATCTGCCGATATTATCGGTGATTTTTTCACTTGACCATCCTTTTGGTTTTAATTCTTCTGAGTTGGCATTAGGAACCTGAGTAGGGTCAACAAGTTTGGTGCGGAATATAAGTTTATCAGTCTGTGTGATATCTACAGCACCTGTTCCTATATTCATGCTACGAGGAATACCTGAGAGTACACACCACACATCACTAACGAAGAATTGGAAATTAGAAGTCTGCTTCTTCTTCAAGTCAAAGTACAGATCTATGTTCTGTGTGACTGTAGTAGGATGGAAATCTACCTGTGTAACCTCATCAGTGCCTATACGACATATTGTGGTAGAGTCAACTACTACAGGTTCGGTTATGTTGCGTATAAATTTGGCACGTTTTGCCTCCTTCTCCTCTTCCGAAGCATTTTCCGAGGCAGACGTATATGGGTTATTATCCACAGAGCCGTCAAACTCACCAAATGGACTATCAACATAATATTCCTTAAGCTCATCGTAAGTATAGGTGCGGTGCTCGGCCTTGAACTGTCCTAATCGCAATTTCAACTCCTCTGCATTTACCTTCAGTGGATTAGGGGTTATTATATAGTCCTCTGTAACTATACGACTTGGATCAAGTTTCTCCTCAAACGTCCTGTTGAAACTCATGGTGAGGAACTTGTATTCCCCAGATGACAGGCGGAACGTAGTAATATCATGATTGTCCTCTTCCGCAAGTCCTTCAGGCAGAGCACCTAGATAGTGACCGCTTTCTGCCACCACATTATACATGAATGAAGTGCTCATAGTGTTAATCACCCTGTTTGCAAGAATATACGTGTTCACAGGACGCGCGGTTATAGCTTCAGGCATTTTATCCCATACATAATTGAACTGCACACCACTCTTGTGTGGGTGTTCCTTGTCACACAAGTCTTCATTCACCTCACATGAAGCAAACGTAAATGCTATAATGCACAGATATAGGAAAGTCTTGAGCGGATTATTTTTTATCTTATTCATTGCGATAGTTTTCATTCTGCACCTCCTTCCTCTGCGTTCTTGGCGGCTTCAGCAGCTTTCTTGGCAGCTTCACGGCGGGCCCTCATGCGGGCAATCTTCTCTTGAGCAGCCTGAGCTTTCGCCTTACGTGCTGCAGCCTTCTCTTCCTTAGTCATACTTGCCTCAGCCTTCTTTTCGGCTTCACGTTTTGCACGCTGACGTTCTATCGCAGCCTGAGCATCCTTAGCCTTAGATTTCGCTTTTTTCTTGTTGCGCTCTATCTTATCACGTAATTCCTGCTGCTTAGCTTCACGTGCATCCTCTTCTGCAAATTTCTTTGCCAGTTTAGGATCTTTTGCTGCCAGAGAATCCCGACGTGCCTTCTTTATTGCATTTATAGAGTCCCGGTGCGCTTTCTTTATTGCACTGATAGAATCAAGTCGTGCCTGTTTTATAGAGTCCTTACGCATCTTAGCAAGCTGCTTAGGCGTGTAGTTAGGTACTCTAGCAGGTGCCTGCTCATCAATTGCTCTCTGCTGCTCGCGGTGGCGAACGTCTACGCATGAATCATACAACATCTTAAACTCCTGTGATACCACGCGATATATAGAGTCCTGGATATATTTCTGTTCACGTCCACTGAGCCATGCATTATATATGGAGTCTTTCTTCTCGCGGAAATCCATATCGACATCATAACTCCATCTATATTTCTTCTGTATAGGGTAGTTGCCGAAACGATATACCAATGCTACATGAATATCTCTCAACATAGGGCCCCACTTACCATCTTCGTGTCCAGTTATAGGATAGCAGTTATTTTCTCTGTCAGCACGGAATTTGTCATATTTGTTATACATAATGCCTGCACTGAAACCGAACTCCATATCTACTGAATTTCCATTCTGGAAAGCAAGAAATGGTTTTACAAAACCCCATGTAACACCTGCCATGTATGCAGTACCCTGACGACCTTCGCCTCCACCCCATAACATAGAATATTTAGAGTAGGTTACGTATCCTCCGCGATAGAAAACCCAATTAGGGTGGCTTGGCATCATATTACGGCATGACCACAATTTGTCAATCCAGTGACGATGAGGTGCCAGATAACCTGTCGGTGTACATTTACGTTCGCGCCAATACACACGTCCTTCGAGCGTAGCCTCAAAGAGATTAAACACAATACCTCTGACATACGTACTGCTTGTCTTAGGGCGATATCTGATATTGGCATTCACCGCCCATCTGTTCCAATTCGTGTTTCTGATATCAAATTCAACACCTACGTTAGGCACCAGGAGTCCCCAGTCCACAAGGTTGGTACGCACAGAAATACGCTCTGCCAATGACAGAGTGTCCACCCTTCGACTGTTGTCTGCTACCTGTGCCGACGTTGCGAGAGGCATCAGCAGCATGAGCATCAATATCCATTGACACCCAGTAGCCTTTACCATCCCGTTATGCCATTTAAGTTGCATATATATATAAATAATGTATGATTACTCTTAATCAGCAGTAGTTAATAAACTTCCGTGTATTCTATTGTAATAAAAAGGTAGTAGTAAGAAATACACTTTTTGCAAATTTGGGTACAAAATTACTAAAAATGATTTACAAAACTTAGCGTCATGCATTAAAGTATGTTAATTGGTATTAAAACTATTAAGAATTTAGTACTTTTGCAACGTCTAAAGTAGCAAGACATCTATTTTTCCGGCATAATAATGAAAGAATCAACCTCGATAATAAAATCTATAGACTGGATAACGATAGCCCTTTATCTCACATTGCTTACCTTTGGTTGGATAAGTGTGTGCGGAGCCAGTTATACGTATGGTGATACTGACATCTTTTCACTTGATTCACGCTCTGGCATGCAGATAGTATGGATAGCCACGAGTATTGTCTTGGGGTTTGTTATATTACTACTTGACGACCGCATATACGATACCTTTGCCTATGCTATGTACGGTTTTATGCTACTGGTACTATTCCTAACCATATTCAATCCACATGAAATAAAGGGTTCAAGGTCATGGATAGTAATGGGACCTTTACGCATACAACCAGCAGAATTTGCTAAGTTTGCTACAGCATTGGCAGTAGCCAAATACATGTCGGCACAAGACTTTTTTATCAACAACTGGCGCCATCTTATCAAAGCTATCGTGATGATTGTAATGCCAATGTTACTCATCGTAATGCAAAAGGAGACAGGTTCTGCACTCGTTTATGCATCGTTTTTTCTTATGCTCTATCGCGAGGGCATGACTGGTAGTTTCCTTTTCACTGCTGTAGCAATGGTGTTCTATTTTATCATAGGCATACGATATGCTGATCCCACTATTCTACACACTCCTACCCACATAGGTCCGTTTGTGGTGTTTTTCTTTATACATCTGTTCACGGCTGGACTTACGCTGGTTTATTGCAAAGTAAAGAAGGAGGCATACATAATAATCGGAGCATCCACGTTAGTCACTGTGCTTGCCCTACTCTTCTCTGAGTTTGTTATCAGGTTCAATGTTGTGTGGGTGCAATTCATAGCTACCATAATCATTGTGGGCTATCTTTTCTATCTCAGTTTCGAAAAACAGATAAAAGAGTATTTCTTTATAGCACTCTTTGCCATCGGTTCTATGGCGTTTTTCTATTCTGCTTCTTTTGTGCTCAACAACATCATGGAGCCTCATCAGCGTGTGCGTATCAACGTATTGTTGGGATTAGAGGAAGACCTTGCTGGTGCTGGTTATAATGTGCACCAGAGTGAGATTGCCATAGGTTCTGGTGGACTGACAGGTAAAGGTTTTCTTAATGGCACACAGACAAAGTTGAAGTTTGTACCAGAACAAGATACCGATTTCATTTTCTGCACTGTAGGCGAAGAGGAAGGTTTCCTTGGTTCGTCAGCAGTGCTTATTCTATTCATGCTGCTTATATGGCGACTAATATATGTGGCCGAACGACAAATATACAAGTTCGGACGCATATATGGCTATTGTGTGCTGAGTGTTTTCCTCTTCCACGTCTTCATCAATATAGGTATGGTACTCGGTCTTACCCCCGTAATCGGCATTCCTCTGCCCTTCTTCAGTTATGGAGGTTCTTCATTGTGGGGATTCACCATCCTACTCTTCATTTTTTTGCGTATCGATGCCAGCCGTAACCTGCGTCGTGGAAACTCACCTCAGCAAATATGATTTTACCGATTAAATGGTAAAAAAACTACTACATTGTTATACTCAACCCTTCGTGTGATTTCACGTAGTCAACGAGTTGACGATTAACTTTCACTCCAGGTAAACCCGACACCAGATTAACAGGCATGGTGCTCAAACTATTATCTCTTATTGAGAAGAATAGTTTTGTCTTGCCTGGTGTCTCAGATATGATAGTGGCAAGGTCTGAGAGAACATTCTCTGTCATTGCCTCTTCGTCTTCTGAATCAGAATCAGTGGTAAGGCAATCCATATCAATGTGCACAGTGAGGCTTTCCATGAACTTTTCTGACACATCCTGAAGAAAATCCACACTCTGTATCTTCAGGTCATAAATTCCACTACCCTTCTGGAAACGCTCCTGACTTTTCATTTTCACATAAACCGAGCACCCATTTTGGAACATACCCTGCCAACGTGCCCAGTCCTCGCCAAACATTACCAACTCTCCTACGCCTTCAAAGTCTTCAATAGAGACAACTCCCATCGGTTTGCCCGTCTTCGTGTATCGTGAATTAACATTTGTCACTATACCACCTACGGTTAGGGTGTCTTTCTTGGCAAGCTCAGCCCTATCAGCGTCCTTCCCTATTTCTGAGCACTTGGTATTACACATGCATTCCAAGACTACCGCAAACTCATCCAACGGATGGGCTGACAGATAAATACCTACAAGCTCACGCTCACGATTGAGTTTCTCTATCGCACTCCAAGGCACCAAAGGGTCTGGTTTCGGTCTGTTTATCTCCACACTGTCAAAATCACCAAACAGAGAGTTTACAGCTAAAGATTTTGCCGACTGATACTGCTGGGCATAGTTTGAAAGCATATCAATAAACTGGGAATATTTGCCAGCAGGTGACACATATTGCTCGCGAGCAATACCAAAATTGTCCAAAGCGCCAGAAAGTGCAAGGCATTCCAATGCCTTTTTATTCATTGCAGAGGCTGGGACACGCTCCAATAAGTCATATATATCACGGAAAGGACCGTTTTCTTCACGCTCTTTTATTATAGCTAACGTAGCAGCTTCACTCATTCCCTTGATGGCTGACAGACCGAATCGTATCTCACCTTTCTTATTTACACCAAAGTTAGTATATGATTCATTAACATCTGGGCCAAGAGTGGGTATGCCTAATGCCTTGCATTCGTCCATCAGTTTTGTGATTTCCTTGATATCCGAACGGCGTCGCGTCAGCAGGGCAGCCATAAACTCGGCAGGATAGTGAGCCTTGAGATAAGCCGTCTGATAAGCCACCCATGAATAACATGCAGCATGAGACTTATTGAAGGCATAGGAAGCAAACTTCTCCCAGTCTGCCCATATCTTTTCCAATACCTTCTCATCGTGACCATTCTTCTTGCCACCCTCAATAAATTTCGGTTTCATCGCATCTACGATGTCCTTTTTCTTCTTACCCATCGCCTTACGCAAGGCATCACTCTCACCACGCGTGAAGTTGGCAAGTTGTCGAGACAATAGCATCACCTGCTCCTGATATACGGTAATGCCATAGGTGTCCTTCAAATACTTTTCGGTAATGTCTATATCATAGGTAATAGGTTCCCTACCATTCTTACGCGCAATGAACGATGGAATATAATCCATCGGTCCTGGACGATAGAGGGCATTCATTGCTATGAGATCCTCAAACACTGTAGGATGCAGCTCGCGAAGGTATTTCTGCATACCAGCACTCTCAAACTGGAATGTGCCTATGGTCTGTCCTCGCTGGTATAACTGGTATGTCAGTTCATCGTCAATAGGTATGTTGTCAAGATCAACATCAATTCCTCGTGTCAGTTTGACATTCTTCACCGCCTCCTTCTGCTCCGATAGTGTCTTCAGTCCGAGGAAGTCCATCTTTATCAGTCCCGTTGACTCAATAACATGTCCGTCATACTGCGTTACAGCAGTCTTTGTATCTGGAAAATCAGGGTCGTCGGCTGTTGACACAGGTACATGGTCACTGATAGGGTCACGACAAATAATAAAACCACATGCATGGATACCAGTATTGCGAATGGTACCCTCAAGCATCTTGGCATACTTGATAGTGTTAGACTCATTCTGGTTTACCGATGCCTCAGCCTGTTGTAGCTCTGGTGTTACCTTTATATAATTGGCAAGTTTAGGTTTCATGCCGTCAGGCAAACGCTCTGGCATAGCCTTACACCACGCATTGACCACAGACAATGGAACCTTTTCTACTCTGCCTACATCCTTAATGGCATTCTTTGCAGCCATCGTACCGTATGTTATGATATGGGCACAGTTCTCGTGACCATATTTATCCATTACCCACTGCAACACTTTGCCTCTGCCGTCATCGTCAAAGTCTGTATCAATATCGGGGAGAGAGATACGATCTGGATTTAGGAAACGTTCGAACAGCAAATCGTATTTCAAAGGGTCGAGTTTGGTAATGCCCAAACAGTAAGCCACCACCGAACCTGCAGCACTACCACGACCTGGACCTACCCACACGCCTAATTCCTTTCGAGCGCTATTTATAAAGTCTTGTACTATGAGGAAGTAACCTGGGAAACCCATCGTCTTCATGATATGGAGTTCAAAACGCACACGATCATCTACTTCCTTACTTATACCATTTTCTGTTGCCCATGCAGATAGTTCATCTGGTTGCAGAGGAGCATCTATCGTCACTTCCTTCTTACCATATATGCGAGCAGCACCTTCATAGGCAAGCTTTCCAAGATAGTCTGCCTCAAACTTTATGCGGTACAATTTATCATAGCCACCAAGTTTCTTTATCTTCTTTTTAGCATCTTCCTCTGGCAACTGATTATTACCAAACTCGTCTGATGTGAACTCCTTGTAGAGGTCATCCTCACTAAAGCGTGTGCGCCATTGTTCTTCCGTTCCAAATTCCGATGGAATGGGGAAAAATGGCATTATAGGGTCTGATTCTAAGTCGTAAGTCTCCACCTTATCAAGAATCTCAAGAGTATTCTCAAGAGCTTCTGGGATGTCGGCAAACACTTCATTCATCTCTGCCTGACTCTTAAACCACTCCTGTTTGGTATAGAGCATACGCTGAGGGTCGTCAAGATCCTTGCCCGTTCCCAAACAGAGCAGGTGATCATGTGCTTCTGCAGCATCCTCATCTATAAAATGGCAGTCGTTGGTACATATGAGTTTTATGCCGTATTCTTTAGCAAATTCTATCAGCACACGATTTACCTGTTGCTGCATCGGAAAAGTTTCACGATTAGCACGCAGATTAGGGTCTTTCACCTCATGTCGCTGCAGCTCTAAGTAAAAATCCTCACCCCACAAATTCTTGTGCCATTCCACAGCCTTCCTTGCCCCCTCTATGTCACCAGCAAGAATCAACTTTGGTATCTCTCCACCAATGCACGCGGAACATACGATAAGGTCTTCATGAAATTTCTCAAGATCCTCGTGGTCAGTGCGTGGTCTGCCATAGAAACCGTCCACCCATGACCTGGACACCAGTCTGATTAGGTTCTTATAGCCGTTGAGGTTCTTAGCAAGCACTATGAGGTGCCAACCGCCACGGTCTATCTTATCGTCCATGCGCTTCATGCCTCTACGTGCCACATACATCTCACATCCAAAGATTGGTTTGAATGGCTCTTTACCTTCCTTCTTGAGTTGCTTGTTTATTTTGTTACACTCATCAAAAAGGTCCTTAACACCAAACATGTTTCCGTGGTCAGTGATAGCCATGCCTCGCATACCATCAGCTACGGCATGCTGAACCAAATCGGCAACTTTGCTCTGACCATCGAGCAGCGAATAATGTGTGTGGGTGTGTAGATGTATAAAATTGTGCATAGTGACTGCGAAGTTAATAAAATTTATCTACAAAGTCACTTTACGTTTCGTTTTTCAAGCCTTTTTTTACATATTTATATTATTTATTTGCACAATTCGAACTTTTTACTTAACTTTGCATGAAATAAAAGCACTACTATAGTTGCTAAATTTTTACCTTTTACACTAAAACGATTACACCGTAATTTCCCATGGGCGAGAAAATACAGAAACTGAAAAAAATAAAAAAGATAAAGAAAATTCGCATACACCGCGAGGGTACTGACACACTCATATACAGTGCCATGGTGCTCATTGCTGTTGGTGTTATATTGTGGCGCTCATTTGATAGCCACATTCCGTTCTATGCGTTTGCTGTTGTCTTCGGTATTTTATGGTGTATTGTACTTAATTTCTTCCGCTGTCCTATACGTTTTTATGGTACTGACGACACTGATAATCTGGTCATCGCTCCAGCCGATGGTCATGTGGTGGTCATAGAAGATGTGGAAGAAACACAGTATTTTCACGAGAAGAGGAAGATGGTTAGTATCTTCATGAACCTATGGAATGTACATGCTAACTGGTTCCCTGTTGACGGAACGGTAAAGATGGTGAGACACAAGAACGGTAAGTTCCATCGTGCGTGGCTTCCTAAGGCTGCTGAGGAGAACGAGATGTCTGACATTATAATAACCACCCCTGACGGCATTGACATACTTTGCAGACAGATAGCTGGTGCTATGGCTCGTCGCATAGTTACTTATGCTAAGGAGGGTGACACATGCTACATCGACGAGCACCTCGGCTTCATAAAGTTTGGTTCGAGAGTTGACCTCTACCTGCCTATTGATACAGAGATAAAAGTGACGATGGGACAGTCCACTACGGGCAACCAGACCGTCATTGGTATTCTTAAGTAAAGATGAAAAAACACATTCCTAATACGATAACATGCTGCAACCTCGTATGTGGTTGCATTGCAGTGACATACGCCATCACAGGACAACCTGCGATGGCTTTGCTCTTTATAATTCTTGGTGCTGTGTTCGACTTCTTCGATGGCATGTCGGCTCGCTTGCTCAACGTGTCGAGTGAGATAGGTAAAGAACTCGACTCGCTGGCTGACGATGTTACTTTTGGTGTTGCTCCCTCCTGCATCATCTTCTATGAACTGCAGGTGTTAGATAAACCACTTGGGGCATTGGGCAGCCTATTGCCTTACCTTGCCTTCATCGTGGCAGCTCTTAGTGCTGTGCGACTGGCAAAGTTTAATCTTGATACTCGTCAGACCACATCGTTTATCGGACTCCCCACCCCTGCCAACGCTCTGTTTTGGGGTTCGCTGATAGTTGGCTTTGGTCCTATTCTGGAACAATACGGATGGTTCTCCCTGATGATTATCATTGGCATATTCTTCAGTTCATGGATACTTGTGGCTGAGGTGCCTATGTTTGCTTTGAAGTTTAAACACTGGGGATTCAAAGGCAATGAGGTGAAATATCTGTTTATCTGCTTCTCTGCATTAGTGCTGATAGCCACTATCGCCTTAGGCATCATAACAGGTCAGACTAACCTTTGTTATTCTGGATTCTCAATAATAATAGTGGCTTACGTTCTTGTAAGTATCTGGTATGAGCGACGAGGAATACATGCGTAAAGCCTTGGCTGAGGCAGAACAGGCAGCTAATGAGGACGAGATACCCATCGGTGCCATAGTGACGTGTAGAGGACGGATTATAGCAAGAACGCATAACCTTACGGAAACGCTCAACGATGTCACTGCCCATGCTGAGATGCAAGCTATCACAGCAGCTGCCAATGCTCTTGGGGGCAAATATCTGCAAGGATGCACCATATATGTTACGGTAGAACCCTGTCCTATGTGTGCTGGAGCCTTAGGATGGTCGCAGATTTCACGCATAGTCTATGGCACTAAAGACGAAAAACGCGGATATTCCACCTATGCCCCAAAGGTGCTCCACCCCAAGACTGAGGTGACAGATGGCATACTCGAAGAGGAATGTCGCGAACTCATGCAAACCTTCTTTCAAAACAAAAGAAAATAATGCTAACCTACGTTTACACAAACCTTTGGCTCTTATGGCTCATCATCAGTTTTGTATGTCTGATAGTTGAGCTCAGTAGTGGCGATTTCTACTTCGTTTGCTTTGCACTCGGAGCACTGGTGTCTATCATCTTTGCTGCGTTTGATGCACCATTCATAGCACAACTGTTGGCATGGGTCATAGCCTCCGTCTTCTGTCTGGTGTTCGTCAGACCGTCCTTGGTGCGCCGACTACACAACAAGAAAGAACGCAAGAGCAATGCCGATGCACTCATAGGTCGTCAGGCTAAGGTGATAGAGAGCATACCAGCCGATGGCTACGGCTATGTGCAGATAGATGGCGACCAATGGCGCGCTATTTCTGCTGACAAGGCTGAGATTGCCGTTGGTACCACCGTCAGTGTAATTGAGAGAAATAGTATAATATTAACCGTAACACCTTTATAATTATGGAATTTCTTACAGGCTTATTCATTGTGCTGTTCGTCTTGGCAGCCATCGTATTAAAGAAGACTATTGTCATCATTCCTCAGTCTGAGACCAAGATTGTGGAGCGATTGGGCAAGTATTACCAGACTCTTGAGCCAGGCATTAACTTCATCATTCCTTTCATCGACAGGGCAAAGGATATGGTGGGAATGGTTCGTGGACGCTATATCATGACCGATCGCATAGACCTTCGCGAACAAGTTTATGACTTCGACCGTCAGAATGTAATCACCAAGGATAATATCCAGATGGAAATCAATGCTCTGCTCTATTTCCAGATTGTTGACCCTTTCAAGGCTGTATATGAAATCAACAACCTGCCTAACGCTATAGAGAAACTCACCCAGACCACTCTGCGTAACATCATCGGCGAGATGGAACTCGACCAGACACTTACCTCACGCGACACTATCAACACCAAACTGCGTGCTGTGCTCGACGATGCTACCAACAAATGGGGTATTAAGGTTAATCGTGTAGAACTGCAAGATATCATCCCTCCTGCTACCGTTCTTCAGGCTATGGAGAAGCAGATGCAGGCAGAGCGTAACAAGCGTGCCACCATCCTTACCTCTGAGGGTGAGAAGCAGGCTGTAATTCTGAAGTCTGAGGCCGACAAGACTGCTGCCATCAATCGTGCTGAAGCTACCAAGCAGCAAGAAATTCTCCGTGCTGAGGGTGAGGCACAGGCTCGCATACGCAGAGCTGAAGCAGAGGCTATCGCAATAGAGAAGGTGACTGAGGCTGTGGGTAAGACCACTAACCCAGCCAACTACCTCCTTGCACAGAAATACATTCAGACCCTGCAAGAGATTGCCAAAGGCAATGACACCAAGACCGTATATCTGCCTTATGAAGCAACTAACCTCATGGGTTCTATCGGTGGAATAAAAGACCTCTTCAAGCAATAAAAAAAGCTCCCAATCGGGAGCCTTTTTTTTATCTTTTTATTTATCCAACACTTCGTATTTCGAGTGCTGACTCTTGTATTCAGGCACTATTTCCTTCATCTTCTTCACTATCGCCATATCGTCGTAGTTCTTTGAGAGTTCCAGCAATTCCTCTTCGTTCTTCAGTGCCTCAGCATAGTCATACTCTCTCACGGCAGCAATCTTAATCTTCGGGTGGTGTGTAGGTTTTGTCTGCTCAGCATCGTTGAGCACCTCCTCATATAGTTTCTCGCCGTCTCGCAGACCTGTGAACTTTATCTCGATGTCCTTAGCGCCACTGAGGTTAATCATTCTCTTTGCAAGGTCGGCTATGCGTACAGGTTTACCCATGTCGAATACGAATATCTCACCGCCTTTGCCCATTGTACCTGCCTCAAGCACCAACTGGCAAGCTTCTGGAATGAGCATGAAGAAACGTATAATGTCTGGGTGGGTCACCGTCACAGGTCCGCCATTCTTTATCTGTTCGCGGAACAGAGGTATCACCGACCCGTTAGAACCCAGCACATTACCAAAACGAGTGGTAATAAACTGCGTCTGCTTGTTATGCTCAGCCTTATTCAGACTCTGGCAGTATATCTCACAAATACGCTTTGAACATCCCATCACATTGGTAGGGTTCACTGCCTTGTCAGTGCTTATCATCACAAATTTCTTTGTGCCATACTTCACCGCCAGGTCGGCTATCACGCGCGTACCATATACATTATTCTGTATAGCCATTGCTGGGTTATTCTCCATCATAGGCACATGCTTGTAGGCAGCAGCATGGAACACGTATTCTGGTTTGTATTTCGCAAAGATGCTCTCCATGTGGGTTTGGTTGGCTATGCTTCCCACTATCGTCTCACACGAAATGTCAGGGCGCTTCTTGTTCATAAAGAGCAGAACATCGTGCATAGGTGTCTCTGCCTGATCTACCAATACCAACTCTGCAGGAGCGTATTTTGACACCTGACGCACCATCTCAAAACCTATTGAACCAGCAGCACCCGTTATCAGTATTCTCTTGCCTGTCAGCATTGCGCCTATGGCATTCATATCCACCTCAATCTTATCACGTGGCAGCAAGTCCTCAATGTCCACCTCTCTCAGCTGTTTGGTGGAGAGGTCTTGTGTTGGGTCCCAACTTTCAGCGTCAGGCAGCACCATGATGTGTATTCCTGCATCCAACAGCGCATCGTGCAGTTCGGTTCTATCGCGGAACAGAGCCTGTTGCAGAGGGCTGACCATCAACACCGTCGCACCGTCTTGCTTCATGCGCTCTATAAACTTCACGCTGTCTCTTCTCACCTTCACGCCCATCAGGTATTTTGACTCCAGCAGTCCGTCTGTGCTTACAAATCCCTTCAACGTATATCTGCTGTTGTAGTCTTTCAGCGAACGTGCTATAGCCACACCACCCTCGTGGGCACCATACACATACACTCCTGTTTTCTTTCTGCTCTCGGTGAATGCCTCATACAGATACTTCATCAGTATTCTTATTGCCCACTGGGCAAAGAGTGTCAGCATCAGCGTCACTCCTATAGTCATCCAGCGTACATGGGAAAGCGTAAACAGCTGGGGGAAGTATGCCTTTGCTATCACGTGAGCCACGCATATCAGCACTCCTCCGATGAACACCGACTGTGCCACCCTGACGAAATCCACCGTCGTAGTGTATCTCAACACTCCGCTATAGGTATGGCGTATCCTCATACCCACCATCAGCAGAGGTGTCATACATATCAGCGTTAATAGTGTTTCCCAGAAATGCTTTATCACAGCACCACCGCCTGATACTGCATAGATAGCCAACAGACCAGCCACCACAAATATTATGCAGTCCAGTATCATGACACACCAGTAAGGCAACGCCTTTCTGGTAAAGTATTTTTCATATATTCCTTTCAGTATATTCATACTGTTTGTTGCTTACATAATTAGACCCTAACGCGTGCAAAGTTACTAAAAAAGTTCAAATACACAAGCATTCTGATGAATAAATGAAAAAAAATTGGGATTTTTGGTATAAAATTATTACTTTTGCATGTATGTTTGTCACTGTAAATGTCACGTTATGACCACATATAGAGAATTTTTCGATATAATCCGAACCATTCCACGTCCTTCTCATTATGAAGACAAAATAGCCGATTTTCTTTGCCGTTTTGCTGATGAGCACCACCTCGCCTATCGTCGTGATGCCCATAATAACGTGGTGATAGAGAAACCTGCCTCCCCAGGCTACGAAGACCATGAGCCAGTGGTCCTTCTCAACCACATGGATATGGTCTGTGTCTCAGCACCTGACAAGCAGTTCAACCCCCTCTCTGATGCTATCGACGCCATTGTTTACGATGAAATAGACGAAAAAACGGGTGCTACACATTCCTGGATGAAGGCAAACGGCACCTCTCTCGGAGCCGATAATGGCATCGGTCTCTCCATGGCTCTCGCTATCCTTGCTGATGACTCTCTGCCCCACCCTCCTCTTGAGGTGCTCACCACCACCAACGAGGAAGACGGCATGTCTGGTGCCTCTCATCTCTCACCCACCTTCATCCGTGGCAGAAAGGTGATAAACCTCGATTCTGAGGCTTATGACGAAACCACCGTAGCATCAGCTGGAGCCATCATCCAAGAGGCTCATCTGCCCATCTCTCGAGTAGCTATGCCTAAAGACTATGTTGCCTACACCATCAGCGTTTCAGGTGGCAAGGGAGGTCATAGCGGGGTTGACATCAACAAGGGCAGAGCCAATGCCATCAAGGTGCTCGCCAACCTATTGCTCGTTGCCATACGCCAATGCGACATCAAGCTCTACATCGTTTCCTTCCAAGGCGGACAGGCTGCTGCCTCCATCCCCTCCCAAGCTGAGGCAAAGGTAGTCATTCCTAAGGACAACTCCAGCGACTTCCTCAGTCTGGTGGCACAATGCAACTATGCCCTCATCAAGCAGTTTGGCGAGACCGACCCCGATATCATCATTCATGCCGAACCCTCCGTGTGGCACTCCAGTGTCATGAGCGAAGAGACCACCCAGCTGCTCCTCGCCTCCATCAATGCTGTTCCAGTAGGAGTGCTCCAGATGTCGCCAGACGATATCACCCCTCTCACCTCCAATAACATCGGATTAGTAAATATAACGGGAACGGGAAGAACTCTAAACTTAACCTTCCATACTCGCAGTTTCATTGACTCCGAGATGCGGCGCATAGCCTCCGAAATAGAGAAAATATATCACCTCTCAGGTGCCACCGTCACCAAGGTGATGGAATCGCCAGCATGGACGGAGAGCGACACCACCCTGCTCCAGCTCACCAACAGCGTCTTCCACGATGTCTTGGGCTTCGAACCCCGAGCCGTCTCCATGCACTTTGTGCTCGAGGCTGGTTATCTGGTCAACATCTTCCCTAGACTCCACATCGTCAGCATCGGTCCTCGCATACTCGAGCCCCACAGCATCCATGAGCGCGTTGACCTCAACACCTGCGACGACATCTGGCGCGTAACCCTCGAACTGCTCAAGAGGCTATAAAGGTTCAAGGGTTCAAGGCGCTTCGCTGGTTCAAGGGTTCTTACCTTGTCCCCTGTACCTTGTACCTTGTTACTTATTACTTATTACTTATGACTCGTCTTCTCTTCGTCTGTCACGGCAATATCTGCCGTTCTCCAATGGCTGAATACATAATGAAGCACCTCGTAGAACAGGCTCATCTCAGCAGTGAGTTTGAAATAGCCTCAGCAGCCACCTCTACAGAGGAACTCGGCAACCCCGTCTATCCACCAGCCAGGCGCAAACTCGCTGAGCACTCCATCAGTTGCGAGGGACACCACGCACGTCAGCTCACACGAGCCGACTATGCCCACTACGACCTGCTCATAGGTATGGACGAATACAACATTCGCAATATGCAACGCATGTGCGGTGGTGACCCCGACGGCAAAATCCGCCCCTTGCTCCCCACCCCTGTTGCCGACCCTTGGTACACAGGCGACTTCGAAGCCACATGGCGCGATTGCCTCAAAGGGTGCACCATGCTATTAGAAGAACTCACTCCTTGTTAAAAAAACTTAAAGGAAAACAAACTGTGAACTCTAAACTATGAACTATGAACTATTTTTAGTACCTTTGCACTCGCAAATTGCGAAAGCACCATGAGCCAGCTATGCTGACATGTATTATTTGCTGTTGTTGGCGGGATAGCTCAGTTGGTTAGAGCGTCGGATTCATAATCCGGAGGTCGGGGGATCGTAGCCCCCTCCCGCTACACTTAAAAATCAAGCAGTTACGTACATTGTAACTGCTTTTTTGTTTTAAAACCTGAACAAAACCTGAACAAATCAGGCACTTTTATACATACTTACACATACCTCATATAACAAAATATTGCAAGCAGGAAGACCACATAACAGTATTACACCCGTATGGCGTAACAAAGCAGCCATCAAAGTGAGAATCTATCGTTGGATAGAGGGCGATAGTGCTACTAAGATAGGTTGCGCCAAGACCATGAAGATATCTCGTACTACGGTTATTAAGTGGTGGAACACTATGTGTTGGACTAAAGAAGATGAAGAGCGTTATAAGGCAATCAGGGAATGGGTCATCAGCAAATATGGAGACCCCTGCCAATATATTCCTGAAGTATGCGCTAAAGACCTGGGCTATGAACTTGATAAGGTTAAGTTGGATATGGAAATGTTGAAAATAGAGCCTAAATATATCTTGCCATAGTTAAATAATCTAAAATCGTACTGTACAAATTAATTGCTAAATTGGCAATTTCTATTTTCCATATATGTAATCATATAGACATTTATCGCGCGCGCGAGGCGAAATTTGGAGAATGTACTTTTTTTTATAATTTTGCATCTGGTTAAAATATTATGTCGTTATCAATGTGATAAAAGATAAGGCAGGAGGCATCTTAACCTGAGAAAATGTCGCCTAAACTATTTTCCGAGATGCCAACTGCCATTTTTTTTACAAACAAATGAAAAAAAATAAAATAAATTATATACCTTTGCAGACGAATAATAATGAGAAGTGCTTCTCAACCTGAAAAAACGTCGCCAACGTAATATAGTCCAGAAGCACAGTTTTGAGCAACCTGCTATAACGGGCTGTTCACTGTGTGGATTATGGGTTTATAGTTTGGCGACGAAATTCCCTCAGGTTGCGCAGTGGCAGCCCGCTTCTTGTATTCAAAATATCCGCTCCCTTTAGGGCTAATGGGAGCAACCTAAAAAAGCCAAACTAATGAAAAAGTGTATGTATCTCGCATTAATGCTTGCATCAGGCATTTATGCAAACGCTCAGGAAGTAACAGTTCCTGAGCCGGAGTTTATCAACAGTTATTGTATCCTTACAAGTGATTCTACGTATGCTATACTTCCAAAAGAACAAGGTAGCATTGGTAAACACCAAAACAAAGTAAGGAAATGGGGAAAACTTTTAGGCGGTGCTGCAAGCATAGCTGGAGCTGCAGGTGGTATCATTGGCATCAATTCTGCAGCCAACGGCTCTTTTGGCGGTACTATGGCAGGCGTCCGCATGATGGGTACATCTGCTGGTGTAGGAAGTGCAGCAAACGCTGTGAGTGGTCTCGCCGGCTCTGCAGGCATGGATATAGTATTTAAGGGTGGGCACTCTTCTTATGCAATAAATTCAAATGGCCAGGCAGCAAGACTTCTGATAAAAGGAGAGAATAACAATACCGACCCTATGGACAGTTATCGTATCGTACGTTTTAACTCCTCAAAGAAGGAACGTAGAATTCAATGGATGGAGTTTGAATCTGCCCTGATTGGCTCAGAGGAAACGAAGAAAGCAGGGTATGTTCCATTTGAGGGACACAAATATGGTGAGCAGTCATACATACTCACTATTCCAACATCAGAGCTGGAGAAAGGTGAATATGGCATCTTCTATATGAGCATTGTTTCTGCTACTACAATTCCAGTTGGAACATTCAGTGTAAAGTGAGAACTAAACACACAATTCTATGAATAGAGGAATCCTGCTGGTATCGTTTCTTATAGCGATTCTTTCGGCTTATGGACAACAACAAGTTCAGTGGTTTGATGTCAGCCACCTTGCCCCAAGTGTAAGGCAATGTATGGTATCTCTGACAGAAGACAGACTTTTTATCTATGTAAACACAGGTGACAAAGATATAAACTTCTGGGTAGAAGAACCACAGCGCACAGGTGCTCTGCTTGTATTAAATGGAAATGATATGACGGAATATCGTCAGATTATCTTTGACAAATTCATCCGTGAGTCTTTGAACAACCTGCCAACTAATGCTGTTGTACAACGACATGCACAACAGGAAACGGAAGAATCTATAATAGACCCGCTTGCAAACTTTGAAATAGAAGTGCAAACTGTTGATAAAAACCTGCTTGAAGAAGGTCTTTCCAATGAAGAAATAGCAAAACATTATGCAAGTCAACCTTACAACAATCAGACAAACAGCCCAAATGCTAACACAAGTGCCGTTATGTCTGGATTTATGCAACAACGTAATCAGGGAATGTCTCAGCAGCAAGCTAACCAAGAAACAAAAGTGTCTGACGAGAACAGCGGTGGTCTTTATAACATCTTTGCACTTCTGATAGGATTCTGGCTACTTAAAGCTATATTAAAGGGATTCTTCTCTTCATCTCCAAAAAGCAGCAGTGATAAGAATTACAAAGATGGCCCTGCTTGGTTCCATGATCATGGGCATCATATATAACAATAACCAAAAACCAAAGATAATGAGTAAATTTAAATATTTAATGATGGTCATCATGACCATATTAGCAGTATCATTAACAGCCTGTGGCAGTGACGATGAGCCTGAAACAAATTATTCTGTTATTGGAACTTGGGAGATAACAGAACTTCCTGATGATGGGGAAAGCGACATGAAAGTAGGTGATAAAATCATCTTGACGGAGAATGGCATGATTTACGATAAGTGGGGGGAACTTGGCACATGGGCAAAGGGCGGTCAATGCACTTTGACGGATTCTGAAGAATATCCTGTTCCTTTTACAGCAAAGGTTCTTTCTTTAACGAAAAATTTTATGTCTATCGACATTACCATATATGGTATGACCTTCAATATGAAGTTTAAAAGGGTTTCATAAATCGTAAAAGAGACACATAAAGAGAACGTATAATAGAATGGAAAATCCCCACAATTCTATTTTGGAAAGAAATACGCGAGGTTGATATGAGAGTGTAAAGTCAACGGTGTCAGGCTGCTATAGAAGTAGTCAGGTGTAGTTTACTTTACGCTCTCATGGGCAGAGACTGAAAGTACTCACAAATACGTTTACCATCTCTGCCCTAATCCGTTGCTTATTCTTTCTATCTGTTTCTCCATAGCATCGTCAAGTTCATCGACTGCACTGCCAGCAATCGCCCTCCAGTAGTCAGGTATCTGCGGCTTTGCCTCACGCCACATTTCCTCTGTAATCTCCTTAAACTCTTTTTCTTCTCCGTATTGAGTATAGTAACTTACGATAGCCTCTGCCTGCTCTTTATTGAAAGAATGCAGGTTTCGGTCATTGCCCATTTCCACTATTGCATCAACAGCCTCCTGCCATTTCCGACTTCTATCTTCTTTCCATCCTGGCTGCCAAGTACCATCAGCGATGCGAATAGCATCCTCTTGCAGAGCTTCTTTATTCCTATATGGAATATTCTCGATAGAGGCATACACCTTAGCCCAGGCAAAGCTATCGGAAACGAATTGCCTCCTCTGCCACAAATCTTCTCCACTCCCAAAAATCACCTCTTTTAACTCATTCACCGTATCAATGGCAAAATCTTCCATATCTTTCGCCATCTGAGAAAGAATAATCTTTACTGCTTTCTCATAGTTGCCCCCCATCACTGCCAGAATTGCTCCTTTAATGGCATTTATGTGCTCACGATGCTTCTCTTCTCGCAACATTGCCTCTTCCTTTTCCTGAGCACGTTCCTTAGCACGTTCAGTCACCTCTTTTTCGAGTTTATCTTTAGTTTCATCAAATAGAGTCTGCAAGTCATTATATTTCTTCTGCTGTTCCTCTATATATGCCTCCTTCTTCTTTAGTTCGTTTTCAGCCGTTAACCTATTGTCATAGTTTCTCCTCCATGCCTTGCCGATGTCCTCTGCTGTCTCCTTGCCATTCTTATCTGTAATATAAAGTTGTGCCGCCCTCTTTACTGCTTTTATCGTATCTGATATTCCTGCCGCTCTTGCGCTACTGCTAAATCTCTTTGCCTCTTTTATCTCCTCCTTAAGACTTTCGTTTTCTTTCAGTATGTTAGCCACTTTCTTTTTTGCATCAATATAGAGGTTTTTGCCAAATTCCGTTATCGCTTTCTTCTGCTGATAACTGATACCATCTGCTCCGAAGAGAGAGGTTTCCAATAGAGTGACTCTTTCCTTTACCTTTCTCTGTTGCTCTCGCTTCCAGTCCTTTTCGTTTATTCCTTCAGGTCTTTCCTGGGCTATAATAGTATCAATATCTGCAAAGCAGTTTGAAAATAGGGTTTCCACCGAAGTGCCTTTGATTTTCAAATCAGCAAACTTCTCCAGGTCAACTGTCTTTTCCTGAAAGTTCATTTTGCCGTACTTCTCTGCTTCAGCTTTTCCTTGTTCCAGAGTCTCTTTTTGTTTCTGCAGCTCCGCATTTGTCTGTTCCAAATGTTGTTTAGCCTTAACATCCTCTGCCTGTTTTTCCTTTATCCTCTGCTTCAGCTGCGCCTCTATATATGCCTCCGTCTTCGTCCTGCGACGCTTTTTCGCCTTCTCCTCATCTGTCAGTTCCGCCCACACCTCACCACGTTCAAAACCCCATTTCTTTCCGACCTCCTCGTAGAACTCATCATGTAACTGGGACATCGCTTCACTTCTTTCTTTTGTCGTGCTACCGAAGTGAGCGGCATAACTAATGGTGTACACCGTACCCCTCTTAGCAGGGCGATATTCGGTTTTTTTCGAGTCAGAGAGTTTCTCATACTTACCCTTAGATAGTTTGATAAGTTCTCCGACGTGTTTTCCTTTAGTGTAACGGACATCGTTACCATCCTTATCTATCTTTACATAACCTCCTACATTTCCGCGCTGCTTCCTTTCTGCTAAAGGTACAATATTCATGTGAATATGTGGCTCTGTCTCATCGAGGTGTAACTCGCAACCAATAATGCTATCTTTGCCGAATTTACTTACGCCAAAATTATAGATATCCCTTCCCCACTTTTCTATCTCTTTACTTCTGCGGACATCCCAGTTATGCCATTTCTCTGGGTTACGCTCGTAATTAACTGATTGGTCGCCAAACGCTATTTTCTGCATCTTTTCAGTGTCAGCAGAAAATATAATTTCAACATAAGTATTCTGGGAATTGGATGCACCATCCTTGTAAGCCTTATAGCCTACACTTTCAAGTTTCTTATGATATCTCGTGTAAAGGGTTGTCTTCTGACTACCAAGGGGTACTATCTCTCCATCCACGATCTCGAAGTTAAGATTGTGACGAGACCAATCGTAGTTGTTTACAGGATTGGCATTTTTATTTCGGTAACTTTCCTCAGTCCAACCTCTTCTCTCATTCTCATGAGCATTGCCAACTGATAATCCTTTACTCTTTCCTGCATGAAGCACATTGTATTTTTTTTCAGCCATAATCATTTTATTAATTCAATAGGTTCTTAGGGTGTAACCCTGAGTGGGGCGGTCAAGGGGGAGAGTCACCCCCTTGCGAGGTTCCAGAGGGCGAGTAGCCCTTGGCCTAATTGGGTATTTTGAGGAAATTGCTCTAAGCAATTTTCTGGAAAATCCCTTATTAGGTTTAGGGATTTACTTGAAATCCTTTTTTATCGCTACAAAGTAGCGGGGGGGGGATTTGGATGTTCGACAAAAGGGAAAAAATATAAACTCTATTTAACAAGAGAAAATTTATCCTTACCGTTACGTAAAAAACTCATTTTTTTTGATATTATCAAAAAATCTTTGTACTTTTGCATTAAATGAGTATGAAAACTTAGTCAAAAAAACGCAAAGTCTTTGAGCATATGAAGCGAGTTGTATTATACGCGCGTGTCAGCAACGATGGAGGCCGCCATGACACAGAAAGGCAAATTATCGAACTAAAGACATACTGCCAGCAGCATGAAATCGAGGTGGTGGAGTCATTTCAAGATTTTATGTCTGCAACTGTCCCAAACAAGGATAGGACTTTTCTACAGAAGTGTCTTCATTTCTGTAGTCAAAAAGAGAACAATGTTGATGCCGTTTTGATGACTGAGCTTTTACGGCTTGGACGTGAACCTTGGGAAATGATGGAACATGTTCTATTCTTTCATCAACACCACATCAACGTCTTGTTCACTCATGAAAATCTTTCACTGTACAATCCTGATGGAACGGAAAACGACTTCTTCCAGATATTTTTTGCTCTCCATTCCTCGTTTGAGGCAATTGAGGGAGAAAAAAGAAAAATCCGTTTGAAAAACGGCTATGACAAATTCCGAAGTAAAGGCGGCATTGTTGGTCGGAAGCAGGGGTCAAAGGTATCTCTTGAACATATGGAAGAAAAATACAAGCCTGTTCTAAAGGAACTTCGTCATGGTACCAGTATAATTAGAACGGCAAAATTGTGCGATGTTTCTATCGCCACTGTTGCCAGACTAAAAACAATGTTTAGAATTAACTATAACGGCAAGAAATAATATACTCAGCGCGAGCACTTCACTTGTCTTGTCAGAAGTAATCTTTTATTATAAGTCTCACCTGTATTTCCTGTAATACCCATAAGCAGATTTCTGCTTTCCTTTCAATAAGTTTCTCCCTCCACACCAGAGTTCTATACTCCCTGGGGTTTTTCTTTTCCTACGCTATTAGCACCCCATCAAAGATTTAATTTCGTCATAGTCGAAGTAAATCTTACCTCCCAACTTCCGGTATCCCAGGCGTCCTTTCTTTCGCCACTTCCAGAGGGCAGGATATTTCACCCCGAACAGGTCTTCCACCTGGTCGCGAGTAAGATACTTTTTCCCACAGAACAGCAATGGGGTAATCAACTTTCCGTTCGGTGCTATGTCCGAAGGATTTAACTCTTTCTTCTCTTTCGCATCCTTCTCTGCCAGAATTTCTGCTACTCGAACCTGAACGCGAGACTCTATCTCTGCCTCCAGCATCTCTTCTAATTTAGTACTCATCTCTATATTTAAACTTTAATCAACAATCTTCATCCCGACATATAAAAAATATAATGAAAAAGAATTTTTTTCAAGTACAAAGGTACTTAGGATAGAGAATTCGTTCCAAGCATTTTTTTTAAAAGGTGAAAATCCTTAAATTTTATTAACTTAACTGTCTAAAAATTTTCTCGAAATTAGACAGTTGAGCGAATTTTTGTGTTAATTATATCACTTAAACAGCACCGAAATCTAAAAGAAATCGGTGCTGTTTATAGAGCGTAGGAAAAAGGGAATCAGGGTAGTATTTTTAAGCCAGGAACTTCTCCAGTAAAGCTTTCATTTCTGCCTTAGAAAGTTTGTCAAGGTCAGGCTTTTCTTTTTTCTCCGTATTTAAGAGTTTCATATTATTTCGCTGACGGATAACCAACGGATACCTATCCATATATCCTGCCGTCACATCGTTGCCGTGACTATGCCCCATACTCTCTGCGATGTATTCTTCTTCAACTCCGGCTAACTTCAAGTTGGTAGCAAAGGAGTGACGCGCCCACGTACCAGAAGGAACTTTTTCCCAATTAAGTATTTCTTTGCATATTCGTTGAACCCGGTCACGCACATTTGAGTTTTCCTGGCTTAAAATTTTTCTACGTTCCCCACTCTCTATTACATTATTAAATATATAGGGGAACACAAAACCTCCCTTAGATGGTTTTGCGGCAATTTCATCAAGTATTCTCTGTAACGGCTCTATGATAGGAACGATGACAACAGAATTGTCACTACTTCTTTCAGCCGTTTTGGTTCTCTGAAACTCGAAGGCTTTGCCTCCCTCCTGCCAATAAGTTTTATTATATCTCAAACTTGCAATATCCGCAAGGTTACATCCGTTGCATAGATACTGAGCCAGAAATATGCCCAAAGACTGATGCACCCTATCTATGTACGATGGTCCCCAGGCTTCAGGGTATGGTTTGGTTATAAAGGTATTATATAACTCTGTCATTTCATCTACGGTCAGATAGGATTTCTGACGGAGCTTACCACGAGGTATAGAAACGAGATCTGTGTTCTTGTTGCTGAAAGGATATTCAACTTCGGTGAGATAGCCTTGTCGCACACACTCATTCCACACCACACGACATGTACGAAGATAAATGCCTCTTGTAGCATCAGCTATTTTACCTACTATTTTATCTTCCTGAAGAACTCCATTCTTCATTCCTTCACTCCACTTCTTAATAATTTCTTTATTAATAGAGAAGCCGTTTATGTCACCTATAATTTTACGGAATGATTTCAGGGCACAGGAATAACTCTCTGCTGTTCCTGCGTATCCTTCCTCTTTCTTTCTGCCTATAATGTCTTCCCATATCGTGAGGAATGACTTTCCTTCCTCACCTTCGATGCTAACACCGGAAAATAGAGTACGGATAAGGGAAAGAGTAAGTTGCTGTTTGCCCGAAACCTTAACCAGTCTGGCACGATACCCCTCCAGTATTCCTTCCCACTCTTTCTTTTTTGTCATCAAGGAATTTTTCGATGACGTTACATTACAGACCTCTCCGAAATACTTTTCGGTAGTAAATTCGCCTATGCGATGGTAATACCTTTGATAATTTATTGTAAACGTAATCACAATAGGGTACTCTCCTTTCTTATTCTTATATCTTCTATCAAGATTAAATAGCAGGGAGCAGTTACCCACTTTATTACATGTCAGAGAGGTTTGTTTTTTCATTTGTAACTGTTATAAAATTTTGAACAAAAACTGAACAAACTGAACAAAAACTGAACAAATATCCGCATAAATTCACATATCCAGTCTTTTTCTTTTTTATCAGTTGCAAAGTTACAAATAATTTGATAATCAACAAAATAAATATAAGAAAATGTTATAAATTTCAATAAATGGTAATTGCCTTCCTAAGGATTCATAATCCGGAGGTCGGGGGATCGTAGCCCCCTCCCGCTACACTTAAAAATCAAGCACTTACGAGAAATCGCAAGTGCTTTTTCTTTATATTGCGTAAACAATGCAAAAACAAACCATATCAGTTGATAACAGATAATGCCGTTGAGCCTTTTGCCGTCTTTCTTTGTATACTTACTTAGTAACGAAGGCCTTTACCTTGTTTATATACTCATCCTTATGCTTCAGGTACGACTCGTCATGATCCGCACCATCTGTAATCCACAGCTCTTTGTTCGAAGGCTTGCTCTTGTATAGACGGTGTACCATTTCAGTTGGCACAAAGGTATCACTGCCCCCATGTATGAATAACATGGGGTATGCAGAATGCTTAACCTCGTTGATTGCCGATGCCTCGCCAAAACTCCATCCGTAACACAGTTTACACAATATGCTCGTTGTGTATAGCAATGGAAACTCTGGGAGACTGAACTGATTCTTTAGTTCTCCGCTAAACTCATCCCATACGCTTGTATAACCACAGTCATCCACAAAGCGTATATCCTTAATACCTTCCGGGTATTCCATAGCAGACATCATCATTGTCGTAGCACCACCCATAGATACACCATGCACCACCATTGTATCCGTCTGGAAGATTTTTATCCACTCCATCATGTCCTTACTGTCGAGCCATCCCATCTGTATCATGTCACCTTCACTCAGTCCGTGGGCATGAACATCAGGTATTACAACGCTATATCCCAGCTCTTTCTCGTAGAGTCGAGCCAGATGCAGGAAATTAATCGAGCTGTTACGCCACCCATGAATAACCAGAGCCGTTTTATTCCCACCATTTCTTACATAAAGAGCATGATGCCTCTCGCCATTCGGCATAGTGATAAAGGTGTCACGCAGGGCATCTGCCAGTCTCAGGCTGTCCACCCAAGGGCGAGTCTCAGGGTATTTCTCAAACTGCTGGCGAAAAGAAAGTGCCGTATCTTTCCTGTCTGGATTGGGAGATAAAGAAAAGTCCAGCATATAGAAACTGCCTCCTATGGTAACAACAATGCTTGCCACCAGTACAATACCGATGCTCCAGAATAACAACCTTCTCATATTTTATATTTTAAACTATACATCTCTGTATCTTTTTAATAGGTTTTTGGTAGCGTCTAATGATGGGCAAAGGTATAAAAAATCCCGCCATCTAACAACATTTGGCAGGAATATTTTTACTCGATTTTAACCTCCTAACCTCCCTAATTGGGCGTTAAGCCCAGTATTTATGCACTTTGACGATAGGGAGGTAGGGGCTTCAGACCTCCCTAAGAGGTCCCTTAAACCTCCCTTGAAGACCCTACAAATCCCCCTTAGATGTGGAGAATTTTACTAATTACTAATTCCTGATTCCTAATTATCAAGGGAGGTCTTAGGGAGGTGAAAGGGAGGTGTTAGGGAGATGTCAACCTCCTACCTCCCTAAGCTCAGCCCAGTATTCATGCGGAAAGAGGAGGAATTAGGGAGGTTGACCACGAAAAAATCCTTTTTTCGTGAAAGTAAAAATTAAAAAGTAAAAAGTAATGATTTTTCTGATGAAAAGGTAAAAGCAATGCTTTTAGCGCTAAAAGTAATGCTTTTAGTGATAGAAGTAATGCTTTTAGCTGCAGAAGTAATGCCTCTGCATGCAGAGGTAATGCTTCTACATACAGAAGCTATGCTTTTGTAAGTGGGAGAAAACAGGTGAGAACACCTACATCATCACCATACCTGCTGAAGTAGTAAAACCTGGTGAGTATGCTATTGTAGCAGGTGAAGCAATATCTGCGACGGCAATTCCTGCACCAACATTCAGAATAGAGAAATAAACCTGAATGTTATGAATTCGTGAATAAGATTCTCTTTGCAAAGGTAACAATTACGCCTTGAGGGCTCGCATGGCATTGAGCACTGCCAGTACGGTGACACCCACATCGGCGAAGACGGCGAGCCACATGGTGGCGATGCCAAAGAATGCGAGTATCAGCACTGCTACCTTCACGCCGATGGCGAACCATATATTCTGTCTTGCTATGCCTATGGTGCGACGCGCTATGCGTATGGCGGTGGCTATCTTTGAGGGTTGGTCGTCCATGAGCACCACATCGGCTGCCTCTATGGCTGCATCGCTACCTAAGCCTCCCATAGCAATACCCACATTGGCACGAGCCAGCACAGGGGCATCGTTGATGCCGTCGCCAACGAAGGCGAGGGCTTCAGACTGAGGCATGAGCACTGACATCTGTTCTACCTTCTCAGTAGGCAACAGTTCGGCATGATACTCATCTATCTGCAGTTGTCGTGCCACTCGCTCTGCTACCTCGTCGCGGTCGCCCGTGAGCATCACCGTCTTCTTCACACCCAGTTGCTTCAGCTGGCTTATAGCCTCAGCGCTGTCAGGCTTTGCCTGGTCGCTGATTACGATATGTCCTGCATAGCTGTTGTCTATAGCCACATGTATTATGGTGCCCTCATCGCCATGCTCACACTGATGCCACTTGGCACCAACCATCTCCATCATCTTAGTGTTTCCCACACAGACCACCTTGTCGCCCACCTGAGCGCGTATGCCCTTGCCTGCTATCTCTTCCACATTGCTCACTGAACAGCCGTCAGTAGCCTCATCGGGGAAGGCATCGCGCAGGGCTGATCCTATAGGGTGTGTAGTGGAGTGCTCCACATGGGCTGCAAGGTGTAGCAGCTGGAACTCGCTGCACATCTCGGGGTGTACTGCCACCACGGTGAATCGTCCCTGTGTCAGCGTTCCTGTCTTGTCGAACACCACCGTGTCTATCTTAGAGAGTATGTCAAGATAGTTGGCTCCCTTCACCAGTATGCCCTTACGCGAAGCACCGCCCAGTCCGCCAAAGAATGTCAGTGGCACACTTATGACCAGTGCACACGGACAGCTCACCACGAGGAACATAAGAGCCCTATAGAGCCATAGTGGGAATGCTGCCCAGAATGCTGCCATGAGTCCCCCTGCCAGTCCTGTCGCCATGAGTGCCTTTGCCAACGGCATGATGACGGCTATAGCCAGTGCCAGTCCCACCACTATCGGGGTGTAGATGCGTGCAAAGCGCGTGATGAATGCCTCACTCTGCGACTTATGCTCGCCAGCCTCTTCCACCAGTCTTATTATCTTTGATACGGTACTCTCGCCGAATGTCTTGGTTGTGCGCACCCTGAGGACACCGCTCATATTGATGCAACCAGACACTATATCGTTGCCCTCGCGCACCTCAAGCGGCACGCTCTCGCCTGTCAATGCCATAGTGTTCAGGGTGGACCTTCCGCTCACCACCATGCCGTCGAGGGGCACTTTCTCGCCTGGTCTCACCACTATCACCTGTCCTACCAACACCTCCTGTGGGTTCACGTCGCGCAGTTCGCTGTCGCCCTCTATGTGTGCCACATCAGGACGTATGTCCATCAGGTGCTCTATGCTCTTGCGACTCTTTCCCTCGGCATAGCCCTCGAAGAACTCGCCCACCTGGAAGAAGAGCATCACGAATACCGCCTCAGGAAACTCTGTCTCAGCTCCTGGGAAGAATCCTATGCAGAGTGCTCCTATCGTAGCCACCGTCATCAGGAAATGCTCATTAAACGGATTGCCGTGTGCCAGTCCCTCTGCAGCCTCTTTCAGCGTTCCTGCACCTATCAGCAGATAGGGTATCAGGTACACCAGCAGCAGTTGCCATGTGGGCAATGCCATATTCTTCTCTACTATCACTGCCCCTATGAGCAGCACCACCGTAGCTATGATGGTCCACAGATGTACGTGTCCTTCCTCGTGCTCATGATGATGCTCATGATGATGTTCGTGTGCCATATTATCTTTTTTTGTTATACCTTGTATATATGTATTTAAAATTTCGCCGCAAAGGTACTAAAAAAAATTTGAAAAAGTTTTAGAGATGCTTTTTTTTGCTTTTTTTTGGAAGTTAGAAAATAAGTTTGTATCTTTGTAGCCAAAACCGACAATAAAAAAACAAATTTAGAACATAACTATGAAAAAGAAAAATCTCGTGAAATGGGCATGGATGCTCAGTGCAACAGTTGTTATGACATCTTGCGGGCTGGATATGCCTAAGGAGGAGCAAACATCGTATGAAACTATGACGGTGAAGCAGACTAACCTGGATGTGCCAGTGAAGTTTAGCGCTAAGATGAAGGGACAGCGTGACGTGACCATCACCCCACAGGTGAGCGGTCAGCTGATGGAAATCCGCGTGCAGGAGGGTCAGCAGGTGCAGAAGGGTCAGGTGCTGTTTGTTATTGACTCACGTAACTCAAAGTTGGAGTTGGAGTCGGCTCAGGCTAACCTGCAGGCTGCGCTTGCCAGGATGAGCAGTGCCAAACTGGAGTATGAGTCAAACAAGAACCTGTTTGAGAAGAAGATTGTGAGCAGTTATACTCTGAACGATTCAGAGAATTCATATAAGCAGGCTATAGCAGCGGTGGCTCAGGCAAGGGCAGCGGTGAACACTGCAAGAGTGAACCTGGGCTTCTGCACCATCACATCGCCTGTGACGGGTGCTGTAGGCGAGATACCAGTAAGGGCAGGCGACCAGGTGTCACCAGCATCACAGCTGACCATTGTGAGCGGCAATACGATGATGAATGCTGAGTTCTCAGTGCCTGAGACCGTGATAGAGGCTGCTGTGGCTGAGGGTTACAACCTGAAGAGCAAGCATACGCTGGAGCACTTCCCTGAGGCTACATTCCTGATGAAGAATGGTACGGAATATAAGCACAAGGGTAAGGTGACCAGTGCCACGGGCGTGGTGAATGCCTCAACAGGTACCATAGCCCTGAAGGCTACATTCCCTAACCCTGAAGGACAGCTGTACTCAGGCATTCAGGGTACGGTGGTGATGAAGTTTACTGAGAAGAACGCTATCGTGGTTCCGCTGGTGGCAGTGGTGAAACTGCAAGACCGTCAGCAGGTGTATAAGGTAAAGGCAGACAGCACAGCAACAGCAGTGGAGGTGACCACACAGGATGCTGGCAACGGTCAGGACTGCATAGTAGTGACTGGACTGAAGAGTGGCGACAGAATAGTAACCGTTGGTGCTAACAACGTGCAGGAGGGACAGAAGGTTCTGTTTCCAGCTGTAGCGAAAGAGGAGAAGTAAGGCATGAAGAACAATATATTTATAAATAGGTACGTGATGGCTTGTGCCATCAGTATCGTTATTGCTCTGGTGGGCTTTATCTGCATCAACACGCTGCCTATTGAGCAATACCCTAACATTGCACCGCCACAGGTGAACATCAATGCCAGCTACACTGGTGCCGACCCTAACACGGTGATGAAGTCGGTTATCCAGCCGCTGGAGGAGAATATCAACGGTGTGCAGGGCATGACATACATGACCTCTAAGGCATCGTCAACGGGCGATGTGACCATCACGGTATTCTTTAAGCAGGGCACTGACCCTGACATGGCGGCGGTGAACGTGCAAAACCGAGTGACGAAGGCGCAGCCACTGTTGCCTTCAGAGGTGATACAGTCAGGTATCACGGTGGAGAAGCGTGAGAACAACATTCTGCGCATCCTTGCCGTGAGAAGTTCAGACGGAAAATACAGCGACGACTTCGTATCTAACTATGTGGATATCAACGTGGCACCGCGCTTTAAGCGTATTACAGGTGTGGGCGAGGTGTTCACATTAGGTAACACCTATGCTCTGCGTATATGGATGAAACCAGACGTGATGGCTCAGTACGGACTGCAGCCAGAGGATGTGTTTAATGCCATAGGCGGACAGAGTTTCGTGACCTCTACAGGTACGTTTGGCGAGCAGTCTGAGAACAAGTACCAGTATAACATGGAGTATAAGGGTACGCTGAAGACCATAGAGGAGTTTAACGACATAGTGCTCAAGACCAAAGACGGTGGCCACATGCTGCATCTAGGCGATGTGGCTGAGGTGGAGATTGGCGCGAAGAGCTATAGCTACATCTCAAACATCAATGGTCGTCCTGGCTGTATGATGCTGATATTCCAGTCACCTGGTGCTAACGCTACTGAGGTGAACGCCCGCATAACACACGAGTGTGAGCAACTGAAGCAGAATATGCCTGCAGGATTGGAGTTTGTTACCCTGCAGACGAGTGACGACTTCCTCTTTGCCGCTATACACAACGTGGTGGAGACACTTATCATAGCCATCATACTGGTGATACTGGTGGTGTTCTTCTTCCTGCAAAATATCAAGGCTACGATTATTCCGTCTATCTCTATCATAGTATCACTGCTGGGAACATTCGCCATAGTGATGCTATCAGGATTCTCACTCAACATTCTGACACTCTTCGCTCTGGTGCTTGCCATTGGTACGGTGGTGGATGATGCCATCGTTGTGGTAGAGGCTGTGATGGCGAAGATGGAGAATGGCATAAGCGATGCCCACGAGGCAACGCGCCAGGCTATGAACGAGGTATCGGTAGCCGTTGTATCATGTACGCTGGTATTCATGGCAGTGTTCATCCCTGTCACCTTTATGAGTGGCACATCAGGCACCTTCTTCACCCAGTTTGGTATCACCATCGCCTCATCAGTAGGTTTGTCATGTGTATCGGCTCTTACTCTGTGTCCTGCACTCTGTGCCATCATGCTGAAGGTATCAGAAAAGAAGGATGATGAGAAGCAGAGCTTCGCTGACTACGTGAAGAAGGCTTACGACAGAAGCTACAACGCCATACTGGCAAAATACTCTAACGGTGTGCAGAGATTCATCAAGCGCCCTATACTGTCATGGGGACTGCTGATAGCAGCATGCGTACTGCTGGTAGTATTTATGAAGGGATTGCCTTCAGGACTGGTGCCACAGGAGGACCAGGGCGTATTCCTGGCTGAGGTGAGAGCTCCAGAGGGCTACACCCTGCAGCAGACCAGAGAACTGATGAAGGAGGTAGAGGCAAAGGTGAAAGAGATACCAGAGATGGAGAGTTTCTCTTCTGCCTGCGGCTATGGTATGATATCTGGTGCTGGCTCAAGCTATGCTACCCTCATCGTACGACTGAAGAACTGGGACGAACGTTCAGGCATGAACCACATGATAGACCTCGTCATAGCACGTTTCTATTATGCCTGCATGAGCATAAAGAATGCCACAGTGCTGCCATTCCAGATGCCACAGGTGCCTGGTTATGGTACGAGTAACAACGTGAGTCTCGTGGTGCAAGACCCTACGGACGGCAACCTGTCACAGTTTGCTAAGCAGACTGACCACTTCCTGGCTAAGCTGGCTGAGCGTCCTGAGGTAAGTTCGGCTATGTCGGCTTATTCTGAGCGCTTCCCTAAGTATCAGGTGGATGTGGATGCTGCACAGTGCGACCGCATGGGAGTATCGCCTAAGGAGGTGCTGAGCACACTGGGCTATTACTGCAGCGGCTCATACATAGGCAACTTCAACCAGTTTGGTAAGGTGTACCGTATCATGGTGGCTGCTGCACCTGAATACCGACTTGACCCTACATCGCTGAACAATATGTTTGTGAAGACGGGCAGCGGCAATATGTCGCCTCTCTCTGAGTTTGTATCGCTGAAGGAGATAGTAGGTCCGTCTAACATAGAGCACTTCAACCTGTTCCAGAGCATCACCTGCCAGGTGACTGCTGCCAACGGATATAGTGAGGGTCAGGTGCATAAGGTGATAGAAGAGGTGTTTAGGAAGGAAATGCCTAAGACTGCCACCTATGAATATAGCGATATGTCGCGCGAGGTGGAGGAGTCAGCTAATTCTAACACCACAACCATCATCTATGCTATCTGTGCCATCCTGATATACCTCATCCTGGCATCGCTCTACAACTCTTGGTTCACTCCGTGGGCTGTGCTGTTCAGTGTGCCATTCGGACTGATGGGTGCATTCGTATTCGCTTACTTCGGCAATATGCTGAGCCTGCCTGGTATGGATAACAATATCTACCTGCAAACGGGTGTGATCATGCTGATAGGTCTGCTCGCTAAGACGGCTATCCTGATTACGGAGTTTGCATCAGAGCGCCGTGCACAGGGCTTGAGCATCAAGGATGCTGCCTTCGAGGCTTGTAAGGAGCGTCTGCGTCCTATCCTCATGACTGTTGCCACGATGATTATCGGTATGGTACCACTGGTGATAGAGGGTGGTGCTGGTGCCAACGGCAACCGTGCCCTCGCACTTGGTGTGATTGGTGGTATGAGCATAGGTACCATAGCCCTGCTCTTCGTAGTACCAGCCTTCTTCATCGTGTTCCAGAATCTGCATGAGCGATTCCAGGGCTCTACGCAAAACGTAGAAAGTAAGAAGTAAGAATTAAAAAGTAAAAAGTAATATGAATATAAAAAACATCATAGCACTCGCAATCGTGGGCTTCGCGCTCACGAGTTGCGGGCTGTATAAGAAATATGATACGGCGAAGACACAGGAGCTGATACCTCAGAACGTCTTCGGCACACCAGTAGTTGACACTCTGGCTATGAAGGCAGACAAGCCTGTTGACCAGATGTCGTGGCGCGAATTCTTCACTGACCCACTGCTGCAAAAAGTTATAGAGCAGGCATTGGCTAACAATACCGACCTCTATACGGCTCGCATAAACGTGGAGAAGAGTAAGATAGCACTGAGAACAGCACGACTGGCTTACCTGCCATCGCTGAACTTTACCCCACAGGGCACACTGTCAAGCTTTGACAACTCTAAGCCTATTAAGACCTACAACCTGCAGATGCAGGCATCAGTAGATCTTGATGTGTTTGGCTCCATAACCAGCAAGAAACGTGCTGCCAAGGCTGCTCTCATGCAGTCTGAGTTTAGTGAATTGGCTACATACTCAAACCTTATCAGCACTGTGGCACAGGATTATTTCTACCTGCAGCTGCTCGACAGGGAAATGGAGATTCTCACCCAGACAGACAGCCTGTGGAAGGCATCTCTCGACACACAGATAGCACTGTGGCAGAATGGTAAGGCTTACAGCACTGCAGTAAACCAGCAGGAGTCTTCATACCTCAACGTTAAGACGCAGATAGTGGACACACAACGTGAGATACTGGCTGTGGAGAATGAACTGTGCGAGATTCTTGCCATCACCCCTCAGCACATAGAGCGCTCACGTTGGGAAAACGACACTTTCCAGTTGTCTGTATTCAATTTCCCTATCTCTGCAGAGGCTCTGCTGAACCGTCCTGACATTCGTGCTGCAGAGTTCGGACTGGAGCAGGCTTTCTATAACACACAGACGGCTAAGGCGGCATTCTTCCCCACTGTCACTCTCTCAGGAGCAGCTGGATGGACTAATAATAATGGTATAGTGGTTGACCCAGGCAAACTGCTGCTCACGGCTATAGCATCGCTCACCCAGCCTATCTTCAATCGTGGTAAGATAAAGGGTAACTATGACATTACAAAACTCACAGAAGAAAACACAAAGAAGAAGTTTGTGCAGACCGTCATAGAGGCTGGTAACGATGTCAATGAGGCACTGGCTGACTGCAAGGCTTCTCACGACAAGTATGGCTACTACCGTCGTCAGGTTGAGGTGCTGAAAGAGGCTTATACTGGCACCCACGAACTGATGGATGCTGGCAAGGCAAGCTATCTCGAGGTGCTCAAGGCACAGGAGAGTCTGCTCGACGCCCAACTGAATGAGGTCATCAACCTCTACAACGGCGCAGTATCTGTCATCGCCCTCTACATCTCACTGGGTGGAGGAACAAAATAAAGGAGTCCTCTAACTCCATCTAACTCCTTGTAACTCCCTTTAACTCCTTCTATAATATAATCTCTTGCAAAGGAACCTTCTTCCAATCAAAAAGGGGAACAAGGTCCTGAGGCTTACAACAGAACCTTGCTTGGTCATCCAGGCAGGGTTCTTTTTTATCTTCGATTAAATGGGCTAAAACGGCGAGTTTGCCTATTATCTCCTCAGCACTGTAGTGTTCCCTGAGCTGACCCAAGTCCATACTCTTATCGCGCTTAGACAGTCGCTGACCTGCCTCATTGCAGAGCAAAGGCAAGTGGGCATACTCCATGCGAGGGAAACCCAACAGTCCCCCAAGGTATATCTGCTGACCAGCACTCTGCAACAGGTCTCTGCCCCTCACCACCTCAGTGACTCCCATCAAGGCATCATCCACCACCACTGCAAGCTGATAAGCCCATGCCCCGTCACGCCTCCTTACAATGAAATCGCCTATATCTTCTTTTATATTTATGGTCTGCTCCCCATAATGCTGATCGTGGTAAGTGATGATCGAAGGAGTGGTGCGCAGAACAATAGAAGGCTTGTTATCGTAGTGAGCTTGCTCACGTATCGTAGCGTCAGCGTATCGTAGCGTCAGCGTATCGTTAACGTTAACGTTTTCGTTATCGTTTTCCTGCGGCGCACTCACCGCCAATCTCTCTGCCCTCGTTTTATAAGAAAGGTATAGAAGGTCTTGCTGACGTAGTTTCTCAAGGTATTCCTCGTATATCTCGCCTCGCTCACTCTGGTAGTATGGTCCTTCATCCCACGTCAGACCAAGCCACTCCAGATCCTCCATTATCTGGTCAGCATACTGCTGCTTGCTGCGCTGAGGGTCTATATCCTCTATGCGCAACAGCCACTTGCCACCCTTACTCTTCACAGAGAGCCACGACAGCAGAGCACTAAACACATTGCCCAAGTGCATGCGACCCGTGGGGGATGGGGCGAAACGACCCTTTGTCAGTTCATAGTTCACAGTTAATTCCTAATTCCTAATTCCTAATTATCTCAAATAGCGGTCAAAAAACTCCACCACTTCCTTTTGCTGTGCCTTGTTGAAGAAATGCTTCTCATCCCATAGTTTGGTGATAAGTTTATCAGCTGCACCATGCTTTGCCCATGCCTTTTGCATCACCTCGTAACTGGCTTTCACACCATCTACTGGGAAGAGTTTATCCCTTGTTCCGTTGAAGAACAAGGCTGGTTTGGGAGCAGCCAGAGAAGCCACCTGAGGGTAGTCGGCTATGTTACGAATGCCAGGAATGAGCATAGAGTAAGCCGAACCGCCCTTGTTCTGGTTGTTCTCGATGGTCATAAGATGTTCCGTATCGTTCATCCAACAGATAGAGGCACTCGCCTTGATATCATCGCTCAGCGCAGCGAGCATCCACGAACGGTACGAACCCATAGAGAATCCTAAGCACCCCACCTTGTCTGGATTGACCATTGGCAGGTGGGCAAGGAAGGCTGCAGAACGTATATCGTCCCACGTTATCCAGGCTCCCCATGAGGTGCCCATCTGCAACATGTTTGAGGCAAGTGCCTGCTGGCGGTCGTAGAGTTGTTTGTTTCTCTCGCTTGGCTCGTAGGGCATAGGCGAAGGTGCTCTGTCACCCCAGAACAGGGCATCAGTACTCAATACCACATAACCCTTCTTGGCAAGTTCGTCGCCCACATACACCCCGTCATAGCACTTTGCCACCCAGTCGTCAGCATCGGCAAAGGTTAGCGAATCAACCCCAAAAGGCTTTACCATCTTCTCCTTACCTATGGTGAAGTGTGCCCCATGGTCGTGGAGCAGCAGAATGGCAGGGAAGTATTTTTTAGCAGGTGAGTCTGGGGTCAGCAGGTAGGCAAGCACCCTCTCCCACCTATTTATATTAAATGCTATCTTCTGTGCCACATAGCCGTCCCTCTGCTCAGAGGCTATCACCTCATAGCTGTAGTCAGCAGGGGCAGGGGGTGCCATCTGCATAGTGGCAAAGATGCGCTCGCGCGAAATGCCCGATTTCATAGACTTTTCCTGCTCCATCCGTAGCGAGTCCTTCAACTGCTCATAGAACACAGGCATCGACTTGATGAGTCCAAACGACTCGTAAGTAGTATTGCTCTGAGCCATAATGCCTATGACGAAGGCATTCAGCAGTATTGACAGCATCATTCTCTTCATAACAGATAACATTTTGATGGTTTTATTTCTTTGAAATAACGATTTGCGTAGAAAAAATAGTATCTTTTCTACACATTTTCCTTAAAAAATTTTGCGTTATAAAAAGAAATCGTTAACTTTGCATACCCACTGAATCAAATACTTTTCTAACTTAACAAATAAAACACTATGGTAAATTACAAAGACCTTGGCCTCGTAAACACCCGTGAGATGTTTAAGCGTGCCGTTGACGGTGGCTATGCCATCCCAGCTTTCAACTTCAACACTATGGAGCAGATGCAGGCTATCATACAGGCTGCAGTAGAAACTAAGTCTCCTGTTATCATGCAGGTTTCTAAGGGCGCTCGTAAGTATGCTAACCCTACTATCCTCCGCTATATGGCTGAGGGTGCTGTGGAGTATGCTAAGGAATTAGGATGCGCTAATCCCGAGATAGTGCTCCACCTCGACCACGGCGACAGCTTCGAGACCTGTAAGTCATGTATCGACATGGGCTTCTCTTCTGTCATGATTGACGGTTCTGCCCTGCCTTACGAGGAGAACATCGCCCTCACTAAGAAGGTGGTTGACTACGCTCATCAGTTTGACGTAACAGTAGAGGCTGAGCTCGGCGTGCTCGCTGGCGTTGAGGACGACGTAGTGGCTGAGGAGTCTCACTACACACGGCCTGAGGAGGTTATCGACTTCGCAACACGCACTGGTTGTGACTCACTGGCTATCTCTATAGGTACATCACACGGTGCTTACAAGTTCACTCCTGCACAGTGCACACGCGACCCAAAGACTGGCCGTCTCGTTCCTCCACCATTGGCATTCGACGTGCTGCATGAGATAGAGAAGAAGCTTCCTGGCTTCCCAATCGTACTGCACGGTTCATCATCAGTGCCACAGGAGGAGGTTGACACCATCAACAAGTATGGCGGCAACCTGCCTGACGCAGTAGGTATTCCTGAGGAGCAGCTCCGCGAGGCTTCTAAGTCAGCTGTATGTAAGATCAACATCGACTCTGACTCTCGTCTGGCTATGACAGCTGCCATCCGTAAGTACTTCGCTGAGCACCCAGAGCACTTCGACCCACGTCAGTATCTCGGCCCTGCTCGCGAGAACATGAAGAAGATGTACATCCACAAGATTGTCGACGTACTCGGTTCTGACGGCAAACTCGCTAAGTAAGAGCCTACCCCCTATAGAAAATCCCCTCACACTCACCAGTGCGAGGGGATTTCTCATATCCTTTGTCCCTTGTACCTTGTACCTTGTCACCTTGTCCCTTGAATTGTCAATTATCAATTATCAATTGTCAATTCTCAGTAATGTCTTAACTACTTAACTACTTAACTCCTGATATCTCAATTGTCAATTATCAATTGTCAATTATCAATTGTCAATTATCAATTGCCATCATCACTCCAGCGTGGTTGAACTTCAGCTCTATGTCGTTAGAGAGTTCAATCTCGTAGCCATAGCGCTCCTTGTCAATCTTGGTTATTACGGTGTTAGGGAAACTTGCCTTAACGTATGCAGCGATAGCAGCTGGCACTATGGCAGCAGGCACAGCCACTGTGTGGCAGTCCACCTTATCCCAAGCACCCTTTCTGGTGAAGTCCACCTGTGCGCCAGTGCTCAGCGTTGTCTCATACTTGCCATCATCCTTGGCAGCATACACTATCGTTGCACCAGGGAAGTTAGCGGCAACAAACTGCTTTGCTGCAGCAGGCAGGCTCTGTACTGGAACTGGACGGTCGTCAGCCATTGCGTTAACAGCTACCATCATGAGGCAAACCAATGCCATTGCAAAAATCTTAATCTGTTTCATAACTCTTCTCTATACTTTATACTTTCTTCCGCCACAAATTTACAAATAATAGTTCATAATTTGCTCCTTCTTTAATTTTTTTTAACAACGAGGCTAAGATAGCTCCTTTCAACTCTCCCTGTATTGTCTTAACTACTTAACTACTTAACTCCTAAAAACTCTAACTCCTTCCCTCCTAATTCTTCGAGCGAAGCTCTCAGGCGAGCAGAGCTCGGAGCCTAATTTCTAATTTCTAATTCCTAATTCTCAATTTTCAATTGTCAATTGTCAATTATCAATTGTCAATTATCAATTATCAACTCCTCACATCTTCACCTGCACCTGCAGCTCTATGTCCGTGTAGTGCGAGGAGAAAATCATACGCTCAGCCGTACCTATCGTCTCACGGTCAAAGTATCGCGTGTGACCCACCTTACCCTGCAGGGTCAGCCTGTATAGCGGTTTGTATTTCAGCATCAGGGCAGCATGGATGCCCTTGCCATAGTAAGACGTGGAACCAAACGAGTACCTCACCCCACGCTCGTAGGAATAGAGGCGCGAGTCGTAGTCGTCAGTGTTGAACCATGCGGTATTGGCATATATCTCTAACGTGCTGGTGGGTTTGTAGGATACTGACTGGGCAATGATATATCCCTTCGTCGTTTCATCAAACGACAGGGAGCAACCCTCCACCTGAGTGCGCAGACTCCATTTCTCCTTATTATATATGGCAAGCAGACGCAGACGGTGGTCGTATTTTGTTAGCAGGGCTTTCTCCCTCGTCCCTTTCGTCCCTTTCTTTTCATTCGTCTCATTCTTTGTGGTTTTGTCGCGCTGTTTCATCTTTATGCGATAGCGGAGGGAGAACGACCAGCAGCTGTTCTTGTTCCATGTGCCCGTGATGCTGTTGTCCCAGGAGTATGAGGAACTGCTGACCAGGTATTTATACCAAGGGAAATAGGCTATGTCCGTGTAGCCCTCAATCACCATGCTGGGGGTGAGGTCCCACCTTGCGCCGATGTATAGTCCACTCTCATTCTTCACGCTGCCGCCGTCGCTGAAACTGCTTCCGAATAGGGCGTTATACTGGTAGGTGTAGTAGCGTTGCACAGCCATCAGGGTGAGGGTAGTGGAAGCTCGCTCTGGAGTGCGCTCTGGAGTGCGCTCAGGTGAGTGCCTGGGCGTGCGCCTGGGTGTGCGCAGGGATGTGCGCCATGTCATGCTGTTGATGGTAGCGAGGTGGAAGTCTTTGTCTATGGCAGTCTCGCCGTTGAGGCGGAGCTCGCGCCAGCGGTAGTGGTAGTCTGCGCTGAAGTTCCAGAAGCACTTGCCCCGTGGGTAGTGCAGGCGGTAGAGCTGGGAGGGGTTCTGTTTGCCCGTCTTGCTGTAGGTGGGGTTTATCTCACGGTTCAGCCATGAGTATATCGCGCTCACCCCTATTCCCCATCTCCTTCGCTCATAGCTCAGGTGAGTGCCTGTCGTCATCATTGCCGAGTTGTTCTTCTTCCCCATTTCAAGGGCTGTGCGGTGGTAATTGGATGTCAGGATAGTTGAAATGGTGCTATCAGCATTCAGCGTAGCATCAATATTGCGATAAGAAAAGAACGCCGCCAACTGCACCCTGTCAGTAAGACCCATCATGACGGCAGCTCCCTGAAAATGCTTGGAGTCACCCACGCTGCTATGGGGACTGAACGTAGTGAGCCTGCGCCCCACTGCCGCCAGCATCCCCTGTTTGCCCAAGGTGAAATTATTGTTCAATACCAGCCCCAAACCAAACTGCCCACGAAAATGCCCCAGGATTATCTGGCTAAACCTGCCCACATGGGTCACCCTGAGATTAAAGGCATAACGGTCATACCCCCACCTGTTATGCTCCCCAAAGAAAGGTTCACCTGCACTCTTCCCTCCACTGAGGTTGAAGGTGACATTCTCCCCCACCCTCAAAGAATAGCGCAAGGAATGACTCACAGGGTCACCCAGGTATTTCCCTGCATAGCGATTGTCACCCATATAGGTATGCGACGGAGCCCTCTGGTCTCCCGCCCTATAGTATGTGGGCACCCTCGCCGTCGTCACCAAGCTCTGCCTCACCTTCCTCAGAGTCTGCCTGAGCCGCCCCTTAGCATACCACGGCTTAGCAGCCTCATCCTCAGCCACGAGGAAGTACTCCAGATAGTTTCTCAGGTTGAGGTCTATGCTCTCAATCATCGCCAGTTCCTCGATGCTGCGCATCCTGCCATAGCGATGAATATACTCCAGAATATCGTTTATCTGGTTCTGGTCCAGACCAGGTATCTGCATCAGGTCCTCCTGCGTAGCGACATTCACGTCAAGAGGCTGTTGTGCCAACTCGTTAAGATGCTCATAAGCCTCTTCCATTGACACGACAGCCCCTTCGTCGTTCTCATATAATGCTGTAAGATATTGTTCCCAGGAATCATTATCCGCCACTGCCGCAGAACCCTCCGCTACAGCCCCAAAAGCCTCCGCCACTGCCACCCAGCATTGTATCAGCAAGAACAGTATGGCAGCAATTCTCATGAAAACGGAGATTCAAGGAAAACAGAGATTATTCGTCAGCGTACTTCTTCAAAGCTCTCACCACGCCGTTAGCCCAGGTGTCTATTCCGCCGTCCATTTCGAGCGATGAAACCAGCTTTATTACATTATTTATAGGCATTCCGTAGCGCAGCACGCCAGAGATGAGTTTGGCGTAGTTCCAGTAGATGGGGTTGAACTTCTCAGACAGTCCCTCGACGGTGGTCTTATAGCCACGACGGTTCTCAAACTGGAAGTCGTAACGCTTCGTTCCGTCGCTATTTACATGCTTTATTATCTTGCCTGAGTTTACGCTCTTAGGCAGAATAATGCCCTCGTCATCATCTTGCAAACCAGTGAATATCTCGTAAGGCTTGCCATTGAGCAATCCTACGAATGCCATCCACTTCTCTTTCTCGTTCTGAAAGCGCACTACATCACATTCCAGCACCTCTGGGCGCTTGTGAATGATAAATTCCTTTTCTTCTGCCATTGTATCAAAAGTGTTATTTAGTCGCAAAATTAGCATTTTTCCTTGACATTACCAAATTTTTGTTCCTTTTTGCTTTTCAGAATGAAAGTTTTTTCGTAATTTTGCCTGCGATTATGTTCAGTGAATAACTAACTAAGGATTTTCTATAACTAACTAACAATAAACAACATCAAATCATGTACAACATTCCAAGTGTATTTTGGCTTGTACCCGTGGCATCAATAGTGTCATTGGGCATGGCACTCTATTTCTTCCTACAGATGAAGGGTGCCGATGAAGGTACTGACCGCATGAAAGAGATAGCCGAGCACGTGCGCAAGGGTGCTATGGCTTATCTGAAGCAGCAGTACAAGGTAGTAACAATCGTGTTTATCGTACTCGCCATCATCTTCTCAGTCATGGCTTACGGTTTCCAGTTGCAGAACCCATGGGTGCCTTTCGCATTCCTCACTGGTGGTTTCTTCTCTGGACTGGCAGGTTTCTTTGGCATGAAGACAGCAACCTACGCCTCAGCCCGTACGGCAAATGCTGCCCGTCAGAGCCTCGACGCAGGTCTTAGGGTGGCATTCCGTTCAGGAGCGGTAATGGGTCTGACCGTTGTTGGTCTGGGACTGCTTGATATCGCTATCTGGTTCGTAGTGCTCAATGCAGCAGGAGTCAATAGTCTTATCACCATCACCACCACCATGCTTACCTTTGGTATGGGTGCTTCAACCCAGGCACTCTTTGCCCGTGTGGGCGGCGGTATATACACCAAGGCAGCCGATGTGGGTGCTGACATAGTAGGTAAGGTGGAGGCAGACATTCCTGAGGATGACCCTCGTAACCCTGCAACCATAGCCGACAACGTAGGCGACAACGTAGGCGATGTGGCTGGTATGGGTGCCGACCTCTACGAGTCTTACTGCGGTTCTATCCTTTCTACAGCTGCTTTAGGTGCTACGGCTTACCTCGGCACACAGTTGCAACTCAGCTATGTAATCGCTCCTATGATTATCGCTGCGGTGGGTATCTTCCTTTCACTCTTCGGCATATTCCTCGTTCGCACCAAGGAAGGTGCTACGATGAAAGAACTGCTCCACTCGCTCGGCATAGGAACAAACGTCTCTGCCTGCCTCATAGCAGTAGCTACATTCGCTATACTCTATCTGCTCGGCATACCTAACTGGGCACAGGTTTCATGCTCTGTCATCGTAGGTCTGCTGGCAGGTGTGGTAATCGGTCAGGCAACTGAATACTACACCTCTCACTCATATAAGCCAACTCAGGAAATCTCTGCTGCTTCACAGACAGGTGCCGCTACCGTTATAATAAAAGGTGTGGGCACAGGCATGATTTCTACCATGATACCAGTGGTGACAATCTCAGTGGCAATCATGCTCTCTTACCTCTGTGCCAACGGTTTCAACATGGACGTAAATGCAGAGGCACTCTCTAAGGGACTCTATGGCGTGGGTATCGCTGCAGTGGGTATGCTCTCTACACTGGGCATCACACTGGCAACTGACGCGTACGGTCCTATAGCCGACAATGCTGGTGGTAATGCAGAGATGAGTGAACTGGGCGAGGAGGTTCGTCACCGTACTGATGCCCTCGATGCCTTAGGCAACACCACAGCAGCAACAGGTAAGGGCTTCGCTATCGGCTCTGCTGCCCTGACAGCTCTGGCACTCCTTGCTTCATACATAGAGGAGATAAAGGAGGCAGTACAGCGACTTGCCGAGGCTGGCGACACCCACATGGCAGAGGTGTACAAGCACATAGGCGACATACCTTCATTCATGGATTATTTCCAGGTAAACCTGATGAATCCGAAGGTTATCGTGGGTGTGTTCATCGGCGCTATGGCAGCCTTCCTGTTCTCTGGCATCACAATGGGTGCCGTAGGCAGGGCTGCCGAGGATATGGTGAAGGAGGTTCGCCGTCAGTTCCGCGAGATAAAAGGCATACTCGAGGGCAAGGCAACACCAGACTACGGCCGTTGTGTAGAGATTTCCACCCGTTCGGCTCAGCGTGAGATGATATTCCCATCACTGCTCGCCATCATCATCCCTATCCTCGTAGGTGTGATACTGGGTGTGGCAGGTGTTCTGGGTCTGCTCGTAGGCGGACTGGCAGCTGGTTTCACTCTCGCTATCTTCATGTCTAACGCAGGTGGTGCATGGGATAACGCCAAGAAGATGGTAGAGGAAGGCAACTTTGGTGGTAAGGGTTCTGAGTGCCACAAGGCTACAGTGGTAGGTGATACCGTTGGCGATCCATTCAAGGATACCTCTGGTCCTTCACTCAACATCCTCATCAAACTCATGTCTATGGTCAGCATCGTAATGGCTGGTCTGACTGTAGCATTCATATAAAAGAACTAAAATAGCCGATTTTATCGGAGATTTTAATACCTTTTTATTAGGGTTGTGCTTAACATTGTTTGGGTGCAACCCTATTTTTGTTGCTTTTATACGTTTCTTACTCCCTAAAAAACTTTGTTTTTTGGAAAATAAATTGTACCTTTGCAACGTTTTTTTGATAAACTTGTGATAAACGTGAAAAAATCATTGTACATACTGCTGGCTCTCATGCTCTGCGCCGTTAACGCTACGGCACAGGTGACCAGCGTGAAGGCAGACAACGACTGGGCGCTCGACGTAGAGATGCAGGGCTCATTCAGCAACAGCAAGACTCCCCTGTGGCTCAATGCCAACAAGTATGGCATCAGCAGCCTCAACTCCCAAAACGGATACATAAGAGGTATCGGTGCATGGGACAAGAATTTTGACGTAAACAAGAGCGGAGTCGTCAACGGGAATCGCATTATCAACCTTAACGCAGGACTTGACATCATCGTGCCGATTGGCTACAAGAGTCAGGGCTATAAGGAGCATTACACCAACCACTTTGTGTTGCAGCAGGCATTTGCCGAGTTGAACTACAAATTAGGTACGCTCACAGTGGGTTCCAAGCATCAGCCTATGGAACTGAAGAACAACGAACTCTCTTCTGGTTCACAAACCTTAGGCATCAATGCCCGTCCTGTGCCACAGGTGCGCATAGGGCTCAATGACTATTGGAACATTCCTGGCACCAAGAAGTGGGTAGCAGTAAAGGCTCACATGGCATACGGCATGATGACAGACGGAGGATGGGAAGAAACATTCGTCAGCGGCTCAGGCAACAAATACAACAAAAACACTCGTTACCACCAGAAGGCAGGCTACCTGAAGATAGGTAAGGAAGAGGTGTTTCCACTCACACTGACCATAGGGCTGGAGATGGCTTCGCAGTTTGGCGGATATATGTATAAGTACAACAGCAAGACCAAATCATATACCGAGACAAAGGTAAGATGTAATTTCAACACCTACTGGCACGCATTCACTGGTACTGGAGCTGAAGAAAAGGAGGAAGGCTCAGAATATCAGAATGCAGAGGGCAACCACTTAGGCAGTTGGGTGATGCGCCTCAACTGGAAAGCCAAGACGTGGGAGGCAGGCTTCTATATGGACCATTACTTCGAGGACCATTCCTCTATGTTCCTGCTTGACTATGACGGATATGGAACAGGCAGCGACTGGAACAAGAAGGTTGACAGCCGTTATTTCCGCTACGACCTTAAAGACTATCTCATGGGCTTCGACGTAAAGCTTAAGAACTTCAAGTATCTCAACCAGGCAGTGGTGGAGTATATGACCACTCGCTACCAGTGCGGACCTATATACCACGACCATACCAAGGGCATCAGCGACCACATCTGTGGCAAGGACGGATACTACAATCACAGCAGTATGCCAGGCTGGCAACACTATGGTCAGTTCATAGGCAACCCGCTGTATATGTCACCAATATATAACGAAGACGGTTACATCGGTCCTCGCTGCAACCGTTTCAAGGCTTGGCACTTCGGCATAGCAGGCGACCCAATGTGCGGACTGCACTACAGGGCAAAACTCAGCTGGCAGAAAGGTTGGGGCACATACGGTGCACCATACACTGACCCAAGAGAAAATACCAGTCTGCTGCTTGAGGCAGGTTACAAGTTCCCTGAGAAGAGCATTTTCTACGGTTTCACCGCATCTATGGCATACGGAGCCGACTGGGGTGAGCTGAGAGGCAATAACTCTGGCATGCAGTTTACAGTACTTTATCACGTTCACTAAAGACCCGCAAAAAGAGATATGACAAGAATCTGGCAACATAGCAACAAGATGATGAGTAAATTTTTATTCTTCATTCTATATTCTTTATTCTTCATTACCTTGACAGGCTGCAGCACCCACTCCAGCGACAACGGCGACCTCGACAACTGGTGGTATCTGCGCCAGGTGGATGACCTGACAGAGAACACCACCACCGATTATGTCAGTAAGAAAGTGTTCTGGGGCTATATAGGAGCCCTGATGCAGACACAGGGTGCAGGTGCAGGAACCTACCTCTATCGCTTCGACCATAGCGGCAACACCCTGCGAGTGCATACCCCCCGCCATCACAGCCGAGGCAAGGGCGACCCACTACTCACTGAAGACGAACTGTCAAAACTCGAGGTACATGGACTGCACCTCAAGGATAAGGGCAACGTAAACGATGGCGAGATAATCTACGAAGAGACCTTCACCGTAGAGGAGCTCAACTCAGACCGCATGGTGCTCCTAAACGAGGACAAGACCCTCCGCCTCCATTTCATAGCATGGTAAAATAACCCTTACATCATAAAAAGAAGACATGAGTGAAGAAACGAATACACAAGAGAAAGCGCCAATAGACGTAATGAAAATAATAAAGACACTGTGGGCTAAGAAGATGCTTTACTTCAAGATACTGCCCATAGTGCTGGTAGGAACATACCTTTTCACATTGTTCATACCACGTTACTACAAGTGTACGGTGAGCCTTGCACCAGAGTCAACCTCTGCGTCGTCATTAGGTTCATTGAGTTCGCTGGCATCATCCTTTGGATTAGGTTCCTTGGCTAAGATGAACAGCTCAGATGCTTTCTTTGCCGAGATATATCCAGACATTCTGGCATCTAACGACTTCATAGCAAACCTCATGACGGTGAATGTGAAAAGCCAGAAGGGAGACATAAACACCAATTACTACCTCTACCTGCGCGACCACCAGAAGAATGCTTGGTGGAACATAGTGAAGGGCTACATCATAGAGTTAGTAAAGCCAACACCAAAGGATGGTTATCAGGGAAAGGACAAGATATCTGTATTCAACCTTAGTGAGCGTCAGTACAAACTGTTTCAGGGTGTGCAGTCAAATATATTCTGCGAGGTAGATAAGAAGACCAATGTAGTGACGATAACGGTAAAAGACCAGGACCCGCTGATATGTGCCACTATGGCAAACGAAACCTGCGAGAAATTGCAGGAATTCATAGTAAAATATCGTACTCACAAGGCAAAGATAGACTACGAATACTACAAGAAACTGTGTGCCGAGGCAAAGGCAAAGTACGAGCGTGCTCGCCAGACCTATGGTTCATATTCAGATGCCAACATGGATATTGTGCTCGAGAGCTACAGGTCTAAGACGGAGGACTTGGAGAACGAGATGCAGTTGAAGTATAACATATACTCCACCCTCAACACCCAGATGCAGATGGCACAGGCAAAGTTGCAGGAGGCTACCCCAGCCTTCACCGTAATACAGAGTGCCACCGTGCCTTATAAGCCAGCAGGACCAAAGAGAGTGTTTATCTCTTTAGCTATGACGATATTGGCTTTTATTGCGTTGTCAGGTTGGATATTGGTGAAGAGGAAAGACTAAAAAAATGGTTTTATCTTTAGTTTTACTATTCGTATCATGTTTGTTTCTCTCTTTTTTTGAGGAACGCCTCAAGCATAGAGACAAGGTAATACTATACGTATTATTGGGCTTGGGCATGATATGTATAGCAGGACTGAGAGCCGTAGGTTCTACTCCTGATACGGAGTCATACGAACTGATGTATTACCAGAAGAGCAATATAATACTTGCCAAAGCAACAGAACCTACTTTTGAGCTTATTTCTTCTATACTTCGCTCTATGTCGTTGGGTGTCAACGCCCTCTTTTTTGCCTATGCCATAATATCCGTACCGATACATCTTGCAGCCTTTTGGAAAATATCCAAAATGCCCTTTATCACGCTGACGATATATGTATCATACTACTACATGATGCATGAGATGGTGCAGATAAGGGCAGGCGTAGCAGCAGGACTTTTTCTCTTGGCAATATATTACTATGTAGAGAAAAAGAAAGCCATTGCATTTGCGTTTATACTCTTGGGAACAACATTCCATTATTCTGCTGCAGCAGGTTTGGTGATATTCTTTTTAAGAGACAGGCTCCCCACTTGGCAAAAAATATTCTTATATGCAATAATACCTGTGGGGTTAATCGTTTATTTTACTCATGTAGATATTTCGTATGTTATTCCTGATAAACTGATAGGAACCAAACTTGCCTTGTACCGCGAAATGAGGGATAAGGGCATAGAGGATGAGCAGGCAGGTTGGCAGTTGGAGATGAATGTTATTATTTGGATGAACATTGTATTGTACTATGCCTCGATATTCTATAATGAGTACCTGATGAAGCATTGCAAATACGTAAACATCTCG
>Ga0247608_10000650_pt1 | contig 54091 bp, 38 predicted proteins | sample 176DNAGHGlowgp2_FD_193490 | JGI IMG/M metagenome (GOLD analysis project Ga0247608, IMG submission 193490) | Sheep rumen microbial communities from Palmerston North, Manawatu-Wanganui, New Zealand - 1766 DNA GHGlow gp2 | ecosystem: Host-associated > Mammals > Digestive system > Stomach > Rumen ... | reverse complement strand
TCGTTCCTGCGGATGGTGTCCACCTTGCCTAAGGCATTCCAACCTATCGTCAAACCTTCCGCGTTGTCGCGAACAAGGTTGCCCAGCGCATCGTACTGGTACGTGCCGGAATTGAGGCCTGTGGCAGTGATGTCGCTCAGACGGTTTTTCGTGGTGTCCGTGTAATTATAGCAGATATGGTGCATAAGATCTCCTGTTTGGTCTTTGCGCTGCAAAAATAGGATTTTTTAGGATTAGTGAGACAACTATTATATCTTGGGATGTGATGTGTTTGACACTTATCTCAAAATTGGACAATAGCATTTCATCATTAATTATCGGACAGAGGAGTTGTCAATGTGAATATAAGACCTACTCCTAATGAGAAAACAACAATTTCGGGCAAATGATCAAAGACATATTTCCACGTATTGGGTGTAGCTTTATAATACGTTGGTCTTAGCCCCACTCCCTCATTACCGGTTTTATAGCTAATAACGGAAAGAACAAAAAACAATAGAAAATAGCCATAAAAATATTTGACAAAACGGTTAATCCTTTTTCTCTTTCGATTGCGTATTATTGGGTTTTGCATTATTGTTTATGTTTTGAAGGGATGAATTGGTGTCGAATTTTAGCTTCTCATCAAAAAAAGGTTTGTTTTTATCCCAAGTGTCAGACAAGAATTGAAATAATAGGCTATACGTATCTATTGTCGGGTCAGAAAAAGTCACATCAGGCGACCATTTTTGTTTATAGCCCACATAGCCCAATCCTGCCCCGATTGCCCTTTTCCCCCAAGGATTATTGTAGATTTTAAGGCCGAGTGAATATAGCCCTTCGCCTCCTTGCACTGCATATGGTAAAACATCTGATGCAACACACCCTCCAAACAAATAAGATGTAGCAATAAATCCACTCAAAGAAACTGATTGCAAAACACGGTCATTACGGATATAATTCGCAAAAGGCCCCGCAGAAAACTCCCATGCTTTCTCATATTCGGACTTGGCAGGACGTATTTCACCCTGACGGGGAATGTGTTGTTTTGTGACCTGTAACAACGGTCTTTTCAATTCAGCTTCTGGAAGCGTATTCGGCTTCACATACGTGGACTGGCGTGCATTGAAATAATAAAACGGAACCCCATCCGATGTATATCCAATGGTGTTTTCTATCCCTTCCAATCCCTCCACATCAACGAGCAACACTGGCGAGCAACTGGCGAACTGGAAAGGAGTCAGCATAGGATAGTCTTTCGTGAGCGGATCAACGCCCCAGAACCTTGCAATACGGGTGTCATACATACGGAATCCATAGTTTTGAAATCCCCCTTCCCCATACTCCTCATCATCCGCCTCCTGCCCGTTGAAGAAGTACCGGTACCCCCCCGTAGTAAAACTCCGGACGGGCATGGGGAAGCCGAACGGGTAGTAGTCCGTGAAGGAGGACACTTCAAGTTGGTATATCGGTTCGTTGTTGGCATCATGCGTGAGCCACTTCTGGTCTGGGAAGGTGACGGCAACGTTACCCAAGTGGTCGGTCAATTCATAGAGGCGGTGGCCGATGGTGTTGCGGTCTTGCAAACGCGCCGCACCGCCAGCGGTGATCCAGACCTGCTGTCCTAACATCCCCAAACGCTTGCTGCCGTAAATGTAACGCTCCGAGGCTGTCAATGTGTCGTTCTTCAGCCTATAGACGCACATCACGTTGCCCGTGGCATCGTGGATGTAGTAGGTCGTGCCCGAGGAGTCCGTCTTCACCTGCCGCTGACCTGTTGGACTGTGGCGGAATGAGGAGATCAGCACATCGTTCCTGCGGATGGTGTCCACCTTGCCTAAGGCATTCCAACCTATCGTCAAACCTTCCGCGTTGTCGCGAACAAGGTTGCCCAGCGCATCGTACTGGTACGTGCCGGAATTGAGGCCTGTGGCAGAGATGTCGCTCAGACGGTTTTTCGTGGTGTCCGTGTAATTATAGCAGATATGGTGCATAAGATCTCCTATTTCGTTTTTGCGCTGCAAAGATAGCAAATTTCCGTTCCAGTCGTATGTGTATTCTGTGAAAAAATTGTCGGATAAGGGATTCCAGCCGGTCGCAACTGGACGCCCGAAACCTGTCGCCTATCAACTGCTTTGAGTTTTCAAGAGAAAGAAATAAAGGTGAGGACACAACAAAAGCACTTTTTAGAGAATGTCATCAGCCAGGAAGACTATCAGTATTTCAAATACAAATTGAAACTGGTTTCGTTTTCCTGAATCGGTCTGGTCACCAAATCACAAGAGAAGGAATATGCAAGGGCTTGCGTAAATATGCTGTTCTCTGGGCAGGAGAAAAGCAGAATACATGTTTAGGGATAAAATATTTGTTTGTTTATATCCGAAAAAGTGTATCTTTGCCTCCTTGAATTTTTGAGTAAAAAAGATAATAAACATTATGAAAAAATTTTTGTTATGGATGGCCTTTTTGGCCGTTTGTCCTTTCTTAGGGGCGCAAAGTTTCCAGATTTCACAGAATTCGTATCAGAAAGTGTCAATTTCCTTTACTACGGGGACACTTTCCGTTGAAAACGTTTCCGTGCCGGAAGGCGATTTTTCAGCGATTTCGCTACCCGATTACGGCTCGTCTTATGTTCCAGGTGCACCGCAGCTCCCGCAGCTGAGCAAACTGTTGCAGATTCCTGTATGCGAGTCGGTGGTCGCCACAGTGGTCAACTCGCAGTATCGCGACTATGACGCCGCTGAGTTGGGTGTCTCTCACCCTGTGTTTCCTACACAGGTCTCTGCCGTGAAGAACGGAACCGTTCCTCCGTTCGCATACGACCAGAACATTTACAGCACCGACGCTTTCTATGCTCTTCCTTTGGTGAGCGTTGAGAAAGCTGGTGTAAGGCGCGATGCCGCCCTTGCCAATGTGTTCGTGTCCCCGGTACAATACAACCCGGTGACCAACAAGTTCAGGATTTACAGCCGTATTGATGTGGAATTCACTTTCGTGAACGCTGATATGTCTGCCACAGCCTCATTGCAGAAATATGCCTCTCCGATGTTCTCTCTGAACAATGATTTGATCATCAATAAGTCACAGGCGGAACGTTCTGAATTTCAGGGCACTCCGATCAAATATTTGATTATCGGCAACCCTATGTTTGCGGAAAACGAAGATTTGGCTGAATTTGTGGCATGGAAGAGACGTCTGGGCTATATTGTGGAGGTGGTTTTCACCAACGACGCAAGTGTGGGCTCCACCACAACGTCCATCAAGAACTTTATCCAAAACAAGTATAACAATGCCACGGAGGAGGATCCCGCTCCCACGTACATTCTTCTTCTTGGCGACCGCGAGCAGTTGCCGGCTTTCAGTAGCCAGACCGGAGAAAACCACATCACAGACCTTTACTATGCCACCCTTTCCGGCAGCGATTTTCTGCCTGACTGCTACTATGGCCGTCTTTCAGCCACTAACAACCAGCAGCTCTCCAATCAGATAGAGAAAATCCTGATGTACGAGCAGTATTCCATGCCGGATCCTTCTTATCTCGGTAACGCTGTGTTGATTGCCGGCACGGATTCCTATTGGGCGCCCACCCATGCCAATGGTCAAGTGAATTATATCAACAACAACTATATCAACATAAATAACCCTCGTTATACCAATGTGATGGCCCATCTGTACAATTGCTCCTCACAGGCCAGTCAAATTCGTTCCGAAGTCAGCGCAGGTTCTGGCTGGACGAACTACACGGCCCACGGCGGTGAAGACTGCTGGGCGGATCCAGAGTTCACTGTCTCACAGGTGTATCAGTTGCAGAACACGAACAAATATGGACTGATGATCGGTAACTGCTGCCAGTCGGGTAATTTCAAAACTTCCGAGTGTTTCGGTGAGGCCTTGTTGCGCGCTGAGAAAAAAGGTGCCATGGGTTATATCGGCGCCTCCAACAACACCTACTGGGGTGAAGATTTCTACTGGGCTGTCGGCTATCGCAGCAATATCACGGCCAGCCCCTCTTATATGGCAAATTCGCTGGGTATGTATGATAAGGTGTTCCACACCCATAACGAGGATTACAGCGTATGGGCTTCCACCATCGGAGGCATATTGACGAGTGGCAACATGACCGTGCAGGCTTCCTCGTCAGAGTCAAAGCAATATTATTGGGAAATATACCACTGCTTCGGAGATCCCTCCGTACGTGTCTATTTGGGAATGCCCTCCACGATGACGGTGAATGCCGATTCGACGATTACGACCAGCAATACCAGTTATCAGGTGCTGGTGGCTCCGTATGCATACGTGGCACTCACCAAAAATTCAAATCTTGTGGCTTCTGCTTTTGCAGATGCTTACGGTGATGTTACCTTAAACTTCTCGTCCTCTCTCGATCCCGGTGCGTATGAACTTGTGGCTTTGGGTCAAAACTACATACCTTATTTCCAGAATGTCAGGGTGGAGGCACCAAGCGGTCCATACGTTGTTCCCACCGCCGTGGAAGTGGCAGAAAACACCGTGTTCAATGAGGGCGCTACGGTTCGCATTAACCTTTCGCTCTCCAATGTGGGCGTTTCTAATGCAACCGCGGTCTATGCCACGCTTGCCCCGAACACGCCAATGACAATGCTTCAGGATTCCGTCTATGTGGGAGACATCGCCGTGAATGGTACAGAGAGCCGTAACAATGCTTTCTCCTTCGTGATGCCCGCTTCCGAAGATTTTGTGAATCTTCCTTTCACCCTGTCCATCCATTGGCCCGACACCATCATCAACCGTGACGTGAATGTCAGGGTTAAACTGCCGAAAATCACCTTGGAGGAATACACTACGACTGTCAATAATACCCCCGTGATGAACTATACGGCTGGAGACGACGTCTTGTTTACATTCAAGAGCCAGAACAGGGGTCATGCCGCCGTCACGTTAGGTTCTGTTGACCTGACCTGCAACTACTCGGGTGTCCGTGTCCTCACCGACCTCCATTCTCTTGACGGAATGCTTCCGGATGCTGTTGTGGAAAATTCATTCCATGTTCAAATTGCCGACACTGTGCCCGCAAAATCCATAGTTCCTTTGTATTACCATATTTTCTACGACAATATTCATGTCATAGATACTTTGTCCTTTGTGGTCGGCGCTGATTTTGATGGTTTTGAGAGCGGTGACTTTTCCCAGTATGACTGGACGATGAACAACTACCCATGGGTTATCGCATCGTCTGCGCATTCCGGCAACTATTCAGCCCGGTCAGCCCAAAGCCTGCCTAACCAGGCCAAGTCCCAGATGTCCATCTCTGTATCGACACCATCAGCCGCTCCCTTGTCTTATTACAGGAAAGTGAGTTCCGAGGCTGGTTACGACAAATTTTTCCTTTATGTGGATAATAATCCTGTGGATCAAGCTGATGGTAATGTCACATGGACTTTCATTTCCACGGAAATCCCAGCTGGCACGCACACAATTAAGTTCTCCTACGAAAAGGATTATTCCCAAGCTTCTGGCAGCGACTGTGTTTGGATAGACGAAGTGAGCCTGCCTTTCGTTGGCATTATGGTGATAGAGGATTTGACGGATCCCACTAATGTGGGGTTGGACGATTATGAGTTGGTGCGCGCCACCGTTTACCCGAACCCGACCAGCGAGTGGGTGAACATTGAAAGCGAAACCCCGGCGCAGAAGATTGTCCTGTATGATTTTAACGGTCGCGTGGTGAAGGTTGTGAATCTTGCCGCCGCAAACCGCTACCAGTTGAACATGAACGATGTGCCTGCCGGATTCTATCTGCTGCAAATCACGTTTGACAACCACCAAACCCAGAACCTCAAAATTATAAAGAGATAATGGCGAATACGGCAGAACAATACGAAGAAGTGATTGCTTATTGCAGGGAGATTTTCTGCAATAAGGCCATTGATTACGGCACGGCGTGGAGAATTCTGCGCCTGCCGTCGCTTACTGACCAAATCTACATCAAGGCCAACCGCATCCGCAGTATCCAGGAAAAGGGCGAAGCAAAAGTGGCTGAAGGCATTATTCCCGAATTCGTGGGGATTGTCAACTATTGCGTGATGGCTCTCATCCAGTTGGAAGTCGGCGTGGCAGGGTCGCAAGAAGAGGTTGAGATGGATGTGAAGGCCGTGACGGCTCTTTACGACAAGTATATCCATGCCGCCAAAGACCTGATGATGAACAAGAATCATGACTATGGCGAGGCTTGGCGACAAATGCGCATCAGCTCCATCACGGATATCATCCTCATGAAAATCTACCGCACCAAATCCATCGAAGACCACCACGGCAACACCCTCGTTTCCGAAGGCCTCGACGCCAACTACTACGACATGATTAATTACGCCATGTTCTGCCTCATCCGCCTCATTCTTGAAAAAGAGGGATAGTTCATAATTGAGGAGCTTTCCCCGTAAACCGCAAATCGCAAATCATAAATTGTAAAATCGCAAATATGAGCAAAAAAGAACCTCTTTGGTTAAAAATAATCCGCATCTTGTTAGGGTGCCTCTTTCTGTTCTCCAGTTTCACGAAAGCCATTGACCCGGTTGGTTTCGGGGTGACGATGAACGACTACTTCGTCTCCTTCCACATGGGTTTCCTGCATCCGCTCGCGCTGTTTGCAGCGGTGGTGGCCATTACTTGTGAGTTCGTGTTGGGCTGTATGCTGCTGTTCCGTGTCAAGGTGCAGTGGGCCGCTTGGGGCTATCTCATCTTCATGACCTTCTTCTTCTTCCTGACAATGTGGCTCGCCATTGCCGAATATCTTGAGGTCAAAGGTATCCACTATTTCGGGGTCGTGAAGGACTGCGGCTGTTTCGGAGACGTGATTGAGATGTCCAACAAAGCGACGTTCCTCAAGAATGTGGTCTTCATCATCCCCACGCTTATCGTGTTCTTCAACCGCAAGAAAATTAGCGATTGCCGTCTGACGGAGTTGGCTCAGTGGCTTTGTGTGGGGTTGTTCGCTCTCATAGCTGTCTGCTTCCAGCTGTACGTCATCCATCATCTGCCGTTCATTGGCAAGAGCGACTGGAATAAGGGCAAGGATGTTTCCGTTTTCGTGGCACAGCCTGCGCAGAAGGACGTGATTTTCGTCTATAAGAACAACGAGACCGGTGAGGAGATCCGACTCACACAAGACGAACTGATGAACCAAGAAGAGGATTTCTACGAGAAAAACGAATATGTCTCCCGTGAGGACAAGATCCTCAAGGAGGCGGTGAAGGCCAAGATTGATGGCTTCAATATGCTTGACGAGAATGGCGCCGACCATGCGCCCGACTATTTCGCCACCGACCGTGAAGGCGACGTGTATATACTGTATGTCCATGACTTGAACGAGGCTAACGCGAAGGGGATGCAGAAGGCTCTTACGCTTGCCAAAGCCTGTCAGGACAAGGGCGTTGACTTTGTCGGTATCACCAACTCCACGGAAGAGGAAATCGCGGCGTTTGTCGAGAAATACGGTATCGAGTTCCCGATTTACTACAACCCCATCAACCCGATAACAGGTCCGTTCATGGTGCGCGACGCCATCCGCTCTAACCCTGGCATCATGCTGCTGAACAAAGGCGTTGTGAAGGACAAATGGGCATGGAGGGACTTTCCGGAGAAAATTGATAATTGATAATTGATAATTGATAATTATTGGGGTAGTACTTTCTTATTCCTCAAACATCTCGTCTCATCGTCTCATCGTCTCATCGTCCTTCATCGCCCAAATGCCAACAATTAAGGAAATAGTAACATCCATCCGTACCACTTTGCAGCCGCTTTACGACGAACGTGAGGCGGCTGCGATTGCGTATTTGTATGTGCAAACCAAGTTCGGGATGCAACGTTATGAGCTGGCCTTGCGGGGACAGGAGGAAGTAGAGGCTGTTAAAATGGCTGAGATAGAGCACGATGTGGAGAAATTGAAGCAGGGCTGCCCCGTGCAGTATGTCCTGGGCGAGACGGAGTTTTATGGACTTGCATTTAAGGTGACTCCATCGGTGCTGATTCCGAGACAGGAGACCGAAGAGCTTGTGCAGATGATTGTGGAACAGAATAAAGGACGAAGTGTGAAAATCTGGGACGTCGGTACAGGTAGCGGTTGTATTGCCGTGACATTGGCCAAAATGTTGCCGAATGCACAGGTTTTTGCCACAGACATCTCCGAGGATGCCTTGGCTGTGGCTCGTGGTAACGCACAACGCAATGGGGTAGGGGTGACCTTCGCCCGCCACGACATGCGTGACACGGATCACCTGCCTTTCGATGGTGTGCGGTTTGACGTTATCGTCAGCAACCCACCTTACATCCCCGCCTCCGATCGTGCCACGATGCATCGCAATGTCACGGATTACGAGCCGTCATTAGCGCTCTTTGTCCCTGATGACGATAAGTTGTGGTGCTATAAGGCAGTTGCCCAGATAGGGGAGCGTGAGCTGAACCCCGGCGGCCGAATTTATGTGGAAACATACCACGACTTCCACGAAGAGATTGAGGAAATCTTTCAACAACATGGAATGCGGGAAATCCAATCCATGAAAGATTTAAACGGGAATTTACGCTTTGTCAGCGCAATATCTCATGATGAAAATGATGAATAGAATAACTCCTTTTTTATTCATCATTCTGCATTCATAATTAATTAAAATTCCACCATTAACTTCACGTTGATCAACCTTCCTGTCAGATAAGTAGGAACAGGGCGCTGGTTGTTGTATATGTCTGTCACCCACATGTATGACGACACATTGTAAATACCCAGCAGGTTGAACACTTCCACATAGATGCCGGCGTTTTTGATGCTGCGCAGGAATGCGGACTTGTGCTTCATGCGGTCGCGACTTTGTTCCAGAAGCATGAAGGATAGGCCGAGGTCCACGCGGCGGTACCACGGACTGTTGAACACGCGCCAGGCGGGGGCCATTTTCGGGGGACCGTAGGGAAGACCGCTGGCAAACACGAAGTTCAGGTGAACGCGGAATTGCGGGAAACTCGGGATGTGGTCTTGGAAAAAGAGGTTGAATTGCAGGCGCTGGTCGGTGGGCCGGCGGATGTATCCGACTTCTATTTGATTGCCGTTCGCATCAGTCCGGTAGTCGCCGATTACGTCCTCCATAGTCTTCATCACCGAAACGGAAAACCAGGATTCCAGTCCGCGCACGAACTCGCCGCTGATACGCATGTCAATGCCGGTGGCGTAGCCTTTGGCGTTGTTTTCGCCGCTGTAGATAATCTGCACGTTGTTGACGTTGTAGGTGATCAGGCGGTCAAGGTATTTGTAGTACGCCTCGGCCGTGAACTTGAACGGTCTGCGCCACAAGTTGAAACGGTATTCGGTGCCGGCCACCACTTGTGCGGAGCGCTGCGACCTTATGTCGGGGTTGAGCGTGCCGTCAGCGTAGCGCATCTCACGATAGAAGGCGGGCTGGTAATAGAGTCCGGTGCGGATGCTGAACCGCCAGTCATGTCTCCATCGCGGTTTATAGACGAATGCCAGTCGTGGCGACACAGTGAACTCCTTGGTGTTGTAGGTCCAGAAATGGTAGCGCAGACCACCTGTGAGGGTAAAACGGTTCAGACTGTCGCCATCAATGTTCCAAGTGTCCTGGATATATCCCGTGAACCGCCAGGTGTTCAGCAGATTGTTGGCGTTAAGGTAGTTGCCATCGCCGAAGTCGAGCACTCGGGCAGGATCGCCAGGGACAACTATTTCACCGGGCGCGGTTGGGATGTATGGAAGCGTGAACCCGGAAGAGTCGATCATCGTCCATTCTTTGATGTTATCCCTTATGTATTCGTTTTGCGCCTTAACGCCCCATTCCAGAAGATTGTGGAATGGCAGCTTGTGCTCTCCTCGTAGATTGGCAGCCGACACTACCGATGTGAGATGGTTCCGGGCGTGTTCCAAATAGCTACCATAGCCCAGCTGATCACCGACTTCAGCATTTCCATCACTACCAAACCGGATTTCGTTCAGCCAGTATTGGGCCAGAATGTCGTAAGTCTCACTCTCCTTGGCATAGTATGAAGAGAGAATCAGTCTGATGTCATTCTTCTCGTTAGGATGGTAGCGAAGGGTAAGGCCCCCTAAGTAGTTTTGGTAGCGGTCCACTTCCTGCCCTTCATAAAATGCGCGCAGCATCTCTGCATCGCCGATGGAGCCGAAGCGGGTGCTTATGCTGTCAGGTTGGAAAAGGTAATAGTTATAGGAAACGTTCCCCAGGAGACTCAAGGACAACTTGCGGGTAAGATCCCATTTCAAAAGGAACTGACTATCGAAGAAACGGGGTTTGTAGTTTCCCGAGGTCTCCATGGATTTCAACAGATAGGCGTTTGACTTGAAACGAAGTCCGATGAGGAAGGAGAAGTTGTTGACCTTGCCTTCGGTGTGGGCGGTGGCACCGAGGAGGCTTGCTGATATGGAGCCGCCGAAACGTGTGGGCTCCTTGTAGGTGACATCCAACACGGAAGACATCTTGTCACCGTATTTGGCATCAAACCCGCCAGCGGAAAACATCACGTTGCCGGTAAGATCGCTGTTGATGAAGCTGAGTCCTTCCTGCTGGGCGTTGCGTACGAGAAACGGCCGGTAAATCTGGATGCCGTTCACGAAGATCAGATTTTCGTCGAAGTTGCCGCCGCGCACGTTGTATTGGGCGCTGAGTTCGTTGTTGGAAGCAGTGCCTGGCAACATCTTGATAAGCGATTCCATACCGCCGGTGGGGGAGGGAAGCTGGAATGTCAGCTTCGGGTTCACCTGCACATACCCAAGGGCGCTTTTTTCCCCTTGGATGACCACTTCTTCCACCACGTCACCCGAAATTTGCAAGTTGACATCTATATTGACAGTCTCCTTCGACTTCAATCGGAAGGAAATCACAGTGTCTTTACAACACAAGGATTGGAAATGAAGTTTGATGTCGCGGTTTGCGGGGACAGAAATGCTGAACTGCCCATGTACGTTGCTGATGGTCTGCTGGTCGAAGTCGGTGCCGCGAATGACGGCGTTTTCAATCGGTTCGCCGGAATTATCGTGTACAATTCCCTTTACGACAGCATTTTGTGCTAAACAAGATGCTGAAAGAGAGATTGTTATAATAAGCAGTAGTATGTTTCGCCTCAATTTTTCAAACATAGATACATATACGTATATATGCCTTTTTTATTGTGTCTGGCAAAAAAAAACTGCTGTATGGAAACAGCAGTCCTTTTTTTGTCCATCAACGGAAAAGATTATAAAATACCTTTCTCGCTGGCTTCAATCAGACATTGATAGATGCCTTTTTTGTTGATGTTGCGCATACCATGTGCGGAGACCTTGAGGTAAATCCACTCGTCCAGTTCAGGAACATAGAACTTCTTGGTATGCAGATTGGGGTTGAATTTCCGTTTCGTTTTGATGTTAGAGTGAGAAACATTGTTGCCCACAATCGCTTTTTTCCCTGTGATTTCGCAAACTCTTGACATTGTTATCTTCTTTTAATTGTTATATTTACACTTCTAATTTTTGAGCGGCAAAAATACATTTTTTTTTGATACTTTCAACCCTGTTTGAAAATATATTTTGCCAACAGCCGGTAGTTGAAATTTGATGATGGAAAGCCTTTGTCTGACGGCCAAATAGCTTATTCGACCGAGACGGATTTGGCCAGATTGCGCGGTTTATCGACGTCACAGTCGCGGATGACGGCCACGTGATAGGCCAGCAGCTGCAATGGTACGGATGCCACCAGCGGAGTGAGCAACTCTTCGGTTTTGGGAATCTCGATGCAGAATTTTGACATTTTCTTGACAGCGGTATCGCCTTCCGTGACCACAGAAATAATGGTTCCTTTCCGTGCGATGATTTCCTGCACGTTGCTGACCACTTTGTCGTAGGTCTCTTGTTCGGTGGCGATGACGATGACAGGCATTGTGTTGTCCACCAAAGCAATAGGGCCGTGCTTGATTTCTGCGGCAGGATAGCCCTCGGCATGGATATAGGAGATCTCCTTCAACTTCAGAGCACCCTCCAGCGCTACGGGGTAGTTCACGCCGCGGCCAAGGAACAGCGCATTGGGTCTCGTGGCCACATACTGGGCGATGCGTTGGATGTGTTGCTCCTGCTCAAGAACTTGGCTGATTTTTTCGGGTATGGTCTCCAGGTCGCTTATCAGCTTATGGTATTCGGATTTTGAAATAGTACCTTTCTTTTTGGCCAGACTAAGGGCCATGAGGGCGAGGACTGTCACTTGTGCTGTGAAGGCCTTGGTAGATGCGACACCGATTTCCGGACCGGCGTGGGTATAGGAACCCGCCATGGTCTCGCGCGCCAGGGTGGAACCCACCACATTGCAGATGCCGATGACTGTGGCTCCGTGTTTCTTCCCGATTTCAACCGCGGCCAGTGTGTCGGCGGTTTCGCCGGATTGGGAAATGGCGATCAGCACGTCATCTTCGTAGATGATGGGATTACGGTAACGGAATTCCGAAGCATATTCCACCTCTACAGGCACGCGCACAAGGCTTTCGAAGATGTATTCGGCCACCAGACCGGCATGCCATGAAGTTCCGCATGCCACAATGATGAAGCGCTTGGCGTTCAGCATCTTCTGTTCGTATTCGATGATTCCGCCGAGGGACACCACGTCTTTTTTCAAGTTAATGCGGCCTCTCATACTGTCGCGAACAGCTTTGGGCTGCTCAAAGATCTCTTTCAGCATGAACGTGTCAAAACCACCTTTCTCCAGCTGCTCCAACGTAAGCTCAAGCTTGTGGAAGGAAGGACGTTTCAGCAGGTGCTGCTCGTCGTTGATGTTTTTGATCTTTATGGGTTGTCCCAATCGGAGCACGCCTACGTCGCCGTCATCTAGATAAACGACATCTTGGGTGAATCCGACGATAGGTGCGCCGTCGGAGGCGACAAAGAATTCGTTCCCTTCCGTGCCGATGAGCAGCGGGCTGCCTTTCTTGGCGACAACAAGCTGGTCGGGGTTGTCAACGGATAGTATTGCCAGGGCGTATGTGCCTTCCACCATGCTGAGAGCCAGCATCACAGCGTCAGGAAGGGATACCTGTTCTTTTTCCTGCACACGGCGAATCAGATGGACAAGCACTTCTGTGTCCGTTTCGCTTTTGAAAGTGACACCCTCCGCTAAGAGCCCTTTCTTTAGGCTTAGATAGTTTTCGATGATACCGTTGTGTATCAGTGCAATAGTGCCGTCTTCTGAAACATGCGGGTGAGCGTTTTCCTCATTGGGCTCGCCGTGAGTGGCCCAACGGGTGTGGGCTATTCCGGCATTGCCATGCCTGTCTTTGGATGCGCAGTAGCTGTCCAATTCGTCCACCCGTCCTTTTTTCTTATACATTTGTATGGAGTTGCCCTGCATCAGGGCAACTCCCGCGCTGTCATAGCCGCGGTATTCCAGTTTTCGCAACCCCTCAATAAGAATAGGGTAAGCCTCCCTGTTTCCTAAATATGCTACTATTCCGCACATAATGAATAAGATTTATAATGATTTTAATATATCGAATAGGTGATTTCAAGTCGGAGCCGGGTAGGGGATTCCGTGTCTGTGCCATCCAAGACAAGTCTGTGGGGGCGAACGGCAGAACCACGGACGATAAGATTCACGGCGTTGCTCCAGTCTCCCTGTTGGAGAATGAGCTGTTGAACGTATTTGGTTATCCGGAAGCGGTATTCCGACTTGGAGGCGTCGTATGTGCCTCCAAAATAGTTGGCATTGGTGTAATAATCGTCATCGGGCAGGAACCGGATTGCATTATCTGATTTCCTGATCCCTTGCAGGGTAAGGATGGTGGGTTGGACGAAGATCTTCTCGTCAGGTTGCGCATTGGTGATAACCAGTTCGGCACGGTGGATGAAAACCCTGTTGTTGAATTTCGCGAAAGTGTTTTCCAAGTAGGGGAAAGTTATCCGTGTCTTCACGCCTCCTCCGCCTTGAATAAACAACACTTTGTCTCCCAGCGAGGCTTGCCCTTGTAATACTTCCTGGATGAAATCAGAGCTTCCTGACGAGGAATAAGTATGGTCGATATGGGTGAATCGGACGCAGTTGTCGGAGCAGGCGAAGGTGTAACGCTGTTTTTGTCCGTCTTCATTGTGGTAATAGAGTGTCATGCCACTCAAAGCACTTGTCATATTCGTCAACAACATATAACCGTCGTTGCCCGTGTGCGAAACGGCTTCGATATACAATCCTTTTAAGAAATTCTGAAACTGGTTGTTCAGGTCGTTCTGGTGGTTGAGCAGATATTGTCCGAATTGGTCGGAAAGCCGGACGCGCAAGTGTGCGCCGAGCACGCTGGTATCGACAACAACTGTAGAGGAAGGCCGGATTGTATAGCCGGTAAGGTTGTAGTTAAGAGGTGTGGGATCGTAATTTACGGTGCTGTTCTGATAGTATTGCGCTTGTGAATCCAGTGCTTCGCTGAGCTGGTGGACCCGGATTCCAACGTGCGAGTTCGTGTCCCCGTAGTATCCGGACAACTGCAATGTCAGGACGAGGGAGTCGATGACGGGGTGGTCTCCGAAGTTGACAGCGGAACCGCTGAGGGCCAGCTGGGTGTAAATGCCAGCGCTGCTCTTGCCGAACACCGGATCGAAGGTGTGTCCGAGAATGTTTGCGGAGGTGTTGGTGGTGTTAACCGTGTCCTCCAAAAAGGAATAAGCCTGCAGGGTGATGGTGTCTGTGAACTCGGTGTCCACAAGGTTGCCCAGGATGTCCTCGCCTATAGGGGTGTGCTCATCTTTGCAGGAACAGAGCACGATGCACGTCAGGAGCACTAAGGTGCATATAAGGATTTTTTTCATTAATAGGATTCGTTTGCTTTGGAAGCCAAAAGTTCATCGTAAAATTCATCGTACATATCCACGTAGTTGTCGTCGTCAGGATGCTGAAGTACGGGTTTGCCGGATTTCTCAACGTATGTGAGAAGCTTTTTCTTGATGTCTTTGGTGAGTGCCACGCCGTCGGAATAGTCGATGGCGGCTTGGATGATTTGGTCGTAGCCGGGTTTGCGGAAATGCTTGAGGCCGGAAGTGGGGATGTTGGTCTGTTTTAGTTTTTTTGCGAAGTTGGGGGAGAATTTGTCGGGGAACTCGTCGGGGAGGATGGAGAAGACCACCTGTGTGCCCTGCAACAGCGGATCGTCCTTATAGACGGTTTTGACGAACAAAGGCACCAAGGCCGAAATCCAGCCGTGGCAGTGGATGACATCGGGGTCCCAGCCCAGTTTCCTGACGGTTTCGATGACACCTTTTGCGTAGAAGATCGCCCGCGAATCGTTGTCTGGGTAGAACACACCCTCAGCATCGTAGTATTGGGTTTTCCGCTTGAAGAAGTCCTCGCTGTCGATGAAATAAATCTGCATGCGGACATTCTGCAGGGAGGCAACCTTGATGATCAACGGGTGGTCGGTGTCCTCGATGATGATGTTCTGGCCCGACAGCCGGATAACCTCGTGGAGCATGTGCTTATGGTCGTTTACGCAGCCGAATTTCGGCATGAATGTGCGGATTTCGTTCTCTCGCTCCTGTATTCCTTGCGGCAGAAAGCGGCAGATGTTGGAGATGTACCCTTCGGGAAAATAGGGATATATCTCTGGTGTGATGAATAAAACCTTCTTCTGAGCCATTATAATAATTTTAGTCGGCAAATATACGATTTTTTTTGATATGAAATTTTTTTTTTAAAAGTGGTACACCATATCAAAAAAATTGTATTTTTGCCGCGCCTTTGAGCCCAGGTGGTGGAATTGGTAGACACGCTACTTTGAGGGGGTAGTGGGAGTACTCCCGTGCAAGTTCGACTCTTGTCCTGGGCACCAAAAAAACCGTTCGTCAGAACGGTTTTTTTTTATCCTCATACTGCGCTTCGCGCGTCTGCTAACTGCTTAACTATTAACTCTTAACAGAGCAGATTCTCCGCAATCCCTCTAATACGGTCTCGCGGTTTGTGCCGATGTTCATCCGCATGAACCCTTCGCCCTCGGCACCGAAGTCCGTGCCGTTGTTCAGTCCCACTTTCGCATCATAGACCAGCTTGTGGACCAGCTCCTTCTGCGGAAGGTTCCATGCGCGGAAGTCCATCCACAACAGGAAAGAGGCTTCCGGACGCATGAAAGTGATTTCGGGACAATGCTCCCGCAAATATTGCTCCGCCACGTCGATATTGCCCTGGAGATAATCCAACAGCTGACTCAGCCACTCCTCGCCGTGCGCGAAAGCGGCCTCCGCCGCATAATATCCGAAGATGTGGCCCAAAGACAATTCGTTGTGGTCAAGGAAACCGAAAAATTCCTTGCGGATGTTTTCGTCAGCCACATAGCACACCGACGACGCCAATCCCGCCATATTGAAGGTTTTGCTCGGGGCGAAGAAAGTAATCGAGTTCCGTTCGGCGGCATCTGAAACAGTAGAGAAAGAGGTGTGCCGGAACTGCGGGTAGGTGAGGTCTGCATGGATTTCGTCGGAAATGACCAACACGCCTTTTCGCAGGCAGATGTCGGCCACCTGCGACAATTCCTCTTTCGTCCAGACGGTCCCGCCAGGATTGTGCGGATTGCTTAATATCAGCAGCTTGCATCCCTCGGCTTTCTGTTCGAAGTCTTCGAAGTCGAAAGAGAAACGGCCGTTCACGGTTTTCAACGGACTGCTCACGAACACTCTTCCCGTGCGGTGCGGCACGTTGATGAAGGGCGGATAGACGGGCGTGGTGATCAGCACCTTGTCGCCAGGCTGTGTGAATGTCTGCAGCGCGAAGGCGATGCCCTGCACGATGCCCGGAACGAAGCGCATGCGGTTCCATTTCGTGGCGATGCCGTACCGTTTCTGGAACCAGTTCAGCACGGCCATCTTGTAGCCGTCCGGTGCGAAGGTGTAACCCAAAACCTCATGCTCGCAGCGCTTCCTTATCGCCTCCAATATGAAATCCGGCGTCTTGAAGTCCATGTCCGCCACCCACATCGGCAGCAGGTCGTCCGTCCCGAAAACCTCCGGGGTCATGTCGTGTTTCACGCAATACGTGCCCTTGCGGGGAACTATCTCATCGAAATTATATTGTCTCATAATGCTGAATGTTGAATGCTGAATGTTGAATGAAGAATGTAGAATGATGAATACAGAATGTTAAATGTTTTTTTGTGAGGATGCAATATTCCTATTTGTTTTTCGTTATTTAAGTATGTTTAACAAAATAGATAATAAATGGAAACAGAGAATGTGATTGTGAATAAGAGTAAGGATTTTGCTTTGAGAATTATTAATATGTATAAGTACTTGTGTGTGGAAAAGCGGGAGTATGTGATATCGAAACAAGTTCTGCGAAGTGGTACAAGTATAGGGGCAAATGTTCGTGAGGGTGTTCGAGGTCAGACAAAACCTGATTTTATAGCAAAAATGAGTGTCGCGCAGAAAGAAGCAGAAGAGACATGTTATTGGCTGGAACTGTTGTATGAAAGTGGCTATATAAACAAAAGTATTTTTGAAAGTATGTATAGGGATAATCTTGAAATCAATAGAATTCTCGCCTCCATTATTCTAACAGCTCGTCAAAATCTAAAGAATCAGTTAAAACCCAAAGCAGAATCATAATCTTGTCGGTATAATTATTCAGCATTCAGCATTCATAATTCAGAATTAAAATAACTCCTCCTTATTCGTCATTCCGTCCGTACGCCCTCTCAAACTCCGTCCTCGCCAGCAGTGACCGTCCGAGTGTCGCCTCGTCGGCGTATTCGAGTTCCTCGCCCACGCCGATGCCGCGCGCGATGGTGGTGATGGTCGGGACTTTGTCCTGGATATTTTTGTAGATGAAGAAGTTGGTGGTGTCGCCCTCCACGGTGGCGGGCAGTGCCAGGATGATCTCTTTCACGGGTTCTTGCTCCACGCGGTCGAAAAGCTGCTGGATAGTGAGCTGCTGGATGCCGATGCCGTCCATCGGGGAAATGACCCCGCCTAAGACGTGATAGACCCCTTGATATTGGTGCGTGTTCTCGATGGCGATGACATCGCGGATGTCCTGCACCACGCAGATGACCCCGCTGTCACGCTTCGGGTTGGCGCAGATGTCGCAGATCTCGTGGTCCGAGATGTTGTGGCACCGTTTGCAGAAGACCACCTCGCTTTTCAGCTTGTTGATACGGTCGGTGAGCAGTGTCACGTTGGCTTCATCCTGCTTGACGAGATACAATGCGAGCCGCAACGCAGACCGCTTCCCGATGCCCGGAAGTTTAGAGATCTCGTTGACAGCATTTTCTAAATTCTTGGAATACAGGGAAATCATTCTTCTTCTTCTGGGTCAAATATGAGAGTGGAAAAACGGGAAAAGTCAAAGATTTCGTTGGCGGTGTCGCAGAGTTCCTCTGCAGTAATCGCCTCAAGTGTCTGTATATTCTCATTCATGTCGCCCACCTCATCGTAGAAAAGAGCGAGGTGGCCGGCAGCAAGCAGTTCGTTGAGCTTGCTCTCTTGCGCAAGTGCAAGCTGTCCGATGTATTGCTTCTTGGCGTAATAGAGTTGCATTGATCCCAACTTGTTCTGTTTCAGCTTCTCTATTTCGCGCATGACAATGTGGAGACAGTGGTCGCGCTCGTGGGCATCGCACCCGAAATAGACGGAAAACAGCCCGCAGTCGGAAAAGGGGTTGAAGTAGGACTCAACAGTGTAGGCCAACCCTTTTTTCTCACGAACGCTCATGTTGAGCCGCGTATTTTGCCCCTGCCCGCCCAAGATGTTGTTTAGCAGCATGAAAGGGATGCGTTTGGGGTGACGGATGTCGTAGGCAAGGGTGCCGGTGAGCACATTGGTCTGGGATGTGTTTTTACGGACATTGCGTGTCTGCGGACGATAATCGCGGAAGGGTACGCGTTGGCGGGTGCCTTCCTTGATTCTCCCGTCACCGAAGTGCTTCTCGCAGAGCCGCACCAACTTCTCGGTGGCGATATTGCCCACGGATGCCAATACCACATTCTCCAAAGTGTAGTTTTCGGCGGTGAAGGCCATAATATCCTCACGGTGAATCTTTTGCACGCTCTCTTTGGTGCCGAGGATGTTCTTGCCCATGTCGTGCTGACAGAACACCAGCGATTCAAAGTCGTCGAAGATCAGCTCTGATGGACTGTCGTTGTAATAATTAATCTCCTCAAAGATGACGGTCTTCTCCTTTTCGAGTTCCTTTTGCGGGAATTTGGCATGGAAGAAGATGTCGGCGAGAAGCTCGACAGCGCGGGGGTAGTCAGGGGAGAGGAAAGAGGCGTAGAAATCGGTCTCCTCTTTGGAAGTGCTGGCATTGAGGTCGCCGCCAACACTCTCCATCCTGTTGATGACGCGGTAAGCGTTACGCTTTTCAGTCCCCTTGAAGATGGTGTGTTCCACAAAATGCGCCAATCCCGGATGTTGTCCGGGTTCGTCGCGCGTACCGGCATCGATGAGGATGCCGAAGTGGGAAATGGGGGACGCGGTGGGGATGTGCAGCAGTCTAAGACCGTTCCTCAGTCTTATAACACGGTGCGGCATGGATCTACAGTGATGGTTTGGATGGTGTTTATAATATCTTCACTGTAAGGCACTTGCACTCGGATGTAGTTGTCGGTGAAGCCGGAGAGCATATCGTCGCTCACTTGGGATTCCACCAGCACGGGGCGCTCTTGGCCGGCGCACTGTTCGTAGAAGGCGCGTTTCTTTTCGTTGGAGAGGGCGATGAGGCGTTGGGTGCGCTCGTCCTTGACATCCTCGGAAATCTGGTTTTCCATGATGTTGGCGGCGGTACGGGGGCGGCGTGAGTAGCTGAAGACGTGCATATAGCTGAGGGGTTGCTCGGAGAGGAAGTTGTAGGTTTCCTCAAATTCCTCGTCGGTCTCGCCGGGAAAACCGGTGATGACGTCGCAGGCAATGCAGGCATCAGGCATTAACTTTTTGATTTTCTGTACCTTTTCGGCATATTGGGCGGTAGTGTAACGGCGGCGCATCTCGCTGAGGATGCGGTCGCAGCCAGACTGCAGCGGCAGGTGGAAGTGCGGCATCAGGATGTCGTTTTTGGCCACCAGCTTGATGATGTCATCGGTGAGCAGTTCGGGTTCGAGAGAAGAGATACGCACGCGCTCGATGGCTTTCTGTTTGACGATAGCTTTGAGGAGTTTGGTGAAATCCTCGTTGGTGCCGCGACCGAAGTCGCCGATGTTCACACCGGTGAGGTTGACCTCGTGCACGCCCTGGTCGGCGATCTCTTTGATGTTCTTGAGCACGCCCTCGATGGTGTCGCTACGGCTCTTGCCGCGGGCGATCCACACGGTGCAGTAAGTGCAGTGGGTGTTACATCCGTCCTGGATTTTGAGAAACGAGCGGGTGCGGTCGTTGATGGAGTAGGTGGCGAAGAAATTGGGCGAGGGTTTAATCTCGCGGGAGACCACGTAATCCACCACGCTCATCTTGTTGCTGCTGCCGAAGACCTTGTCAACGCCGGCCCAGCGCTCAAGCAGTTCGGGCTTGAGAGTGCTGTAGCAGCCGATAAGCATGATGGCGGCCAACGGGTTCTCACGGTGAAGCTTGGAGACCAGATTGCGGGTCTTTTTCTCGGCGGCGCCGGTCACCGCGCAGGTGTTCACGATGATGATCTCAGGCACACCGCCTTGTGACCAGCCTCGCTTCTCCAGTTCGGCGGCAATGGCCGACGATTCGCTGAAGTTCAGCTTGCATCCTAACGTGTGAATTTCAAAGTTTTTCATTTTATATATTTTTTTATTATTAATCGTATAAAAATAACTGGCATACAAGTAAGTAGGGTTATCAATCTTCATAAAACAATAGTATAAAATTAGCGTGCAAAGATACTCTTTTTTTATGAAAGTCAGGATTTAAAAATTTCAGGGATCTCCCAGTGACGAGATTATTCGGGGATTTATAAAACAATTCAAGGCCCATGTCTTTGTCTTGTTGCAATTGACATGGACCTTGAATCGAATGTCTTTTCCTGTTTACAGCAGGGAAACTTTAGATGTGTCTTTTGGTGAAAGCGATGGAATTGTTATCCCGTGACATTATTTCACCACCTTTAATCCGCGCACGGACCAGCGTGAGCCATTTGCGCTGCCGTTCTTGTGGTAGCGCAGCGCAATGCGGAACTTCTGGTTGCCGATGTCGCTCAAACCAAGTGCATTGCTGAGAGCGAAACTGCTCGGATAAATGTTCAGGTTCGGGAGGATGAGATTCCAGTCACTTTCATTGAACGTGCCGCCATTATAAGTGGTGGAGTAATAGACTTGGTAATACGTTGCCGGACTGCCGCCCACATTGTTCTGGTGGTCGAGGTAGAGCAAGGCGTCGTACATGTTGCCGAGATCCAATTCCGGCGAGATAAGCCAGTCGTCGCAGTTTTCCGTGGTGGTGTTGTGATAGACGAACTTGTCGCCGCCGTAGGATTGGAACTTCCACGACTGGTTGTCGGGATATTGCGACCAACCGCCAGTGGTGAAACAGTTTTCATCAAAGGTGAGGTTGGCCAGCGTCTCGATCTGTGAAGCGGAGGAGAGTTGGATGTCGTCTTTTGTACGCAGGGTGAGCCGGTAAGTGGAGTTATAGACAGATAAAATGCCGTACAGACAGTATTCTTTACTGGCGTCGATAATGGTGTTGCGGAAGTAGGCGTAGTTGCTGGTGCGCACTGTTAAGCTGGCACCGTTGAAGGTCACGATGCGATCGGTAGTGTAGTCATTGTTTGACAAAGGCAGTCCGTTGTCTGCAGCATCGAATTTGCAACCGTCGATTTTCACAAGGCAGTTCACATTCTCGGCCGAGAGTTGGCTTACATTATTGATTTCGATAGGGTGTGATATTAGCGGATTGTTCAAGTCGGGTGCACCCTCTTTACTCAAGTAACGGTCAAGCGCGGCGGGCGCGATGCGGCCCACGGAGCCCTGATAGCCCCAGCCGACCTGGTACTTGTTGTGATAGTCGCCCACAATGAGCCCTGCACAGTTCAGATAGACCGTCTGCCCCACGGGATAATCGTTATAGAGGCTGGAACGGTCGATGGCGATCTCGATGCCGCCGGTCACATCCTGTATGGTGAGGTATTTGTAGCAGTTGCCGCCTTCGTCGGAGCTGACTACAACGGCCTTCACGATGAACTGCTCATCGTATCGGCAGATGGAGTCCTGCGTGCCGTTGCCTAATGACGGGTGCATCGCTTTGATGTCGGCGATAGTCTTGTTTGCCGCAGGTCCATTATAGACAGGGGCTGTGAATTCCGGTTCTTCCCATCGGTTGCAGCCAGCGAGGATGGCTGCGATTATGGATAATATTATCGATATCTTTTTCATAATATGTTTTTTTCTTTGCTGTTTGAATATTTTGTTTGACTTATGACGTATGACTTAGGAGTTTGGGGCTTTTAGATTGGCTCAACAACTTGTCGTATGATTTTACGTCGCACGTCTTACGTCAATGCACCAACCCCGTGATCTTGATGTCCGACAGGTACCAAGCGGATGTGGCGGAGGTGGTGTGGAACATCAGGCGGAAGTTGGATGTCTGGGCACTTTCAGGGAGGATGAAATACTCGTTCGCAGAAGTGGTGAGACCGTTGGAAGCGGTGAGCGGCAGAGGAATCCATTGGGTGGTGTGTACATCACCAGTATAATTGGTGGTGTAGAAACACTTCAACGCGTCGGGATCAAAACCTTGCGGTGCGCGGTGCATGAAGCTCAGCTCCGGACTGTCGGTGTTGTCCAGGAAAATGGCCGGGGAAACCAAGTATTTGTCTTGATTTGCTGCAGGAGTGATGTAGAAGCCGCTGAAGCTGCTGTTGACCATCGTCTGCCATTCGTTACCAGTGCCAGTCTGGCTCCAACCTTCGTTGAAAGCGTTGGCGTAGTTGACACTGAAGACGGTCTGCCGTTCCACGGGGATGGAAAATCCAACCAAATCGCCAGGATTGTTGATGACGATTTGCACATAGTTGTTGTAGCGGGTGAGGATACCGGTAATCTCACCAGTGCCAATGGGCAGCGTCTCGTTGGCGAAGGTGGCGTAGTTGCTGGTCCTCAGAGTGATGGTGGAACCGTCAGCCATCTTGATGTCGTGGCTGGTGGCTGCGTTAGGGTCTGCGAATGTGGCTATTCCGCCTTCCACGAAAGTGGCGCCTATTAGTCTAACACGCCTGTTGTAGTCAGTCTCTGGTATATTGTTGGCGGCGGGGATAGTGGTCATGTCAATGGGGTTGAACCCTCCCATGGGGGCACCGTCCGGGAAGATGTAGAGGTAAGTCTTGAACGACGGGATAGCCTGCATGGAGCCATTGGCCCAAAGACCGAGCTGTGGCAATTTGCGGTAGTCGCCTAACACCAATCCGTCGCATTTCACGTAGAGTTTCTGCCCGAGACTGTATTTGTGATACAGAGCCTTGTTGTCAATCTTGATCTGGATGCCGCCAGTCTCATCCTCTATGTTGATGTACTTGTAGTTGTTTCCCCACTCATCGGAGGTGGTGACATAACCACAGATGATGATGTTAGAGCCCACGGGTATGGAGTCGTAGGAATCCTCTGATCCGATGGTGTGCATGGCCAGCAGCTCGGCGATGGTGGTGTTGGCCTCCCCGACGAAGGATGGCATCGGGGCTACATCGGGCTCCAGATTACAGCCGGTAAGGATGGCTGCGAGTGCAATTACTATTATCGCTATTTTTTTCATATTGATTATTTTTTTTCTTTTGGTGGAGCCCCACATTGTGCTCCGCTTATGTGGGGTTATTAGCACTTCGTGCGTCTTGCCTCTTCGAGGCTGCTCAATGAATTATTTTTTCATCGTCTCATCGTTTCTTTGTTTCATCGCCTACATCTGGAAGTTGATGCCTAAATAGAACGTGGTGCCGAAGGCGTAGTAGTACTTGTTCGCGTATTTGTTGACGTTATAATTGGTGTAGTCGAAGCGGTACTGCTCCCAGGCGGTGGTCACCAACTTCTTGTTGTTCAGTAGGTTGGTGACACTGGCGTTGAAACCGATGTTGTATTTGTGCTTAATACGCCATGACTTGCTCACGGAGACATCCATCGTGAACTGCCCTTTCAGACGGGTCTGGTCGGCCACCTGATGATAGAGTTCGGAGTTCTCGTCCAGGGATCCGCGGGCAGTGCTGGTGCGGCGTTCAGGATTCAGGTCGCAGTAGATTTTGTCGAACCAGTTGCAGTTGATGTTCACCCACCAGTAGTCGTAGTTGAACTTGAGTCCGCCGGTGGCGGCCACCTGCGGCGTGCCAGCCACATGGAAGTTCTTCCAATAGACCGTGCGTTCCATCTGCCCGTCGAAATCGACACCGTTCTCGGCGTTCATCGTCACGTGGGCGCGGTCGGTGTAACGGTAGTCGGCCCATGTGCCCGCCAAAATCAGCGAGAACATGCTGCCTAACTTGATTTCCGCACCGGCTTCCACACCGACATGCAACTCGTCAATACCCGAAATGGCGTAGTTGACCATACTTGACATGTCATCGTTGTAGAAACTGATCAGCCGCGTGGAATTGTTGATTTTCGTGCCAAAGACGGTTGCACGCATCTTGATTACCGGATAGTTGAGCACGTATGAGAGGTCGCCGGAAAAGACAGTCTCGTATGTTAGATTATCGACATATTTGTTGTTGATACGCGGTGAGAGGAACGAGTTGAGGATGTTCGGTGACTTTGTCTCACCCAAACCATTGAGCACGATGTAGTTACGACCGTTGATTTTGTAGGTGACACCGGCTCTCGCGCCGTTGTCCATATAAATTCGCATTTCCGACCGGCCGTAGGAATTGTCGGGGAAGCGGCCGTTCTGCATGTGGCCGTAACGCCACAGCTCCGAAGCGCCGAACTGAAGCCCGAAATAGAAATCCCAGTGATTATAGGTAGCCTTCACCATGCTCCAGACTTTCTGTTTGAAGACGTGGTAGTCGTAGTCGTAGCCGAAGATGTCGCCCTCGTGGAGCGAGTCGCCGATGTGGAGCAGGTCATTGTACTGCACGTTCTGGTCGGCGGGGAAGTCGCCTTCAGAGAACTTATCGACATCAAGCCAGTAGGCACCGCCCAAAAGATCTTCGATGGTCTTGTAGTTGTGCTGCTTGAAGTGGCTCACGGAAGCGCCGGCGTAGAGTTTCCAGTGCTCGTTGATGGACCAGTTCAGATTGGTGCTCACACCGCCCGTCAACTGGTCGTAGCGGCGGTTCTCCACCATGTATTGGGCACGTTTGTTTTGCAGTGCAGCTGTCTGGTTGACATTATAGAGGTGATCCCAGTTAATCTGGGTGTAGCTTTGGTCGTTGTTTTGCCACAAAGCCAGAACGTCGTAGTAGGCTTGTGCAGTGTCCTTGCCGTCAATCTGGTAGCTTGGCAGGTAACGGTAATAGTCGGGACGCGGATCCTGGGCATCATACCAGTTGAGAGAGGTGGTGTTGTTGAATCCGAAGGAGAGTCCTGCGGTGGTTTGCACGTTGATCTTGTTGTTTGCGGAGTTGAAGTTGTGGGTCAGCAGGAATGTGGGTTCGCATTGTGTGCGCACACGGGCGTTGCGCTGTTTGCCCTGATACCAGCCCCAGTTGGCATTGTAGTAGTTGTTGCCTAAAAGGTCGTATGCTTCTTGCACGGAGTTCGACTGCATGCCGCGCTGGATGTAAGAGGCGAAGGCCGCGAGGTTAAGCCAATGTTGGGAGTTGATTTTCTTTTCGGCAGCCACGAAGCCTGCAAATCCAGTATAAGAGGTGCCATCCACGTAGGCCAGTTCATTGCCGAAACGCGCTGACAAAGAACCCGTGAAAGCCCATCCCTTGGGAGTGAGTCCGGTGCTGCCCGTCAGCATCATGCGGTTGGTGTAAGTGCGGTTCGAAAGAGAGTAGGTCGCGCGCACCTGCTTGCGGAAGTTGCTGGCCCGCAGGTTGTAGTTGCTGGCCCCGCCGATATCACCGAAGTCGAAAGTCGCCATGTTCAGAGCAGTGACGTTTTCGGGATAACGGAAGATGTGGTTCAAACCGCCCCATTGCGAGAAGTTCGCACGGCCCGTCACCATGTTGTTCATCTCATAGCCGTTGGCGAAAACGCCCTGATAACGGTTGTCGTAGCCGCGCATCCGGAAGTAGGCGATGCTGAACGTGTAGGAGGTGTTGTTGGTATAAACATCGGCACTGCTGTGGAGCAAGCTCGGTACATACTGGCTACCACCATTGTCGATGTCGTCGTCATCCGAGTCCTCGTTCACAATGGTGGCGTTGTCCGCAGGGTTCTCCCCGTCAACCGTGGCCTCCGTCTTCTGTTTTTTCTTGCCCTTTTTTTCCGTTTTGTTCTCCTGCGCGAAAACGCTACCGCAGAAGAAGAGGGCTAAAAGCGTCAATAGTATAACTTTCCGCATATTATTGGAGTTTGGATTACACAATTAATATGAAACGGCAAAGGTATAAAATTCTATATTGCGGAGTGCTGTTGTTGATAAAATGTGATAATTTAGAGCTTTTAGCTTATTTGTCCGCTGTGGTCGCAGAAGTTTATCGCTTTATTTGTACTTTTGCAGCGTGTGTCCCAGTTCTACACTTTTGGATTATTTTATGGTATATATTAAGAGAGAAAAAAAATAATGATTCACAGTTGTCACCTTTTCATTTTTTCACGTCTTGTAATTATTTAGGGTATTATGGACAACGGAAAGTTCTGGGAAAAACAGTACAAACGGAATTTCAGCAGGATTATCGGGCTCTGTTTCCTTTATGTGGGCGACCAGTCCGTTGCGGAGGATCTTGCACAAGATGTTTTTCTCAAGGCGATGGAAAAGTTCCATTCTTTGCGGGTGATTTTCAATTTTGACACTTGGTTGAAACGCATTGCCATAAACCATTGTATAGATTATTTGCGTCAGCAGCCAAATTTTGTTCCGTTACCGTCAGAGTATCCAGATGAAACGACAACTACAGAAGGCACTCTTTTGTGGACGACAGACATTACAGAGGGAGAGATGCTGGAGTCCATCCAACATCTTCCTGAATTGCAGCGTACCGTGTTCAATCTTTATGCCATCGAAGGCTATTCGCACAAACACATTGCAAATTTGCTGGACATCACTGAGGACTATTCCAAACAATTACACCGCAGAGCGCGCGTGCGTCTGGGCAAGATACTTGCCGACAAACACGAATTAAAGTAAAAAACAAGGAGAATACTATAATGACACATACCATTTTTTCTCATAAACGAATCAAGACCGATTCCCGTCGTTTTGACCGTCTCTACCGCACAAGGCTGTCGGGGTTTCGAATGGAACCCGCCCATTCTTCCTCCTCCTCTGAAAAAGGAAAGGCGTTGCTTGCCTCTAACGATAAGAGAGGGGCCGTGGTTGTGGCCCCCAAGACTCTCATCATCTTCACGATAATCGCCGGTTTGATCGGAGGTATCATCGCTTGGCAGATGTCACGCCCCATCCCGAGAAAGGTACATCCCTCCCAAACGGAGCAAAGTGTAACCGATGCTCCCGATTCCGTTGTGGAGACATTACGCGAAACATCTCAACGGACAGACAACCAAGCCAACAGTACGCAGTTCACCGCGTCTGTAAAACAGAACGAGCCCGTGTTATCACCCACCGTAGAAACGCAAAATTTTGTGTCTCTGCCGCATCTGGAAAATATTGATAACCAGCAGTTTTTCGATTCGACTCAAAAAAATCAACTACAATCTGTCACTTTCGGGGAAAACAACGTCTTTAATAGTGAACAGGAAAATTTATCGAGTATGGACAGCATAAAAAAAGCAGCTTTGGCTACCATGATGATCATGGCGTTGAATGCCACTGCACCCGCGCAGGTTGATTCATCAACGGATTACCAACAAACTAAAACAGAAATAAAGACTTCCGCACAAGAAGATCCAGATTGGCGCAGACAATTCAAACGGCATGAGTTCACTATAGGAATTGGCGATCCTGCCAGAGTGAATTTTCACAGGAATAGAACAGGGACAGAACCTAACTATTATCCGGAGGTGTGGATGCAGAACCAATCCATCTTCGGGGATCTCTATACCACTTGCCCCATCACGTTAGGCTATCGCTTTCGCGTGCTGAAATGGCTATGGGTAGGCGGTGATGTAAGCTATTGTGGATTCTTCGGTTCATTTAGAGACCTTTACACGGACCAAAAGGTGGGAGATTATCGGGACCATTTCATATCCATCATGCCCGCAGTCCGCTTCTCGTATCTGAACAGGAAATATGTTACCCTTTATAGCGGCATAGCAGGAGGCATCGCTTTGGAGTATGGCAAAACATATCCGGACTACAAGTTCCACAACAACCATCTGGCATTCCAATGCACGCTTTTCGGCGTGTCAGCCGGAAGCCAGAGGTGGTTCGGTTTCGCCGAACTAGGTTGGGGATTCAAAGGTTATGCCAATGCAGGCTTCGGGTTCCGCTTTCAATCCAAGAAAAATTAACAAGAAAATAAGACGGTCATGAAAAAAATAGGATTTGTAATAGTTGCATCACTCATTGTGTTGTTGAGTGGTTGTAAAGTAGAGAAAAATGAGCAGAAGAATGGCAAGGGCGCTTCTGCGGCTGCATATTGGCTGGATGCCACAGAAGAGGTGCTCATGCGTGGTCCTGATATCGCATTCAAATTTAACGCCTGGCTCACAGCTCCTACTGGAAAGAAAGACAGCATTAAGGATCTTTATTTCCCTGATTATGACATTCAGAAAACACAAGCAACTGTTTGGTGGTTTCTTTTGAACGGACATAGAATTTTCGGGATTAATACTGGTGGCAGTAGTCTGAACAACCCCGATGTCAGTTGGATAGTGGGTTGGGACACGAATGCTTATTCAAGCAATTCCTTCCATTCCACCTATTTGACAGGTTGTTCTATGATGTTAGGCAGGTTAAACAACGGCAACGACTGGAAAATCTATGCTCAGCCTTCGTGGGCAGAACATCCTGATTTCCCATGGAATTCCGTTTTGACGTTGACATTTTCAGACAATTCTGTGCCTGCCACGCTTACAGGACGTGATTTCTCGCTGTCAGGAGAGGGGAATTACCACTTTTATGCCATGAAGAATCAAGGTAAGGATGTTTATTACTGTCAATCATTCAAAATTGAGGATGCACAGATACAGGATTTCAAAGGTATGGACAGCCGTAATTTGTGGACATCAGGAAATTTGTCCTTACAAATAATTGCAGATTGGGACACCGTTCCGGCAAATTATATGGAAGAGGAAAATTTCAAAGCCCGCTTTTTTGCAAAAGATGGCAGACAACATGCCATTATCACCATGCATGATGTTGAAGAGGACTGGATTTTGCCAGAGCCGCAATCCATGGAAGGGCAAGGACAGGAAAGTTCGTTGATAGATTGGCTTTTCCCTTGGTTTTAGCCATTTGGAAATTAAGGTAAACGTTTTTTCGGAACTTTACGATATACTGTAGAGACGCAAAATTTTGCGTCTCTACATCTGTGAACACACCGAATCCATCCACCTAACAATATCCTCCAACACTTGAGGTGCAACCGTGGTCTCGATAAGGGGGTATTCGTCGGGACTGCCGGTGGTGCAGGGCTGGAGGAGGTGGTTCAGACCCGGCATCGGATGGAATTCGTTCAACGGGTTGTTCTTCAGATATTGCTGCATGTAGATGAACGTTTGTATTCCCTCGATTTGCAAATCCTTTTCGCCGGAAATAGCTAATACAGGCGTTTTTATCTTTTTCAGATATTTTTTGGGATTAATATGGAAGAGAGTGTAAAACCACGGTGAGCTGAACGTCTGAATCATGGAGAGTTTGCCCGTCGGGGTGATGTTGTACTTTTGTTTCTCCTCCTCAGTAAGTTGCGAAGATAAATGGTCCCAATATTGGCTGATTTTGCTGACAGCTTCCTCGTTGTTTTTACTCTTTTTGAAAATGTCGTATATGTGACTGTTGATGGCGATGCTGTTCTCTATTTCCTTGTCGGTGAGTTCGCTGCTGACGCGGAAGATGGCTTCGCTTTGGTAGAGCATAATCTCCTCGAACGGTTGCGCGATGCCGCCGAGATGGATGGTGAATCCGATTCGCGGATCGTCAGCTGCCACGATGCTCGCCACCAAACTGCCCTCGCTGTGGCCTAACAATCCGACTTTAAGGTTCTGTAATTCTTTGCGTTGCAGCAGGGAATCCAGAATCAACCGCACACCGTCGGCAAAGTCGTAAGTGGTGGATTTGCGGAAGATGGCCGCGGGGAAGTCGTCGTAACGGTAGGTGGCGAATCCGGCCTTGGTGAGCGTGTCGGCGATGACGGCGAAGGGCTTGTGCGCGAACAGCGACTCGTCGCGGTCCTGCCAGCCCGACCCGCTGATGAAGATGATGAGCCCTTTCGGGGTGCTTTCGGGCAGGGTCAACGTTCCGTTGATGAGGGGCTTCTTACCGCTGCGGTCGCGGAAGTTGACCTCCTCGGTACGGTAAGGGTAGGGTGGTTCGGGAGTCTGCGGTCGCGGGAAAAGCTTCCGTTGCGCACCCTGCGACAAGATGCAGTCGAACTTTTTCCCGTATTGCGTGCACACGCCCGTGAACCGCTGCCCGTCAGAGGAAATCCGCCCTTCGTAACTCAGGTTGAAGTCGGGGACGCGGAACGACAGCGTGGAGTCCACGAACCGCAGGCTTGAGACCGGTTGCCCCGAGAAAAACTGGTCGGGACTGTCCAATTCGGCATAGAGCGTGTCGGCCTGGTATTCCAGTTGCAAACCGACGGTCAGGGAATCTTTCTTCGAGATAGCGATCTTGCCCTCCCAGTAGCCGGAAATGTCTTGCGCAGCAAGACTTCCCGCCGCGAATAGGAAAAAGACACTCAACAAAACAAATGATCGTTTCATATAAACTGCTAACTACAAACTACTAACTGTTAACTGTCCCCACAGCTCCCGCAGCGATAAATACGAGTCACGCAACCTTTCCGCTACCTCCCCTCGCGGCACCCAGACGGCTTGGCTGATGTCCTCCTCGGTTTGCGGGACAAGCGACTGCTCAGGAGCCTCCATCGCGTACCAGTGGGTGATTTTCAAGATGGGCGTATCGTGCAGGGTGTAAGTGTGATACGTGTTCGGAAGAGGCTCTTGCAGGGTGATGTCTTGCAACCCCGTTTCCTCTTCTACCTCTCGCAAGGCTGCCGTTTCCCAGTCTTCGCCTTCTTCGACTTTACCTTTGGGAAAATCCCAGCATCCGTATCGGAAAATCATCAAGATTCCGCCGTTTTCATCGGAAACGACACCGCCGGCAGCGTGAATAATGCGGAAATCTTGTGCAAAACGCGTCCATTCCGCTTCATCGCGTATGACCACCGGCCTGTTGTCGTGAAAAACTGTCAAGGGATATCTGTTGTTCATATCATTAAATTATAGTCACAAATCGCAAATCGTAAACCTCAAACCGTAAACCGTATCATTCTCCTTCGCCCTCGCCGTATTCGTCTTCGCTCATACGTTGCTTGCGGCTGTTGTAGTTGTTGAACTTGTAGGTCAGGTTGATGGAGATGCGGCTGCCATCGTTCTCGCGGATACTGTAGGAGTAGTAGCCGGAAGGTTCGTTCAAGCCGGACCACGACTCAATCTCGGTGCGGCGCACGGCGGGAATCCAGTAGAGCAGGTTACGTACGTTCAAACTGACAATCAGGTTGTTGTCAAAGAATCCTTTCTTGATGCCGAGGCTGGCACGGTAACTTGGCGAGCGTCGGCCCTGTCCCACACCGCCGGTGCCCCAGCCCATACTGCCGGCCGTCAGCGTACGGGAACGATAACGGAAATTGAGCTGGATGTCGAAATCTTTGCCCACAGTGAAGGTCTGGTCGAGTCCCAGCGTCCACACCCAGTCGCGGGAGAGGTTTTCGTCCAAAAGGTCGTTGCTTTCGATGATGTTGCGGTAGAAGCTACCGGTAACGTTTACCTTCCACACTTTCTTGACCCGCTGGCTGAAGAAGCCTTCAATACCGAAGTTGTGTCCCTTGTTGAGATTCTGATAGGAGGTCATCGTGTAGAAACGTTCGGTTTCCGGATCTTGCAGAATCTCCGTGTAGCGGGTTATCATGCTGGTCCTCAAACGGTAGAATGCGGTGAGGGTGACCGTGGTGGCGTCTTTGTTGAACATGTAGCCCAGTTCTGTGGAGTTGGCGATTTCGGGCTTCAGGTAGGGGTTGCCTTGCGACAGGTTCTCGCGGTCGGAGTAGTTGATAAACGGGTTGAGCTGGTGGATGCGCGGGCGCGACACGCGGCGGGAGTAGCTTAACTGCAGCGTGTGGTTCGGCGTGATGTCGTATTTGATGTGCAGGGTGGGGAAGAGACTGTAGTAGTTGAAGTGGTAGGCCGTGTCCGCGCTGCGGAGGTCGGAGATGGTGTTGGCGATTTCACCGCGCAAGCCAGCCTGCACACTCAGCTTCTTCCAGAAGGTGTTGGAGTAGATAAAGTAGGCAGCATTCAGGAACTCGTAGTAGGTGAAGTCGTTACGCTGGTTGAGAACCTCTGTGGCTGACGCGCTGTTCTGCCCGTCGAAGAGTGAGTAGTCCTGACCCACCTCGCGGTAGGAAAACTTGTAGCCGGTCTCGATGCGTCCGCCGTTGCCGACGGGCGTCACGAAATCGACCTGCGCGGTGGCGTTGCGGTTCTGCTCAATAGTATTGGTCATCTGGAAATAGTCGGGAACGTCGAGGAACGAGTGTTGGTTGAAACTGTCGATGGCGGTGCCGCCGCGCTGCGTGAAGAAAAGGTCGGCGGTGAGCTCGCGCCCCGGCGTCAGGAAGGTCTTCTTGTAGTTGATGCTGGCCTCAATGCTCTTGAACGTGCGTCGGCTTTGTCCAAAACGTTCGTAATAGAAGGTGGTGTCGTAAATGTCATCCAAAAAGTTGTATGTCAAAGAGTTGAGTGCGCTCTTGTTGCGCATGTCACCCAGATTTCCGCTGATGCCGAAAGTGAGGGTGTTGTATTTGTTGATGAACCAGTCGAAGGAGAGGTTGGCGTTATGGAAGCCGCCGCGGTGTTCGCCGAAGTTGTCCTGCTCAAGATGGCTGCTGTCGGCATCGTGCCAGGAGTCGCGCCAGAGCGTGCCGCCGTTCTTGTGCGCGTGCCCGCGATAGCCGTAGTTGAAGAAAATGTTGATTTTGTCGTAACGGTAGTTGAAGCTGAACCCGGCGTTGTAGCCGCTGATGAAGGGGATGTGTTTGTCGTGATAGACAAACGCCATTGCGCCGCCGGCTTGTAACATGGCGTTGAATCCCGACTCTTTCTTCTTCTTGAGAATCACGTTAAGGATGCCGGCCATGCCGTCGGGTTCGAGTCGCGCCGAAGGGTTCGTGATAACCTCCACGCTCTCAATCATATCGGCGGGAATCTGATCGAGGGTGAGGTTCGTGGGACGACCGTCCACCAGAATGGTCACGTTCTCGCTTCCGCGCAGACTCACGTTACCCTCGATGTCAACCTGCACGGAAGGAATCTCCTCCAGCACCTCCACGGCGGAAGCACCTTGCGCACTGATGTTCGACTCCACGTTATAGACCGTCTTGTCAAGATTGGTCTGCAGCGCGTCTTTCTGTGCCCGGATCACGACAGCACCCAATTCGGTGAGTTTGTCGGTCATCTTGTATTTCGGGATGCGATAGACAGCATTGCTCTTGGAAATCTCGAAGGCGGGCGAAGTCGATTTGTGGTAGCCCACATACTGAATCTCCACGAAATATTCTCCGAACGGGATCCCTTCAAGGAGAAATTTTCCAGCCTCATCGGTGAGCCCATATTGCGCAGTAACCGAATCAGTTACCCGTTTTACATTCACAGAAGCATATTGCAAAGGCACACTGTGTGCGTCCACGATGGTACCCATGACAGTACCAGTGGTATGGTCTGCCTGCTGTGGCCGTTGCATTTCGGGTTGCGCGAGGACAGAGAGAAATGAAAGGCTCATGATTAATGTTATAGCTGCTTGTGCCGCGAAGTTTTTCATAGAGATTGTTCCGTTTCAAAACCAATACTTTGAGAAAAAAAAACGGCATACGGTTTTTCCGTACGCCGTTTGTTTACACGATACTCGGGATTATTTGCATTTGACAAGGTTCACACCAAGTTCGTTGTTGTAATAATCCTGTTGAGCTTTGCACTCATCTTTGGTCATTTCATCATTTTGGAAAAGAGGTGCCACATGTGTGACGTCCGTAGTGTAATAACATGTGCAGCCTTTTTTGTTGCAAGAAGTGGTGATTGCAGCCAGCATAAGAACAGCTGAAACGATAGCTAATACTTTTTTCATAATACTTAGGGTTAGACTTCAATGTAAAAAAATAAAGGTGATTGCGATTATCTTTGCGGAAGTCTTTGACACACAGACATCTTCAATCACCATTTCTTTTCGGGCGGCAAGTCGGACTCGAACCGACGACCCACGGAACCACAATCCGGTACTCTAACCAACTGAGCTATAACCGCCATGTAGTGTCTTAAAAAGACGCGGCAAAAATACATTTTTTTTGAATATCTGCAACACCCTTGAAAAAAATGTTTACGCTTTCACAAACATTGTTCGTGCCGCCGGTTTGCCTTTATGATACAGGATGATTATGTAATTTCCTGCAGATAAGTTGTTTATGTCGATTGTCTGCGTGTTGGAATGAATTTTCACAGACTTGATTTTATGACCAAGGGAGTCGAAAATGGTTGCTTTTTCGGCTTTAGTCATGTCTGTACACAATGTTAGCATGTTGTTTGCCGGATTTGGGAACAGTTTTAATGGAATTGCATCAAAATCGTTCACGGAGACCTGTTCTTCCGCCATAGCATAACAGTATTGTCCTGGCATTAAATCTGTTATGATAGTTCCGTTGTACGGACTGCCCATGCGGGTGTAGGCAACTGGAATCCAAGCTGCATTTCCGTCAGGACGGTACATCAGTTTCAGATTGTCTAAAGTAAGGCTGTTATCGAAGAGGTCGGCATCCAGATGTCCGGTTGCGCGAGTGAAACGGAATCTTAAACTTCCTTCTGGAATCGCCCCAGCATAATTTACTGTCCAATAATGAGTTCCAGAATAATGATAGTAGCCTTCAGGGAGCGGGGACGGTGCCGTTGGTGCCACGTAATGATGTGCAACATATATTAATGTGGTATCTGACAGCTGGTCGATTTGTGCACTGCAAAAGGCATCCTCGAAAGTTACCGTTCCCGTAGCTGCTATTTTTTTCGTCACATCGATGGTGGCATCCGAGAGTTTCCCTCCTTGGTCTAAAATGACAAATGCGGGCTGAAATGGAGAGAAGAGCAGTAAATCGGTGGAGTCACCTGAAACAAGTTGTTTCTCGTACGTATAGAACTGCATATCATTGGAAACCAACGTGACATCCACAGGAATGTCTGTGCCAAGATGCTCTGTGCCATAGCCTTTCTGACGGACCAGAACCGAGTAAATGCCGCATCCATGCGATTGAATCCGCTCCACATCAAAGTCCAGGAATCCGGGTTGATGGATCCAGTCTTCATAGAAATTCATCAGATTCATGCCGGAAACTTGCGACAGATAAGTGAAAAATTGCTCGGAATTGACATTTTGGTACGCATAATGATTCAGAAGTTGGCTCAGGCTGCTGAAAAACAATGTGTCGCCCATATAGTGGCGCAAAGTGTGAATGACCTGGCCGCCTTTCTGGTAGGAGTGCATCCCGTAGGTTTGCTCTTGCGGAACATTGTCCAAAGCATAAAGCCCTTCGTCTTGTTTGGCTATATTTTGCAAAGTACTGATGTGCTCATCGCGGATGTGCGCTGCGTATGCGTCGTAGGTTTCCGTGTTGTAGAGCCATTCCTGAACCATAGCCTCGGAATAATCCGCGAAACCTTCGTTAATCCACATCTCCTCAGGACGCTCGCAGGTAATCAGGTCGCCGAACCAGTGATGGAAGAGCTCGTGCATGATGGTGCCCTCATACGCGAGCGTGCCGTTCACTGCTGCGTTTGGCAGGGCGATGTTGGTGGCGTGTTCCATGGCACCGCCGGTCATGCCTACGCACACGTAACCCACTCGCGGCCAGCGGTATGGACCGAAATGTTGTTCGTAGTTACGCAAAATATCTTTCAAATGTACGAAAGATGCTCCGATGTTTGGGTATATGTTAGGAGCGGCGTAGATGTTGATGGGAATGGTCGCCTCCATCCCGTGGAAAGTGTCGGCGTAGCAGTAATAATCGCCCAGTGCCATGGAGACCAAGTAGGCGGGAATCACCTCGTCAAGTTGCCACGTCCAAAGCCGTGTGCTGTCTGCCATGGTGAGTGAGTCGGTGAGCAGACCGTTACAGATGGCCTTGTGGTTGCCCAGCGTGCGGATATGGAAACTGTAGGAAGACTTGTCGGTGAACTCATCCAGACACGGATACCAACAACGTCCGTAGGAATGCGGGATATCGCTCAAGGCAACCCCCACATTGTAGGCATATCCTCCGTTGAAGTAGAATCCCCCGAAATAGCCATCATGAGCGGGAACTCCGTGGTAGTAAACGCGAATCAATGCCGAGTCGCCGCTCTGCATCGCAGGGACGTTCACGAGGAGCGACTGCCCGATGTGCGAGAATGTCGCCGGATTTTGGTTCACCGTCACTGAATCCACGGTCAGGACCATCAGGTCGAGACGAACCTGGGTGAGATTGCCGACTTTGGCTACCACAGAAATGTCCGTATAACCGTCTATCACCTTGCTGGTGAAGTCAGTTACCGACAAATTGATGTCGTAGTGCGCCACATGCACGGAATCGGTACGCTGCTGCGCGAATCCCATCGCCGACAGCAGCAACATTGCCAAAATGGTTGTTATTTTTTTCATCATTAACTATATATCAAATTGTTACTATATTCTATCTATCATAATTTCATCGTATCATCCTTTCATTGGCGAGTCTTGATTGCGTGCAATACGTTCCACCCAAGAGCAACGCCGTCCGGTCATATAGTGTGTTCTCCAGTGACATCATTCTTCCGTGATTTCTTCGAGTATGTCTTTTAAATCGTCCACAGTGAAAACGATTCTCATGCAGTTCTTTTTCTTTTTATTGCGGTTTTGTTTGTCGGAGCTGTCCGTTTCCTTTTTAGACGAGTATTGATAACAGATTCCATAATTCCCTTTGACACAAAGGCTTATAAGGTATGAAATGCTGACATCTGCTTTCTCCGTCAAACTCGTGCGGAGAATGGAACGCATAAGTTCCGTACTCAACGTATAACTGTTCTCTATTACCGAAAAGTAGTTTGTGTAGTAACCGTTTTCGATGCCGACAGAATCAAGGGTAGTATAAACATCAATGCGAACCGGACATTGTAGGTTGGTGTTCATGAGGATATCGTTAAGGGCATTATGTGCATGTTCCAATTCGGAAAGTGTGTCGGATGAAAGGATGTGCCTCAATTCTTCGGAGGAGAGCGCAATCTCGACAAGACTGTCATGCTCAGTTGTCCGAAAATGATAGACGAGTCCGCCGCCAAGTTCAACAAGACGGTCATACAACTCGGTTAGATTGCGGGAGAATAAGATCTGCGTGGCTAAATATTGCTTGATTTCAGGGACTTCTTGGAAGGAGATTGTTTGATCACTGGTGTCAATGCTGCCGAAAAAGTGAAGATTATCTCCGTCGAAGAGTAACTGTTCCATAATCAGTCCTCCGCTTTTCATGGGCATCACTTGGTTTATCTGTCGAATGTCTTTAGCGAAAGATTCCGAGTGGAGTTGTTCACTGAACCACTCTTTCGCTGCATTGTCATTCATGTCAAATAGTAATGACCCGTTCTGAATCTCTGCAGAAGTGATAAATAATTCGGACGTTTTGTGGGTGTTTTCTTCAATGTAGAGTATCTGAAAACCTTTGAGCCGCTCGTACAGTCGTTCTTTGGTGACATAGAAGTTGTCCATGACATCAGGCGTTTCATAGTCGTTTTCAATGACTGCTTTGAGGTGTGAGATGACACCTTTTTTGATGATTTCCGCTTCTTCGGGTGTCATGTTGAAATTCATGGTGTTTTCCTTCGTATAGAAGACAATCTGTATTACACCGTTTTGGTAGGAAGTTTCGATTTTCTGAAAAACATCTGTCGTTTCCAGGAGCTCCAGAATCTCTTGCTGCGATCTATCCGTGGCAATGTGTCGCAGATAGGTATCCATTTGATCATCAGTGGCTTCCTGCAACTGTTTTGACCTGTGGAGCATGTCTTGAATCTTGGAATATGGGATGTCTATGTCAAAATGGCGATTCCTGGATGCATTGAGAAACTGAGTCCGCAAAAAGAACCCGGCATCGGAGATTGCTTTCAGCCAGTCAGTGTTCAATAGAAGATTGTTTTCCAAAGTAGGGCGCAGTTCCTCTTGTCGTGAAGATAGTTCAAGGAACAAAGAGTCCGTGGCTGTATGGTAATGCGTGAAAAGGGTATCTTGTTTGATGCTGAAAGAGTCCATAATCACCTCAAAAAGATAAGGTTCGTGTTCGCTGTTGCTTTTGGCGAAAAGTTGGTTGTCATGGAAAATCTCTCGGCGGATAGTATTGCGCGCCATCCATTTGCCGGCATCTTTGTAGGCGGGTTTTGTGCGGTCTTCCCAGATTTGCCTCACTTCCTGGGGATTGTATCGGATGGTGAAGTTGCTGTCCGTGCCGACCAGCTTGATGTCGTAACACAAACCTCCGTTTATGTCACCTAAATGGCTGTACAGGTAGTTGAAGTAGGTGTGCTCCTTTCGGTATCGCAGGCGGTCGGCACAGAACGCCTTTAATTCGGAGACACTCAATCCCGCCAAGTCGCTCTCCGTCGCAGAAATGTGGAAATGCAAGTATCCTGGCGTATAGGAAAGTTTGTCGATGGTAACCCCTTCCAGATACATCGGGCAATTGCGTTTGGAGTTCATCCCCACAACTTTGGCAAACATCTCGCGATCAATGGGTTGTGCACCAACCATCCCCACCATGACAAGGAACAGGATGAGGAGAAACCTATTGAGTCTGTTAGGAGAATCGTATGGCGAGGAAATACGCATATTTGTTGTTTTAGTCTATGTCTAAGTCTTTCGTCTAAGTCTTGAAAATCCCCCCTTGCCCCCTTAAAAGGGGGAGTCTTCTGTCTGCCGTAGCCAGCCAAAAGCTAATAGCTAACAGCCAACATCAGAACGACGTCGTCACTGACAATCCGGCTCCGAAGGAGGCGGGAACGGCGCGGCAGACACCGCCCACACAGAGGATTCCCTCCTTGGTCTTGCCGAAATTCACGGCGATGCGCGTGGTGTTCCAGACGTAAGCGCACGAAATGTTGTAATAGTGCGTCTTGTGGTCTGCAAGCGGGTTGCCGTAGTTCCAGTCGTCGCCGATGGAAACGAACCAGCTCGGGCTGAAGGAGTACTCCAACATGCCATATACGCTGCTGCCGTCATCGTCTTTCGTGTAAAAATGCTGCAATTCAAGACGTAATGCGTGTTTCGGAGTGATCTTGTACGAAAGATCCGATGCCACCAAATGACCGCGCATCATGCCGGCATGACCTTGCAGAATCTCCAGATTGTAGGTGATGTAGTTGTAAGCTAAAATCCATTTCCATTTCTTGTTGTTGAAGCGGTGGCTGATTTCCAGACCGATATCTTGGTAGAGCAGGTCAGGTCCGAACTTGAAGAACTTGGAGGTATAGCCCATCGTGCCTATGGGCGTTCCATTCACGATAGCCTCCTGCACTGGCTGTTGGTCGGTGTTGTGGAAGCGCGAGTAGTTGAAAGTGAGGTCGGTGCCGTATTTGCCGCCGAGTTTGGTCTTTTTGGGAATCTGGTAGTTGATTTGCAGTTGAGCTCCGATTTGGCTGTTGGGCTGTGAGGCGTAACTGTAGTTGCCGATAAGTTGGTAGGAGTACTGCCGGTTGATGGCTGGGATGCTGTTGATGAGCAGCTCGGAATTGGAATTCTCCCAGCGATGCGAACGGAATTCCATGTTGTCGGCGCGGATGAACGATGCTGCGACACCAAACCCCTTCATGGCGTATGTGGCGGACAGGAACAGCGCCTCGCCAGGTTTGTAGATAAAATTGTTGCTGATGTTAGGGTCGTTCATCTTGCGGGCATACTCCCCGTCAAGTCGGAATCCTTCGTAGCCAAAGGTGGCGCGGGCAGCCCAAGCGGCCACGTTCTGCGGGATTTTGGAGTTTGGAATCACGGCGGTGGCTTCATCGTGGTTTATTCCGAAATAGATGTCTTCATCGGATTTCTCGAACTTGCTCACAATGTTGGCGCCAACGCGGGCGGTAAAGCCTTTTTCCTGGATCACGGGGAACATCTCCCCGAAAGAGAGATCCAGATCCGCGCCGCGAACGTAGTCCTTACGACCTATGTAGGACTCAAAGTTGTTGCGCTCAATGCCCCAAACACCCTTGAGGGTGATGCCTTTGTAGGGGGTGAGTTTGATGCGTGCGCCGAGCAGACTGTTGTCAATGCCCAACTGACGGTCTTCGTATGCTCTGAGCGTTAATCCGTTGCCGAACTGTTCGTAAAAGTTACCCGCTGTCACCGAGATGAACTTGTTGGTGTAATCGGCGAAGAAATACTTGATTCCTTGCCCCTGATATCCGATTTTTTCGAAATCAATGAGCGGGAACAAATAGAACTCATATCTCATGCCGGCCGAAAAATCACCGTTACTATATAATAAATTAAGGAACGCATTGCCGCGGACTTTGGAATCCACCGGTTCCGCCCCTATGATGGAGTCGGGGATGTAGTACATGCCGTTGAAGCCGAAATCGCCGCTGACGCGACTGTTGCCAAATTGGTGCTGGGCGATGGCATGGAACCCGAAAAAGAAAAGGGTAGAAGCGAGGAGCACTCGCTTGAAATATCTGGAAATCATAAGCTTGGAATATGTGGGAGATTACTTCTTAACTAACGACTTTACAATCTCGAAGACCTCTTCCTCACTGCCGGGTGCGTAGGAGGTGTGCTGCCACACGATTTCGCCGTCACCGTTCAGGATACATAAGAACGGAACATCGTTAACGTTCATGGCGCGCTTGAAGTCGGAGTTGACATCCAGCAGTACCGTGTATTCCCAGCCTTTGCCTTTCACGAAGGGGGCCACGCGTGCGGAGGTTTTCGCGTCGTCGATGGAGATGGCGTACAATTTCACGCCGGTTTCCTCCACCCAGTCTTCGTATTCGTCGGCGATGGCCAACAGCTCGGCGATGCAGGGTTTGCACCAAGTCGCCCACAAACTGATGATAATCGGCTTGCCGTCATTTTGGATGTCCTTGGTGTTGAATGCGTTGCCGTTCAGATCCTGGATCTCGACAGCGGGGAGTTTCGCCAAATGCTTGTCTTTAGCTTCTTGAGCAAAAAGGTTGATGCTGAGCACCATGCAGATGATGATTAGGATGTTCTTTTTCATTTTAGGATGTTTTTATTGTTTATTTCTATTGTAAAAAAGAGGATTCTGGTCTTCTTCCTTCTCCTCTGGGAAATTCAATAGCAAAAATTCGGGGAGCCCTTGTTCGGGTGCTGGGGCATAACGCATACGTAATGTGCCATCAGCGCCGAAAAACATATAGTCTGGCAAGGTTTCCACCCCTTGGCTCATCAACCAGTCGTACTGCTCGTTAAAATAGAGCATCGGCCAGTCAAACTGCTTGCCGTACTGCTTCACAAAGGCTTGGAAATCATTTTTTTCCGGATCCACGCACAAGCTGACAAACTGGACCTTTTCATTGTATTTGTCGTTTAATTCTTTGATGATCAGCATCTCGCGAATGCAATTGATGCAGTCCGTCTGGAAAATGTGCAGATAAACCGGTTTTCCCTTATATTGTTTAAGATATGCTTTATGCCCTTTTTCATCAAGGAATGTGATCTCTTCCGTGTTTTTTTTCAGTGCTAAAAGTTGATTTAGTTTGCTGTTGATCAGTTCGATATGTTTTTCAAAACCGGAAGCACTTTGGATATATTGCAACAGTTTGATGATATTGCCGTGGTCGAACTCTTTGTTATCCAAGAATGCAATCAGGTTTTTGATGATGACCAGTTCACGCAGGCGTGCGTTCGTCAGCTTCGGGTCGCGGCCTGCCTCGTTGAAGAGGGTGGGGTAGTCCGGAGTCTCGTTGATGGTGCGGGAAAGCAGATCTTTGCTGATGTAGGGTGAATAGTACAAATAACCGTCGTAATACTGGTTGAAAAGAGACATGTAGGCCGGGTTGTTGTATAGTATGTAGTCGTTGTCGAAGTATTTTTCGTACAGAAAGGCGGGCTTTTTCCGATATTGAAGCATATCAATCTCCCCTAATGTGTAAAACCCGTAAGATTGATAGAAATTAGATGGATTGTATTGAAAATCAAAATATTGTGCGATTTCGGAGCGTACGGTGTCATAAATCGTCGGGTCTGTGCCGTAAATCATCGGGTAGGAAAAGGCATCTGCCACACGCTTGAAATATTCGGAGAACCGGTTGATTTTGAAATTCAGGTCTGCCGTATCCTTGTTTGGCGTTTCAATATGCAGGTATCCGCCGTATTTTTCGGGGTTGAGTCGTTGATGGAGGGTGCTGTCCACCGAGATGTTAAACGTGTAATGGTTAGCCGGCACGATGAAAAATTCAGCTTTGGAGGTGCCTATGGCCAGTTGGGCGAGTAGGATGTCCGTAGTGGCGTATTTCAGGGAGAAACGGCCGTGCTTGTCAATGATATCAGTGGTGGCTACGGTCGGGATGCCGTTGAGGAGATCGTTGAATACAAGCAACCGGATTTCTTTCCCTGTGGCAAAGGGAGCGGTGCCTGTGATAGTGACAGGGGACTGCGCCAGTGCCGTCCCAGTGGCTGCCAGACACAAAAACAGGATGATATGTCCAACAAGTTTCCTCATTTGGCGGGATGTTCAGGGAGTTTGTAGGAAATATAGGGAGTGTAGTCGGCACCATGGGACCAGAGTTCGCGCACAAGCGATGAGGAGATGATTTCACAGTTGGGAGAAGCAAGCAGGAACACCGTTTCCACTTTGGGGTTCAGTTGACGGTTCACTTGGGCGAGTTCCTGTTCTTGCATAAAATCAAGGGGGTTACGTATCCCGCGAACCATGAAGTTCGCCCCCGCCTCCTTGCAGAAATCCACAGTCAACCCCGTGTAAGTCAACACCTTGACTGCGGGGTTGTCGTGATAAAGGTTTTCAATCCAGTGTAGGCGTTCCTCCACGGAGAAGAGGTCTTTTTTGTTGATGTTGTGTCCAATGGCGATGATGAGTTTGTCAAAGAGGGATAGGGCTTTGCCTACAATGTCCTCGTGCCCTTTGGTGAAAGGGCAGAAAGATCCGGCGAATACGGCGATTTTTTCCATCGGTCAGTCTCTGATAATGGTGAAGTTATAGTCATCTATGAATTTGATAAGCCGTGAAGGTTTAAAATCCATGGATGTGGCTTGGTCGTGGGAGACAATATAATCGACTTGGCGTCTGATTTCCGGGGAGATATTTTCGTAGGTTTGCGGTGTGGGTTCTCCGGCGATGTTGGCGGAAGTGGAAATCAGAGGATGCCCCAATCCGCGGATCACCCGGCGGCAGAACTCGTGCTGCACGATGCGGATGGCGATTGTTCCGTCCTCGTGGATGAGCTTTTCGGGCAGGTTGTAGGCGGAAGGGTAGATGAAAGTCGTCGGGCGGGTCACATGTGCCAGCAAATCCCACGCGATAAGCGGGATCTTCTTGACATACATCGGCAACCGCTGCATGGAATCGAGTAGGATGATCATGCTCTTCTTCTCATTGCGCTGCTTGATGCGGTAGATGCGCATCAAAGACTCTTCGTTGGTTGCATCACACCCGACACCCCATACAGTATCAGTAGGATACAAAATCACTTTCCCTTCTTTAAGGTGGAAAATACATTTTTCAATTTCCTCTTCCATAGCCGTAAATTTAACCTGCAAAAATATAATTTTTTTCGATTTTCTGTTGTCGATGAAAATAAAAACGGGTACCGACAATTTTGCCGATACCCGTTAATTATGCAATATGAATTATGAATTATGAATTACCTCTTGATGAAGTTCTTCGTCACAACGCCCTCCTCCGTGGTCACGCGCACGAAATACATGCCGTTGGCGAGACCGCTGACGTTGATGCGGATGGGCGAATAATTATTCGTTCCTACAATGGTGCGGACAACCTTACCATAAACGTCAATCACTTCGATACCCTCCAATTGTACATTGTTCATTGTACATTGTACATTGACAACGTCGTTGGCGGGGTTCGGGTAGAGAGAGATGCTGTTGAGGAGATGTTCCTCGATACCGACATTGGTGGTCTGCGCCGTGATGGAGCCGCTCCATTCGCTGAGATTGCCGTTGCCGCAGTTGGCCTGCACCTGAATCTCATAGTCGGTAAGCCCCGTGAGACCGGTGATGGTGTAGCTGTTGGTGTTGGAGGTGGCGGTGTTCCAGGTGCCGCCCACAGTGCTGTAACGGATGTTCCAGCTGCTCACGTTGGCGTTGGCGTCCCAAGCGATGGCGATGGCCTCGTTCTGGATGTCAGTGGTGTGCAGGTTGGTGGGAACATCACACGGTTCGGGAGTGTCTTCAGGCAGTGTGGTGAAGGTCATCTCGTTGCCATAGACGGTGGTACCGTTGAAGGTGATGAACGCCTTGTAGGTGTAACCCGTGTTGGGGGTGAGGTTGGTGAGGTTGTAAGTGAGGTTGTTGCCCGTCACCGTCACAGGAGCGTAGGTGCCGCCAACAGTGGTCTTCCATTCAAAGCCCTTAGCCGTGATGGTCACATTGTCGGGGTTCGAGATGGAACCGTTCAGCGTGGCAGTGGTCTGCTCAATGTTGGAGGCCGCAGCGGTGGTGACGGTAGGATCTGTCGGGGTGACAGGACCGGAGCCGTTACAATCCGTGGTGAAGGTGTAAGTGGTGTAGCCTTGCATGTTGTTGCTGGTGTAGAGTTGCGAGCCGTCAGGACCTATGAGCGTGAATCCGGCCTCTGAGTCATAATTGCCAGAATGCCATACGATGCTCGTGGAAAGATTGTCACAAAGAGATACCGTAATTGTTTCGGATGAAGGGTCGTCATAGTTATCTGCCGCCTCAAGGGTTGCCACTGTCAAATTGTTCTGCTCCACCGTGAGGTAACCTCCGTTCCAGCCATCGCCATATTCGTCAGTGATGATGAATGTGTAGGTGCATTGGTCGGTCACATCGCAAAAAGAGGTGTTGAAATTCACGGAAACAGATGCTGAAACATCATCTGAACAAACAGATGTGATGTAAATCGTATAAGGAGAAGCGGCGTCCAGACCGGTGAGGTCGTATGTGGTAGAGGTGACTGTAGTGGTGGTGCCGGTGCCGGGTGTGAAACCAGTTTCACCATATTCAACAGTATAGCTGTCCGCTGATCCTGTCCAGCTGACGGTAGCTGAAGTGAGGCCTATATTAGAGACCGTTACATTAGTGGGCATAGCACATCCAGAACAGTTCGGCGTGAAGGTGTAAACGGTGCTGGTGCCCGTAGTCATTGAAGAAGAAGCATACTGTTGGACACTGTATGGGTCGGTGATCGTGAAGCTTGCTTCGTCAGGGTAGGATCCTGCAGTCCAAACCACTTCGGTGGTAGCACCTTGGCACAGACTCACGCTCTGGGTAGCGGAATATCCGGTGGACAAACTAATGGTGGCTATCGTGATACCATTCTGCTTCACAGCCAAAGAACCGCCGTTCCAACCATCACCGTAAGAGTCTTCGAGGTTGAAGGTGTAAAGGCATTGATTCTCCACTTCGCAGATGGTGGTGCTGAAGTTCACAGTTGCGGGTTGGGAGTTGCCTTCAGTGCCACAGTCAGCCGTCACATAGACGGTGTAGGTGGTGCTGGCTTCAAGACCCGTCAAATCGTAGGTGTTGGTGGTAACGATCTCCGTAGTGCCTTCGCCAGGCGTAGGATTGGTGATGCAGAAATCGTAGGTGCCTGCAGGGATAGTGATAGTCGCTGTCCCGTCAAACACAATGTTTGTGGTGGTCAGACTTCCGTCAGCACCAACTGGAACCGTGTACTCGAACTCATCATACACCGAAGAGGGAACGTCTCCACCATCGGTCAGTGCACCTGACGTGGGGATAATGCTCCCATAAGTGTTATGGTCAGCATCAAGTAACAATTGATAACCAGTACCATCATTCCACACATCGTGGGCTTCCAGAATGATGGTGACCTGTGCGCTGGCACTGAATACTAGTGCCAAAAACGCCAAGAACAATAGTAAATGCTTTTTCATGACATTTTTTTTGTGAATAATTGTTGATTTAATTTTTTAACGTATTTTGAAATTTATATAAATATCAGAATAAAGCCACACAGCTACTATTTTCATATCTCCCCCTCTCTTTTTTTATAAACAAGTTATTAACATTTCCGTTTTTGTTATCATGTTGAATATGAAAAAATTATCATCTGAATGTGGATAATTTAACGGATTTTTTGTCAGGCTGATAAATAAGAAACAGAGAGGTAGTTTGGAAGATAATCCGTGTCATGCCCTCCTTTTCACGATGCATGACAAAGCTGTTTTGGCAACACCCCACATCAGATGCCGTATGTGTTAGAAATTTATGTAATTTTGCACCCTCAATTAAATAAGGATTATAAACATTTGCGATATGCAAGAAACCAAACACATACGTCCTTCCTGGGACGAATACTTCATGGAAATCGCAGACACGGTGAGCAAGCGCGCCACATGCGACCGTGGGCGCAGCGGCTGCGTGGTGGTCCGCGACCGCCAGATTTTAGTCACCGGTTATGTGGGCGCCCCCAAGGGATTGCCGCACTGTGACGAGGTGGGGCATCAGCTCAAACAGACCGTCCATGAAGACGGCACCGTCACCCAGCACTGTGTGCGCACCGTCCATGCCGAACAGAACGCCATCTGCCAGGCTGCCAAGTTAGGCATCTCCCTCAACGGAGCCACCCTTTACTGCCGGATGACACCTTGCCGCACCTGCGCCATGCTCATCATCAACTGCGGCATCGTCCGTGTGGTCTGCGCCAACAAATACCACGCCGGCGCCGAATCCGAAGAGATGTTCCGCCAAGCCGGCGTCCAACTCGATTTCTTCTCCGAAGAAGTCGTGAAATATGATAAACAGTGATGAGACGTAAGATGTAAGACTTAAGACTTTGGGTTTCAAGCGAAATCTCCTCAATTATTTGCTCGTGATGTCTGTCAACGTGATTGTTAAGAATAATTCAGATAGACCAAGAAATCGTTTAAGTAGAGAAGTGCCACATTATCAATCACAAACGTAATATCCCCAAGTCTCAAATCTCAAATCTTAAGTCTCATACCATCCCCGTAAAGAACATATATTCCTAAAAGCTTCAATAACCCATAACCAATAACCAATAACCATTACAAAAATGAGCACATTCCTTTGGGAATCCATCGCTTTCGGCCCGATACACAGCAGACGTTTGGGCCAGTCACTGGGCATCAACCTCATGCCTGTCGATGAGAAAATCTGCACGTTTAACTGCCTCTATTGCGAGTGCGGTTGGACATTAGAGAAGAACCTCAATGCCCGTGAGCCGTATCCTTTGGAAACGGTCATGGAGGCCATAGAACATAAACTTTCCGACTGCCACGATCATAACACGCCCGTTGACAGCATCACCTTCTCCGGCAACGGGGAACCGACCCTCTATCCTTGGTTCGACCAGGTGATCGACAGGCTGCTCGTGCTGCGCGACAAGTACTATCCCGACGCGGTGATCACCTGTCTGTCGAATGCCACGCAGCTCTACCGCCCTGAGATCATCACGGCCTTGCAGCGCATTGAAAACCCCATGCTGAAGCTGGATGCGGGCACACAGGTCATGCTCGACACTATCAATGCCCCCATCGTGCCCGTCGATATCGAACAGGTCTCCGAGCAGTTGTGCAGTTTCAACGGCAATCTCATCATCCAGACGATGTTCCTCAGTGGCGAGCAGGAGGGTAGGGCGTTCGACAACTCCGTCGATCCCGAATGGTCGCAGTGGCTGGCGCGCATCCGCCGCATCCGCCCGAAACGCATCGTCATCTATTCCCTCGACCGCGAAACTCCGGCCATGCAGCTCCACAAATTCGACAAACCTTATCTGGACAGCATTGCGGAAAAACTTCACGCGGAAGGATTCAATGCAGAAGCGTATTAATCAAAAAATTAACAATCATTTATTCAGATTGTGCATCATGCATTGTGAATTATGAATTGAAAAAATGTTATCTTTGCCGCCGTATAGAATAATTGTACATTATGAAAAAATATTTAATTCCTCTGTTGTTAGTGGCTTTTCTGGTTACGTGTTTTACCTCTTGCAAGCCCGATGAAGAAATCTACAACCCTAAATGTAAAATCAGCAAAATCTGGTATCGCAGCGATGTCGGCGACCCAAATGAGGTTTATGTCTATGACGACAAAAGCAAGGAACTCCAGCAAATCATTATAGACGACCTCTATTCGTTCGATTTCTCATATAATAAAGACAAGACCGTCAGCAAGATTGTGCATGTGGGCGAGGATTACACCGAAACCATTGATTTTCAATGGACAGACCACCTGCTTGACAAGATGACCTACACCATTGATGGTGCTGTGCGTCTGGAGTACACGTTCTATCGCCATACGGACAAGAAAGATCCGGCAGTCGGCCGCATCGATTATATCGAAGAAATGTATGACCGCGAATTCTATGACCAGTATTTTTGGAAGAACAGACGTCACCCGTTGTATGACAAGGTGTTTGGCAATTACGAACAAATTGCGGAAATCTCATCCAAAGCCGACTCCAAAGATCTGATGATGTATTCAATAAAACGCTTCACATACGATCCCGGAAAGAAAAAGAAATATGAGAACATCTCCCAATATGTAGAGGAGTTTCCTATTGCTCAGACAGTTGTCACCCACACTTTCCAGTATGATCTTGAGTCGTACAACCCATTTTATGGGCTTCCTTTCGCATACGCGGACATGGCAGGTTATTATGTGAATCTGAAAACGAACGAACATGTTGAAACAGTGGTGGCAGGTAGCATGTCAAAAGTCGAGGACTTCAACTATAATTACAATGGTCTGCATTATATGAACGACAAAGGATATCCGCGGCAATTTGTGACTATTTCTTCGCTCAATAACATTCCGGTCCACACCTACATTTTATACAAAAAATAGCTTGCGGTGATCGGCATGAAATTCCACCAGGCAGGTAAGCTGATAATTTTTGTCAGTCTTGTCACCATTGCGTTGACATCGTTGTTCTACGTACTGCTGTTGGCGCATTTGTGGTGGGTCAATCTCATCTTTTTCACCATCATGTTCGTTTTGGGCGTGCTGATCGTGCGTTTCTTCCGTGTGCCGACACGTGTCATCAACAAAGTCGATAACGGGGTGCTTTCCCCCGCTGATGGAACCATCGTTTATGTGGGCACCGCTTTCGAACACGAGTATTTCAAGGATGAACGTCTGAAAATCTCGATTTTCATGTCCATCAACAATGTGCATGTCAACAGTTATCCGATTACAGGTGAGATCACCTATATGGCTTACCATCCGGGCAAGTATGCGGTGGCCAAGTTGCCAAAGTCCTCGGTTGACAACGAACACAATACCATTGTGGTACGTAACGAAGAGATAGAAATCCTTTTCCGCCAGATTGCCGGGTTCGTGGCACGCCGTATCATCAGCTATCCCGAAATCGGCGACCATGTGGAGCAGGGCGAGGAAGTCGGCATGATCAAGTTCGGCTCCCGCGTGGATGTTTTCCTCCCGAAAAACGCCTCCGTAGCCGTCAGCAAAGGCGACAAGGTGGTCTCGAAAAAGACCGTGCTGGCGTATTACTAATTGATAATTGATAATTGATAATTGATAATGAGGGGGATAGGTGCTTTCTGTGTTTATAATCACTATTCACTATATAACGAATCCCCAGTCTCAATAACCAATAACCAATAACCATTGAAATTAAGTGTTATCATCGTCAACTACAACGTTTCGGCGTTTTTAGAGCAGGCGCTCGCGTCGGCGGTGAAGGCTATGCGCGGTATTGACGGGGAGATATTCGTGGTGGACAACCATTCCGTCGATAACTCTGTGGCAATGGTGAAGTCAAAGTTCCCACAAGTGAAACTGATAGAAAATCAGGACAATGTAGGCTTTGCGAAGGCCAATAACCAAGCAATCCGCATCTCTTCCGGAGAATACGTTCTGCTGCTTAATCCTGACACCTTGGTGGAGGAGGACACGTTTGAGAAATGCATCCGGTTTATGGACGAGACTCCTGATTGCGGCGGTCTCGGTGTGAAGATGGTGGACGGTCAGGGGCGTTTCCTGCCTGAATCGAAACGCGGGATTCCTTATCCCAAATCCTCCTTTTACAAGCTCTTCGGCCTCTCCAAGCTCTTCCCGAAATCAAAGAAATTCGGTGCCTACCATGCGACCTACATCGGCGAGGACGAAACCCACGAAGTGGAAGTTCTCTCCGGCGCGTTCATGATGATGCGCAAGTCGGTGCTGGACAAGGTAGGACTCTTGGATGAGGACTATTTTATGTATGGTGAGGATATTGATCTGTCGTACAGGATATTAAAGGGCGGCTATAAGAACTACTATTTTCCGCAGACCCGCATTATCCACTACAAAGGGGAGAGTACTAAAAAGGGAAGTTTGAACTATGTTTATGTCTTCTACAAGGCAATGCAGATTTTTGCCAAGAAACACTTCTCTGCGAACAACGCCAAGGTCTTCAACATCGCCATTGACGCGGCGATATGGTTTCGTGCGGCATTGGCGGCACTGAAGCGTATTGTCAGCCGCATTCTGTTGCCGTTGCTGGATTTTGTGTTCATTTTTGCCGGTTTGTTCGCGATTTCCAAATATTGGGAGCATAACGTGCTGTTGCAACGCAATTCTTCTTTCTCCGACTTCTATTTCTATGTGGTGCTGCCAGGTTATGCGTTGCTTTGGCTTGTTTCCGTTTGGATAAGCGGAGGTTACCGGAAGCCTGTGAAACGCAAGCAGCTCAACAGGGGCATAGTGGCGGGTACCGTTGTTATCTTGCTGATTTATGCTCTGCTACCGGAAACCATGCGCTTTTCCCGTGCTGTTGTCGTCATAGGTGCGGTGTGGGCATTGTTCGCGGTGAACGCCCTGCGCTACCTGCTTTCCCGATGGAAGCTGATAGAGGTCGATAACCGACAGCTGAACCAGCGCATTGCTATTGTGGGCGGGTTGCAAGAGACTGAGCGCGTGTTGAGTATGGTCCAGTCCATGAACGAACCCCGGGAGTTCGTGGGGGTGATCATGACCGAACATCCCGACATGGAGGATCGTTTGTACATTGGAGATGTCAAAGACCTTTCCGAATTGCTTACCATTTACCATATCAACGAGGTTATCTTTTGCGCACGGGACATTCCCGCCGACCAAATTATCGACTGGATGAACCGTCTGCAGGACATGCAGGTAGAGTTCAAGATCGCGCCCGAGGACAGCTCCTCGCTCATCGGCAGCAATACCATCTTCACTACCGAAGACCTTTACACCATCCCGTTGCAGACCGTCTATCAACAGCGGTCGCGGCGTTTGAAACGCACTTTCGATATTGTTGCTTCCATTCTCCTGCTGTTATTCTTGTGGGCGGACATTTGGTTTGTAAATAATAAAAAAGGATTTGTACGTAACATTTTCGATGTTCTGCAAGGAAAAAAGAGCTGGGTGGGCTTGCGCGAGGCCGTTTCGGATTCTGAGTTCTCGCTCCGTCCCGGAGTCCTTCATCCTTCCAACGCCTATCCCGGCAGCAACTTCTCCGATGAGATGACCCGCCGTTTGGAGGAGATTTACGTCCGTAATTATCAGGTCCGCAATGATTTGATGATTTTGGCGAAGGGTTTTGGAATGATGGGAGACAGATTGTAGCCTAAAGGCTTCCCGTATGCCATGGAAAACATAAAAAATAGTATCTTTGCCCCACAAAAATATATACAAATATGAAAGATACAATCCCCGTATATTGCAAAAACATAGACACAAAGGTTGAAGTTCCTTGCGGCATCACCCTGCAGGAATTTGTCGATACTTTCAAGGTGAAATACAGCCCGGAAATGCCTTTTCTCGGGGCGTTAGTCAACAATAAGGAGCGCGACATGTCGTTCCGCATCACCAAGCCTGCGCAGATCCAGTTTTTCGACTACTACAGCTCATACGGGCGCAACGGATACATGCGCTCGCTCTTCTTCCTGCTGTTCCATGCGGTTGACAAACTGCTTCCCAAAGAGGTGAAACTCTGCATCAAACACTCCATTTCCGGCGGCCGCTACTGCACGTTAGAGCACCTCGACGGCCCGGTTACCGAGCAGTTGGCCAACAAGCTGTTCCTCTTCATGAAGGATACCGTGCAACGCGACCTCCCCTTCGTACACGAGGAGATGCTCACTTCCGACGCTATCAAGGCGTTCCAGGAACACGGACTGGAGGACAAGTACGAGTTCTTCAAGAACCGCGACCGCATCTACACCTCTGTTTATCACTTGGACGACAGCATCAATTACTATTACGGTTTTCTGGTGCCCTCCACAGGCTGTCTAACGACCTTTGGATTAGAGAAATACGAGGAGGGGCTGCTGCTGAAGCTGCCCTCCAAGAAGAATATCAAGGTGATGGCGAAGACGCGCACCTATCCGAAACTTTTCTCCGTCTATAAGATAGACAAGGAGTGGGTGGCCTCCATGGGGGTACCGTATGTCTCTGACCTGAACAAATACACCAGTGCCAAACAGATGGTCCAGGCCGGTGTTTTGGTGGCGGAGGCTTACCAAGAGAAACATTTGGCGCGGGTGGCCGACATGATTTACCAGAATGGGAATGTGAAGATGGTGCTGATCAGCGGGCCGTCGAGTTCAGGAAAGACCACCTCCTGCCGCAGATTGTCTGTGCAGCTGGCTGTATTAGGCTACTATCCGGTGCAGATTTCCGTCGATGACTTCTTCGTGGAACGTGACGACACCCCGAAGGACGAGAACGGTGAGTTCGACTTCGAGGACCTGCACGCCATCGACCTGCCGCTCTTCAACAACACGCTGAAACGGCTGTTAGCGGGCGAACAGGTGGAAATCCCCACTTTCAACTTCGCGTTGGGCAAGAAGGAGTGGAACGGCAACACGTTGCAGTTGCGCAAGAACTCCATCCTCGTCATTGAGGGCATCCACTGTCTGAATCCCGAGCTGACCGCCCAAGTGCCTGACGATGTGAAATTCAAGATCTTCGTCTCTGCACTGACCTCCCTGTCGTTGGACCGCCAGAATCCGATTCCGACCTCCGACAACCGTCTGATTCGCAGAATTGTGCGTGACTTCAACTACCGCGGTTATTCGGCGGTCGATACGATACGCCGTTGGCCGAGTGTGCGTCGCGGAGAGGAGAAGAACATCTTCCCGTTCCAGGAGAACGCCGATGTGATGATCAACACATCGTTGGTGTTCGAGTTGTCGGTGTTGAAGCCTTTCGCACTGCCAATCCTGCACGCCGTGCCCGAGACGGCACCGGAGTATGCGGAGGCTCAACGGCTGATCAAGTTGCTGATGTTCTTCAAGACCATCCCTGAACTCTCCCTGCCCGGCACCTCCATTCTTCGCGAGTTCTTGGGCGGCAGTAAATTCACCTACTGATGATTACGCTGATCGGTTCCGGCAATGTGGCCACCTGGATGGCGCAGCGGCTGCAAGGGTCGTCGCGCTTCCCGATTACGCAGGTCTATAGCCGCACGTTGGCGAACGCCCGCGTTTTGGCCGACCTGTGCGGTGCGGAAGCTATTGACAATGTCAAGGACTTGAGCCTTGATAACCAGATATTTATCTTTGCTTTGGCGGACAAGGCCTACGACGAGATACTGCCGCAGTTGCCGTTTAAGCTGCCGATGGCCTTTATGACTTCGGGTACGGTCTCCTGCCAGTGCCTGAAGGATTATGCCGACTGTTACGGGGTGATTTATCCACTGCAGACATTCACGAAATCACAGGATATGAGGACGTTGGAAGTGCCGCTGTGTCTGGAATCAGACTTCGTGGGAAAACAAAAGTCCATAATGTGGGA
>Ga0247608_10000649_pt1 | contig 54128 bp, 45 predicted proteins | sample 176DNAGHGlowgp2_FD_193490 | JGI IMG/M metagenome (GOLD analysis project Ga0247608, IMG submission 193490) | Sheep rumen microbial communities from Palmerston North, Manawatu-Wanganui, New Zealand - 1766 DNA GHGlow gp2 | ecosystem: Host-associated > Mammals > Digestive system > Stomach > Rumen ... | reverse complement strand
CAGATATTCGTCCAGGTCTTGTTGATACAGCTATGGCAAAAGGAGAAGGATTGTTTTGGGTAATGCCAGTAGAAAAAGTTGCTAATCAAATCATTACTGCCATTCGGAAGAAGAAATCCAAAGCCTACGTTACTAAGCGTTGGCATATTTTAGCGATAATAAATAAAAACTTTCCATATTGTTTATATAAAAGAATGTAACTTCCTAATATTGAAAGAAAATTGCCTTTTGAAAGCAGTTTAGTTTATTCCGCTTTATATATAAAGAGGTCTAAACTAAACCTACTTGCCCACGCAGAAGTGCTTAAAGATATTTCCTAACACCTCGTTGGGGGTAATCTGGCCACCGGTGATTTCGGCCAGGGCGTCGAGGGCTTGGCGCAGGTCTTCGCTGAGAAGGTCGCCGCTGAGGGGCTCGCCAACCGTTGTCCATTGGCCGTTGACCATTTGACAGCCCATGCCCTCGATGACGCGACGGAGCGACTGGTGGGCACGCTCAAGGGCATCGTAGTGGCGGGCATTGGTGATGATGATGTCAGCATCGGAGGTCTTGGGGGCGGCCTCCATGAGCTGTTGCTTCAGCTCATCGATGCCTATGCCGTATTTGGCCTGGAAGGCCGGGGTCTTGTTCTCAATGCGGATAACGGTCTGGTCGTCGCGTGTCTGGATGTCGGCATAGGGTACGCCCGGCTCACTCATGAGCAGGACGATGCGGGCCCGCCGGGCAGCAGCCATGGCGCGCTCGATGCCGAGATGCTCTATCTGGTCGTCGGTATGTCGGATGCCGGCCGTGTCAATAAAGCGGAAGGTGATGCCGCCCAGCTGGATGGTGTCCTCGATGGCATCGCGGGTGGTGCCTTGTATGTCGCTCACGATGGCACGTTCTTCGCCCAGCAAGGCGTTTAGCAAGGTGCTCTTGCCTACGTTTGGCGCGCCGACGATAGCCACGGGTATGCCGTTCTTCAGGGCATTACCTGTCTGGAAGGTATTGGCCAGACGGGTGATGTGATTGTCAATAGCGATGGTCAGTTTCTGGAGCTCGCTACGATTGGCAAATTCCAGGTCTTCGTGGTCAGAGAAATCGAGCTCGAGTTCGAGCAGCGAAGTCAGTTTCAGCAGTTGTTCACGCATGGATGCCAGCTCAGAGGAGATGCCCCCTCGCAGCTGGCTCATGGCCAGGCGATGGGTGGCGCGGTTGGTAGAGGCTATGAGGTCGGCTACAGCCTCCGCCTGCGAGAGGTCCATCTTTCCGTTGAGGTAAGCCCGCTGGGTAAACTCGCCCGGACCGGCCATTCGGCAGCCATGTTGCAGCAGGAGCTGCTGTACCTTATTTAAAATATAGGGTGAGCCGTGGCAGGATATTTCTGCGCTGTCTTCGCCTGTGTAGGAGTGAGGGGCACGGAAGATGCTGACGAGTACCTCGTCTATGACGGCAGCACCATCGAGGATGTGGCCGTAGTGGATACTGTTTGGGGGGGCGGCGGCCAAGTCCTTGCTGAAGACATGAGAAAGAATCTCAAACGTTTTGGCGCCTGAGATTCTTATGATGGCTATTGCTCCGCCCGTGGCTGAGGCGAGGGCGCAGATGGTTTCAGTCATTTATATGCGGTCGAGGACTTTCTGTATGAGCGTGTCAATGGAGTTCTTGTACTCGGTGTTCATTTCCTGGGCATAGCGGTTGGCTATGACCATGCAGCAAGTCATGGCACGATGGCCCAGCAGGCTGGCAAGTCCGGCAAGGGCCGACGACTCCATCTCGAAGTTGCATATCTTCATGCCTTCGTATTCGAAGCTTTCTATCTTCTGGTTCTGGGTGGGGTCGGCTATGTCTGCACGAAGGCGGCGCCCCTGGGGGCCATAGAATCCGCCGCAGGCCACGGTATAGCCGCGCACCATGTCGTCCTGGGCTATCTGCTCTATCAGGTCTGCGTCGGCCACGGCTACATAGGGTGCGCCCTTGATGGGGTCCCATTGCATGTGTTCGGTAAAGGCACGTTCCATGGGTATGTCGCAAACCACGTTACGGCCGGCATAGTAGTTAAGCAGGCCGTCAAAGCCAATGCTCTTCACGGAGGCGACGAAGCTGCCGGTGGGGGTGAAGGGCTGTAGACCGCCGCAAGTGCCTATGCGCACCATGGTCAAGGTGTGGTGCTCGTCTTTCTCGGTACGGCTGTCGTAGTCGATGTTGGCCAGCGTGTCAAGCTCGTTGACGACGATGTCGATGTTGTCGCATCCGATGCCGTGCGACTGGCAGGTGATGCGCTTGCCTTTATAGGTGCCCGTAATGGTATGGAATTCTCGGCTGGAAACTTCGTGTTCGATGCTGTCGAAGTGGGCTGCTACCGTATTAACGCGTGCCGGGTCGCCTACAAGAATGATTCGGTCGGCCAGATATTGTGGCTGCAGATGAAGGTGGAAGCAGGAACCGTCGTTGTTGATAATCAGTTCTGATTCAGGAAAATGTCTCTTGCTCATAGTATTGTCTTTTAAAGTGTTATATCTGCAAAATTACGAAAACATCCTCGAAGCGACAAGGAATTAAGCATATTTAACTTCAGGACGACACGTGACAACACGCAAGCCAGCAAGCATGACGGCGCACTACACCCTGGCGACGCCTATTGGGGAGTGGCACTACCTTGTTTCCTGCGCGCAGCTTACAGCCTGTTTCCCTCCTTCGGGAACACCACCGACGGCTTGAACGTCTTGGCCTCCTCGAAGTCCATCTGGGCGTAAGAGATGATAATACACACGTCGCCGACCTGTACCTTGCGGGCTGCAGCTCCGTTCAGGCAGATGCAACCGCTGCCCCGCTCACCCTTGATGATGTAGGTCTCAAGTCGCTCGCCATTGTTGTTGTCGACCACCTGCACCTTTTCGCCGGCTATGAGGTTGGCAGCATCCATGAGGTCCTCGTCGATGGTAATGCTGCCCATATAGTTCAGATTTGCCTCGGTCACCGTAACACAATGAAGCTTCGACTTCATTACTTCTATCAACATGGTTTTGGCTTGCTTTACTGATTAGGATTTATACTTGATATGGTCTATGAGGCGGATGGGAGTCTTTCCGCAATAGACGGTAATGCACCCTACGACGTAGGGAGAGTCGTCCCACGACTGGATGTCCTGCAACGTATTGCCGTCGACAATAGAGAAATACTCCACCTCCAGACCGTCAACAGCATTAATGTCGGCCACCACGCGGTCGTGGGTCTCACGGACGGTATGCGTCTGGGCGTAGGCCTGGCTGGCCTTCAACGCCTGATAGATGGCGGGAGCCACAGCTCGCTCGTCGTTGGTCAGCAACGTGTTGCGACTGCTCTTGGCCAGGCCGTCAGCATCGCGAACAATGTCGCACTCAACAATAGCCACCTTCAGGCCCAGATGGCGCACCATGGCTTTCACCACGGCTATCTGCTGCCAGTCCTTCTCGCCAAAATAGGAGCGTAAGGGCTTGACGATATAAAACAGGCGGCTGACTACCTGACACACGCCGTTGAAGTGGCCAGGACGGTGGGCACCCTCCATGACGGTAGACACGGGGGGATACTCAAACTGACGCTCGTCGGGCACGGGATACATTTCGTCAACGCTTGGCGCGAAGACATAAAGTTCCTTGCCGTCGCTGCCCTCGGCCTGCAACGTGGCCTCCAGGAGCGCGCAGTCGGCCTTCAGCGTTCGCGGATAGTTCTTCAGGTCGTTTTTGTCGTTAAACTGGGTGGGGTTGACAAATACAGACACCACGGTGACGGCATTCTCACGGATGCTACGGCGCACTAACGATGCGTGGCCCTCATGCAAGGCACCCATCGTGGGCACCAGACCTATTTCTTTTCCCTGTTTGCGGTCTGCGAACAACTGGTTCTGCAAGTCCACAATCTTTTCAAATACTTTCATTATCTTATAAGCTTATCTCTGAAATCGGCTGCAAAATAACAACATTTTTATCAAATAAGGAAAAAATATCATAAAAATATGCCAAAAGACAGGCTAAAAATCCTTAAATGGCAAGGTTTTTCTCTTTTTCTGAATTATTTTTCGTACCTTTGCAGTTGGTTTAAACTAAAGAAGCAACAATGGCAAAGAAGATTCTTTTCATCAACCAGGAGATTACGCCCTATGTGCCCGACAGCGAGTTGTCGCTCATGGGCAAGCAACTGCCTCAGGTCATGCAGGACAACGGACACGAGATTCGTACCTTCATGCCCAAATGGGGAAACATTAACGAGCGTCGCGGACAGCTGCACGAGGTAATCCGTCTTTCTGGCATGAATCTAATCATCGACGATACCGACCACCCCCTCATCATCAAGGTGGCCACCATCGTTCAGACACGCATACAGGTGTATTTCATTGACAACGAGGACTACTTCTCAAAGCGTCAGATGGCCCAGAACGAACACGGCGAGGACTATCCCGACAATGGCGAGCGCGCCATCTTTTTTGCCCGTGGCGTGCTGGAGACCGTCAAGAAGCTGCGCTGGGTACCTGACATCATCCACGTGCAGGGATGGATGGGTGCTGTGGTGCCGCTCTACATCAAGACGGCCTATCATGAGGAGCCTTCGTTTGCCGACACCAAGGTGGTCACATCGCTGTTCACCAACAATCTCACCAGCGACCTGGGCATCAACTTCAAGCGTTGCGTGCCCTTCCGTGAGGCCACAGCCGACCTGCTTGGCAAGTATGACGACAATTTCAACTTTGAGGAGCTTGGCAAGCTTGCCATCGACTATAGCGACGGTATCATAGCCGCTAACAAAGACGTCAACAAAAGCCTGATGAAATATGCCAAAGAACAGGGACGGCCTACCCTAGCCTACCCTGGCGAGGACTTCTGCGAAGCATACGAGGCTTTTTACGAGAAGCTGTAAGGAAGAATTCATAAAGACATCAAGCACTATATCAAGGATAATCATTCGTTTTTTAGACAACAGAACACTTCAATGATGAAAAAACTTTTTATGGCAGGGATTGCAATGCTGACAGCCGTTGCAATCTCTTCATGTGATAAAGACACGCAAAATCTGGGTAACTCGCTGACCAGCAGCGTTGACAGATTTACCATAGCAGCCGACACGTTCTACGTTGAGTCGCAGTCTATCGTCGCCGACTCCATACTCGGCAGAAGCGTCTACAGCTATCTCGGACGTCTCAAGGACCCAGAGACCGGCTCCTACATCACCAGCGACTACATGACCCAGTTTCACCTGCTGGAAAAGATTTCCAACCTCCTTTTTGCCAAGCGTGACTCCATTTCCAACCGCGATGCCGACAACAACCCACAGGCCGACTCCTGTTTCATAGACATCGTCGTCGATGGATTCCAAGGCGACTCGCTGGCAGCCATGAAGCTCACCATGAAGGAACTGGGGACACCCGTCAAGGACGGCATACACTACTATTCAAACTTCAGTCCGGAAGAAAAGGGCTATGTACGCAATGACCAGGCAGCCATAAACATTGACAAGGTCTATTCATTGACCGACCTGACACTACCTGACAGCATCCTCAATTTGCGCTACAAAGGCACTAACTACAACACCATCCGCATACCCCTAAACGAGCCATATACCGACAAGGAAGGCAAGCAGTATAATAACTACGGCACGTATGTCATGCAAAAATACTACGAACATCCGGAATACTTCAAGAACTCGCTGACATTTACCAACCACGTCTGTCCAGGCTTCTACTTCAAGACCACCGGAGGACTCGGAATCGTGTCGGAGGTCCTGACCACTCAGCTCAACATCTACAGCTCCTACCGCAGCTATGGCAAGACCATCAACCACCAGCGCACATTCAGCGGTTCCGAGGAGGTGCTGCAGACCACACTTATCAGCAACGACAAGCCGTCCATAGAACAACTGGCCAACGACGACAAATGTACCTACCTGAAGACACCGGCTGGCATCTTCACAGAAGTCACATTGCCCATTGACGACATCATGGATGGCCATGAGAATGACACCATCACACAGGCCAAGATAGTGTTCCACCGCATGAACGACTTCAGTTCCATCAGCGACATCATCATGGACGAACCTAACACCTTGCTCATGATAGAACGCGACAGCCTATACACATTTTTTGAGAACCGTAACGTGCCCAACAACATTTCGTCCTATCTGGCATACTTCAGCAAGTCGTACAACACCTATACATTCAACAACATCTCGAACCTCGTCACACGTATGTATAAGCGTACCAACCGCACGGCCAACTGGAACAAGGTTGTTCTGGTGCCAGTAGAAGTCACGACCACCAATGCCACGTCAAGCTCCTCTACAACATCCATTGCCAACATCGACCACCAGATGCTCATTACCAGCATCCGACTGGTAGGCGGCAAAGGCAATGAACACGAGCCTGTACGCATCAGCGTGACCTACAGCAAACCCATTAATGGAAACCTGTAGACATGGCCGACAACTTTCTGGAGAGGCACTACGAAGAATACGAGGCCCGCAAGGCCGCCTGGCTGCAGAGAAAGCATACGGGCAAAAAGAATACGCATCGTCGACTGGAACGCCCAGAAGACGATGCGCTATAGCACTATCTATCTGACTATGGCATAGCTGACAGCAATTAGCCGACTATGGTATAACGAGCAAACTTCAACAGCAACTGCTTGGTGCCGGCATTCTTAAAAGCTACCGTAGCCTTCGTATTCTCTCCGCTACCTTCTAGCTTTACCACCGTTCCCATGCCAAAACGCTGGTGTTCTATGACGTTACCTTCTTTCAGGCCGATATCGCCCGCAGCCGACTGGGGCAATGGTGTCTCGTGACGCACAGGCACCAGGCGCGATTGGGCATCGGCCATAAACTGCGTTGCTACTGGACGTGGATTCTGCACAGGACGTATGTAGCCAGAAGTGCCCGATGGCCTTGATTCTCTGGAAGGACTATACTCGTTGGAAAGGCCGGATTTTCTGGAAAAACCTGACTCTCTGGATAGGCCTGGTGCATTACCCTCTACCCTAAGCAGCGAAGGGTCTATGTCCTTAATAAAGCGTGACGGCGTGTCATATTCCATGCGCCCATAGCGGAACCTATTCTGCGCGAAGGTCAGTATGCAATGCTTCTCAGCCCTCGTAATGGCCACGTAGAGCAGACGGCGTTCTTCCTCCAGTTCGCGCATGGAGTTGACACACATGGGCGACGGGAAGATGTTCTCCTCAAGTCCTACTACAAACACCGTGGGGAACTCCAGTCCCTTAGCAGCATGTACCGTCATCAGCGACACCTTCGGCCCGTTGGCATCATCGTCGCTGTCAAGGTCGGTCAGCAAAGCAACCTCCTGAAGGAAGTCGCCCAACGATGTCTCTTGCTCACGGTCTTCCTCCTTACGGCTTTCCACAAAGTCCTGCATACCGCCCAGAAACTCCTCCAGATTCTCCTGACGCGACAAATCTTCAGGGTTCGACGAGCTGTATATATCCTTGCTGATGCCACTCTCCATAATAATACTATGTCCCAACGTGTAGGCATCCTCTGAGGACGTACGCTCCATCCAGCCTTCTACCAGACACTTGAAAGCCTCCAGTTTGGCCAATGTGCCCTTCGAGAGTACCAAGCCAAACACTATCGGCTGCTGGATGACTGTCCACAGACTGACGTGATGCGTATTGGCTGTTGTAGCGATTTTGCTCATAGTGGTGTCTCCTATACCTCGTGCAGGATAGTTGACTATGCGGCGCAGCGCCTCCTCGTCGTTGGGATTAGTCACCACTCGGAAGTAGGCTATCACGTCCTTTATCTCTTTGCGCTGATAGAACGACAAGCCGCCATAGATGCGGTAGGGTATGCCATCCTTGCGCATCTGCTCCTCAAAAGAACGGCTCTGGGCATTGGTGCGGTAGAGGATGGCGAAGTCGCTATAGTCAGCATGCTCCTGCCGACGAAGGCGTTTGATGTCGTTGCACACGATGACCGCCTCCTCCTTATCGCTGTAGGCCGGCTTCAGCGTGAGCCGCTCGCCCTGTTCTTTCTCGCTGAACACATCTTTGCGAATCTGTCGTTGATTGCGACTGATAAGGCTATTGGCAGCCTTCACGATGAGCTGTGTAGAGCGATAGTTCTGCTCCAGTTTATACAGCCGTGCATTGGTGAACTTCTGCTGAAAATCGAGAATATTGTCAATGTTGGCGCCACGGAAGCTATAGATGCTCTGTGCGTCGTCGCCCACCACACACACACGGCCCCGACTGCCAGCCAACAGCAAGACGATGGCCTGCTGGGCAAAATTGGTGTCCTGGTACTCGTCGACCAGAATATACTGGAAGCGGTCCATATATTTCTTACGCGTGTCATCGTTGTCGCGCAGCAGTACATAGGTATATACCAGCAGGTCATCGAAATCCATGGCATTGGCTTGACGGCAACGCTCCACATAGCGCGAATATATCTGACTCACTAGCGGACGCTTGTGCTGCTCATCATCCTTGGCCCAGGCACTAACAGCATATTGCTGAGGCAACAACAGGTGGTTCTTGGCCATGGAGATACGGTCGGCCACACTATTGGGCTTATACACCTTGTCGTCCAGCTGCATCTCCTTGCAGATGCTCTTTACCAGCGAACGAGCGTCCGTCTGGTCGTAGATGGTGAAACTGGAGGTGAAACCGATAGTCTCTGCCTCGCTACGCAGAATGCGGGCAAACACCGAGTGAAAGGTGCCCATCTGCAGACGGACGGCACGTTCCTGACCTACCAGGCGTGCTATACGCTCCTTCATCTCGCGAGCCGCCTTGTTGGTAAAAGTCAGCGCCAGGATGTTCCATGGTGCCATGCCTTGTTCCAGCAGCCACGCTATCTTGTAAGTCAGCACACGCGTCTTGCCAGACCCTGCACCGGCTATCACCAGCTGTGGGCCTTCGCAGTAGGTCACGGCCTGGCGTTGTGCCTCGTTGAGTTCTTGGAGTAAGTTGTCGCTCATATCTTAATGCAAAGAAATATCTATCTGACTGTGAGGTGGAAACACCCCTGCTTAACCTCGTACTTTATATAGCAGCGCCCCTCCTGCCGCTTGTCACGCAACACTTCGGAAAGCACCCATTTCAGCGTGTCGTCACGCACGGAGCGTCCTACTGGCTGGTAGCGATTGTAGCAGATGTCAAAGGTGGTGCCATAGAGATGACAGGAGTTGGTGGTTGCATTGCCATTGCGCCGTTGCAGTTTGGCCACATCGTCCATGGAGCGCAACACGCTGGTGACAATAAGCTGCTGAAGGGGGACACCCTTTACATAGAGGCTGTCGAAGAATGCCTGTCCGATGTCCTGCAACAGCAATGCGGCACGTGGCACGAGGTATGGTATAGAACTGTAAAGGCGGTCAACATGATAGTAAGGACTCTCACCAACGTAGACGAGCTCACGCATACGCTGCTCGGCATCGGCTCGGTTGCGCACAGGTTTCACCCCCCACCTATTGGCGGCTACTATCTGTAGTGCCTGACTGTCAGGGAAACATTGCTGATAGTCGTGTACACCTCTGATGCGATGGGTACTGGGCGCAGCACCTGTGAAGGCGGGCTCGGCAGTTGGCGAGGGAGTTGTTTCATCGTTCATGGCGACGGCGGTCGCCTGTTCTTCGGTGGTGCCGCTTTCGGTGGCTGTACCGCTTTCGTTGACGGGCAACAGCTGACGGACACACCAGAGCACAGCCACTATCACGGCAAAGCCCAACAGATACTGATTCTTGGTCAGCAACCGATGTGGCGTGTTGGGCTTAGGCGAGGGCATAGACTATGCTGACTATCACGGTGAGACAAAAGACAGCCATAGGTATATAGCATTGGCGGAGGGTATAGGCGGCCGGTGTGTTCCAGCGGCAATAAAGCCTGTAGACCAGCCAGCCCACGAAGCCGCCCCAGAGGAGTCCGACGGTGATGTCGCCAGGATAATGGACACCAAGATACAGACGGGTATAGCAGTTGGTGAGCGACCACACCACTATGACAATGGTAAACAGCCGCTGGCGCATGAGCAACGACAAGAAGACAGCCAGGGAGAATGTGTTGGCGGCATGTGCCGAGAAGAATCCGTAGTTGCCGCCACGATAGCCATTGACCACATCTACCAGTGCCCCTATCTCAGGGTCGTGGGTGGGTCGCCAGCGTGCCACCATCGGCTTCACGAGCAGGTCGTCGAAACCGCCTGCCAGCAGTACGCACAGTCCTGCTGCAAGCACGACCGTCAGCACCCCCTTCGTACTACGGTTAGCCATGATGACGACGTAAAGCAGGGCCATGTAAAGTGGTATCCATGTAGTGGCGGTGGTCAGCGTCATAATGAGGCTATCCAAGAACACCGAGTCGCTGCCATTTACCATCAGCAGCAGTTGTTTGTCTAAGTGTATGATTTCTCCCATCAATTATTATTCGTTATTATTAGTTTATAATATATTAAAGGTGCAGTCTACATCAGATGGTTTCTATCTCGCTACTTTCTAGCCATCCCTCCTTGCCGTCGGCCACACGTATGCGCTTCCATTGCTTCATCGACGCATCTGTGATGGTGACACGCGTGCCCTCATGGAGGATGAACAGGTCTGTGCCGCTCTTTGACGGTGTGCTGCGCACGCTGACCGCCGCGCGTATCACGACAGCACCTGTACGGTGGTCAATGCCGCGCTTCTGTTGCCACGCAAAAAGATTGCTGCCTCCAAACACCAGCAGCATGAAGATGCCGCCGAAGAATCCCACTTTGCGCAGCCACAGACGGTTGGCAAAGAGGTAGACCAATGCCAGCACGATGGCGGCAAAGAGCGAGATAACGGCCATGAGTGCCCATGCGTCGACACTTTGCACGTTGACCAGCGCACGATACCACGTCACGAAGAACATCTCCGACTCGGGCACAATCTTGTCGATGGTCTTCGAGCGAGCCATCTGCAGGTTGAAACGGATGTCCTTGTCGCCTGGCGACAGCAGCAGCGCACGCTCGTAGGCCAGCACAGCCTGAGTGATGTTGTCCATGCGGTAGTAGCAGTTGCCGAGGTTGTAGTACAGGTCTGCCGACACCCCCTGTCTGAGCAAGGCTTCGTAGTCGCGGGCGGCCCGTTGATAGTGCTCCTGCACATAGGCACTATCGGCCTCAGCCTTTGTCACGGCATGTGCTGCAAGAGGCATGAGGACCATGAGGCAAATCATCAGTATAGTTTTCTTCATCGTTGCTGCTATCTGGGTGATGGCAGTCATGGCTGCATCGTAAACCTTGTTCATGTTGCCGGCAGCATCGCCAGGGGCATAGCGGGCATACTCGCATTCGTCTAACGCTCCCAGGAACTGCCGTATGGTGTCGTCAGCCACTTGGCGGTCGGCCAGTCGCTGGCTGATGTTTTCGCGTGAGAGCTGCTCGACAGGCATCGACAGCTTGTCGCCCACGTAGCCCCACAGGGCACGCAGCACCTCGTCGTAGAACTCGCCCTGCTTGCCGGCCTTCATCAAGCTGGCGGCCTTCTTCAGTCGCTTGGTGGCCACCTTGTTGGCCTTGCCTGCACGCTGTTTGACGATGTCGGCATTCTCAATAGCCCTGCGGCGGAAGACCACAAACAGCGAGATGAAGCTGAACAGCAGGCACCCCAGCGTGACCAAATACTGAGACGACCCAAAGTAGAAGTCGTCGACGGCATGCTGGCGGGTGTCGCCTGTCTTGATGAAGTGAATGTCGCTGTTAAGCTGGCGTATGTCTTCCTGGCCGTTATACACCGCGCTGTTGCCTCCCTCACCCTTGGCGACGTGAAGGGTGAAAGCCTCTGTGCGTACCGTCTTATACTGGTTAGCCTGGGTGTCAAAATAGGTGTACTCGATGGGCGGTATCTCGAAGTTTCCCTGGTGACGCGGCACGGCCAGAAACTCATATATCATCGAGCCCTCCAGTCCCTGAGTCGTCAGCTTGGTGTTGTCCGTCACCTTGGCATCATAATGGTCGAAGTCCTTGGGGAACTTGACCTCCGGCTCCTTGAGCAGCTTCATGTTGCCTGCTCCGCTGACGACGACACGCAGCTTGACGGGGTCGTTGGCACGCACGTCTGTCTTGTCGAGTGTGGCACTGATGTCATAGCGTCCCACACCGCCTGAGAAGTTGGCAGGGCGTTGGGGCAACGGGTCTACCTGAATGGTGATGCCAGGCGCCTTAATCTGTTTCTTTACCTCCACATAGCCAGAACCGCCGTTGAAGAAAGCCTCGAAGGGGTCGATGTTGCGGTTCTGCTGCACCACGATGCCTTCGTATGTCAGGCTGGGCACCTCCAGCTTCCCTGTGGTCTGTGGAAACATGACGTACTGCTGCCAGGTGACGGTACGGTAGGGCCGTCCGTTGACATGCTCTATATGGAACGACTTTTCCTGTGGCAGCGGCACCTCACGCGTGTAGAAGCTCTTCAGGTCGGCCATCTTGCCGTTGAGTTGTGTCAGTCCGACGAGGGTGTACACCTTATATGTCAGAAGTATAGGCTCCTGCTCACGGACGTGCTGCTTAGAGGCCGTAACCTTGATGAACAGGTCGCTGCCAGAAATAGCAGAGCCGGCAGGACGCAGCTCACCCGTACCACTTGACTGCTGATGCTGGCGGCCTGATTGCTGACCGCTATGAGCCTCGCCAGCTACCTTGATGTGCAGCTCATTGGACGACAGTGTCTTGCCTCCGACGTTGACATGTGCGGCAGGAATGGTGAACGAGCCGTTTTTGGTAGCCGAGAGTATATAGGTATAGGTGATGCTCGACGAGCTGGACATGTGGCCATTGACCATCTGGAAGCTCGACTGTGTGCTTGTGCTCGGCCCCATCAGCACTTCAAAGGCATCAGGAATGTTGCCTGCACGGAAGCCCTTGGCCTCGTCGGTAGTGACGGTGTAGCTCAGGCGGAACTGCTCGCCTACGGCCACCTGCGACGGTGCACGTCCTGTGAGCTGTTGTGCCCAGCCTTTGGAAATGAAGAATGAAGCATGAAGCATGAAGAATGCTACGCACAGCATCCATATCTTCGTACTCAGCCTTCTATTCTCCATTCTCTCCATGATATTCTGTGTGACAGTTCGCGTGGGAACAAATTCTTCATGCTTCATGCTTCATTGCTTCATTAAAGACCTACCAGTTTTTCTGCAGCCTACGGCGCGACTGTTGTTGCTGGGCTTTCTGCATACGCTCCTGCGTACGTTTCTCCTCCTGCATGGCCGCATTAAGCAACTGCTCGGCGTTCTCACGGCTCATCTGCTGTTGCTGCTGACGTTGCTGCTGTTGCTGCTGCTCGTCTTTCTTCTGCTGGTCTTTATTGTCTTTATTGTCCTTGTTATCTTTTTGGTCTTTATTATCTTTGTTGTCCTTGTTGTCCTTATTGTCTTTATTATCCTTGTCCTGCTGTTTCTGCTGGCGTTTACACAGCTCCAGGTTGTAGCGTGTCTCATCGTCAGCAGGATTATTGCGCAGGGCCTCCTTATAGGCTTCTATGGCCTCAGAAAACATCTGGTGCTGCTGGCACATTACACCCATGTTGTGATATGCCTGTGCGCGACGCAACGGGTTGGTCTCCAGTTTGGCGGCCTTTTCCAGCTGGACGATGGCCAGCGAGTCCTTGCGCTGCATCATGACGGCATTGCCCAGGTTGTAGTTAGCTTGCGCATTACGGCCATCCTTCTCCACCGCCTTCCTATAAGACACCTCTGCCTCGGCATAGTTGCCAGCACGAAACTGCTTGTTGCCTTTGCGCACCAGCTGGCGTGCATCCTGGGCATAGGCGAGACTGGCGGTTGCCGACAACAGGACGAGCAGCAACACCAGGCGCTGTGTGGCTGTCTTGCCATTGCTGGCTGCCGTCGTCCATGCGCTGCGCTTAAACAGCGAGAGACGGCTGAGTCGTGCATTCTTGATTTCGAGCACGCACACCTCGATAACAAGCAACAGCAAGGCTATGAGCGCCACGGCCTGAAACTGCTCGTCGTAGTCGCTATAGATGGTCGAGGATATTTCTTTCTTCGCCAGCTTGTCAAGCTCGGTGTCCAGCTGCTCCTGGGCACGGCTGTTGTTGTCGACATGGATATAGGCACCGCCGCCGGCATCAGCCAGCTCGCGGCACATCTGTTCGTTGAGACCTGTCATGACCGTCTGTCCGCTGTTGTCCTTCAGATAGTCGCCATTGCCTACAGGGATAGGTGCGCCACCTGTGGAGCCGACACCGAGCACGTATGTATTCATGCCCTTGTCGCGAGCAGCCTTGGCGGCCTCCATGGCCCCACCCTCGTGGTCCTCGCCGTCCGTAATGACGACGATAGCCTTTCCTACCCCCTCTTGCTGTGTGAAGCTGTGTGCTGCCATGTCGATGGCTGCGGCAATATCGGTGCCCTGGGTGGCGATGAGCGACGGCGTGATGCTCGACAGGAACATCTTGGCGCTGACATAGTCGCTGGTGATGGGCAGCTGCACAAAGGCATCGCCAGCAAAGACGATAAGCCCTATCTTGTCGTTGGTGAAATGGTCAACCAGGTTCTCAACCATCATCTTCGAGCGGTCCAGTCGACTGGGTGCGACGTCTTCGGCCAGCATGGAATTGCTGATATCCAGACAGATAATGGTCTCTATGCCCGTACGTTTCTCGTGGCTAATCTTGGTGCCCATCTGTGGGCGGGCCAGCATGACGATGAGCAACGACAGGGCAGCCAGCAGCAGCCAGAACTTGACGGCTGGCCGCAGGCGCGACACATCGGACATGAGTTGGCGCACCAGTTGTGGGTCGCCAAACTTACGCAGTCGGTGTTTCTGTTGGCGTACCATCAGCCAGCGTACAATCAGCAACACGGGTATGGCTGCTAACAGATAGAGATATATGGGGTCTTCAAATCTAAACATAGTTTATGGCAGTTTGCGGAAAATGGTTATTCTGAGCAGCACTTCGAGCAACAGCAGGATGAAGGCCGCCAGGGCGAAGGGCTGATATGCCTCGTAACGCTTGCTGAACTTCTTGACGTTGAGCTTCGACTTCTCTAGCTTGTCTATTTCCTTATAGATGTTTTGCAGCTCACGATTGTTTGTGGCACGGTAGAAGTCGCCGTCCGTGGCGGCAGCTATCTCGCTCAGTGTCTTGGTGTCTATCTCCACGGGCATGTTGACATACTGCACCGTGCCACCTACCTGCATGGGATAGGGAGCCACCTTGTTGGTGCCCACGCCGACGGTGTACACGCGGATGCCCAGACTCTTGGCTATCTCAGCGGCCGTCATGGGCGACAGGTCGCCACGGTTGTTCGAGCCGTCGGTCAGCAGAATGACCACGCGGCTCTTAGCCTTGGAGTCTTTCAGACGCGACACGGCATTGGCCAGGCCCATGCCGATAGCCGTTCCGTCCTCTATCAGTCCACGGGCTGCTATGTCAGTGCGCACGCCACGCAGCAGATTGAGCAGCGAGGCATGGTCGGTGGTCATAGGACACTGTGTGAACGCCTCGCCGGCGAAGATGGACAGACCGATATTGTCGTTAGGGCGGCCAGCAATAAACTCGGCAGCCACCTGCTTGGCGGCCTCTATGCGGTTGGGCTTCAGGTCTTCGGCCAGCATACTGGTCGACACGTCCATGGCCAGCATGATGTCGATGCCCTCGACGGTTTGGTTCTTCCATGAGTTCTGAGTCTGCGGACGTGCCAGCACCAGCACTACCAGGGTGAATACTGCCATACGCAACACGGGCTGCAGGGGCATGAGTGTCACCTTCCACGACCGTGGCGCATAGCGGTAGGCGTTGGTGTCGCTCAAGCGTATCGTGGGCTCGCTCTTTTTCCTGTACAGCAGATACCATATCACGTATGGCAGCAGCAGGAGCAGCAAGAGCAGATATTCTTTATTGGCAAATTCCATTTCGTTGTCGTTATTCCGTTAGTTTAATAGTTGCCAGACGCTGTACACGATGTAGCCGAACAGCATGGCCGAGGCAATGACGATGCTGCCGATGACGGCCTTCAGCACCTGACGCTCCTTCTGCGAGCGCTGGTCGGCCTCTGAGAGCTGCGGTTTCTGCACTTCCTCAGTGGGCTGGTTTTCCAGCTTGGTCTGGTTGATGAAGTCGATGGCACTGACAAGGTTGGCATCGTTCTCGTTTATCATCGTCGAATATTTGGCAAACTTCACCAGGTCGGCGGTCATAAACAGCTGGCGCAACTCGTCGAGCGACTGCTGGTCGCCGTCAGTGGTCAGGCGGTCGATAATCTCGGCACTGGTCATCTCCATGGCTGAGAATCCGTAGCGCTCCTCAATATACTTGCGGAGGGTGTCTGTCAGTTTGGTGTAGTACTCCTTCTGGTTCTCAGAGATGGCCATCTTGTCTGCCTTGATTTGCTCTATCTCCTTCATGGCCTTCTGGTGGGGCAGCAGTCGGCGCACTATCTTGATGCGTGCGATGACGGGCTTATTGTCGCGCAGGCGCAGATAGAGATAGTAGCCTGCCGCCAACAGCAGCAGCAGCAGCACGCTGAGCCAGAAGGCCGGCGACCAGTCGCTCCACAGGAAGGGGTTGTCCTGCACATCCTTAGGGCCGAAGAACTTGTTGACCTGAGTGGTGTCGACCTCTATGTCGAGCACCTTCAGGGCCAGCTCGGCCGACTTCTGTTGTTTGCCGTTCACCTTCACCACAAAGGGTGGCAGAGCATAGAGCTTGCCGTCGAACGAGGTCAGGGTGACGAGCATGGTCTGCGGCGTGGGGTGCTGGCTGCTGACCACCTCTACGCCAGGGGTCAGCACCTGGCGCGGCTGCAGGATGGGCCACTCTACCTTGTCGTCATCGGCCGCACTGACGGTCAGCGTCACCACAGCCTGCTCGCCGATGAGCATCTCTATGGGTTCTATGGTCGCCTTCAGCTGGGCGGCAAGGGTAGCTGGCAGCAAGGCAAAGAGGAATAGGGCTAATCCTCCCCTCGTCCACCAGGCGGCCTGATATACCGTAGTAAGTCTCATTCGTAGTCTCTCTTTTTCTGTTTTGTCTTTCACTTAGCTTCGTTGCTTAAACAGCAGCAGCAGCGCCTTCACGTAGTCTTCGTTGGTGGCTATGGAGACCATATCGACATTGCTCTTGTTCATGGTCTCACGCAACTGCTGCTGACGATTGTTCCAATACGCCTCATGAGCCTGGCGCAGCCGACGGCTCGACGTGTCGATGTACTGCTCGAAGCCGGTCTCGGCATCTACCACGCGCATCAGTCCCACGTCAGGCAACTGGCGGGCACGGAGGTCGTAGACCTGCAGGGCCACCACGTCGTGCTTGCGGTTGGCTATCTGCAGGGGCTGCAGGAAGTCCTGACGGTCATAGAAGTCGCTGAGCACAAAGGCCGTACAGCGACGCTTGGCCACGCTGGTCAGGAACTCCAGTGCCTGCTTGACGTCCGTGCGTTTTGACTGCGGCTGGAAGTCGAGCATCTCACGGATGATGTAGAGTATGTGCTTACGGCCTTTCTTGGGCGGGATGTATTTCTCTATGCGGTCCGAGAAGAACACCACGCCTATCTTGTCGTTGTTCTGTATAGCCGAGAAGGCAATGGTAGCGGCTATCTCCGTCACCATGTCGCGCTTCATCTGCCGCTGGGTGCCGAAGTCCAGCGAGCCGCTGACATCTATCAGCAGCATGACGGTCAGCTCGCGTTCCTCCTCGAACACCTTGACATACGGACGATGGAAGCGGGCGGTCACGTTCCAGTCAATATCGCGCACATCGTCGCCATACTGATACTCACGCACCTCGCTGAAGGCCATGCCCCTGCCCTTGAAGGCTGAATGGTATTGGCCGGCGAAGACGTTCGAGCTCAGGCCGCGGGCCTTTATCTCTATCTTCCGTACTTTCTTCAGTATCTCGCTTGTTTCCAATTGTCAATTGTCAATTATCAATTGTCCTTTCCTCAGGGCACTTCGACCTTATTGATTATCTTAGACACTATCTCCTCGCTGGTGACGTTTGATGCCTCAGCCTCGTAGGTCAGACCAATACGGTGGCGGAGCACATCGTGAGCCACGGCACGCACATCCTCGGGCACCACGTAGCCACGACGCTTGATGAAGGCATAGGCACGGGCGGCCTTGGCCAGGTTGATGGAGGCTCGCGGCGAGCCGCCGAAGGATATCATGTCCTTCATGTCCTTCAGCCCGTAGCGGTCAGGATAGCGGGTGGCAAAGACGATGTCGGCAATATACTGCTCTATCTTCTCGTCGATGTACACCTCGCGGACGACGGCACGCGCCCGTAGTATCTCGTCGGCAGTGGTCACAGGAGTCACCCTGGGCAGGCCCTCGCCGATGTTCTCGCGGATAATCTTCTTCTCCTCCTCAATGGTAGGATAGCCAATGACGACCTTCATCATGAATCGGTCGACCTGTGCCTCGGGCAGCGGATAGGTGCCTTCCTGCTCTATGGGGTTCTGGGTGGCCATGACCAGGAAGGGGTTCGGCAGGTCGAAGGTGTCGGCACCGATGGTGACCTGCTTCTCCTGCATGGCCTCCAGCAGGGCGCTCTGCACCTTGGCGGGGGCACGGTTTATCTCGTCGGCCAGCACGAAGTTGGCAAACACGGGACCCTTCTTCACCTGAAACTTTTCTTCCTTCTGCGAGTATATCATGGTGCCCGTCACGTCGGCAGGCAGCAGGTCGGGCGTAAACTGGATACGGCTGTAGGTAGCGTCTATCAGCTGTGCCAGCGTCTTGATAGCCAAGGTCTTGGCCAGTCCGGGGACACCCTCCAGCAGGATGTTGCCATCGCTGAGCAGTCCGATGAGCAGTGTGTCTACCAGATGCTTCTGCCCTACTATTACTCTGTCCATGCCCGTCACGAGGTTGGTCACGAATCCACTCTGTTGTTCTATCCGTATGTTCAGCTCACGGATGTCAATAGCTTCTGCCATAATGATTTTACTATTTTACTATTTTACGATTTTGCGAATTTATGATTTCGAGGTGCAAAAGTAGTCATTTTCCCCTGTATATAGCACACTGGCATACCTAAATAATATTAAAAAAGTTTCCTAAAACTTACATTTTAAGAAACTTTCAGTGATTTATAGGTATAGGCGTTCAGACCTGTGCTGACGCCTATACCTGAATTATCAATTGCCAATGGTCAATTGCCCATTGCCTTAAAGGCCAAGGCTCTTCTTGATGGCCTCAATCTTCTCAAGGGCAGCATTGGTGCAGCGCTCGTAGCAGCCAGCACACTTGAAGGACGGGTCCTTGATTTCGCAGTAGAACTTAATCTTGGGCTCGGTGCCAGAGGGACGGACGGAAATCTTCGTGCCGTCCTCGCAGTACCACTGCAGCACGTTGGCCGTGGTGGGCATGTCGAGCTTCTCCACCTTGCCGTCGGCATACTTGGCCTCCAGGGTCTGGTAGTCCTTCACCAGGCACACCTTTGCGTCGCCGAGCTGCTTGGGAGGATTGGCACGGAAGTCCACCATCATCTGCTTAATCTCGTCAGCGCCGCTCTTGCCGGGCTTCACCACGTTGATGGTCACCTCCTTCGAGAATCCGTACTCGGCATAGATGTTCATCAGCAGGTCGTAGAGGGTCATGCCGTTGTCCTTGGCCCAGGCGGCTATCTCGCATATCAGGCAGATAGATGCGGGGGAGTCCTTGTCCCTGACCTTGTCGAAGGGCAGGAATCCGAACGACTCCTCGCCGCCGCCGATATACTTCTTCTTGCCCTCGTTGATGCGAATCTCGTTGGCTATCCACTTGAAGCCCGTGTAGCAGTCCTTCAGCTCCACGCCGTTCTTCTTGGCTATCTCGGCTATCTCCTCGGTGGTCACAATGGTCTTCACCAGGAACTCGTTGCCCTTCAGCTGGCCGAGCTTCTTCTTGTTGGCGATGATGTACCACGAGAACATCATGCAGGTCTGGTTGCCGTTCAGTATCTCCCACTCGCCCTTCGGGTTGCGGCACACGATGGCCAGACGGTCGGCATCGGGGTCGGAGGCTATCACCAGGTCGGCATTCAGGCGCGTGCCCAGTTTCATGCCCAGGGTCATGGCCTCGGGGTTCTCAGGATTGGGGCTGACAACGGTGGGGAAGTTGCCGTCGATGACCATCTGCTCAGGCACCACGTGGATGTTCTGGAAGCCCCACGAGCGCAGCGCCTCGGGAATGATGACACGACCCGTGCCGTGCATGGGCGAATAGACGATGTTGAGGTCCTTGTGGCGCAGGATGACATCCTGGTCGACCATGGCCTCCTTGACGGCCTGCAGGTAGTCCCAGTCCATCTCGCCGCCGATGATGTCGATAAGCTCCTTGTTGCCCTCGAACTTCACGTCCTCTATCTTCACCTTGTTCACCTCGTCGATAATACCCTTGTCGTGCGGAGCCAGCACCTGGGCACCGTCGTCCCAATATGCCTTGTAGCCGTTATACTCGCGGGGGTTGTGCGAGGCGGTGACGTTGACACCGGCCTGGCATCCGAGCTGGCGGATGGCGAAGGAAATCTCCGGCGTGGGACGCAGGCTCTCAAACAGGTAGACCTTGATGCCGTTGGCCGAGAAGATGTCGGCCACGCTCTCGGCAAACATGCGGCCGTTGTTGCGGCAGTCGTGGCCCACCACCACCGAGCACTGCTTGCCAGGGAAGGCTTTCAGTATGTAGTTGGCGAAGCCCTGTGTGGCCATGCCCACGATGTACTTGTTCATGCGGTTGGTGCCGGCACCCATGATGCCGCGCAGGCCACCCGTGCCGAACTCCAGGTCCTGATAGAAGGCATCGATGAGCGCCGTCTTGTCAGGATTGTCGAGCATAGCCTGTACTTCCTTTCGCGTCTCCTCGTCAAAGGCCGGAGCGAGCCATTCTTTCGCACGTGCCTCGCACTGTGCAATCAGCTGAGCGTTATTTTCCATAATCCTTATAATAATATTGTTTTAGAATTAGATTTAGTCTCTAAGAATACGCAAAGTTACTCATTTTTTCGCAATATCAGCGACGATAGCACTGATTTTTTTATTTTTTTAAATATTTTCCCTTTCCGCCTAACTCTATTCAGCGAATCGTGTCTCACGAGCTGTTTAGTGCCCCTGTCGTGGCAGAAATCCAACAAATCTGTCCAAATCTCACAAATTTTGATTTTATATCTTAGAGATTTGCAATGATTTGTAGGATTTCTTGCCGTAGGCGACTGCTATTTTCGCTTTCTCTGAATAGTTCTCCTACTCCCCGTCACGAAGCCTCAAGCAAGTCTGGGGGGAGACCCTGGTTTTCCCGTCACGAAGCTGGAGGTTTCCTCCGTGGTGGCCACCCCCGTTTCAGTTGGACTTGATATGGACTTGGCGTATCACTTATTCCTTAGCTAAAAGTGAAAACGCCAGGCCATGATGTTACCATACGTCATAAATTCTTAATTTTTAAATTATTATTTCTTATTTCTTATTTTATTTCGTACCTTTGCCCCCCTGAAACCAAGAAGACATGGAAAAAGAACAGACGACAACACACCTGAAGGCACGCAGCTACAGAAGCGTGCTGAAGACGGGCATACGATACTACAACGAACAGTTCAGGACGTTCTTCAAGGCGTCATGGCTGACGGCACTCATACTGGCACTGTGCTTCGGCGCAGCAGGCACACTGGCACTGCAGACGTTGCCTGACACGCCCGTGCCCATCGCCCTGCTTGCCGCCATGCCCATCGCCTTGCCAATAGTGTACGTCATGGCCAGACGACTGCTGAAGCGGCAGCGCACCTTCTGGCACACCACCGACGGCTCGCCAGCCCTGTACCTGCGACATGGAGGCATCATCGTCGGCGTGCTGCTGACGAGTCTGCTGCTGGTGGCGCTGGCCAGCTGTGTCATTCTCCTGCCAGCCACCATACTCTGCCTGGCCAACCAGCAGGCACTGCAGGGCGTGCTCTACGGCGACCCTGTCGGCATGCCGCGATATATGCCCTTTCTGACGCTGGCCACGCTGACGCTGACTACCTTCACCATGTTCTATATCAGTCAGATACTGATAGTACACAACTTCTTTGCCTGCGGCGCAGTAGTGGCTAAGGAACAAGACCGACTTAACATCAAGCAACAAGCATCGTGAAAAGAATATTATTCATCGACCGCGACGGCACCATCATACAGGAGCCCGCCGACGAACAGATTGACGCCTTCGAGAAGCTGAAGTTCGTGCCCAAGGCCATCAGCAGCCTAGCATTCCTCAGACAGCACACTGACTACCTGTTCGTCATGGTGACCAACCAGGACGGACTGGGCACGGAGGCATTCCCAGAGGACACCTTCTGGCCCGTCCACCAGTTCATCCTGGACACCCTGCATGGCGAGGGCGTCGACTTCGACGACGTGCTCATAGACCCCCACTTCGCCAGCGACAACGCCCCCACCCGCAAGCCCAATACCGGCCTGGTGGAGAAATACATGAACAACAGCGACTATGACCTGGCCAACAGCTACGTCATCGGCGACCGCGACACCGACCGCCTGTTTGCACAGAACATAGGCTGCCAGTTTCTGCACATCGGCGACTGGGCCAAGGCTGCCGAGACGGCCTTTGTCGGCGAGCGATGCGCCGAGGTGAGGCGCACCACCCACGAGACGGACATCTATGTGCGCGTGGGGCTCGACGGACAGGGACGCTGCGACATCAACACCGGCCTGGGATTCTTTGACCACATGCTCGAACAGATAGGCCGGCACGGACAGATAGACCTGACGGTACACTGCAACGGCGACCTGCACGTCGACGAGCATCACACCATCGAGGACACCGCACTGGCGCTGGGCACCTGTCTGCTCAAGGTGCTGGGCGACAAGCGCGGCATAGAGCGCTACGGATACACACTGCCCATGGACGACTGCCTGTGTACCGTCGCACTGGACTTCGGCGGACGACCCTGGCTGGTATGGGATGCCCAGTTTCACCGCGAGCGCATCGGCGAGATGCCCACCGAGATGTTTCTGCACTTCTTCAAGAGCCTCAGCGACGCTGCCATGATGAACCTCTACATACATGCCGAGGGGCAAAACGAGCACCACAAGATAGAAAGCATCTTCAAGGCGCTGGCCAGAAGTCTGAAGATGGCCGTCAGACGCGACATCTTCCACTACGAGCTGCCCAGCACAAAAGGTACATTGTAAAAAAGGGAAAAAAAATCACGTATCCTTTTGGATATTAGCCATTTTTTTCGTATCTTTGTAGCCGTAAACCATAACCAGACTACAATATATGAATACGACAACGAAAAGACTGGCTGCAGCCACGCTGACCCTACTGACAACCACCGCCTTGATGGCTGGCGGACTGATGACCAACACCAACTACCACATTGCCTTTGACCGCATGATGGCACGCGCCGCCACGTTCGACATCGATGCCGCCTACTCGAACCCCGCCGGACTGGCCTGGGGACACGAGGGCTGGCAGCTGTCGCTGAACTTCCAGAAGCCCTGGCAGAACCGTGACATAGAGACCGACATACCCCACTACCTGGCCGTGCCACAACTGGGCTATGCGGGCTACGACCTGCACCATAAGTTCGAGGGAAAGGCATCAGCACCCATCGTGCCCGCCCTGTTTGCCGCCTACAAGAAAGACCGGTGGGCACTGTCGGCCATGCTCGGCATCGTGGGCAGCGGCGGATTCGTGAAGTACGACGACGGAATACCCATGTTCAACGCCATGGTCATGGGCAAGATTTTCCAGGCCACTATGACGCAGCCCACAGGACCGCTGACACCTGACATGTACACCATCGCCTCGCAGGTCAAAGGCAAGCAGTACATCTACGGCGCACAGCTCAACTTTACCTACCGGCTGACCGACTGGCTCGCGGCAGCCGTCGGACTGCGACTCAACTACTACGACGGCTACAACCGTGGCTACGTGAACGCCACAACACTGCCCCAGCTGGGCAGCCTGCAGTTCATGGACCTGCAACTCGACGTCAGCCAGCGGGCATGGGGGCTGGCACCACTCATCAGCCTGGCATTCCACAAGGGACCGCTGACGGTGACGGCACGCTATGAGTTTCGAACCAAGCTGAACACCAAGAACGACACCAAAGCACTGAGCGTCAGCATGACGGGACAGACCACCGACATCAAGGCCATGGCCGAACAGGCTGGCAACGAGGCCACACTGGCCGCCATAGGAGCCACCATGGGCACGGAAATGGCCGACAAGATAAAAAACTACATGCCCGATGAGCACGTGCGCTACGACATGCCCTCGCTACTGGTGGTGGGCGTAGGCTATGAGTTCACACCGAAGCTGAGAGCCACCCTGGAGTACCACTTCTTCGACGACAAGAACGCCAAGATGGCTGACGACCGACAGAAAGAGCTCACCCACGGCACCCACGAAGTGCTGGCAGGCATAGAGTGGGACATCAACAAGAAATTCACCGTGAGCTGTGGCGCACAGCGCACCGACTACGGCCTGAGCGACGGCTACCAGCAGAACACGTCGTTTGCCTGCGACAGCTACAGCATCGGACTGGGCGGCGCATGGAACATCAACCCACAGCTGCGACTGAATGCCGGCTACTTCATCACCCTCTACAGCGACTACACCCACAACCAGGACAGCTACCTCGGCACCAACTATCCTGGCAAGGATATCTACTCGCGCACCAACAACGTCATCGGCCTCGGCATTGACTACCGCTTCTAAGCGGGCAGCACCCATCACCTCTGCCCTCGGCACGCCGACCGTATGCCACGGCATGCGACTAAAACGGCGACTGAAAACCTTGCGCGCCCGTACAATAATATATTTCTACCCCCCCAAAAAGGGCGAAGAATGTCAAAAAACAGAAGAAAATAACACCTTTTAGGAAAAAAAAGCCTCGAAAATTTTCATAACCCACTAAAAAACAGTATCTTTGCAACCCGAAATCAAAAATCAAAGAAAATAGAGCAATGACAAAAGCAGAGATTATCAGCAAAATCGTTGAGAACACAGGACTCCCAAAGAAAGACGTAGCAGCTACCGTCGAGGCTTTTATGCAGGAGATTCGCGTGTGCATGGCAGAAAACAAGGAGAACGTCTACCTGCGTGGATTCGGCACCTTCACCGTCAAGCACCGTGCCCGTAAGACCGCACGCAACATCTCGAAGAACATCACCATGGTGATTGATGCCCACGACATTCCTGCCTTCAAGCCTGCCAAGAGCTTCCTGGAGAAAATGAAATAACAACAAAGTATCACACAATTTAATAATCAAGTTATCACTATGCCAAACGGAAAGAAAAAGAAGGGCCACAAGATGGCTACCCACAAGCGCAAGAAGAGACTGCGCAAGAATCGTCATAAGAGCAAGTAAGCCGCTGACGACTAACAAGAAAAGATGAAGGGAGTGTACCGATGAAGCCTGAAAAGTGAGGGCCTCGGAGGTACGCTCCCTTATAATTAAAAAAACATCAGAGACAAAAAGATGACAAGTGAAGTAATTATCGATGTCCAACCGAAAGAGATATCCATAGCGCTGCTCGAAGACAAAAACCTGGTGGAATACCAGAACGAGAAACGCGAGGAGGCTTCCTACTCGGTAGGCAACATCTATCTGGGCAAGGTGCGAAAACTGATGCCCGGACTCAACGCCTGCTTCGTGGACGTAGGCTCTGAGCGCGATGCTTTCTTGCACTATCTGGATTTGGGAACTCAGTTCAGCTCCTACGAAAAGTACCTCAAACAGGTACAAAGCGACAAAAAGAAACTATACCCCATGCAGAAGGCCACACGCCAGCCAGACCTGCCAAAGGACGGGAGCGTGCAGACAACACTCAAGCAAGGACAGGAGATACTGGTTCAGGTAGTCAAGGAACCCATCTCGACAAAAGGACCCCGACTGACCTGCGAACTGAGCTTTGCAGGCCGATACATGGTACTCATACCCTTCAACGACAAGGTTTCGGTATCGTCAAAAATCAAAAAAAGCGAGGAACGAGCACGACTGAAACAACTCGTGCAAAGCATACGCCCCAAGAACTTCGGCATCATCGTACGCACATCGGCCGAAGGCAAACGCGTGGCCGAACTGGATGCCGAGATGAAGGTGCTCATGAAACGCTGGGAAGACACCATCACGAAAGTGCAGAAAGCTACCAAGACGCCCGTGCTGTGCTTCGAGGAGACAGGCAGGGCCGTGGCACTGCTGCGCGACCTGTTTGACCCCACCTATGACGGCATCTACGTCAACGACGACGACATATTCCACCAAGTGAAAGACTACGTGGGACTCATAGCCCCCGACAAGAAAGACATTGTCAGGCAGTACAAGGGCAACGTGCCCATCTTCGACAATTTCAACGTCACCAAGCAAATCAAGTCGTCGTTCGGACGAACCGTCAACTACAAGCGCGGCGCATACCTCATCATACAGCACACGGAGGCCATGCACGTCGTCGACGTCAACTCAGGCAACCGCACACGCGCCGAGAACGGACAGGAACAGAACGCACTGGAGGTGAACCTCGGAGCCGCCGACGAACTGGCACGCCAGCTCAGACTGCGCGACATGGGAGGCATCATCGTGGTCGACTTCATCGACATGAACCTGGCCGAAGACCGCCAAATGCTCTACGAACGCATGTGCAAGAACATGCAGAAAGACCGCGCTCGACACAACATTCTGCCACTGTCGAAGTTCGGACTGATGCAGATAACACGCCAGCGCGTGCGACCAGCCATGGACGTCAACGTGGAAGAGACCTGCCCGACATGCTTCGGCAAGGGGAAAATAAAGTCGTCAATACTGTTTACCGACCAGCTGGAAAGCAAGATAGACCTGCTGGTCAACAAGATAGGCATCAGCAAGTTCTACCTGCACGTACACCCCTACGTGGCAGCATACATCAACCAGGGCTTCTGGTCGATAAAGCGTAAATGGCAGATGAAATACGGCGTCGGCGTGCGCATCATAGCATCACAGAAACTGGCTTTCCTACAATATGAGTTCTACGACAAAGACCGCCACTTCATTGACATGCAGGAAGAAATAGAGACGAACGCCTGAGGGAAGAATTAAGAGTTAAGAGTTAAGAATTAAGAGTTAACCGGGCAGTATGGCAGCATTGACTATAACGTTCTGGATTTGTCTGGCACTTGTGTTCTACACCTACGTAGGATACGGCATGCTGCTGTGGCTGCTGGTAACCATCAAACGCCTCGTCAGAGGCAAGGCTGCACAGGCAGTGCTGCCGACTGACGAGGCGCTGCCTCACGTCACCTTCATGGTCTGCGCATACAACGAAGAAGACGTTGTGGACATGAAGATGGAAAACATCAGACAACTGGACTACCCACGCGAGAAACTGCACATACGCTGGGTGACTGACGGCACCACCGACAGCACCAACCAACGGCTGGCCAACTACGACGGCGTGGAGGTCGTCTTCTCGCCAGAACGGCGGGGAAAGGCTGCTGCACTCAACCACGGCCTCGCCGCCGTCAGCAGCGAAATCACCGTCATGAGCGATGCCAACACCATGGTCAATACTGAGGCCATACGCCAGATAGTAAGTGCCATGCAAGATGCCTCGGTAGCCTGCGTGGCCGGCGAGAAACGCGTGCTGGCACGCCACGAGAAACAGACGGCCGCACAGGGGGAAGGCATGTACTGGAAATATGAGAGCACACTGAAACGCATGGATAGCGACCTCTACTCGGCCATGGGAGCTGCCGGAGAGCTGAACGCCATACGCACCGCACTCTACGAGCCACTGCCGGAGAACGCCCTGCTGGACGACTTTGTCATGTCGATGCGCATGGTAGACAGGGGCTACCGAATAGCCTACTGCCCACAGGCATACGCCATGGAGTACGGCTCGGCAAACCTGGAAGAGGAATCAAAGCGTAAACGACGCATTGCCGCTGGCGGACTGCAAAGCACCTGGTGGCTAAGGAGAATGATGAACCCGCTGAGACAACCCATCGTCGCCTTCCAGTTTGTGTCACACCGCGTACTGCGATGGACCGTCACACCGCTGGCAATGGCGGCGCTCATACCCATCAACGTCATGCTGGTCATGCTCAAGGCCGGCACCGTCTACAACGTTGTCTGGCTCATGCAACTGCTGTTCTACCTGGCTGCCCTGGGCGGATGGTGGACGGAACGCAACGGTAAGAAAAACAAACTGCTGTATATACCCTACTACTTCCTGTTTATGAACGTCAACGTGTTCAGAGGCATACCTTATTTATGGAGCCACCAAGGCGGCGGAACATGGGAAAAAGCAAAAAGAGGATAAAAAAAAGAGAAAATCTTTGCAAATTTGAAGAATAATATTTAACTTTGCAACGCTTTTCATAGTATTTTGGGTATCATGAATCAAGAAGAACGCGAGTTGCTGTTGCAGAAAATAGCAGAAATCAATGCGAAATACCAGTCGACAAAACTTGAACTGGATGCCGCTAACAAGAAGCTGAACGACTACGAGGAGCTGGCTCAGAAAGCAGAAAAAGCCAGCCGCATGAAGTCGCTCTTCTTGGCTAATATGAGCCATGAAATACGCACACCACTGAACGCCATTGAGGGATTCTCACGCGTCATGGCTGAGACGGACTCGGCCGAAGACCGCATGAAATACATGGAAATCATTGAAAGCAACAACAGCCGCGTAATGGCACTCATCAATGAAATACTCGACCTATCGCGCGTAGAAGCCGGCGAGATAACCATCAAGAAGTCGATGACCGACCTCAACGAGCTGTGCCGAAGCCTGAAACAAATCTTTAAGTTCAGGTGTCCGGAAACCTTACAGCTGATATGGTCAGAACCAAACATGTGCGTCACACTCAACACCGATGTCAATCGTATCACACAGGTATTCTCAAACCTTATCAGCAACGCGCTGAAGCACACCACTAAAGGCAGCATAACCTATGGCTACCGACTCATCAACGACGGACAAGAGGTGGAGTTCTTTGTCAGCGATACGGGGTCGGGCATCGCACCAGAAGACATCAACAACATCTTCCAAACCTATGTCTCACGCGACGCAGAGACACAGAACGGCTACGGACTGGGACTGGCCCTGTGCAAGATTATCGTAGAGAAGATGGAGGGCAACATCTACGTCAACTCCAAGCTGGGCGAAGGCTCCACGTTCCGATTCGTGCTGCCCTTCGAGGGCACCATCGGCGGCCTGACCAAAAACAGCCGCATCACCACCAACTCGCGCACCATACGTGTCAGCACCAAGACGGACGTGAAAAACGCACCGCTCATACTTGTCGCCGAAGATGAAGACAGCAACTACGAGCTGGTGAAAATAGTGCTGGCAAAACGCTACCGACTGCTGCGCGCCATCAACGGCATCGAAGCGGTGACACTGTGCGAGGAGGAGCACCCAGACCTTATACTCATGGACATTCGCATGCCGGACATGAACGGACTGGACGCTACACGCATCATCAAAGAGGTCAACCACGACATGCCCGTTGTAGCACTCAGCGCCTATGCCTTTGATGAGAACATACGCGAAGCCAAGGCTGCAGGATGCGACGACTTCATGGCCAAACCCTTCCGCGTGGAAGACCTCATCGACATGGTACAGAAGTATTTGAAATCCTAAGACACACACGCTATCTTTATGGGAAAATTAGCAGTTTACAAGTATGTAGCAATGATGTTTCTCGTGCTACAGCTCATTGTTTCGGTGTTCACCATCATGGCGCTCTTCGGAGGAAACGTCAACCCAATAGGCAACTCGGCACGAGCTATGCTGGTGTACATACTGCCACTGCTCATCGCTGCCAACATGCTGCTGATCGTCTACTGGCTGGTCAGACGACGTTGGCTGCTATCCATCATCCCCGTGGTCACCGTTGCCTGCTGCTTACCATACATCGGCACCATCTACCAATTTGGCTCACTGGACAGCAGTGCCAAAGGACAGCCGGGACTGACCGTAGCATCGTATAACGTCGCCATGTTCAATCGTGAGACTTCTGGCTTCATGGCACAGGACATCCTAGCCGAGATGCGCCGCCAGAAGGTGGACGTGCTCTGCATACAAGAGTATAACGAAATCAGCGGCGACAAGAAAAACTCAGAGAGCTACAAGGAGTACTTCCCCTATTTCAAGAAAGGCCGTGAGGACATGGTCATCTACAGCCGCTACCCCATCGTAGGCAGCAAGACCATTCTCTTTGACGACACGAACAATAGTGCCATGTGGGCCGACATCGATGTCAACGGCAAGGACGTACGCGTGTTTAACGTCCACCTGCAGACCACAGGCATCAACCGCACTTTACGACAGGCCGCCAAACTGCAGATGAAAGACTACGACGTCAGTAGCAACCGACTGCTGAGTGCCATCTACGGCAACTACACACTGGGCATGATGTTCCGTGCAGGCCAGGCCGTGACGGTGGCCAACGAGAAGCGCAACTCTGAGAAGCCCGTCATCCTGTGTGGCGACTTCAACGACGTGCCCTACTCTTTCGTCTACAAAACCATGCTGGGAAACATGGTTGACGGATTCAAGGAGTGCGGCAGCGGATGGATGTACACCTTCCGTGGTGCCAAGGCTGTCCGCATAGACTACATCTTCCATGACGAGTCACTCAAGGGACTGACCTACTACAAGTCTGACCTGACCTACTCTGACCACTATCCTGTGTTCATGAAGATAGCACTCTGAACAATTAAACATTAAGCATTATGCTTATTGACTACTATAAAAGGGGCTAACGAACTTCATCGTCAGCCCCTTTAAACTTACTCAATGCTGCTCAAACTATCTTGAAGCGGACGCGGAACGAGCGTTCGTGCTCGTCCCAGTTCGTGCCCAGCATTTCAAAACGGCCAATCTGCGACGTGGAACGCACATGCCGCCCAATACACGGACAGGCATCGTAATCGCCAATGCGCACTATACGGATAGTGTCACTGGCATCTGCGGGCAAACGGTCAAGTTGCACGTCGTCAGGCACATCGTCACGCGAAACAAGCTCAAAGGTCACGGGCAGGTCCTCGGCTATCAGCCGCTGCATCTCACGCTCTATCTCACGCTCCTGCTGGCGGGTGGGCTTGCCGTCAAGGTGAAAGCTCATCTTGCTTTTCTTGCGCTCTATGTGCGCATTATACGAGCGCTCACAGCCAAACATGCGTTTCATGACCTGATTGAGGAGGTGCTCGGCGGTGTGTGCCGGCGGAAACTCCTCCTTGTTGTGCTCATTCAGTATATAGTCATCTGCCATCGTCGTTTGTTGAGTAGCTATTCCACGGTTTTATCACTTTTTACACCTTCATCTTCCACACACGGCCGTTGCATGGGCTTACGGCCATGCGTATGCTGCCATCCATGCGCAGCAGCATGCTCTGTTTCTCCTTGGTCAGCAGGTCGGTGGCCACCACGGTACACTCCTTCATCTTCAGGAAGTCAAAGGCATGGGCGGGTATGTTGACATCGATTTCTGCCTCAAAGTCTTCAAAGTTGACGGCCACTATCAGCAGGTCGCTGCCAGCCCTGCGCAAAAAAACATACTGGCGGTCAAGATGGCGGTTGACATACATCAGGTCAAAGAACACACCAGCCCCCACGGCTTTCTCCTTGCGGGCAATAAGCATCGACTTCTTGTGTAGGTCGAACAGTCTGCTTTCCTCGGCAGTCAGCTGTTTCTTGCCAGCCCTCACCAGCGTGTCTACAGACCAATAGTCGAAGATGGTCGTACGGCCGTCGTTGCCACTGAAGCCCTCATGGTCCATGCCACGCTCGCCATACTCCTCACCAAAATAGAGCATGAAGGGGTTCTGCTGCATGAGCAGCAGCGCCATCATGGCTGGCACGCCCCTCTTGGCATCGGCAGCGAAAAAGTCGCTGGCTATGCGCTGCTCGTCATGATTCTCTAGGAAGTAAAGCATGTGGTCGCGGATATCGTCTGTCTGCTGCCAAACATTGCTGATAGCCGATGCCGGAAGATGACGGCACACCACATTGCGCATGGTGTCGTACATGCCCACCTTGTCGTACAACCAGTCGAAGCCGGCCGACAGATAGTGGCGATATTCATAGGGGTTATAGACCTCGCCTATAAACACCAGGTTGGGATATTCGTCCTTGACAATGGACGTGGCATACTTCCAGAACTCGGCAGGCACCATCTCGGCCATGTCGCAGCGAAATCCGTCGACACCCTTATTGGCCCAGAACATCAGGATATCGGTCATCTTCAGCCATGTGTCAGGCACAGGATTGAAGTAGCCGATACGACCAGCATAATAGTCGACACCATAGTTCAGTTTCACCGTCTCATACCAGTCGGTACGGCTGGGGGCATTGTCAAAGTGGTCATTGCCCGTAGCTTTGGCAGGCTGTTCGATATAAGGCTCGACGGCACCATTGTAAAGGTCAAAATAGGGGGTGAAGCGCTCACCAGGACAATAGTAGAAGTAGTTCTGAGGCGAGAAGCCGAGGTCAGTGTTATCACTTGCTCCAAGGTCTTCTACGCCGTGAGGCTTGCCCACCGACTGGTACTGACGTGCTACATGGTTGGGCACGAAGTCGATGATGACCTTCAGACCGGCAGCATGGGTACGCGCCACCAACTGTTCAAACTCATTCATGCGACTCTTGACATCGGTGGCCAGGTCAGGGTCCACATCGTAATAGTCGGTGATGGCATACGGCGAACCAGCCTTACCCTTGACTATGGCGGGATGCTGGCAGGGAATGCCATACTGAGAGTAGTCGGTCTGCGAGGCATGGCGAATAATACCCGTATACCACACATGACTAACACCCATGGCCGCCATGTCCTTCAGCGCCTTCGGCGTGAAGTCGGCCATCTTGCCACAGCCGTTCTCTGCCAGTGAGCCATTCTCATGACGTGTCACATTCCTGTTGCCAAACAGGCGGGTAAAGACTTGATAGATTATAACCTTTTCCATGCTTTCCCACTCGTTGTCAGGCTATGCCGTGGACACTTACCTCCTTGTTAATCTTGGCTATCATACCTTGCAAAGCCTTGCCAGGACCACACTCCGTGAAGTCATCGGCACCATCGGCTATCATGTTCTGCACTGATTGTGTCCAGCGTACCGAACTGGTCAGCTGGGCTATCAGGTTCTGCTTTATCTCGGCAGGGTCGGTATGGGGCTTGCCATCCACATTCTGGTAGACAGGACAAGTAGGAGCCTGGAACTCAGTAGCCTCAATGGCTGCCTGAAGCTCGTCCTTGGCGGGCTGCATCAGGGGCGAGTGGAAGGCACCACCCACCTTCAGCGGCAGGGCACGCTTCGCGCCGGCAGCCTTCAGCTGCTCGCAAGCCTCGTTGATGGCCTCTATGTCGCCAGAGATGACCAGCTGACCAGGGTTGTTGTAGTTGGCGCACACCACCACATGTCCCTCATGGTTGATGCCGGCACATATCTCCTCCACCTTCTCGTCAGGCAGACCAATGATGGCAGCCATCGTCGAGGGCTGTGCCTCGCAGGCCTTCTGCATGGCCATGGCACGTGCATACACCAGTTTCAGACCATCCTCAAACGACAGGGCACCAGCCACCGTCAATGCCGAGAACTCACCCAGCGAGTGGCCAGCCATCATGGCAGGCTTGTCTGTATCAGCGTTGTCCGAGGGGGTGGCACATAAGGCGGAAATCACCGAGTGCAAAAACACTGCCGGCTGTGTCACCTTGGTCTGTCTGAGGTCCTCGTCGGTGCCTTCAAACATAATGTCGGTAATTCTATATCCCAGAATTTCGTTGGCTTTTTCAAACAGATTCTTTGCTGTCTCATTGTTGTCGTACAGGTCCTTGCCCATACCCACAAACTGTGCTCCCTGTCCAGGGAAAACAAATGCTTTCATTTCTTCTTTTCTTTTATTACGGATTAAATTGCTGCAAAGGTACGAATAAGCACGCACAATGCCAAAAAAATAAACGTTTTTTGGCTTTGCGAAATTAATTGCAAATAAATTTGGCCAATTCAGAAAATAGTAGTAACTTTGCACCCGATTTCAAGAAAGCAAGGCAACATTGCTTCTGCACGTTCGGCCAAGCAAACCCGTTTTGCTGGTGCTCCATTAATCGGAAGGTTGGCAGAGTGATCGATCGCGCTGGACTCGAAATCCGGTATACGCTTATGCGTATCGGGGGTTTGAATCCCTCACCTTCCGCAAAACACTAAGAAATGGAGAGTTTTAAAGGCTCTTCATTTCTTTTTATGCTATTATTCATTATAGATTTATTAGAGTAGGTCTGAGGATTTATTAGAGTTACACACCAATGTTACAGAGATATTGGCCGAGAGCATGTAAGCGGAGCTCCGAACGCATGCCTAAGAAACTCCGAGGGTAGCCGGGTTGCTATTGGTATATACATTGCAGACAAGCAAAGGCCGCTAACTCTTGACGAATTAGCGGCCTTTGCTTGTTGAGCGTCGAGGTGACAGGACTCGAACCTGCGACAGCCTGGTCCCAAACCAGGAACGCTACCAACTGCGCTACACCTCGATGTATGGCTGACAAGGCGGCGTGGAATTGCCGCCGACAGCATCGTTACTTGATAATGCCCTGCTCGACGAATATCTTCTTCAAGGCCTGCACGCCACGCTCTACCTGTTCCTCGGTGTGGTTGGCCATGAGGGCGAAGCGTACCAGTGTGTCCTGTGGTGCACAGGCAGGTGGGATGACTGGGTTGATGAACACACCGGCCTTGAATGCCAAGGCTGTAACGAGGAACGTCTTGTCAATGTCACGTACATAGAGGGGAATGATGGGACTTTCCGTATCGCCTATCTCAAAGCCTTCCTCAGTGAAGCGACGCAGGGCGTACTTGGTGACACGCCAGAGAGCCTCGATGCGCTCAGGCTCCTGCTGTATGATGTGCAGAGCCTCCATGGCTGCTGCGGTGGCTGCCGGCGTGTTGGAGGCTGAGAAGATGTAGGTGCGGCACGTATGGCGCAAGAAGTTGATGGTGTCGCTGTCAGAGGCGATGAAACCGCCGATGCTGGCCAGCGACTTCGAGAAGGTGCCCATAATAAGGTCTACCTCGTCGGTCAGTCCGAAATGGTCGCACACGCCCCTGCCCTGACGGCCGAAGACACCAATGCCATGGGCTTCATCGACCATGATAGAACAGTTGTACTTGTGCTTCAGCTCCACTATCTCCGGCAGTTTGGCCAAGTCGCCCTCCATAGAGAATACGCCGTCGACGACGATAAGCTTGATGGCCTCGTGGGGCAGTCCCTGAAGCACACGCTCCAGGTCGGCCATGTCGTTGTGCTTGTAGTGCAGCTGACGGGCAAACGACAGTCGGCGTCCGTCAACGATGGAGGCATGGTCGCGGTCGTCACAGATGATATAGTCGTCGCGTCCGACCACCATGGCCAACACACCCTGATTGACTGAGAAACCAGTAGAAAAACACAAGCAGTCGTCCTTGTGTACAAACTCGGCGATTTCCTTCTCTAACTGCACGTGCAGATCGAGCGTTCCGTTGAGGAAGCGGCTGCCGGCACATCCGGAGCCATACTGGTCGAGCGCAGCCTTAGCGGCATCAATGATGCGCTGGTCGCCGGTCAGTCCGGTGTAGGCATTCGAGCCGAACATCAGCACACGGTGTCCGCCCATCTCTACTTCAGTACCCTGCTTGCCCGTAATAGCGCGGAAATAAGGATATACGCCAGCCTCCATAAACTTCTGAGGCTCGCGGTAATGCTTGTATTTTTCTTGTAGTTGTCCCATAAGTGTGAGGTATAGCCCAAGGCTACCAATTTGTTTTCAGCGTGCAAAGGTACACAAATTTTATCAATTCGGGCACAAAAATTCAGATAATTATCATTTTTATTCAAAATTATTCCCGTTTTGTTCTTAAATTCACCATTATTTCGTACTTTTGCATCAAGAATGGGAAACAAGAAAAGCGTAACATTCATCATAAACCCTATTTCGGGCACCAAGACTAAGGAACAAGTTCCCCACCTGATTGACGAGTTGCTCGACAATACGCGCTTCCGGTACGAGGTGCGAATGACCGAATATGCCGGCCACGCTACCGAGATAGCCAGTCAGTGTGCCCATCAGGGCACCGACATTGTGGTGGCGGTGGGTGGCGACGGCACCGTCAACGAGGTAGGCCGTGCGCTGGTACACACCCCTTCGGCGCTGGCCATTATTCCCTGCGGCTCCGGCAACGGTCTGGCCCGCCACCTGGGTCTACCCATCGACACACGCAAGGCTATCAGCATCATCAACCAGTGCCACATCGATGCTTTCGACTACGGGGTCATCAACGGCCAGCCGTTTTTCTGCACCTGCGGAATGGGCTTCGATGCCTTTATCTCGCTGAAGTTTGCCGAGGCTGGCAAACGAGGCCCTGTGACCTATGTGGAGAATGTTCTACGCGAGGGCCTGAGCTACAAGCCAGAGACCTACGAGCTGATACTCCCCGACTCCACCCAGCGCCACAAAGCGTTTCTCATAGCCTGTGCCAACGCCTCACAATACGGCAACAATGCCTACATAGCCCCAGGTGCCACGATGAAGGACGGGCTGATGGATGTCGTCATCATGGAGCCGTTTGACACCATCGAGGCGCCCCAGATAGCCGCCGACCTGTTTATGAAGACCCTGAGCAACAACTCGAAGATAAAGGCCTTCCGCAGTCAGCGCATCAAGATTCGCCGCAGTGCCCCTGGTGCTATCCACTACGACGGCGACCCCATCATGACCGATGCCGACATAGAGGTACACATTGAGCACCTAGGCATCAACATTGTACTCAACCCCGACTTTCACGAAGACGACGGCAAGCCCAACGGCGTGCTCAATGCCTTCAGCGATTTCTTTAATAATATAAATAATGTACGCGAGGACATTCGCGACGACTTGGGCAAGACCGGCCGCAACATTCAGGCCATCAACAAGGTGCTGCTCAGGAAGCTGCGCAATTAGCCCCGCCCGTCAGCATGGGCATGGAGACAAGCGTTGTAACGGCCATTGTGGCAGGGGCATCGGCCTATGCCCTGTGGCGCATTTTCAGGGTGCTACGGCCAGGCGGCAGCCCCTGCGAGGGTTGTAAAATAAAAAAAAACTGCAAAAAATTTGGTGGGCTCAAAGAAAAGTAGTACCTTTGCATCCGCTAATCCGCACAAGGTGCCTTGGATGAGTGGCTTAGTCAACGGTCTGCAAAACCGTCTACAGCAGTTCGAATCTGCTAGGCACCTCTGCAAAGACTCCCGAAACCTTGACAATCAAGTGGTTTCGGGAGTTCTCTTTTTACTGGCTGCCCACCCGCCGTGCCACCACGGGGCGGCACTGGCTGACCGCGGTGTGCGGCGGTCAGCGTTTGTCGTCGAACTTGCAGTTTTTATACTGCTCCTGCGGAAAACGGAAGATGTCGTCGCTGATGCCGCCGAGTTTGAAGTCGGTGATGCGGATAGTGGTGTGGAAGATGCCCAGCCGGATGCGGATGCTGGTGGGATAGTGCTGCTTGTGGTCCAGGGTGACGCGTGCCTCCTTGATGCCCTTGACGCCCTTCTTGGCCGTCAGGGTGATGATGAGTCCCTTCTTGAGGTCGTTCTTGATGTGGTACGTGTAGTTGTCGGGGTCGAACTTGAACTTGGTGGCAAACTTGTCGCGCTTTTCGCTGTGGGCATCGTAGATGGTCACCTGGTTTTTCTTGCGCTCCAGGCGGTAGTAGGTCACATCGTCGTTCCATGCGATGTACTTCTCGTCGACGAACTTGCTTTTCTTCTGTTTCATCCAGATGGTGCCCTCGGTCTTGTAGATGCCGATGATGTTCACCTTGTAGTGGAGCGAGCCGCCCTCCTCGCCGTACAGACGGTTGTAGATATCCATGAACATGCGACGGGCCTGCTTCTCGTTGGGTGTCATTTCGTCCTGGGCCTGAATGCCCAGCGCCAGCATCAGTATGCCTGCAATAATATAGAGTCTTTTCATAACGGGGTGCAAAGGTACGAATTAGCGGGGAAATAACAAAACTTCTTTGTTTTTTTCAACTTTATTAGATAAATGTATGTATGTCTGTTTTGGCTCTTTCACCCTTAATTGAGGGTGTATATAGATAAATCTGATACTTCGTTCTTCGTTCGACAAAACTCAAAAGAAAATCGCATTTTCTCTTGGTTTTGTCCCCGCTTTTTCGTACCTTTGCAAAAGTGTGACCTTCAGGGCCTTAACAACCCAAAAATCCAAGAGAAGATGTTTGCAAGGTTTTGCACGGCCGTGCTCAATGATTGGCGCGGCCGTGCTCAATGATTGGCACGGGCGTACTCAATGATTGGCACGGCCGCCTGTGCCCCGCGAAGGTGCCACCTTCGTCCCTGCAAGGTGGCACCTTTGTCCCGACGAAACGGCACCTTTGTCCCGACCTTTCGGCACCTTTGTCCCGACCTTTCGGCACCTTTGCGGCGATGGCTGCCGTCAGGGCAGCCTGCGTTCAAAACAAGGCATGCCCATTGGCAGCGCGCAGGTTGCAGGCAACCAGCCTTTAGCCAATAAAACATAAAAGGCACGGCGGGATTGTTGGTAATTCTCATAAATTTCATACTTTTGCAACGGTTATTCTGTCATGTACGAACAAGTTCGGGAAGATACGCTATTTTGCATGTTTTATGCTTCTGTGGCCATGCTGTCTCTGACGGCATGCTGCTACCTGCTGTTCCGTCGTGGCAATGCCTTTAATCCAGGCATTGTGCCTTCAGCACGCCTGCGCCGTTGGACAGCAGCCTTCTTTGCCAGCATGACTATGAGTCACCTGTGGTATACGCCGATGCTTTTTCTCACCTCGGCAGACGATATGATGCAGAACTATCTTATCGGCGGGCTGCTCGACTGCATGACCGTTTTCCCTTAGGAGTGGCCGCTCTACGACGTGAAGGATAAGAAGGTCATGATTCTCGACGAGTTCGACATCCACCCGGAAAAGGAGTCTGACCGAAAGATTGTTGACTGGGAGAGAACCTATTTCCTGACCAAGTACTACACCATTTAGCAGCTTGGCGAGGGCATAAAGCTACAGGCTCCACCCCTGCCCTTCTCCTTTACGGGAGGGGAATACCGCACGAAGCCCCCGCAACCCACTGGGCGTCAGCGGCTTCCCTCCCCTCAAGGGGAGGGGTTGGGGTGGGGTCTGTAACTTCATATCATACCTAGTTATTCCTTTTCGGTCACTAAATGTCCCAAACGCTTCCGTATGTCGGATTTATTTGCTACCTTTGCAACATCAAGGCGATGTTAGCTCAAACCACAAGAAACATCCGTCTGCGGCCTGGTTGACAGCGACCGCTACGCATATCGGCACCGCCCGCTACGCATATCGGCACCGCCCGCTGCGCATATTGGCAGCGGGCGGTGCGCATATTAGCAGCGGCCGCTGCCAATGAGTTTGATAGGGGGTAACTCCCCGTTGCCCATGCCCAAAGTTATAGTTTCCCCTACCCTCCGACGCGGTTTCCCTTGCCTTATCCGCCAGTTTCCCCTACCCTCCGATGTACTATCCCCTACCCGATACTACAGGATTTCGTGTTGGTTGATTACTGACCCCACCCCGCCCTTCGGGCACCCCTCCCCTTGAAGGGAGGGGAGTGGCTGCCGCCTTGCACGTCGTAGGGGTTTCTTGCGGCACTCCCCTCCCATCAAGGGGAGGGGTTGGGGGTGGGGTCTGTAACTTCAATACATGCATTGACAACACAAAAAACTCACAGCCCCCCTACCCTCCGACGCGCTTTCCCCTATCCTCCGACGCGCTTTCCCCTACCCTCGCCCCGGCCTATCCCTGCTTTTTCGGCCATTATAGCCACGGGTGACGGGCGGCTGTGCATGAAGCCTCCATGGACGCTCAGAGCCAATATCTGTTAAAAAATGGCGGGAAAGTGGTGCTTTTTGAGTTTTTTTTCGTAATTTTGAGCCGCATTGTGTACGTCTGCATCCGTACAGGCAGGCCGGCAAGGCCCTGAGCGGGCTGCCCGACACGGTGCGCCACGTGTTGACGAAAGAAAATAAAAACAATATATTAATGCAATTTAAATGGAAATACGAACCACCTACACCCGAAAGACAACTGGCGGCTAAGGAGCTGGCTGAGAAGATAGGCATGAGCCAGACCGTGGCCAGTTTGCTCATTCAGCGAGGCATCAGGACCGAGAGTGCGGCGAAGCGTTTCTTCCGCCCCATGCTCAGCGAGCTGATAGACCCTTTCCTGATGAACGACATGGATATGGCCGTCGACCGTCTGAACGACGCCATGGGCCGCAAGGAGCGCATCATGGTGTACGGCGACTACGACGTTGACGGGTGTACAGCGGTGGCACTGGTGTACAGGTTTCTGCAGCAGTTCTATTCCAATATCGACTACTACATACCCGACCGTTACGACGAGGGCTACGGGGTGAGCAAGAAGGGAATAGACTACGCGGCAGAAACGGGTGTGAAACTCATTATCGTGCTCGACTGCGGCATCAAGGCAGTCGACGAGATAGCCTATGCCAAGGAGCAGGGCGTCGACTTCATCATCTGCGACCACCACGTGCCCGACGACGTGATGCCGCCTGCCGTGGCCATACTCAACCCCAAGCGGCCAGACTCCACCTATCCGTTCAAGCACCTCTGCGGCTGTGGCGTAGGGTTCAAATTCATGCAGGCCTTTGCCAAGAACAACGGTCTGCCCTTCTCGCGGCTCGTACCGCTGCTGGAGTTCTGCGCCGTGTCGATAGCCTCCGACCTGGTGCCCGTAGAGGGCGAGAACCGCATACTGGCCTTTCACGGCCTGAAGCAGCTCAACCAGAGTCCGTCGGTGGGCATGAAGGCCATCATCGACATCTGCGGGCTGAACAACCGCGAGCTGACCATGAGCGAGATAGTGTTTCGCATCGGACCGCGCATCAACGCCTCGGGGCGCATGCAGAACGGCCGCGAGACCGTGGAGCTGCTGGTCGAGAAGGACCTGCAGCGGGCGCTGATGGAAGCCCACCGCATCAATCTGCTCAACGAGCAGCGCAAGGACGTGGACAAGCAGATGACCGAGGAGGCCAACGAGATAGTGGCCCGCCTGGAAAGCCAGAGCCACCAGAAGAGCATCGTACTCTACGACGAAGGCTGGAAGAAAGGCGTGGTGGGCATCGTGGCCTCGCGCCTGACGGAGCTCTACTTCCGGCCCACGGTGGTGCTGACCATCATCAACGGCATGGCATCGGGGTCGGCACGCAGCGTGGCCGGATTCGACATCTACGACGCCATCAAGTCGTGCCGCGACCTGCTCGAGAACTTCGGCGGCCACACCTACGCCGTGGGGCTGACGCTCAGACAGGAGAACATTCCCGAGTTCCGCCGCCGCTTTCAGGAGTACGTCAGCAGCCACATACAGCCCGAACAGACCCAGCAGGCACTCGACATCGATGCCCAGATAGACTTCCGCGACATCACCAAGCGCCTGCTCGGCGAGCTCAAGAAGCTGGCACCCCACGGCCCCGGCAACGAGAAACCGCTGTTCCTGACGCGCAACGTCTACGATTACGGCACCAGCAAGGTGGTGGGCCGCCACCAGGAGCACATCAAGCTGGAGCTGGTAGACTCAAAGTCGGCCGTGGTCATGAACGGCATAGCCTTCGGCCAGAGCGATGCCGCCCGCTACATCAAGTCCAAGCGCTCGTTCGACATCGTCTACACCATCGAGGAGAACGCCTACAAGCGCGGCGAGGTGCAGCTGCAGATAGAGGACATACAGCCGTCGGAAGAGGCCTATTGACCACGGCAACCCTCAATGGTCAATGTTCAATGGTCAATGCTCAATGGATAATTGCCAGTCAATACTGCAACAGTACTGGGGCTACGCCGACTTCAGGGGCATTCAGCGGCAGATAATAGACTCCGTACTCAGCGGCCACGACACCCTGGGACTCATGCCCACCGGCGGCGGCAAGAGCATCACCTTCCAGGTGCCCGCACTGGCCCTGGAGGGCATCTGTGTGGTCATCACCCCGCTCATAGCACTCATGAAGGACCAGGTACACCACCTGCGGCAACGGGGCATTCTGGCCGAGGCCATCCATGCCGGCATGCAGCACGACGACGTGCTACGCATACTCGAGAACTGCATCCTGGGCCACGTCAAGCTGCTCTACGTGTCGCCCGAACGACTGTCGTCAGCCCTGTTTCAGAAGAAACTGTCGCACATGCACGTCAGCTTCTTCACCGTCGACGAGGCCCACTGCATCAGCCAGTGGGGCTATGACTTCCGCCCCTCCTACCTCGCCATAGCCAACATCCGCCAGCTGCACCCCGACGTGCCCGTGCTGGCACTCACGGCCACCGCCACCCCCGCCGTCGTCGACGACATCTGCCTGCGGCTGGCCCACCCCGGCACCGACGGCCACCGGTTCACCGTCTTCCGCATGTCGTTCGAGCGCAAGAACCTGGCCTACATCGTCAGAAACGCCCCCGACAAGCACTTCGAGCTGGTCAACATTCTCAACCACACCGACGGAGCGGCCATCGTATACGTCCACACCCGCCGCCATGCCCGCGAGGTCAGCGAACACCTGACCGCCGCCGGACTCAGCAGCACCTTCTACCACGCCGGACTGGAGCATGCCACCAAAGACCAGCGACAACGCGACTGGCAGCACGACCGTGTGCGCATCATGGTAGCCACCAACGCCTTCGGCATGGGCATCGACAAACCCGACGTGCGCGTCGTGGCACACTACGACTGCCCAGACTCCATCGAAGCTTACTTTCAGGAGGCCGGACGCGCCGGACGCGACGGACAGCCCGCCCAGGCCATCCTGCTGTGTAACGGCAGCGACCGAGGCAAGCTGCAAAAGCGCATCGCCGACACCTATCCGCCCAAGGACTACGTCAAGCTGGTCTACGAACACCTGGCCTACTACTACCAGATAGCAACGGGCGACGGCTACGGCCTGCTGCGCGAGTTCAACATCGACGACTTCTGCCAGCGCTTCCACCACTTCCCCGTCCGCGTGCATGCCGCACTCCACCTGCTGGCCAATGCCGGCTACATCGACTACGACGAGGAGGCCGACCGCCAGTCGAGGGTACACTTCCTCGTAGGCCGCGACCAGCTGTACCGCCTCGACCAGGTGTCACCACAGGAGGATGCCGTCATCGTGGCCATGCTGCGCATCTACGGCGGCATGTTTGCCGACGACGTCAACATCGACGAGACCACCATCGCCCAGCACGCCGGGCTCACCCGCCAGCAGGTGTACGACACGCTGAAAGCCCTGTCCATGCGCCACCTGCTACGCTTCGTGCCACGCTCCACCACCCCCACCATCCGCTATCTGCAACGCCGCGAGGACATGGAGCACATAGTGCTGCCGCCGGCCGTCTACGAACAGCGCCGCCAGCAGTACGAGCAGCGCATAGCTGCCATGCTGCGCTATGCCTTCAGCGACGACAAGTGCCGCTCGCGCCAGCTGCTCGGCTACTTTGGCGAGCAGGCTGACCACGACTGCCACCAATGCGACGTCTGCCTGAGCGGGCGCCACGACGACGAGGCCCGCAGACAGATGCGCCACAAGATAGCACAACTGCTGGCCGACGGCCAGCCACACCCCATCACAACACTTCTCCAGCTGCAAGGCGCAACTGGAGAAGTGCTGGACGAAGTGCTCGCGGAAATGGTAGAAAACGAGGAGGTCGTTCAACAGGACGGCCTCGTGATGCTCGGCAACTGACGGTCGTCAGTCACACGCCCACCCAAGACAGCCGACGGTCAATAGACGCGCGGCCCGAAGATGGTGGTGCCTATACGCACCATGGTGCTGCCCTCCTCGCAGGCTATGAGGTAGTCGTGGCTCATGCCCCACGACCGCTCGGCAAAGTAGTCAGCATCGGCAAAGTAACGGGCCTTCAGTTCGTTGAACAAGGCGTGGGCCGTGCGAAACTCGCGGCGGAGCTGCTGCTCGTCGTCCACGTTGGAGGCCATCATCATCAGTCCACAGATACGCACATGCTGCAGCTCACGCCACTCACCGTCGGCCAGCAGCTGGCGGCAGTCGTCAGGCGTCAGCCCATACTTGGTGGCCTCCTCGGCAATGTGCAGCTCCAACAGCACGTCTATCACCCGCTGCTGACGGGCTGCCTGCTTGTCTATCTCGCGCAGCAGTCGCAGCGAGTCCACCGCCTCTATCATGCTGACATAGGGGGCTATATACTTCACCTTATTCGTCTGCAGATGGCCGATAAAGTGCCACCGTATGTCCTTCGGCAGCGACGCGTGCTTCTGGCGCAGCTCCTGCTCGTGGCTCTCGCCGAAGGTGCGCTGACCCTCGGCATAGGCTGCCTCGATATACTCGTTGGGATGATACTTGCTGATGGCCACCAGCCGCACACCGGCAGGCAGCGAGGCCAGCACCTGCCTAAGATTACTCTTGACGTCGTACATACCTTCCTTTGAACTTTGAACTTTGAACTTTGACCTTTGAACTTTAACCGTCCGTCATCGGGACAACGGCCTACTGCTCTGCCGCCTCTTCTTCCTTCTTCTTATACTCGAAGACGTCCATCAGCGTCGTCTCGGCCACACTGGCTATGACGTAGTCATTCATCGTGGTGCCCATGACGCTCTCAATGTTCTTTACGGCACCCTGCAGCGTGCCGGCCTGCACCAGGTGGTAGACGTTGCTGCGCTTCTCCTTCTCGGTCTTCTCGTCGATGGTGATAAACTGCAGCTTGGCCTTATACCACCGGTCGGCCAGCTCCTCGTCAGAGAAGAATATCTCCTTATAGGTGGCACGCTTGATGTCCTCCACGTCAAACTCGCCGCTGATGTAGCTCGACATCTCCTCCGTGATGCGGTTCTCGGCCTCGGTAAACGACAGGGCATCGACGACATAGTTTTCCTTCACTTTCTTCTGCAAGCCGTCCTCCGCCGTCTTCTCGTAGGCTATCTTGCACTCAAACCAAATGGCTGTTCTTTCTCTCATGTCCTTATGTTTAATCTTTATAATGTTTAATGTTCACCGTTCACCGTTGCTTCTGAATGCCCCGGCTGTTGGTGCCGCCCAGGCTTTTCTTCTTCTGGTCGGTCAGCCGCTCTATGATTTCGGTGGCTATCACCTGCGAGCGCGTCGGGTCTATACCCGTCTCGGCTCCCAGCTCACTCTGCTTCTTCATCAGCTCCTCGATGGTCGACTCGCTCTCGGTCATGAACTTCTTCTCGCTGTTGCTCATGTATTCCTTATTATATATCTTCGAGAGTATGCGGTCGGCCTCCTGCTCATACTTCTTGCGGAATATCTCCTCGGCCTTCGCCTCGTACTCACGCTGCGATGCCCGCTCCTCATTCAGGTTTACCGAGTCGCCTGACACCACGCCCAGCTCCTCGGGGCTGAAGCCGTCGTCGAGCAGGTCGTCGGTCGACTGCCGAGGCGCAGGCTTGACAAACTCCACGGGCTGCGACTCTGGGAACAGCTCGAAATAGAGACCTATGCACACCAGGGCTGCCACCACGGCAATGGCAAAGGTCGCTACCGACTTCAGCGTGTTGCGGCGCTTGTCAACGGCTTTCACCATGTCGGCCACCGTCCAGAAACGGTCCTCCGGCGACTCGCTGGCGGCCTTCTTCAGGGCCTGACGGTAAGCCAGAGGGATGTCGGCCTGGTCGAAGATGGCCTGCACGAAACGGCTGATGGAGTAGACATCGCAACGCTCGTCGATGGGGCCGTGGCTCAGCACCTCGGGGGCCACAAAGTCGGCATCAGCGCCGTAGAGCTCCTCCTGATTCTTCAGGTCCTTGTAGAACGAGCCGTGACTCAGCAGCATGACGCTGTTGTCGCCCTTGCGGGCCAGCACGGTGCGCGGCGAGAAGCACACGTGGTAGATGCCCTGCTTGTGCAGGTAGGTGCAGATGTCGGCCAACTGAGTCACCACGTTATCTATAAAGCCACGCTCGGCCACCACGGCCGGATTGTCGCGCAGCAACTGCTCGAAGGTCTGGTAATTGCCCGGCTCCAGCTGCAACTGCTTGACATCGTGCCCGTCCATGACGGGCTCAAAGTGTAGCTGGTGACTGTTGCCCAGCGTCTTGTTACGCGCACACTCCGCCTTCAGGGCCTCCGAGAACTGCACGCTCTCGTTCAGCTCCGCACGGATGTCCACCATGCCACGCCACTTGCCGTCCACCTGCTCGCGATAGTAGGCACCGATGGGCATGGGCGACTTCTGAGGCTTGCCCGCCTCACGGGCTGCCAATAGTTCTTCGTAGTTCATAGCATTGCTCTCTCTTTTTCGATGCGCAAAAGTACGCATAACTATTGACATAAGCAAATTTTTCACGCTTTTTCCGCCCCTTTCCGTCCATTTGAATGCCGTTCGGAGGTCGTTAGGAGGCCATTCTGAGCTGTTCACGCTCGGAAAAAGCCAAATAAATTTGGCATTTCGCTCGCTTATTCGTACCTTTGAACTACGTTCTTAGGTACTGCCGCTCGGAAAAAGCCAAATAAATTTGGCATTTCGCTCGCTTATTCGTACCTTTGCAGCGTTTTACGAAAAACTGACTAAAAGATGCCTGAAATATCTGTACGCGGACTGGAGATGCCGGAATCTCCTATCAGGAAACTCGCCCCGCTGGCCGCAGCAGCCAAGAAGCGTGGCACCAAGGTCTATCACCTGAACATCGGACAGCCAGACCTGCCCACACCGCAGGTGGCGCTGGATGCACTGAAGACCATCGACCGCAACATCCTGGAGTACTCACCGTCGCAGGGCTATCTGGGCTACCGCGAGAAGCTGGTGGGCTACTATGCCAAATATAACATCAACGTAACAGCCGACGACATTATCATCACCTCAGGAGGCTCCGAAGCGGTGCTCTTTGCCTTCCTCTCGTGCCTCAACCCCGGCGATGAAATCATCGTGCCCGAACCGGCCTACGCCAACTACATGGCCTTCGCTATCTCGGCGGGAGCCAAGATTCGCACCATTGCCACCACCATCGAGGAGGGTTTCTCGCTGCCCAAGGTGGAGAAGTTTGAGGAGCTCATCAACGACCGCACAAGGGCTATCATGATATGCAACCCCAACAACCCCACGGGCTATCTGTACACACGCCGCGAGATGAACCAGATACGCGACCTGGTGAAGAAGTACGACCTCTACCTCTTCTCGGACGAGGTCTACCGCGAATATATCTACACCGGCTCGCCCTACATATCGGCCTGCCACCTGGAGGGCATAGAACAGAACGTCATACTCATCGACTCCGTGTCGAAGCGCTATTCGGAATGTGGCATCCGCATCGGCGCACTCATCACCAAGAATGCCGAGGTCAGAAAGGCCGTCATGAAGTTCTGCCAGGCTCGTCTGTCGCCGCCACTCATCGGACAAATCGTGGCCGAGGCATCGCTCGACACCCCTGAAGACTACCTGCGCGATGTCTACGACGAGTATGTGGAGCGCCGTAAGTGTCTTATTGACGGACTCAACCGCATTCCCGGTGTCTACTCACCCATACCCATGGGTGCTTTCTACACCGTGGCCAAGCTGCCCGTCGACGATGCCGAGAAATTCTGCCGCTGGTGTCTGGCCGAGTTCAACTACGAAGGCGAGACGGTCATGATGGCTCCCGCTGCCGGTTTCTACACCACGCCTGGTGCCGGCATCAACCAGGTACGCATAGCCTACGTGCTGAAAAAGGAAGACCTGGAGCGGGCGCTCGTCGTGCTGGAGAAAGCCCTCGAGGCCTATCCAGGACGGACAGAATAGCCCTGCACACGGCTACTCCCCCCCTCCTTCGTGTCTGTAGTCCTACGAGCGCCATGTGCCTAATTGTCAATTGTCCATTGTCAATTATCCATTAGTAAAATGCACCTGCCACTATTCATCGCACGCCGCATCTATGGCAAGGGAGCCGACCACCGCCGCGAGGTCAGCCGCCCGGCTATACGCATCGCCATCATCGGCGTGTCTATCGGACTGGCCGTGATGCTGGTCACCGTCAGCGTGGTGCTTGGCTTCAAGCACACCATCCGCGACAAGGTGGTAGGTTTCGGCAGCCATATCGTCATCTCCAACTTCCAGTCGACACCAGGCACCCTGCCCCTGCCCATTAGTCCCTCTGACTCGCTGCTCCACCAACTGCAGCGGGCCCCCGGTGTGCGCCACATAGAGTGCTACGCAATGACCCAGGGCATACTAAAGACCGACAGCGACTTCCTCGGCGTGGCGTTCAAGGGCATAGGCAACGACTACGACACCGGCTTTCTGCGACAGCACATCGTGCAGGGCACCATGCCCGACTTCAGCAGCAACAAGTCGTCCTACAAGCTCCTCGTTTCGGCCATGATGGCTGACAAGCTGCGGCTCAAGGTGGGCCAACAGCTCTATGCCTACTTCATCAAGAGCGACGACGTCAGGGCACGCAAGTTTACAGTAGCGGCCATCTACGAGACTAACATGTCGCAGTTCGACCAGACATTGTGCTTCACCGACCTGCCGACGGCTGTCCGTCTGAATGGCTGGGAGCCAGGGCAGTGCAGCGGCATCGAGGTGCTTGTCGACGACTTCGACCGGCTCAGTCTGACGGCCGACTACATGGTCAGCCACGTCAACCGAACCATCGACCGCAACGGTGCCATTCTGACCTCGAACACCGTCAACGACCTCTATCCCAACATCTTCTCGTGGCTCTCGCTACTCGACATCAATGTGTGGATTATCCTCGCACTCATGGTCTGCGTGGCGGGCTTCACCATGATTAGCGGGCTGCTCATCATCATCCTTGAACGCACCCAAATGATAGGCATACTCAAGGCACTCGGCATGCGAAACGCTACCGTACGCCACACCTTCCTATGGTTTGCCACTTTCATCATCGGTCAGGGGATGCTCCTGGGCAACATCATCGGCATAGGGCTCATCCTGCTGCAGCAGCATACCAACATCATACACCTCGATCCGGCAAGCTACTATGTAGACACGGCACCCATGGAGCTCAACATTCCCATCATACTGCTGCTCAACGTGGCCACCCTGCTCGTTTCCATCTTCGTGCTCATAGCCCCCAGTTTCCTCGTTTCGCACATCCACCCCGCCCGCTCCATGCACTACGAGTAGCAGCGGGCCTGCTCCCTACACACGTCTAACCCTCGCCTACCCCCCAAGATGCACTTTCACGGCCGAAAATTTGGAGGTTTGGCAAAGATTGTGTATATTTGCGGGCAGAATTACGATATAACACGTAAACAATAACAAGGAAACCACCTAAATAACAAACAAGGAAACGATAGCTTATGGTTGAGTATCTTTTGGAAAACATGTGGCAGGTGTGGGCCGTTGTGGCCGTTGTGTGCCTGATATTAGAATTGTCGTCAGGCGACTTCTTTATCATCTGCTTCTCCATCGGTGCCGTTTTTGCCATCATCGGTGCTGTACTGGGGCTGAACATCTACTGGCAGATAGCGCTCTTTGCCGTCTTTGCGGCTATTGCTATCTTTACGGTGAGGCCCGTGGCCCTGCGATACCTGCACAAGAACGCCCCTCACCGTGTTTCGAACGCCGATGCTCTGATAGGGCGCACAGGACGAGTGACTGAACCCATCGTGGCGGGAGGTCATGGCTATGTACAGATAGACGGCGACCTGTGGAAGGCTGTCAGTCAGGCCGACAGCGACATAGCCATAGGCACCACCGTCCGCGTGGTAAAGCGTGAGAGCACCATTGTCACCGTGGAGCCGTAAAATGCAAGACAGCAAACTAAAGTCATTAACATTATAATAATATGAGTTACGTATTGATAGCCATCGTCGTCTTGGTGATAGTATTCGCCAAAATGGCACTTGTGATTATTCCACAGTCAGAAACCCGCATCATTGAGCGTCTGGGACGCTACCACGCCACCCTCAATCCGGGCATAAACATCATTATACCCTTCATCGACCGCGCTAAGGAGATAGTGGTGCTCACCCGTGGACGCTATGCCTACTCGAACAGCATCGACCTCAGAGAGCAGGTGTACGACTTCCCGTCGCAGAACGTGATTACGAAGGATAACATCCAGATGGAGATTAACGCCCTGCTATACTTCCAGATAGTAGACCCCTTCAAGGCTGTCTACGAAATATCGAACCTGCCCAACGCCATCGAGAAACTGACACAGACCACCCTGCGTAACATCATCGGCGAACTGGAGCTGGACGAGACACTGACCTCGCGCGACACCATCAACACCAAACTGAGGGCCGTGCTCGACGATGCCACAGACAAATGGGGTGTCAAGGTGAATCGTGTGGAACTGCAGGACATCGTACCGCCGGCCACCGTACTCAACGCCATGGAGAAGCAGATGCAGGCAGAACGTAACAAACGTGCACAGATACTGACTTCCGAGGGTGAGAAGGCAGCCGAAATCTTAGCCTCCGAGGGTGAGAAGACCGCCATCGTCAACAAAGCAGAGGCCGCAAAGCAGCAGGCTATCCTGCACGCCGAGGGTGAGGCACAAGCCCGTATCCGCAAGGCGGAAGCCGAAGCCAAGGCCATAGAGCTGATTACGGAGGCTGTAGGCAAGTCGACAAACCCTGCCAACTATCTGTTGGCCCAGAAATACATTCAGATGATGCAGGAACTGGCAGAGGGCGACAAGACCAAGACCGTCTACCTGCCCTACGAAGCTACCAACCTGCTAGGTAGCCTCGGCGGCATCAAAGACCTGTTTAAGAGCCAGGATTGAGCATAGGGACACCTTACTGCCTTAGCGCAACGGCATCCATACAAATGCGAAGGTGACCTTTGCCGACTTTAGTTGGTTCCTATAAGCAGAACACAGAGACACAGCGCTTTAAATCAAAAGGAAAGCGCTGTGTCTCTGTGTTCTATAATAATCTTATGACGATTACATGGTCAACGGGGCGTGTTTCCGTGGTTTCGCACTATGCCTCGCCCTCTTTCTTCAACGGAACGGTGAAACTGAACGTGGAGCCTTCGCCTTCGACAGACTCTACAAAGGCATCGCCGCCATTCTTGCGGGCAAAATCCTGACAGAGCTGCAGGCCCAGACCAGAACCTTCCTCACCACCCGTACCATAGGTGGTCTCTCCCTTGTGGAAGATGCTGCCTACGCGGTCGGCAGCAATTCCTACGCCATGGTCGCGCACACAGATGCGTGCATAGTCACCCTCGCGCTGGTAGTAGACCTCGATGCCTTTGTCCTCCGGTGTAAACTTGACAGCATTGGAGAGGAAGTTGCGGATAATGGTCTTTATCATGTCGTTGTCGGCATGTACGGTCAGCTTCTCATCGGAAGGGATGTACTGCAGATTGATTTTCTTCATCTCGGCTATCATGCGGAAGATGTCTACCACGCCGGGCACGATATCATCGAGCTCAATGTCCTGATAGACCACATTGAGGCGGCCAGTCTGCGACTTAGTCCACTTCAGCAGGTTATCCAGCAGGTCGTGGGTCTCCTCCGACTCACGGTTAGCCTTGTCAAGCAGACCGAATATCTCCTCGCCGACGGTCTCTGGCGACACCACATTGACGGCCAGGTTGAGCACCATACGAATGCTGGCCATGGGCGAGCGCAGGTCGTGGGCTATGACCGAGTACATCTTGTCGCGGTTGCTGATAGTACGCTTCAGTTCCTCGTTCTGCTGCACGATGATACGCTTGGCAGCCACCAGCTGTATCTGGTGCATGACACGCATGACCAGCTCCTCCTTGTTGAAGGGTTTGGTCAGAAAGTCGTTAGCACCCACCTGGAAACCTTTCACCAGGTCGCTGGGGTTGTTGAGTGCCGTCAGGAAAATAATGGGGATGTCAAGCGTCTCTGGGTCTTTCTTCAGGATTACGGCAGTGTCGAATCCGTTGATGTCGGGCATCATCACGTCAAGCAATATCAGGTCTGGCTTCTCCTTCTTAGCCTGCTCTATACACATATTGCCGTTGGATGCCGTACATACCTGAAACTTCTCATTGGTCAGTAATATCTTGAGCAACAGTACGTTGCTGACGACATCATCGACAATCAAGATTTTATAATCGCTGCGGTTTATCTGAGACTCAAAGGTTTCATTCAGTTCCATTTCGCATAGGTTTTCGTTTTCAATCTGCAAAAGTAGCAAATATTTGGCACTTAGCCAAAATATTTGCTGCTTTTTTTAGTGCCAGCCAACAATTATCCATCTGTCAATCTGTCAATTGTCATTGCCTGCATCACTCCACCGTGACACTCTTGGCCAGATTGCGAGGCTGGTCAACATTCTTACCCTTGCACACTGCAACATGGTAGGCTAACAGCTGCAGGGGAATGGTGGCCACCAGCGGCTCCAGGCACTCGAGCACGTCAGGCAGTTCTATTACCTCGTCGGCTATGCGGGCTATGGTGTCATCGCCCCGACTGACCAGGGCGATGACCCTGCCCTGTCGGGCCTTGATTTCCTGTATGTTTGACAGCACCTTCTCATAGAGCTCGTTGTGCGTGGCGATGACCACCACAGGCATGTCGCTGTCTATCAGTGCTATGGGGCCATGTTTCATCTCTGCCGCAGGATAGCCCTCAGCGTGGATATAGCTGATTTCCTTCAGTTTCAGCGCTCCTTCCAGTGCCACGGGGTACGAATAGCCACGGCCCAGATAGAGGAAATTGTGAGCATAGGTGAACGTACGTGCCAGGTCGGCCACCTTGTCGTTGGTTTTCAGCACCTCGCGGATGATGTCAGGAATCTGGCTAAGCCCCTTGACTATGTGCAGGTAGTCGTTGCGACCAATGGTGCCCTTGGCTTCACCCAGTGCCAGTGCAAACATGGTCAGCACCGTCACCTGCCCCGTAAATGCCTTCGTGGATGCCACGCCGATTTCCGGTCCTACATGGATATAGGTGCCTGTATGGGTGGCCCGTGGTATGCTGGAGCCGATAGCATTACAGATGCCATAGATGAAAGCCCCTTTCTGTTTTGCCAGCTGTATGGCGGCCAGCGTGTCGGCCGTCTCACCACTCTGCGAGATGGCTATCACCACGTCATCCTTGGTCACCACGGGGTTGCGATAGCGGAACTCCGAGGCATACTCCACCTCGACGGGTATGCGGCACAGCGACTCTATTATCTGCTTGCCGATGAGTCCTGCATGCCACGATGTGCCACAGGCCACGATGACGATGCGCTTGGCGTGCAGCAACTGACGGCGGTAGTCGATAAGTGCCGACAGCGTCACATGGTCGCCCTCCACATTGATGCGTCCACGCATGCAGTTGGTCAGACACTCTGGCTGTTCGAATATCTCCTTCAGCATGAAGTGCTCGTAGCCGCCCTTCTCTATCTGGCCCAGGTCTATGTCAACGGTCTTGACGGCCAGCTCCTGTTCCTCACCCAGGATGCTGACCACCTTGAGCTCCTCACCTAATCGGATGACGGCTATGTTGCCATCGTCAAGATAGACCACCTTGTCGGTGTACTCAATGATTGGACTGGCATCCGACCCCAGAAAAAACTCGCCGTCACCGATGCCCACCACCAGCGGGCTCTGCTTACGGGCGGCTATAATCTGCTGGGGGTCGCGCTTATCGATGATGGCTATAGCATAGGCTCCTATAACCTGATAAAGTGCCACCTGTACGGCTTCAAGCAGCGACAGCGACTTCCTGACCATGATATACTCCACCAGCTGCACCAGCACCTCGGTGTCGGTGTCGCTCTGGAACGTCACACCCTTTGCCATCAGTTTGGCCTTGATGTCGGCGTAGTTCTCAATGATACCGTTGTGGATTATCGCCAGGTTGTGCGACTCCGAGTAGTGGGGGTGCGCATTACGGCTCGACGGCTCGCCATGGGTTGCCCAGCGCGTGTGAGCTATGCCCGTGCAACCCGTCACATCTTTGTCGTTGCAATACTCCGTCAGATTGTCTACCTTACCTTTTGTCTTATAAACGTTTAGGGCACCCTGACTGTTTATCAATGCCACGCCGGCCGAGTCGTAGCCACGGTACTCCAGGCGTCGCAGTCCCTTAATCAGAATAGGGTAAGCGTCTTTCTTACCAATATAACCAACTATTCCACACATAATCTAATCGTTTTCTCTCTAAATAAACTTTGTGTTGTTTTCGGGGGCAAATTTAAATAAAATTTTCGAGATTATAAGCCAGTTTAGATAAAAACTGAAACAAATTGCCCCGAAAAGATAGAAATCAAGGCCTCCATACGCTCTGTTCCTATCCCTTTGCGTGCTCTAAGTCA
>Ga0247608_10000648_pt1 | contig 54140 bp, 45 predicted proteins | sample 176DNAGHGlowgp2_FD_193490 | JGI IMG/M metagenome (GOLD analysis project Ga0247608, IMG submission 193490) | Sheep rumen microbial communities from Palmerston North, Manawatu-Wanganui, New Zealand - 1766 DNA GHGlow gp2 | ecosystem: Host-associated > Mammals > Digestive system > Stomach > Rumen ... | reverse complement strand
AAGGAGTGCCGGAAAATATTGGCCCGAAGCCTGTCTATCTCTTTAATAGCCGCACTGTTAATATGGGCCATCCAATGGTTTTTCGTCACGGCAGTTCTGGCCATAGTTCCCTGCTCAGCCGAAGTAGCCGAGGTAGCGAAACGTTATTTCTTTGTCCGCATATGGGCAGCGCCAGCGACCCTAATGCTCATGGCGCTGAGAGGTTGGTTCATTGGCATGCAGGACACCAAAAGCCCGATGGCAATTGATATATTAGTCAATGTGGTCAATATGGGTGCCAGTTATTATCTGGCCGTCCACACACCTCTGGGCATTACAGGTGTAGCATGGGGAACGTTCATCGCGCAATACAGCGGCCTTGTCTTAGCAGTGCTGATTATGGTGTTTAAGTACGGCATTGTGCATATCGGTTTGCGCGAGACTATCGAAGCTATGCAAGAGCCGGAGACCAAGCGGATGATGGCGCTCAACGGAGATTTGTTTATCCGATCGCTGTGTTTTATGGTGGTGTATGTGGGTTTTACGTCCATTGCCAGCAAATACGGAGACACCGAATTGGCAGTGAGTAGTATATTGATGAAGTTATTTATGCTCTTCTCCTATTTCGTAGACGGCTTTGCCTATGCGGGTGAAGCGCTTGTGGGGAAGGCATTCGGGGAGGCAAAAGAGGTTAGTGGTGAGAGATTAGAGGTGAGAGGAGTTGTACGAAAACTTTTTAACTGGAGTATAGGCGTGGGATTGATTTTTACCGTCATCTATGCCATTTGGGGGAGAGAAAGTATTGAATTGATGACTAACGACGCGGAAGTATTAAATGCGTCGCTGAGTTATATAGGTTGGCTTATAGCCATGCCCATAGTAAGCACATTGGCTTTCATGTGGGACGGCATATATGTGGGAGCGACCGCAGGCAAAGAAATCCGCAATGCCATGATTTGGGCTGCCGTGGCTTTCGTGGTTGCCTACGCGGGGTGTTTTACATGGCTGGGAATACAAGCATTGTACATTGCTTATTTTGCCCACCTGATAGCAAGAGTAATTTATTTGACAATGAAATATGAAAAAATTGTGTGTATTCATTAGTATATTGGCCTTGTGTGCCGTTAGTCTGGTGTCTTGTCAAGACCAAGTACAGCAAGTATCCGGTGCTTACTCGTATAAAATCAGCGGTAGTGTAATCGTTGATGAAGATACAGTTGTGTTATCCGATGAAATAGGGGCATTGGATATTATTCACGTCAATCAGGATAGTGCCTTGCTGACCTTCAATTCTTTGTTAGGCCCGGTATATGCCACGCAAGCACAGATAAAAGGCAAGCAGATATTTTTGACTCCTTATAAGCGCAATCTAACTGTGCAATCCAAAGATTATGCAGTAACGGTGACAGGTAACGGCACCATCTATGACAAGACTATTCTGTTCTCATTGGATTATGCAGACGAGGTCAATAAACTGACAACCGATACATTGATAATGCTATGCAAAAAGAACTAATCATAGGTTTGGCACTTTGTCTAATGGGCTGTGCAGCGCATGACAAGACGAAGCAAGAACAAACGCCGCTACGTGTACAGGTAACAGTCATTTCCCCGCAGACAGGGAATAGTTCCTCGCGCTATGTGGGAACGATAATACCGCTCCATGAAACACCGCTCTGTCTTCAGACAACGGGGCGCGTTACGGAAATCAAATGTAAAGATGGCGATAAAGTGCGTAAGGGTCAAGTTCTCCTACGCGTTGACGATACACAGGCCCGCAATGCGGTTAATACGGCAGAAGCAGCGTTACGTCAAGCGCAGGACGGTTATGACCGTGTAAAACAGGTTCATGCCAAAGGGGCTGTCACAGACCAGAAAATGGTGGAGGTAGAGAGTCAACTTGCTCGCGCGCGCTCCATGTGCGCTGCTGCGCAACAACAACTGAACGAGTGCACGCTCACCGCGCCATGCAATGGCATAGTCAGCGGATTGACTATCGAAATAGGTCAGGCAGTGATTCCCGGCATTAAAGTGCTGTCCCTGTTAGACCAGTCTGCGTTATGCGTACGTTTTACCGTACCGGAGGGAGAAGTGCGCTCAATCCACGTTAATGCCGGCCATCTGACGGCCAACGGCGCTGTAGAATGCACGGCAGTTGATACCGTCTTACCTATCAGCATCACGGAGAAAAGCGTTACTGCCAATCCTGTGACACATACGTATGAAGTAACAGCGCGTGTGCTGGGTGGCACAGATGTATTGTTGCCCGGAATGGTCGGAAAAGTGACGCTTGACGACACCAAAACAGCACACCCCAAAGATGCGGAAAAAGAGCATATCATCGTTCCTGCGCATTGTATTCAATTGATGCCCTCCGGCCACACCGTCTGGGTGGTAGAGCAGGGTAGAGCTCGCCGCCGTGAGATAACGATTGGCGGCTATCAAGCCGGAGGCGTATTAGTTCAATCAGGACTACATGCCGGCGACACCCTAATCACAGAGGGCTATCAGAAAATCTATAACGATTGTTTAGTAACGGAGTGAAAGTTAGAGCACACATAGAAGGGGCCATGCGCCAACATGGAATAGTAATTGCACTATTCCTATTGCTCATGGGCTTTGGCATATGGTCGCTACCCCAACTCAATAAAGACGAGTTCCCGCAGTTCACTATCCGTCAAGGTATTGTGGCAGCCATCTATCCCGGCGCAACAGCGCAAGAAGTGGAAGAACAGGTGACTATACCTCTGGAAGATTATATCAATTCATTCGAAGAGGTAGATAAAGAACAGACGTACAGCATAAGCGAAGATGGCATTGTGTATGTATATGTTATGATTCGCACTACTGTTCGTGACAATGCAGGAGCATGGACGAAAATAAGAGCAGGCCTGCCGTTGCTGCAGAAAACAAGCCTTCCTACGGGGGTATTACAAACGGTGGTAGTTGATGATTTCGGGAATACATCCTCATTGTTGATTGCCGTTGAAAGTGACCAACGCAGTCCTCGCGAATTAGAGCAGTTTGCCAAACAAGTGTGCACGCGACTGCGGACTATTCCCGAGATGGGTAAGCTGCGCATAATGGGTCAGCAGACAGAGGAAATAGCCATCACGATAGATCCGGAATATGTGTCGATGTATGGTATTAACCCCTCTTCCATACAGGCGCAGATGGCACTGCAAGGTTTGCGCACAATTGGAGGAAAGAGTGAAAGCGATGGCGCATTACAAGTGGAGATTCCTTATCAGTCAGAGTACGAGATGCAGGAACAGATTGTATGGGCAGATCCATCCACCGGTGCGCTCATCAGGCTTAAAGATATAGCAACCATTGAGCGTCGCTACCAGAAACCGGACAAATATGTTGAGCATGAAGGGGCTTCGTGTCTCATTCTCAATCTCGAGATGGTTCCTGGTAATAATATTGTGGCATTTGGTGCAGAGGTGGACAAGCAATTGGCAGAATCGTCCAAACTGTTGCCTCCTGATATTCAATTTCACCGCATAACGGACCAGCCGAAAGTGGTGAACGATTCAGTCGTTTCGTTCCTGCGAGACATCGTTATCTCTATTTTGGTTGTTATTGCGGTCATGCTCCTTCTTTTCCCGCTTCGCACGGCTTTGGTAGCAGCTACCGGATTACCTGTGTGCACGGCTATATGTATCGGAATGATGTATATCACGGGCATTGAGCTGAATACCGTTACATTGGCGGCGCTAATCTTCGTATTAGGAATGATTGTGGACGACTCAGTGATTGTCATCGACGGTTATACTAATCTCTTGGAGAAACGCCACTCACGCTGGTACTCCGCGGTTGTCAGTACGAGTCTGCTGTTTGTGCCGATGTCATTGGCAACCTGCGCCATTAGCGGAATGTTCTTCCCCATGACGCGCATTATTACGGGACCTTTGGGCGAATTCGTGCAACTCTTCCCATGGGCAGTTCTCTTTGCCTTAGGCGCCAGTATTTTCTACGCCTCGTGGGTAACGCCTTATCTTTCCTTCCGCTTTATCAAGCACAGTGATGGCGATTTAAATCTCTTTGAGCGTGCGCAGAATAAGTTCTTCACTCGCTTGCAGAACGCATATAAGCGTCTTCTCCAGCATTGTTTTGACCATCCTGCGTTTGTATGGACACTGCTTGTCTGCTCATTGGGTATAGGCTTATTCCTCATGACCCGTCTGAACCTGCAGTTGCTGCCTAAGGCGGAGCGTGAGTTTTTTGCCGTGGAGATTCATCTGCGAGAGGGCGCGACTTTAGCACAGAGTGCCAGCGTGGCAGACTCATTGGCCTCCATCCTACGCGCCGACCCGCGTGTTCAGAGTATTACTACTTTCGTTGGCCAGTCCTCGCCGCGTTTCCATGCCACATATACGCCTCAAATGCCGCATACCAATTATGCGCAGTTAATCGTGAACACGGCTTCCGGTAAAGCGACCTCACAAATACTTAATGAGTATAGCGCACGCTATGAAAACTATTTCCCCAATGCTTATGCGCGGTTCAAGCAACTGGATTATCAGGCAGTTAAAAACCCGTTAGAGGTGCGTGTACAGGGAGAGAATTGGGACGAAATGGAGGTTTACGCGGATAGTATTATGCGCTTTATGGTGCAGCAACCGGAACTGCAGTGGGTTCATTGCGACTATGATAACATGGCGGCCTCTTCGCGTATCATTCTTAAACCCGACGAGGCAACGCGGTTAGGATTGACAGAGACGATGCTCTCGCTTTATCTGCGTCAAGCAACGCACGGCGCGACCATCACTACTTTATACGAAGGCAGTTATGGGGTGCCGGTAGTCCTTTATACGGCGGGCATGGATACAATGCACGCGGAGCAGTTAGGAGCCATCCAAGTACCGACGGCTATTCCGAGTGTGTGGGTGCCCTTGCGCCAAGTAGCGAACATTGAACCCGCTTGGCATCATACATCGATAGAAAGACGGAATGCCGTAAGAACAATCACTATCGGCGCAGATCTCCGAGGTTCCACCAGTTCAGTGGACGCCGAGCGAAAAGTTCGTAAATGGGTAAAACAGAATATAAAAGAATTGCCGGAAGGTGTATCCATTAAATATGGCGGTCTATCGGCTATCAACGGAATGATAGTGCCGCAAATACTATGGTCCGTTGTGGCGGCTCTGGCGGTTATGTTAGTGCTTCTGCTGTACCATTTCGGGAAGATCGGTTTGGCGTTGCTGGCCCTATCCAGTGCCTCTCTCTGCCTTTTCGGTGCTATGCTCGGCTTATGGATATTCCAGCTGGACATATCCATCACGGCCGTCTTGGGAACTGTAAGTCTAATCGGTATAATTGTCCGCAACGCCATTATGATGTACGAATATGCGGAGGACAGCCGTAAGTACAAACAGATGACTTATCGTGACGCTGCTTTTCATGCAGGCTTGCGCCGTATGCGCCCGGTCTTCCTTACCAGCGCTACTACCGCATTGGGTGTGCTCCCGATGATTTTGGCTCACACCAGTCTATGGATGCCGATGGGAGTGGTCATCTGTTTTGGCACTATCTTTACCCTTCCGCTGACCGTGACTATTCTTCCGGTTGTGTATTGGAAGGTATATCAACATAAAGACCCTAAATGAAAAAACGATTATACATATTATGTCTTGCCTTGTGTATAACGGCCGGCCTCTCGGCGCAAGGTCTGACACTCGACTCATGCCTGGCGCTGGCACGGCAGAATAATCCCTCGCTGCGCAAGTCGGAACTGGGTGTCAAACGGGCGGAAGAAGTCAAAGCGCAAGCCTTTACGAAATATTTCCCGCAAATACAGGGAACGGCTTTCGGATTCCATGCGCTACACCCGATTATCGAAGTCGGCATTGATGACATAGGCAACGCGCATGTACGCGACCTGCTGACGACGCTATACGGCAACTACGGTGCGGCACTTGGACTGGACAATACGATCAATCTGTTTGAACACGGATATATGGTGGGCGTGACGGCTGTTCAGCCGGTTTTCATGGGCGGTAAGATAGTTGCCGGAAACCAATTAGCAAAAGTAGGTGTCGAGGCTGCCAAACTGCAGGCAGGTATCGCGCAGCGCGAGCAGTTGGAGCAGGTGGAACAGAGTTATTGGCTCGTGTATAGTCTGCAACGCAAGCAAGAGATTATTGACGTCGCCAATCAATTGACAGACACCGCTTATCAGATTGTGGAGGCGGCGGTAGAAGCAGGCTTGGCCTTACGTTCCGACCTTATGCAGGTTCAGATGCGCCGCGATGAGATAGAGCGGAGACAATTGCAGTTGACTAACGGCCTCACGTTGGCTAAACGTGCGCTGGCTTTGAGTATAGGTCTTCCGGAGAATGAACTGCCGGAACTGGCGGCGCCCTTGTTGGACGACGAACAGATTCTCCCTTCCGACACATTAACGCAGACGGATGAACACCGCTTATTGGAATTGCAGATTAAAGCGGCAGAACTGGAACGGCGCATGGCTTTAGCGGACGCCTTGCCGCAACTCGCTATAGGCGCTAATTACTCGTACAGCAACTGGCAGACCAATCTGTTGCGGAATGGTTTGGGAAACAAGACCGGTAACGGCGCACTCTTTGTGACGCTTAATGTGCCGCTGACGGGGTGGTGGGAGATTGGCCATAAACTCAAAGAAAAACAATATGCCATCGAGCAGGCGAGAATAGATGCGGATTATTTAGGCGCACAACTGAACCTGCGGACGCGACAGGCATACGACAGGATGATTGAAGCCGCGGCACTGCTACAGCTCCAACAACGTATGTTAGAGCACGCACAAGAGGCATATACCCAGGCGCAAACAAACTATGAGGCCGGAATGAGTACGATTACCGACCTGCTGCAAGCGCAGACGACCTTCACACAAGCGCAAGTGGATTTGTCGGACGCGCAAATAGCCTGTAAGGTACAGAGCAAACGCTATAAAGATTTGATTGCACAGTGAGAGTGAGCATCTTTGATCATATGGAGCAATGCACGGATGAGGAAGTGCAACGTATGCTACCTCTTGTTTCTGCGCAGCGGCGCGAACAAGCACTACGATTCAAGCACACACTCGGGCAGTTCTGCTGCCTCAAATCCTGGCTCATGTTGGATGCAATGCATATTGGAGAGATGGAGTTCTTGTATAACGAACATGGAAAACCCTATATAGAGGGAGGACCTTTCTTCTCCATCAGTCACTGCAAAGAAGCGATAGCTGTCGCCATTGATGACCAACCTGTCGGCATTGACGTTGAAGCTATCCGTAATGTGGAGCAAGACCTCATTCTTCGTACGATGAATGAAGAAGAACAACAACAGATACATAGCAATCGGGATTTTACACGCCTTTGGACACAGAAAGAAGCCATCCTTAAGATGGAAGGAACAGGAATAACTTCTTTTGAACAATTACAAGGGCTCTCTATCTCGGACTATCGCATTCAAACTATCGAAAAAGAGAAATATATATATACTATCGCATATGGAAAATTACATTGTATCGGCGCGCAAGTACCGTCCGCAAACCTTTGAGTCTGTGGTGGGGCAACAAGCGCTGACTCAAACCCTGCAGAACGCCATTCGTCAGAACCACCTGGCGCATGCCTATTTGTTCTGCGGACCGCGTGGAGTGGGGAAAACGACCTGCGCACGCATCTTTGCCAAGACGATTAACTGCCTTAATCCGCAGAACGGACATGATGCATGCAATGAGTGCGAGTCGTGTAAAGCATTCAATGAGCAGCGTTCGTTTAATATCCATGAATTGGATGCCGCCAGTAATAACTCGGTGGAGGATATCCGTTCGCTTATCGACCAAGTGCGTATCCCGCCGCAGATTGGCAAGTACTCCGTCTATATCATCGACGAGGTGCATATGCTCTCTGCAGGGGCGTTCAACGCATTGCTCAAAACGCTTGAGGAACCGCCTTCATATGCCATTTTTATCCTTGCTACCACAGAGAAGCACAAAGTGCTTCCTACTATTCTCAGCCGCTGCCAGGTATATGATTTCAATCGTATAACGGTGCCGGATATCATCGCATATCTGCAATCGGTGGCAGCCAAAGAAGGTGTGAAAGTGAGTGAGGAGGCGCTGAATGTAGTGGCGCAGAAGGCAGACGGAGGAATGCGCGACGCACTCTCTATCTTTGACCAATTAGTAGCTTTCTGCGGCAATGAGATTACGTATGAGCGCACGATTGGAGTACTCAATGTACTGAGTGCCGACTATTATTTCTCGTTGGTGAACCATGCGCTACACCATGATGTGCCACAGGCGTTGTTGCTCTTCAATGAAGTGCTTAACCATGGTTTCGATGCCGGACATTTTATCACGGGTTTGGCCCAACACTTACGCGATGTGCTGGTTAGCAAAGATCCGCAGACCCTTCCGCTGTTGGAGACCGGCGAGGCGATGAAACAGCGTTATGCCGAGCAGGCAAAGCTTTGTGCGCCGATGTGGATTTTCCATGCGCTCGATATACTCAATACCTGTGATATCAATTACCGCACAGCGCGGAACAAGCGGCTGACGGTCGAACTGTCACTCGTCAAACTATGCCAATTGGGTGTAGCCCAAACGGTTCCTCCCGTTTCGCAGGCTCCTAAACAGACAGAGCCTGTTCCCTCTGCACAACCGGCAAATCCCACACAGGTACAGCCGGCCAAACCGGCTGAGCCCGTCTCCACAACTCCGGATGCCAAGCCTGCTAAGCCTGCCGAGCCATCTAACCTCCCTAAGATTCCCAAAGTCAGTATTGGTCTGGGAATAAAGAAACAGGAGGAACAAAAGGCATCCACACAACCAACTGCTACTCCTCCGCAGGAGGAGTCTAATTCCCCTTTTACGTCAGGCCAACTTAGAGACGCGTGGGTTGGCCTTGCTCAATCCTACGAGGAACCGCGTCTGAAACAGTTAATAGAACTATATATACCGCGGTTGATGGACGGAGCGGTGGCTGAAATATCCATGCCTAATCCATGGCAACTGAAGGAAATGCGTAAAGTGCTGCCGGATATCGTGCAAACGCTACGCAAACAGCTCCATAACAACCATCTGGAGATTCAATTAAACCTCGCGGAGTATAAGCGTGAACAGTTAGCCTTTACAGCGGAGGAGAAATACAAGCTCATGGTGGAATATAACCCTGTTATGGCGGAACTCAAAGAACGTCTGGATCTTCAAATAGACTAATGGCTGACCTCTTGAAATATCTGCCTACTACGCGCAAAGAGATGGAGTTGCGTGGTTGGGATGAAGTGGACATTGTCTTCTTCACCGGCGACGCATATATTGACCATCCCTCTTTCGGCGCTGCAGTTCTTGGGCGCGTACTCGAAGCTGCAGGTTATCGCGTAGCGATAGTACCTCAACCGGATTGGCATGGGGACTATAGAGATTTCAAGAAATTCGGTCGCCCGCGCCTTTATTTTGCGGTCTCTGCGGGGTCGATGGACTCAATGGTCAATCATTACACAGCGGCTAAGAGAAAGCGTTCAGACGACGCTTATACGCCGGAGGGAAGGGCTGGGATGCGACCGGACTACTGCACCATTACCTATTGCCGCATTCTCAAGAGTCTGTATCCGGATGTGCCGATTATTATTGGAGGCATAGAGGCTTCGATGCGTCGCCTGACGCATTATGACTACTGGCAGGACAAACTCATGCCGTCTATCCTTGTCGATAGCGGAGCTGATCTGCTGGTGTACGGCATGGGCGAACAAGCGATGACAGAGATAGCCAATCGTCTTTCGTCTTCCGACTCTCGTCTTTCGACTTTCAACTTTCCACTTTCAACTTTCCATACCGTTCCGCAGACCGCTTTTCTGACGAGCGATAAGAACGAACTGCCTCCGGATGCTATTCGTCTGGCGAGCCACGAGGAGGCGCTGAAGGATAAACGCAAACATGCGGAGAATTTCCGTCTCATAGAGGTGGAGTCGAATAAGATTCATCAGCAGCCTATTGTACAGCAGGTGGGGCAGCGCTATGTGGTGGTCAATCCGTCTTATCTGCCGCTCACTACCGAGCAGTTGGACGCTATTTACGATTTGCCGTACCAGTACACGCCGCACCCTAAATACAAAGATAAGCATATACCTGCTTATGAGATGATTAAATGGTCGGTATGCGTGCATCGCGGCTGTTTCGGAGGCTGCGCTTTCTGCACTATCTCGGCGCATCAGGGCAAGCAGATAGTCTCTCGCTCCAAGGCCTCTATTCTGCGTCAGATAGAGAGGCTGAGCCATCTTCCGGATTGGCATGGAGTGTTGTCCGACATCGGTGGACCATCGGCGAATATGTACGGAATGCACGGCAAAGACCGTACGCTCTGCGAACAATGCGCTCGCGCCTCATGCCTGCAACCCGCTATCTGTAAGAACCTCAATCAGGATTTTGGCCCGATTATTGATTTGTATCAAACGGTGGACCGGTTGCCGTATGTGAAGCATGCTTTCGTCGGTTCTGGCATCCGATATGATTTGATGAGCGAGGCGTATGCGCGCCAACTCATCACCCGGCATGTCTCCGGACGACTCAAAGTGGCACCGGAACATTGCTCGGAGACTGTGCTGAAAATCATGCGTAAGCCGAGTTGGGAGCATTATTTGCGATTCCGGGACCTCTTCCTGCATATCAATAAAGAGGCGGGGCTTAACCAGCAACTCATCCCGTATTTTATCTCCTCGCACCCGGGATGCACCAAGCGCGACATGCAGCAGTTGGCGGAAGAGACCAAGCGCATGCATTACCGCCCGGAACAAGTGCAGGACTTCACGCCAACGCCCATGACGCTTTCCACAACGATGTTCTACACAGGCATCAATCCTTATACGCGCGAACCGATATATGTCGCCCGCACGCCGGAGGAAAAGAAACAACAAAACAGCTATTTCTTCTGGTACAAAAATAAGTAAATAAGTTAATGAGTAAATAAGTAAATGAGAAAATAAGTAAATATCATTATGGCAAATAACAAGAAATATCGCATCAATCCTGAAACGCTGCAGTTAGAGCGCATTGAGCACGGCGTGCGTTATTGGTTACGCCGATCCGGAGGTTACCTCATCGGAGGTATATGTCTTGGTATCATCTTTTTCCTTATCTTCCTCTATTTCTTTCCCTCGCCGCGTGAGGCCTCGCTCATGCAGTATAACCGTAACCTCACGGCGCAACTCAATATGATGGATAAGCAGGTGGACCAGATGCAGATTGTTATCGAGGACCTCTCCCAGCGTGATGACAATCTCTATCGGGCTATTCTCGGAGCCGAACCTATTCCGCTCAGCTCGCGCATGGGCGCCACGCAGCAAATCTCTTATTATGACTCGCTCGCGCACATGACCAATACGCAGTTAGCCGCAGATATACAGCGAAAAGTGGACATATTGGAGAAAGAACTCTATGTGCAGGCACGCTCGTACGACGAGATACTTGAACTGGCGAAGAACCAGGAGGTGCGCATGGAGAATATACCGGCCATTCAACCTGTGCTCAATAAGAATCTCAAGCATATGGCTTCCGGTTACGGATGGCGTATCGATCCGGTGTATCATATTCGTCGTTTCCATGAGGGCATGGATTTCTCCGCACCTACGGGTACGGATATTTTTGCTACCGGAAATGGAACTGTTACTTATGCCGGCTGGCGGCAAGGTTATGGCGAGACCATAGAGATTGACCATGGTTTCAACTATGCCACGCGCTATGCCCATTGCTCGAAGATTTTCGTTCGGGTGGGGCAGAAAGTCAAACGGGGAGATGTAATCGGTTTGGTTGGAAATACCGGCAAATCTACCGGACCGCATGTGCATTATGAGGTCCATTATCAAGGACGCCCGATAGACCCGAGGAATTTCTATTTCTATGACCTCAGTCCGGAGGATTATGATAAGATGGTGCAATTATCCTCCAATATGGGCAACATGATGGATTAAAATCCAAATGGCAAATGGCAAATGGCAAATAATCTTATCCTAACCGCGATATGCGTTCTAATTCTTTCTCTTTGATAATTTGTATTCGCCGTCCGTCGATGGTGATGAGTCCTTCTTGTGCAAACTGACTGAGCGTGCGAATAGCATTGCTCGTAGTCATGTTACTCATGTTCGCCAGGTCTTCGCGCGGCAACAACATGGCTAAGGTCTGGCCGTCGGCATCGTAGCCGTAGTTCTTCAGCAGCAGGAGTAGGGACTCTGCCAAGCGGCCGCGTATATGTTTCTGCGTCAGGTTAACCGTCTGTATCTCCGATATAGCCAAGTCCTTGGCCATCGTCAGCATCACGCCGTAGCAGAACGCACCGTTGGCACGGATTAAGCGGTTAAAGCACTCCCGGTCGATGCGATAGACATCACTGGCTTCAAAAGAGCTGGCACTCGCGTTATACGGCTCACACGCTATGCACGCACGGTAACCGAAGATGTCATAGGGCTTGAGCAAACGGATAATCTGCTGACGCTGACCGATGCCCTCTTTGTAGATTCGCACTTTGCCCTTCAGCAGCATCCACATATACTGCGACTCATCGCCTTCACTGTGGATATGCTCGTTCTTCGCGTAATGAACCAACTCTATATGGTTCGTCAGATCGCGTCGTTCTTCACCGGTCAAGTTAGCCCATAAATCGCTTAACTCCCATATCGGCGCATACACTTCATCTTTACGTTTCATGATGCAGATAACTCAAATGTGGCTGCAAAGATAGTACATTTTTCTGACATATGCAAATTTAATATGTTTTTTAACATATTTTGATGAAATATTTGTATATATGAAAAAAAAGCTGTACCTTTGCAACCGCAAAGGTGTGGGCCTTGCATGAAAGAAGATTATTGACAAAAAAATAACACAATAAAACAAATAACACAATAAATAACTGTATTATATGAAACCAACTCACATTGAGCATTTGGGTATCGCAGTACCCAGTTTGGAAGAGGCAATGCCTTTCTTCGAGTTTTTAACCGGTGGTAAATGCTATAGCATTGAAGAAGTAGCGGACCAGAAAGTACGTACCGCCTTCTTCAAAGTAGGCGAGGTGAAGATTGAGCTTCTGGAGCCGACTTGCGAGGAGTCAACCATCGCTAAGTTCATTGAGAAAAACGGCGGTCGCGGCGGCGTTCACCACGTGGCATTCAACGTAGAGAACGTAGCTGATTGTCTGGCCGAGTGCGAGGCTGCTGGCATCCAGCTCATCGACAAAGCTCCGCGCAAAGGCGCAGAGAACCTGATGATTGCATTCCTGCACCCGAAATCAACCAAAGGCGTATTAACCGAGCTCTGCCAACAACCCAAATAATTTACCATTTGTTCATTTACAATTTGGTCATTTATTTAATCATTTAGATATTTGGACATTTATGGATCAAGCTAAATTAAACAAACTGATTGATAACCGCGAGAAGGCCATGGCCGGAGGCGGTGAGGCAGCCGTAGAGAAACATCACGCCAAAGGTAGTTATACCTGCCGTGAGCGTATCAACATGTTGCTCGACGAGGGCTCGTTTGAGGAAGTGAACATGTTCCTTACTCATCGTTGCCATGACTTCGGAATGGAGAAAAAAGTGTTCCTGGGCGACGGTGTAGCTGTTGGTTCGGGTACTATCGACGGCCGTCTGGTCTTTGTCTTTGCTCAAGATGCCACCGTTATCGGCGGTTCGCTGAGCGAGACGATGGCGCTGAAGATATGCAACGTCATGGACCAGGCCATGAAACTCGGTGCGCCGATAATCGGTCTGAACGATTCCGGTGGCGCGCGTATTCAAGAAGGAGCGTGTGCTCTCGCCGGTTATGCAGAGATATTCGAGCGTAACATTCTGGCTTCCGGTGTTGTTCCGCAAATCAGCGTTATCTTCGGCCCGTGCGCGGGTGGGGCAGTGTATAGCCCTGCGCTGACCGACTTCATCATGATGACCGAGCAGAACAGTTATATGTTCATCACCGGACCGAAAGTAGTGAAGTCCGTTACAGGTGAAGATGTGACGGTAGAGCAACTCGGCGGCGCAAAGATTCACGCCACCAAATCGGGTGTTACCCATTTCGTGGCAGCCACCGAAGAAGAGGCCATCGCCGAAGTACGTCGCCTTGTCTCCTTCATTCCGCAGAACAACATGGAGGAAGCACCTGTAGTTCCCTGCACCGATGATATCAACCGCGTGGATGACTACTTGAATGAAATCGTTCCGGACGATCCGAACAAACCTTATGACATGCATGAGATAATCCGTACCATCGTTGACAACGGCGATTTCATGGAGGTTCACAAAGACTACGCAAAGAACGTCATCTGCGGTTTTGCCCGCTTCAACGGTCGCTCAACCGGTATCATCGCCAACCAGCCTTCCTGGCTGGCGGGTGTGCTGGACTGCGATGCCAGCCGTAAGGCCGCTCGTTTCGTACGTTTCTGCGACGCCTTCAACATCCAAATCCTAACGCTTGTAGACGTTCCGGGCTTCCTTTGCGGTACCGGACAAGAGTACGCAGGTATCATCGACCACGGAGCAAAACTGATGTTCGCATATGGCGAAGCAACCGTTCCAAAAGTAACTATCACCGTTCGTAAGAGTTACGGTGGCTCGCATATCGTTATGAGCTGCAAGCAACTGCGCGGCGACATGTGCTACGCTTGGCCGAACGCAGAGATTGCCGTAATGGGTGCCAGCGGTGCTGTGGGTGTGCTCCAAGCCAAAGCAATCAAAGCAATCGAAGATGCCGACGAGAAGAAGAAATTCATCGCCGAGAAAGAGGCTGAGTACAAAGACCTCTTCGCTTCTCCTTATCAGGCTGCAAACCGCGGATATATCGATGACGTCATCGAGCCACGCTACACGCGTAGCCGTATTATCCGCGCCTTCGAGATGCTGCAGACCAAGCGTCTGACCAACCCGCTTAAGAAGCACTCGAATATACCATTGTAATTTCAAATTGAAAATTTAAAATTGCAAATATATGATTTTATTAGCAGTTACAGCAGACACATGGATCGTGACCGGTCTTGGTTTCGGCATAGTGCTGGCGTTGCTCATCTGCCTTGTTTTAATCCTGCTTTTCTTCGGATGGATTATGCAGCGTGCCACGACACCCAAAGAGACCAAACCCAGCCCCGTTAGTGCTCCGACCAAGGAGAATATCATCAAAACTCCATCAAAAGCGGACACCTCAGCTGACGAGGCAGCGGTTGCCTATGCGCTGTATTTATATCAAGGCAAAAACCATGATATGCCTACAGCCATGATCCATCCCCAAGCACGTAATACCGCTTGGAACGACAAATCGATCGGATTAAACAACAAAGGATTTTAATCAAGCCAACAGGCCAGAACAATTATTAATTATATGAAAGAGTTTTCTTTTAAAATCAACGGCAAAGACTATAAGTGCGCCGTAGAAGAGATTGAAGCCGGTAAAACGAACGTGACCGTCAACGGCAAAGTATATGAGGTAGAGACCGAGAAACCGGCCGCTCCATCCAAACCCGCAGCAGTCGCTGCAGCACCGAAACCAGCCGCTGCTCCTGCAGCCGCGCCCACTCCTAAACCTGCTGCTCCGGTAGCCGGTGGTGTACAAGTGAAGAGCCCGCTGCCCGGTAGTATAATCAAGGTTTTGGTGAGCGAAGGACAGGCTGTAAAGAAAGGCGACACTCTTCTCACGCTCGAATCCATGAAAATGGAGAACGCCATCATGGCTGAAGCAGACGGTACAGTAAAGCAGATTGCCGTAACACCCGGACAGAACGTCATGCAGGATGACCTGCTCATCGTTCTGGGATAAATCACCAATTACAAATCACAAATAAAAATTCAAAATGAACATTTTGGAATTTTTCCAGGGCATGGGTTTCATGCAGATGAGCTGGCAGCAAGGAGTGATGTTGCTGATCAGTTTCTTCCTGCTGTACCTTGCCATTCATAAGAAATACGAGCCGTTGCTGCTCCTGCCGATTGCCTTTGGTATGTTGCTGACCAATCTGCCCGGTGCAGGTATGTTCCATGATGAGTTATGGACTGCCTTCCTCGATCCGTCGAGTCCGGCGTACCATTCTTACGGAGCAATCCTCAAAGGAGCCGGACTGCTGGATGTGCTTTATATCGGCGTCAAAGCCGGTGTCTATCCCTGTCTGATCTTCATCGGAGTAGGAGCCATGACTGATTTCGGTCCGCTGATTGCGAACCCCAAGTCCCTCATGCTTGGTGCCGCTGCGCAAATAGGTATCTTCGTGACCTTCCTCTGCGCCAACGCAATGGGCTTCACCCCTGCAGAGGCTGGTTCCATCGGTATTATCGGAGGTGCGGACGGACCTACATCCATCTTCCTGACATCCAAATTAGCCCCGCATCTCTTGGGCCCGATTGCCATCGCTGCCTATAGTTATATGGCGCTGGTTCCTGTTATTCAGCCGCCTATCATGCGTGCGCTGACGACCAAGAAAGAGCGTGCTATCAAGATGGGTCAGCTCCGTCCGGTATCGAAGACCGAGAAAATCGTTTTCCCGATCATCATTACCGCCATCGTTGCTCTCATCCTGCCGGACGCAGCACCGCTAATCGGTTGCTTGATGCTCGGTAACCTGATGAAAGAGTGCGGGGTAGTGGAACGTCTGTCCAAGACGGCACAGAACGAGCTGATGAATATCGTTGTTATCTTCCTCGGACTTTCTGTGGGTGCTACGGCTACAGCCGGCAGCTTCCTGACGCTCAAGACACTGGGTATCCTTACGATGGGTATTGTTGCCTTCGGTCTGGGTACCGCAGGCGGTGTGCTGCTGGCTAAGTTCATGAACCTCTTCCTCAAAGAGAAAATCAACCCGCTTATCGGTTCTGCCGGTGTTTCCGCCGTTCCGATGGCTGCCCGCGTCAGCCAGCAAGTGGGTCAGGAAGAGAACCCATCGAATTTCCTGCTTATGCACGCCATGGGTCCGAACGTTGCCGGCGTGATCGGTTCTGCCGTAGCAGCGGGCGTTTTATTAACCATGCTTGGCTAACAACTTATGTCCAATAGACAAATAGGAACCTTGGTTCTGATCATAGCCCTGCTTATCGTGGCTGTGTCTGTTCTGTTTACCAATAATCTGGCGTCTTCCCTGGGAAAGGAAGAGCAGAAAAATATGGCCATCTGGTCGGAGGCAACGCGTCAATTGATCATGGCAGAGGACGGAGCGGATATAGATTTCGTGACCACTATCATCGAAGGCAACACCACTATTCCGGTATATGTCTGCGACGAGGATGGAAACATCATCATCAGCCGTAATGTAGAGAAGCCCGTCAAGGACCCACGTGAGCTGCATGGACCGATAGAGCTGAAGATCAGCGACGAGATATCCCAATATATATATTGGGATGACAGTCGTCTCCTGACCCAATTGCACTATGTGCCTTATGCTCAGTTTGCCCTTATCTTTATCTTCATTGTCATTGCGGTAATCGTTATGCTTGCCGTTCAGCGAAGCGAGGCGAACCGGCTGTGGGTAGGCCTGAGCAAAGAGACGGCGCACCAGTTGGGAACGCCCATCTCTTCGCTCAATGCATGGCAACAACTGCTGGCAGATAAATATCCGAATGACGAGTACGTTCCTCAGATGAAACGTGATGTAGAGCGCCTTCAGTGCATAGCCGACCGTTTCCAAAAGATTGGAAGCGAACCGGACTTGCAGCCGGCGAATGTGATTCCCGTTCTGGAGGATGCTATCGCGTATCTACGTGCACGCATAAGCAGTCATATCATCATCGATGATGCTTGTCTGAAAAATGTACAGCGCACCGTCATGCTCAATGCTCCGCTGATGCAATGGGTATTTGAGAACCTGCTGAAGAATGCCGTCGATGCCATTACAGGCAATGGAACCATTTCCTTCCAGTTGCATGAAAATGAGCATGACGTGATGATTGATATCAGCGATACGGGCAAGGGCGTAGATGCAAAAACCCAGCGTCGTATATTCGAGCCGGGTTTCACATCCAAAGACAGAGGGTGGGGCTTAGGCCTTCCACTCTCCAAACGTATCGTCGAGCAGTATCATGGAGGCAAACTCCTGCTTAAGAGTTCGCAGTTGGGCGTCGGTACGACCTTCCGTATCGTTCTTAAAAAGCCCGAAAACAGTTGAACCACTTCCGCTCATAGAAGCAAAGAAAGCGCCTGCGTCCAGTAGGCGCTTTTTGATGTCCGCAATAATCGGATGGTTCGGAAAAACCGTCGCCTCAAAATCGTTGATAAAAAGGCCGGCTTCGCCTATAAGATCGCTGTCGCTGTAAGACCGCTCCGCTGTAAGACCGCTTACACTGTAGGACTTTAATCCGCTATAAGCCTCCTTTGTGCTCACGCCCTCTTCGGGTTTGATGAGCAATATACGCACACCGTTAAGATTCAAATCGACCGGCGTCAGTATATCTCCTATGCCTCCGGCATAACAGGGTTTATTATAGATGAAGAACGGACAATCGGCTCCTAAGGGTTTTATTTCAGCCGCGAGTTCCTCTTTCGTCAATCCTAATTCGAACAACTCATTAAGCGCGATCGCCATGTGTGCTGCATCGCTGCTACCACCGCCAAGACCGGCTCCGAAAGGGATATTCTTACGAAAACGGATGGACACAGGCCCAACCTGCGGATATTTGGCAGCCATGGCCCGATAACACTTGATAAGCAGGTTATCCTCGGCTTTGCAGTCCACCGCAATGCCTTCCTGCGTAAAGGAAAAGGAGTCAGAAGGATTCACTTCCAACTCATCATGCAGTCCATAAACAGGCACAAAGATGGTTTCCAAATCATGGTAACCATCTTCGCGTTTGCGTATTATACGCAGACCTAAATTAATCTTGCAATTTGGATAGAGTAACATATCGGACGCAAAATTACTACAAAAAATCCAAATATGCAAGTAAAATAGCGTTTTTATGTATATGAATGTAACCCGCCGAGCAAATAACTAACCCCAAAATAGGTGAAAAGGACAAAAAGGAAAGCAATTATCGCACACACATGATAAATAATCTGCGATTTAGAACGCGTTATATGCAGTTTGCTGTCTATCCATGGCCAATGAATCAATGCGGCATAAACGAGCATGGTGATCAATGCCCATGTTTCCTTCGGGTCCCATCCCCAATAACGTCCCCAGGACATATTTGCCCAAACGGCGCCAATGAAGATACCGGCTATCAAGCAGAACTCCGCGGGATAGAGTAGTACTTGCGATAAATACATCAACTGCTCGCGCCGTTTAGGCCAACAAAGTCCCAGTACACCATTGATCATGATAACCGCAAAAAGCGTGTAGGCTAACATGATGACTGATACATGGATACCCAAAAGCGGCGTTTGTAATACCGGCTGCAACGGCGGTTTAGGTGTGACCACTTTGGTCATTACAGCCGCCAGAATGACGATAATGACCGCAAAGCAGGCAGAATACAGACCGCTGCGCTGACCGAATATAGATTTCTTAAGTAATGCACGAAAACGAGTGTGCGGCTGGAAGAAAAAGGTAATCATAGCCAGCAGGAGTAACGCATAACCCGTATAAGTGATACCAATGCCCCATGGATCGTAATTATAAGTAAGGACAACCCCCTGCAAGTCACTGTCATAATCCGATTGGCAGAAACGGAAACCGTGATACTTGAGCGGTTTGTTCATCCTAAGCGAGCCTTCGTCTACACTAAGCACAGACGACTGGCTACCGGCAGCAGAATGTTTGCTACGGTCCATCATACGCAACTCACTAATATAATCCACCGGATTACCTTCCGTATCCGAAACAATCTGAAAATCCCACAGGAAAAGAGTAAGTGAATGAGTAGTTGTTAGTGAATGAATGGTGAGTGAAGTAGCTTGGTCTCCCCGTGTATGCACTTCTCCCTGTTTTCCAAAGAAGTGCGTTACACACGCTCCCACGACGATTGTCGCGAGAGCGATGTGTAACAGCCATGTAGCGGGCTTAAATCGCATTGATGAAAGCAACGATTGCATCTCTGTCTTCTTTTTCCAAGTTATAGAACTGCTGCGTAGGATAATAGGCATCAGATTCCTTACTATAACCATGCCACATGATTGCCTCAATCACATTGCGTGCGCGTGTGTCGTGCATACGCGCTTCATAAGCATCACCAGTGGCTTTACGGTGCAAACCACGTCCCCAGAGCGGGGTAGTACGACACCAACCTGTACGGATGTCATTCTCCATGCAGAGTTTATGCTGTACCATATCCGTGTACGGCCATATTTTCTGGTTCGGATAGCGAGGCATTTGTACTGTCACGGGGAACTGATTCGGGTCACGTACTTCATCTTGACCGGTCGTCCAACTCGGACGGTGACAATAATCGCATCCAATCTGAGTGAACAGTTCTTTACCTCTCAGCACTTTGGGGTCGTTCACGTTTCTCGCAGCCGGAACCGCCAGGCCACGGTGCCAAACCATAACCTGCGTGAACTCTTCATCACTCATCTCAGCCGGCAATTCTTTGCTTGTGAGGTAGTTATAAATCTCCTGCTCGGTACCAAACTGCGCTTGTACCTCCGGGTCTTTGGATGCGTACTCCGCATAAATCTTACCATTGAGGTCCAAATAGTGGTATTTACGATCGCTACGAGTAACATTGGTGATATTCCAAATGGCATTCGCGCCTGCTGCATCCATAATCGGACCACGTGTCAGGGCGTAAGTGAAGCGCTTTGGACCCCACTTCGGGTCGTTCTTATAGTAACCCGAATTCTGGAAACCTCCGTTCCAGAAAGCAGGGTTGAGACCGTTCTTCAGTTTGCCATCCGCTGCCTCTTTTGCATATTGGTCAATAATATCCTGGTCAGGAATAGCATCCAGCAGTCCCGAACCATAAACACCGATTGTGTTCTCTAACTTAACCTCATATCCTTCGCTCTCCAACAAACCATCCGGATCACGGTAACCCTGATTATAGACATAGACAGCCGTATTCGGCATGTGTACTTCCGGGTAACGCAGTTCATAGGACTCTCCGTCTGCAAACTGATTGCCATGCTCATCGGTGGCATTCAACCATTGTACAGTAATCTTATCGGGATCCAACGGTGCCTTAAACGGCTTTGCACCGAAGAGTTGCGGCATACCGGCTAACCAAGGTACATAAGCCTGCGTAGCCGGATTGATAACAACGAGTAGGGTACCATTACCAATGTTTGCTGCGTCGTATTTACCGGCAGGCACAGATGTACCATGCGAATAATTAGGATGGCAATGCTGACACGATGCACGCACATAAACAGGGCCAAGACCATGCTGACGACCGCTCTCGTTAGTTACAAACTCTTTTTCAGCAATCTGATCTCCTTGCGCAAAGGGAACAGACAATCCGGCATTTTCGGTTGCCGGTGAGGGTTGACGGAATGTCTTCGACGTCAAGTTTGTCGTAGTCCCTAATTTACCTCCGGTGTAATACCATTCCGGCATATCCGTTCCGGGTTCCTCACCACTTCCTGGCTTACAAGCGACGAGAGAAATTGCCGCCAGAGCCATAAGCATAAATTCTTTTTTCATATACTTCTATCTTTACAAGTTAATCTTTCACTACTTTGCAAGCAATGCCATTACTTCCTTATCCAACACGTCTCCCAGAGCTGCCACTTTGTCAATGGCGGCTTTCACTTGCGGGTTATTCTGCGCTGTGCTTTCGAAGTTCTGAATTGCCTCGATAGCAGCAATTGCCTCGTCAATTGCTTTGCGTACTCTGGCATCCAATTCAGCATCCTGACGACTAACATAATTAGAAATTGACTGATCGCCGGCCTGTGAACCGCAATAAGCATGTTGGATAGAGCGGATATTATCGGCAAAATCAATTGTCGAGGTACAGCTGTACGGACTCTCAATATAATCGCGTTCCTCATCATTGCTGCTCAGATACGGGTTTCCTAACTTCAATTTGGCCACCTCATCGGCTATGTCAACACAACCGGCTACAATCTCTTCTGCTACAGCCTGATAGCTAACATAAACCGAACCCGCCTTGCCGGCATTGATAAGTTGCTCACCATAACGATCATTCCAGGGCTCAATCTCTGCATCTTCCAACACCTTCATTTTAGCATCGCTGATTTCGCCTTTCCAGCAGTATTCCAACACACAAGCCTGCTCAACAAGGTCACTAACCACACCTAAGAGATACACTGACTCGGCCTTCGTGAGGTTCGCCGCATGCGGACGACCAGTGCCGACAGCACGACCATCTCTTATTTCAGACTCAAAGAGCAAATACTCACAGGCGTGAAATCCCTGAAGTGTCGGTCCAAGCGCTCCGCGCACATAAGCAATTCCAGCCTCCTCAATGTTTTGCATTTGTGCTACATTGCTCAATAATGCGTTCATAGCATTGAAATCCAACGGCCAGCTGTCAATATGCGGGTCGATAGCGTGAGCATCAACGGGTCCGAAAAGGAAAGCCTCACTCTGCTCCCAATGCTTGCGCATAGCACGCCAATGGGTGTCTGCCTCAATCATTACCGTTGTGTAGTCTGTGCCCGCTTCCACGGCATCGGCTATCTGCTGTGTACTTGCCAACAGTTTTAAGCCTTCGTCAGCCATAGCACTATAGGTGGCAATAACCGTGTTATTTACATAAGGCGGCACAACACGTTGCAACGCCTCTTCTTTGTCTGAGGTAATCTCTGTATTACCTCCGTTGCATGCTACCATTCCCATGACGCATGCGGCACTTAGTGCCCATTTAAAAATCTTTTTCATAATATCATTTGTTATAATTGATAAAATCCTGCATAAACGATACCAACGGCAATCTGCGGCTCGTCGTTATATATCTTTCCTCGCGTCCCGTCCGCGCGCGTTCCTTGTTTAAGAATGCCATACGAGAACTCAGCCTTCACACCTATCTGCTTAATCGGGAAATAGTTGATGCCGACAGCCGCGCGGTGGCGACCACACCAAGCGTACATATCCGTCGGTTGATTATCGTAGCGAAACATCGAATCATAATAATCATACCGGGCGAAGAGATAGAAGGATTGTTTCTTCTCTTTTAATTTGCTGCTAAGCGAAAAGAAGTCGTAGCCGGCTTCAAGACCGGCAGCGAGAGCATCGGAAGCCACCCATTGCCGACTTGAAACGGAGCCTTTTCGCATGGCAATATTATACTTTGTAATCGCCGCTGCATCGCTCAAATGGCCGTACATAAAGGCGCCTCGCAGTACAAACCCATACTCCTTATACGCAAAGTCAAACGCACCAATAGAAACGGTTCCTTTCACATCTTTATATGCGCTTGCATCCAATTCGGCATTGCTTTTGCTAAGTGTATTGCGGAACGAATTTCCGCAGTAAGCACTTAGACTCAACCGCAAACCTTTCACCCCCGTATAATCGACACGTGCAGCGCCGGCAAAGACATTCGCCAACTTAAATTCATACGGACTTCCGGCACCCGGTTTAATCCAATTCTTACGATTGAAGCGGTCGCTATCCAAACCCGGCAGGAACATTGCCTGATAATGCCATCCGTTTGGCGTTGAGCCCATGAACGTCAATGCCACCTCATGCCATGTACTCGGGATTATAGTGAACTCGCCTTCATTCCTATAAACGCTGAAATATTCGGTAGGTTCATGGTGTGCATTCAGTCCACCCACCGGTATCACTTGCATACCGGCACGAAGGATGGCATAGCGGTTAAATGCCTTTTGCAACCAGAACTGCTCCAAAGCCACTTCTCCGCCGCGTTCAATCTCACCTTCATATTCACCTCCTTCTTCTTCCTCAATCTCTATAGCACTCTCTGTTCCACCGTGCTCAAACTCTATTTCCGTTCCGACCGACCATCCTTTGCCGAAGTCGTACCCCATATAAATGACGACATGCGGCAAATCAAATTCGCCGTAATGGTCATTGGCATATTTCTCGGGATTCTTGCCGTAGCGAAGATAATTATTCGAATAAAAACAATGTTTCGCCGTTACTTCACCATAACCACCAATTGTAAATCGTCCTGTCTTTTTCTCTTTCGGCAGACTTGCTACTTCTGTATTCTGAGGCTCTGCCTCATTGTTAACCATTTGTTGGGATATACTATCTTTTTTCTCCAAGGCCTCTACACGCCGGATAAGCACCTGCAAGTCAGCCGCACTCACCTTGATAGAGTCCTCTGCAAACATGGTTAATGCGCTCATTATAAGCACGATAAATAGAATTATCTGTCTTTTCATAATTTTATCTTTTCATCTATTTTTTGCTCTATTTTACTAATGCAAAATTACTATTTATTTACCAATCATGCAATCCCTATTAATTGTGCTTTTTTAATAGTGTCGATTTTTTAAGATGCCATATACGATTATTATGAAAATATTTATATCGCTTGCGACATTAAAATATTTGTTGTAATTTTGCATCGTGAACGACATAAACAAGTTGAAAGAAGAGATGGATAGCGAACAAATGAAATTAGACAACCAGTTGTGTTTTCGGTTGTACTCGGCGGCACGATTGATGACGGGAGCGTATCATCCTTATTTGGATCCGTTGGGCATCACGTATCCGCAGTACTTGGTTCTGTTGGTGCTCTGGGAAAAAGACCAACAGCCGGTTTGCTACATCGGCAAAAGACTGCTGTTGGACACCAACACGATGACGCCGCTGTTACAGCGCATGGAGAAAGCAGGACTCATCACACGTACACGCGGTAAAGAGGATACGCGCCAGCGCATAGTATCGCTCACACAGAAGGGAAAGGACTTATATGAGCAAGCGCGACATATTCCGGATTGTATGCGCCATGCGGTACGAATTCCGGAAGGAGATGATATGGAAGTCTTACAGATGATCCCCACGCTCGACAAACTGATAGAAGAACTCAAAAAACTAAATAAATAATACTAAAACATATACTAATATGGCAACCATTTATGATTTCAAAGTCCTCAATAACAGAGGTAAAGAAGTAGATTTCGCAGACTACAAAGGTCAAGTGATTCTCATCGTTAATACTGCTTCGAAATGCGGTTTCACACCGCAGTACGACGGTTTGGAAGCGTTGTACAAGAAATACAAAGACCAAGGTTTTGTTATTCTTGGTTTCCCTTGCGATCAGTTCGCTAATCAGGAGCCGGGCAGCAATGAGCAGATCGAGGAGTTCTGCCGTCTCAACCACGGTGTGACCTTCCCGCTGATGGCGAAGAGTGATGTCAACGGCGCGAACGCTAATCCGGTATTTGAGTACCTCAAATCACAAGCTCCGACCGAGGAATACAAGGGTCTCAAGGGAAAAGCAGCACACGCCATGCTTAAGCGTATCAGCAAGAGTGTAGAAAAAGAGAGTGATATCTTGTGGAACTTCACGAAATTCCTCGTTTCCAAGGACGGTAAAACAATTAAACGCTATGCACCGATGACAGAACCAAAAGATTTTGAGAAGGACGTTGTGGATTACCTGGCGCAATAAATATCATCACCCCAATTTATAGTGATTTTGTGACTTCTTAAGAAAATCTTAATCATTATTTAAGAAAAACATTGTACCTTTGCAGCAAATTTTCGGATTTATGCGAGCAAAGGTATTGTTTTTTTGTCTGCTTATCGCTACCGGTCTATTAGGGCAGGTGAGTGAAGGATTGGAGAAAAATAAGGTGTACCAGGGTTTCTCCGGCGGCATGATGCTGCATACGGGATATCTGTTTGGTCAAGATAAGAATGCACCTACTACGATTGATGGTCGTTCAACCAGTCCTCAGGGTGCACTTTTCGGCATTGGCGGTGCGTTGCGCGTACATCTTTGGAAACATCTGCGCACGGGATTTGAGGGTTTTGTATCCACAATGCCGAGCGGAATAACGGATTGTCATGATATCCTAAAACCCGGCAGTTATGTGCGTGTAGGTTGTGGAGGTGTGCTGGCGGATTGTTGCTGGAGAATGGATCGAGTTTGGCCGTATGTAGGAGGTGTAATAGGAGGCGGGTCTATGAAAGGATTATATATCCTGGATGGCGACCAGCACAGTTGGGAACAAGATGCCAACAGCACGTTTCATAAACAATCCTTTTTCTATGTCACCCCTTATGTGGGTTGCGATTATTGCCTGACACGCAAGGTACATATCACATTCCGGCTCGATTGGATGCTAGCGTTCCATCGGTCCGAATTATGTATGCCTACCGGTCCGAGATTATATTTTGGTTTTATGTTTTGTCATTGATATGAGTTACGAAGGGTTATTATTGGGCCTCGGAGCATTTCTATGCATCGGAATTTTTCATCTTCTGGGGCATAGGCGAAGTGATCAAGCAAGAGAAACGAGTATTGCGCGGTTGGTTTCCCGAAAACCCCAAACGGCATGCGTACTACGAACGCCGAAGAAAAGAACTCAAAGTCTTTTCAGATAATTTTCACTATCCCAAAATGTTGTGATTTTGACTCCTTCTATTGAGCATATCGTATTTTTTTTGTAATTTTGCATCGTTTTTATCAAAAAAGCGATGTATAAAGCTACAGATAAGATATGCGATTTGATGTCGCGCGAAGAAGATGCGATACAAATTATCAGCCGTTTTGGCTTGGAGATGGGGGTGGGCGACCAAACTATTGCGCAAGCATGCGAAAATCATGGTGTGCACACGCCGACTTTTCTGGCTGTAGTCAACTACAAGATTTTCAAGCAGAAAGTACTGCCAGCGGATATAGATATTCCGACTTTGCAACGCTATTTGCAAAATGCGCATAATTATTTTCTCAATTTTCGCTTACCGCGCTTGCGCATGGCGCTTATAGAAGCAATCATCCCTGCAGATCCAACGACAAAAATCCCCGGACTTATTCTACATTGCTACGATGAATTCGTAGATGAGATTCGCGCTCATATAGAGCATGAGAATGCCGGTTTATTTGAAGAACATGAGCATGACGATGAGCGTATTACGAGTAAGCTGACCGAGATTAAAAATCTGATTATCAAGTACTATCCGACACAGCCGACATCCAAAGAAGGAACCGTTACCTATACGCTGATAAGCGTAATGAGTGACCTATGGCATACGGAGCAGGATTTTTCAGACCATTGTGCAATAGAAGATGAGATTCTTCGACCTACACTTTCCAATTATCGTCATCGTACAAAACAATTGGGCAAGGTGCAAGAAACGGAGGAATTGAGTGACCGCGAACGCGATGTACTCATTCAAGTAGTAAGGGGATTGAGCAACAAAGAGATTGCAGATGTGCTTTGCATATCCATGCATACAGTCATTACACACCGCAAACACATTACCCGCAAACTCAATATACATTCTACGGCGGGCTTAACGATATATGCCATCGTTAACAAACTGATTGATCTAAACAGTATGGAATAAATACACCTTATTGATGTAACCGCGCGTGTGTACCCACGTGTGCGCATGTACAATAATCATTCGAGTGTAGGGTAGAACTCCCTCCGATAGAATCAACAAACAAACGCAGGACAAAATCCTGCGCTTTTTGTTTGAATGTCATAAACTGAATTTTCATAGGTTGGTTAAAGTTTAATGGTAATAGTTGCATTTTTTATCTTTTCATTTCGAGTGCAAAGTTAATACATTTTTGTGAATTATGCAAGAAAAAACATCACTTTTTTGTCACAATAAATGTGAACACCAGAATATCGATAATCATTCACAAACCAATTGTTCACAAATAACAGAAATGCTTATATCCAAAGTGGACCGGATATCTTGATCAGTGGATATTTTCCTAACAGGGTAGGGAAGGTTAACGTGAGACGATGAGGTTGTAAAAGCTCTACAAACTTATATGATTTCACGACAAAGCAATGCTTATAACTATCTATATTTCAATAGTTATAGCAATTACTTGAAGTACAATTTATGCAGATAAAAGCATTTGTTTGAAAATAATATCAAAACAAGTCTTTTCACGCTATATAATCTATATAAATAACATAAAATGTGGCAATTATAAGAGTTACCTGTCGCAATGCAAAAATATTATTTACGTCAAACACCAGTAGAGTACTCTTGTGGAGACTTAGATTCAGATACAGTGTTGTTTAATGCTATAACGTGGAACATATTTTCGATTGTGAATATGTAGTATATTTATGAATGTGAAAAATATTTTTAAAAATATAGTGCAAACATTTGTGTAATTCACATTTATTTTGTACCTTTGCGCTCGCTTTCGTTAATACTCGCGCGACTCGCTGCTCTGCAGCTCAATATGGCGCTACGTATTACGCTACGCTCTCCCCATAGCAAACAGCCTCCGGCTTGGTTTACTCTGGGGACCCCAGGTTAAATATAATAATATTATTATACAAATGAACGAGAAAGAACGTATAGATCAAGTCATCAAATCTGTAGGCATGACTGCGCGTCAATTTGCAACAGAGATACATGTACAGCCGGGTACAATCAGTAATATGATGGCCGGAAGAAATAATCCGAGTTTAGATGTAATGCGCAAAATACTGCAACGCTATCCAACGTTGAACCCGGAATGGCTCATTCTTGGTAAAGGCGATATGTGGCGTACAGAACCGGGAAAAGAACCCGGTCTATTTGACCGTCAAGCCCCAGATCCCAAAGAGAAAGTAGTACGTACTGTGACACAAAAAGAAGAGCCGCAGGTTTCTGCAGCTCCTCCTAAACAAATCAGTCGGATTGTCGTCTATTACACGGATAATACCTTTGAGGAATTTTACGGCAACAGTAAATAACGAGTATTCTACGACAACAGTAAATAACGGGTATTTGACGTCCAGTTGTAACTCACGAGAGTCGCAACATAGTCACTAAAAGAAGCGCTGCTTATTGCAACGCTTCTTTTAGTACCTCACTTATATCATGCACAAAGTGCAATTTCAGGCCTTTTAGGTAAACCGGTGCTATTTCCGCTACATCTTTCCGGTTGTCTTCACAAAGAATCACATCCGTGATGCCCGCACGTTTTGCCGCGAGCAGTTTTTCTTTGACGCCGCCTATGGGTAGCACTTTGCCGCGCAGAGTCATCTCTCCGGTCATGGCGATACGCGGTTTCACAAGACGATGCGTAAAGGCGCTGACGAGCGCGGTAGTCATTGTAATACCTGCGGAAGGTCCATCTTTAGGTATCGCTCCTTCCGGCACATGGATATGCACGGCTGTTTTTTCAAAGACTTCCGGTTTGATTCCCAGTTCCTTAGCATGGGCCTTCACATAGCCTAATGCCAAGGTGGCCGATTCCTTCATCACATCTCCCAAGTTTCCGGTGAGAGTAAGAGTAGGCGTTTTAGCCGCTGACAGGCTGGTCTCAATAAATAAAATCTCGCCTCCGACTTGCGTCCAAGCCAAACCGGTCACGACACCTAAATATTTATTCGTTTCCCAAAAATCACGCGAGTAACGTGCCTGCCCGAGATAATTGCGCAGATCTTCCAGCGTTACAGAGACGTTGTATTCCTCGCCCAGGGCTAACTTAGTATCTACTTTGCGGCAGATAGTAGCAATCTGACGTTCGAGGCTGCGGACACCGGATTCCCGGGTATAATCTTCGATTATATGACCGAGAATATCCTTGTTCAGTTTGAGTTGTGAGGCCTTAAGGCCATGATTTTTTAACTCCTTAGGAATTAAATGCCGTTTGGCGATTTCCTCTTTCTCCTCCTTGAGATATCCTGTCATCTCGATGAGTTCCATTCGGTCCAGAAGCGGACGTGGAATGGTGTCCAGACTATTGGCCGTAGCTATAAAGAGCACGCGACTCAAATCATAATCGACATCCAGATAATTGTCATGGAAAGTGTTGTTCTGCTCCGGATCCAGCACTTCAAGCAGCGCAGACGTCGGGTCTCCCTTATAATCCGCACCAATCTTATCCACTTCGTCCAGCACAAATACAGGATTCGATGTGCCACATTTCTTGATGGCATCGATGATTCTGCCCGGCAGCGCGCCTATATACGTTCTTCTATGTCCTCTAATCTCCGCTTCATCGTGCAGACCTCCTAATGACATCCGTGCGTACTTGCGTCCAAGCGCCTCCGCGATGCTCTTTCCCAAGCTTGTTTTTCCGACTCCCGGAGGCCCGTAAAGGCATAGGATGGGGGATTTGACGGGGTTGGATTCTTTCTCTTTTTGCGTACGAAGGGCTAATTGGCGTTGTACTGCAAGGTATTCGACAATCCGTTCCTTCACTTTATCCAATCCAAAGTGGACACGATTCAGAATCTCCTGCGCATGTTTCATATCGAAATTATCTTCCGAACAGATATTCCATGGCAGTTCCAGGAAAGTCTCCAAATACGTCAGTTGAGTGGAGTAGTCGGGCGAATGCGTGGGCATATGCTCCAAGCGCTTGAGCTCTTTGTTAAAGGCCTGTTGAGCGGCATCCGACCAATTTTTCGTCAGCGCTTTCTCGCGCAACTCTTTGATCGTTTGTGCACCGGTGTCGCCCAGGTCTTGCTTAATCGTCTCAATCTCCTGCTGCAAGAAATACTCCCGTTGCTGCTTATCCATAGCTTCGTGCGTACGACGCCGTATATCCGCCTTGATATTGAGCATTTCGTTATCATGCTCGAGGATCTTGAGCATCTGCATCGCACGCTCCGTAAGCGAGTCAATATGCAGTAAATCAATCTTTTTCTCCTTCTCAAAATCATAAAGCGCACATACGTAATTAACCAACGTAGGACCGCTTTCGATATTGCGTAGGGTAGTGCGCATGCTGCTGACATGGTTGTTATCGGTCGTGTCATCGACTTTGGTGAGGATATTCATAATCACATCGCGCATCGAATCAACCGTAGCATAGAACTCTTTGTCATCTAACAGCGGCATATTTTCCGGCATTTCGCATATCTGAGCCTGTAATAAGCCATCTTCAGAACGTTGAAAATCACGTACTTGTATTCGTTTGACGCCTTCTAAGATAGCCATCACATGATTGTCGCCCATCTCTGGCACAGGAATGATCTGCAGCACTTTGCAAAACGTGCCGAGCGTATATAAGTCGCCGTTTCCGCTAAGCTCCGTAACAGCGTCATCGACTTGAGTCAACACCACAATAGGTTGTTTGGCTTTGTGTGCCGCCTTAACCAGTTTGAGGCTGCTGTCACGACTGATAGCAATAGGCATCATCACGCCGGGAAAAAGTACCACTTTTCTAATAGGCAGTACTTCGTACCATTTGTCTTCTTCAATTGTATATTTCATCTTCCAAAAATCTTTCTTCTATATAATAGGGTTCTTTTCCAATTATGCTATTTTACATAATGCTGATTAGATTCCAAAGTACTATATAGAATATATAGGATAAATTAATACCTAATATAGTCTTTAATAAATATCTAATACAGTCTTCTATAAAGAACTAATATAGTCTTTTATAAGACACTTATACAATAACAATAATTATACCAATTATGAGTTATGACAAATTGGCAGAATACATGTTTGCGAGTGTGGCTGTTAATGCTGTGCGTTTTTGAGTTTTTCGCGGAATATCGCTTGTATGAAGTTGTCCAGCTTGGCGTATTGTTTTTTATGGAGTATCATTGATCCGGGTCTCAGTTTCTTTTCGCACGGCGCTTCAGGATCCGGTCGTTTGAACTGTGCGTAGAAACGATTTTTGAAGTTTTCCAATTCAGCGCGCAGTTCAAGCGTTTTCTGACGCTCTTCGGATGTCATGGCCGCGAGTTCTTCATCTGTAAACTTACCGGAATTTATGATATCTGATGCCAGACGTTTAGACTCACTAAACAGTTGTATATTAGCGAGTTCTGATCCTTTAGGCGGCGTTTTTTCATAGTCACGCGGATGTACAATCTTATAGGATTCCTGGGTGCCTTCTCTGAGGACCGCTCCATTGGGTGCGCGGTATTTCTTTTTTCTCATGATGATACCGCTTCCTTTCTCAAATTCCCCGTTCATTTCAGCGAAGGGCGTGTGAAATTTTACTTTAGTCATGATGGTATTTAGTTAGTTATTATACTCTTTTAGGCGGAAGTCGCTTTTTTTGTTCTATCGGGCGAATGATTTGGCATGATTTTTGCCGTATATACTACGTATATACAAGTCGTTCTGACAAGTTGTCAGTTAGGTCATTTTTCTTGCTTTGTCCTAAGACTGACGTTAAAGAAATCTCCCTGTAATCACCCAGTAATCACCCTGTAATCACCCCGTAATCACCCCCTTAAATTTGGTTTAGGGTGCGATAAAACCTCGGTTTTTTACCGAGGTTAATTTTATGGTTTTTCCCTACTCTTTTTTCGGCAATGGGAGTCGATTATGCTTCGGAGAACTGGTCCTTCCCTACTCCGCAGATAGGACAAACCCAGTCCTCGGGGAGTTCGTTAAACGCTTTTCCTTCTACGTTTGGGTCGTATTCGTACCCGCAAACGTCACAAATGTACTTAGCCATAGATGTTGGATTTAATTAGTTAATCTTTTCGGGTGCAAAGATACAAAAAAATTTTGATATATGCAAATATATATGACAAAAAAAGGGCGAGGCTGTGCCCCACCCTGATTGTTGTGAATCGCGCAGCGCATTATTTCGTATTACAGATCAAGCGCACGGCAAAACCATAATAACGGTCAGCTACGCCTTTCGCGTTGATGTCCCATGCACTGGAGCCCACTGCATATGCAGAAGAATTCCCGTTCTTCGTAGCAGACCAATAGCGTCCTTCCGGCTTTTCGCCCACTTTCACTCCGTTGCGTTCACTTGTAGCAGGCAAGAAAACGGCTCCTGCACTCTCCATGGTAATCCATTCGCGAAGAGTGTACTTGTTATCTACATAGTGATCCCCACCGGATTTGTCATAATAACCGTCCTGATATATTGGCATACCCCCTGCGTCACACGGGGTGAATTCAGGCATGTCTTCCGGCAATTTCCAGTTGTCCGGAAGGAGAATAATACCCTTCACCTTATTCACAATACCTATACCGCACAATTCTTTTGCTCTTTCGCGTTGTACGAAGACATAGAGCCATTCGTCTATTTTCGGGGTACGCCAACCGGAACCGAAATTCTTGCCCCAATCCTCAAAACCACCGGCATAATCGGAAGTGTTTGAACTCCTGTGAATTCCGTAGTATGTTCTTTCGGTGCTCCAACCGAACATATCCACAGTACCATTTGAAGAAATGGTCGAATTTCCTGTGATAGAGGTGTTGGAGGCTTTGTTCCCGATAAAGTCCCACTGATTGTCGGCAAAGGTCCACTTCCAGCCATAACCATCATAGGAAGCTTGTACGTTTCCCTGGGCGAAATAAACCTTTGTGTTTTCCCCTACGGTAAACACGCCTTTGATTGCGCCTTCCGGCACTTTGTTCATCTCCGGGTCATTTCCATCCCCGCAAGATGCCAGGCCGAGCGCTATCGCGCTCATGGCAAAGAAATAGAATAGTTTTTTCATTTGCTATTTATTATAAATTGTTAGCATTTTTTCGGAATACCGGAATCACGGAATACCGAAGAGGAAGATATAATGTACAAAGTATAAGGTATAAATCGAGTGCAAAGGTACAAAAAAATTTTGATATATGCAAGAGAAAGCAAAGATTATTTACTCGTTTATGCTCGTCAAATCATCCGTTTCATCCTTGGGTTTGGGGAGAGGTAATTCGTCCTGCGGGCTGGTGAAATGTACAGCACGCCTTGATGAGATAACACTTCGTCCGAGCCGTTTCTCCAAGTTCTGACGGGCGACATCTGCTACCTCTCCGCCTTCTTGGGCAATAGAAGCAGTCTCCGAATAACCTAAAGGATTACGTTCATGCGAGATTTCTGTGGCAGCGGCCTCTGCTAAACCATTAAGCATCAGTTCCACGTTGGTCATGTTATCCCGCAAACTCTCTTTGTGAAGGCCTTTATAATCCTTGTATTCGCGTGTGCTCATGCCTGACCACGCGCGATACATGATATCCGTTAACGAGGCATACTGAGTTTCGCTTTCTACCCCACTTCGTTTCCATTCGTCCGTCAGACCTTTACGGATTTCAATCGTTTTGATACGTTGGTTGATCCAGTTCTCGGAATAGCCAAGCCGCCTGTAATCCTGAATAGCTTGTTCAATGCTCCTTTCCGGATCCTGCAGCTGATTTAATCGCTCTTGCCCCACATGTGCAAGCCAGAGTTTAAACGGTTCCGCTTTTTTGGAAGGAACAGACTGGATGAGCCGTAGAACTTGCTCTGTATCAGCCACATCCGTAAGGCGTTTCTTACCATCTGCAGCGGTTAATTTCAAAGCGTTACAATTTGTAACGGTTTCATTTCCCTCATCTTTCAAACGCTTCTTAAGAACTCTCCAATATGTTTGAGGATTTTCACTATCCGTCAATACTTGGATAACATCCACAACAGAGAAATAGTACTTCTCTGTGTCGCTATCCCACACTACGCGAATCTGTGCGGAGTCGAATAATCGGATTACTTCTTCCTGTGCCATGTATCAAAACCTTTTCGGGTGCAAAGGTACAAAAAAATTTTGATATATGCAAATATATATGACAAAAAAAGGGCGAGGCTGTGCCCCACCCTAAATGTTTACACATCGGAATAATCCTTATTGTGTATGTCATTCAAAAAGTTGTGCAAAGTTACTACTTATTTTCTAAATATGCAAATATATTTGTAAAAAATTTTGGTAATTGCGCTTTTTTCTGTAATTTTGCGTCCCAATGGACACTCGATTTAGCGAATATAGAATTATGTGGGTGCTGGTTTTATTTGACCTTCCGACAGATACCAAGAAAGACCGGAAGGAATATGCCCTGTTCCGTAAAAAGCTTTTGATGGATGGGTTCACTATGTTTCAGTTCAGTATATATCTGCGTCATTGCCCGAGTGCAGAGAACGCAGAAGTACATATAGCGCGCGTCAAGAAATGGATGCCACCATTTGGTAAGATTGGTATTCTCCGAATCACGGACAAACAGTTTGGTGATATGCAGATTTTTGAATGCTGCAAAGAGATAGCGGTTGATCAGCCGGTTCAACAATTGGAGTTGTTTTAGAAAAAGAAAAATAGCATCACACAAAGAAAAGCAGTACTCGAAAGTACTGCTTTTTTACGTCCTAAAACTTGTTGTAACTTGTTGTGTTTTAGTGTATTATACGGAATCTATTGTTTTAGTCCGTATTGTTTACTTTTTTGAATGACATACACAACTGTCTTGCCAACGGATAGCCACGGAGTCACATTGTTTTAGTCCGTATTGTTTACTTTTTTGAATGACATACACAACTGCGCTTGTGATCCGTGCCGCGCCACGCAAATTGTTTTAGTCCGTATTGTTTACTTTTTTGAATGACATACACAACTGACCTCGTACAGACCTTCGAACCCTTTCATTGTTTTAGTCCGTATTGTTTACTTTTTTGAATGACATACACAACGTGACAGTATGTAATTACGCATTCTGTCTAATTGTTTTAGTCCGTATTGTTTACTTTTTTGAATGACATACACAACTCGGCCGTTCGTTTGATTCCCAGCCTGCTCATTGTTTTAGTCCGTATTGTTTACTTTTTTGAATGACATACACAACTTGATGTCTATAGTGCTCTTGATTGGCAGCATTGTTTTAGTCCGTATTGTTTACTTTTTTGAATGACATACACAACTGTAAGTTCGTTGTCTGTATAACCGCATAAATTGTTTTAGTCCGTATTGTTTACTTTTTTGAATGACATACACAACGAGCTTCCTCGAAGCCTGTTCGCCCGTCTATTGTTTTAGTCCGTATTGTTTACTTTTTTGAATGACATACACAACTACGCGTACGTACTATGCTCGCAATAAATTATTGTTTTAGTCCGTATTGTTTACTTTTTTGAATGACATACACAACCGAGTTCAGCCGAGAGTTGCAGAGAGGGTATTGTTTTAGTCCGTATTGTTTACTTTTTTGAATGACATACACAACACCGAGTGGTATCTGAGCCGGCGTACTGACATTGTTTTAGTCCGTATTGTTTACTTTTTTGAATGACATACACAACTAAATGTGGGTGGGTTTCGTGCGTGGGTCTATTGTTTTAGTCCGTATTGTTTACTTTTTTGAATGACATACACAACTACCCTGCTTATCATGCTTGGCGTTCGCGTATTGTTTTAGTCCGTATTGTTTACTTTTTTGAATGACATACACAACTCTCGAGTTTATATCGAACATCGGCATGCCATTGTTTTAGTCCGTATTGTTTACTTTTTTGAATGACATACACAACTGTGCAGCGCGTTTTCGACAAACTCGCAAAATTGTTTTAGTCCGTATTGTTTACTTTTTTGAATGACATACACAACTTGATGTTCATAGCGCACTTGATTGGCAGCATTGTTTTAGTCCGTATTGTTTACTTTTTTGAATGACATACACAACTATGACAGAATGCGAGGTGTAGCGCGCACAATTGTTTTAGTCCGTATTCTTAGCTTCGCACGATTACTGGTTTACTTTTTTGAATGACATACACAACTACGGCAGCGAGGATGATATGCAAGATATTATTGTTTTAGTCCGTATTCTTAGCTTCGCACGATTACTGGTTTACTTTTTTGAATGACATACACAACTTTCGCGCTTCTTGAATAAGCGGGTCAATAATTGTTTTAGTCCGTATTCTTAGCTTCGCACGATTATTGGTTTACTTTTTTGAATGACATACACAACTAAGGTCTATACTGGTAACAGGCTATCGCCATTGTTTTAGTCCGTATTGTTAGCTTCGCACGATTACTGGTTTACTTTTTTGAATGACATACACAACTACAAGCCCAGTCCTCGGAATATACCCATGATTGTTTTAGTCCGTATTCTTAGCTTCGCACGATTACTGGTTTACTTTTTTGAATGACATACACAACCCTATCGGCAGCGTTTACGCAACTCGAAACATTGTTTTAGTCCGTATTCTTAGCTTCGCACGATTACTGGTTTACTTTTTTGAATGATACTTTTACCAATTCGGGATAGATGATTTTTCTTGCTTCACCTGAATAACATTTCTGCACACTTTGAGCCGTTGTTTGGATAGCTAACATCATTGGGCTGCGATGACCAGAGATATGCACATCCATGGTGGTTACTCCTAATAATTGGCGTTTTTGTTCAGACGAAATGTCGCTTGTTATGTCTCCTTTCTTCCACATCTCCAGCACTTTCATATCTACAAATGGTCGGTAAGGCTCCATGATATCATCTGCCAAACAATAGGCATCATATCGGCTATGATGATGAATGCCCAATGTCGGCAATAATCCTGCTCCGACTAATGCCCTTGCCATCATCGCTCGCACAATACTATAGCCATAATTGAGCAAATTATTGGGCGGTAAGCCTTGCGGGTCACGAATAAATGAGTCTTTCTCAAACATATTGCGCCAATAGAAGGCAGCTGCTCGCGCTTCCATGTTATCGGTATCTCCGGAACGCACATCTTTTGCCCATTTGAGCATATTGTTGTGTTCTATAAGTTGAGTTCCTAAAACATGTGCTTGGCCTAATATTTTAGCAATTACCGTTTGTTGCCACATCTGTTTCTTGAGAGGTTCAGACGCATCTATCTGTGCGCGAAAACGCTCACTTTGCAAGGTGTTTCCGTCTAAGGGAAGCATCAGACCTACAGGAAGATGTTTGTCGTTGCTGGTTACAATCGCCACATTATTAGCAAGTAACGCATCGATAAGCGCATGAGTAATCGTGATTTGCTTATGATCGAGAATGACGACACCAATATCTTCAATAGGCAGCGTGCGAGTTACATCTTGCAACTCGATCACTATCTGCGTTAACTTGAGGCTCAGCCGCGCAGGGTTCTCAAAACATAAAACGCGTTTAATCATGCTTTATGAATATGACCAAGTAAATCTACTTTTACTTTGTGCGGATGTTTTGCAAATAGAGCGTCACAACTTCTAATCCTACAAACCTTCCCCATTTCAACACTCCATCCCAGGTTTACTTTATTGTCCTCTCCATCACCATATTTATCATCCACCGTAGTCTCTGTATGATAACGGAACCAATAATCGTTATGAGCTATTTTTTGCACGCGATATAAATGCTTATTCAACGTTGCGTAATCTTGACGTTCAATTGCATCATCAAATTCGTCATCCTCCATACCTAAGACAAACATTTCGTTTTCTTGCATAGAAAGGATAAATTGCCAATTGTCGTTGGGCAGTTTAGCCAAGAACTCTTGAGGCAGATCTTTATTAAGCACACTATCCCAAACTTCATGCGGATTTGTGATTACAACAGGCACGCCATAACGCTTACGCTCCACGGCATCATAGAAACTTACTGTGATATCAAATGTTTTTTTGTCTTTCTCCTTATAAATTGCTACATGGTGATTATTGCCTTTTTCTGCATAGCCAATAGCCATTCCTTGTTTATTGTATTTTATTGGGATAACTCCATTCTCTGTTAAACGAGCAACACACCTTACGCTCTTAATTTCCATGCCTTCGGCGGAATAAAGAGGCGTTTTGAATGCTTCGTTTGCATTATTGTTATATGCTGCCAATCGAGCTTTGACTAACGCACGTATTGTGGGATCAACGATATTGTCAGCTTTCATACTTTGATGCGTTAGTGGATATTTTACTACATAGGATTCTCCTTGCTTTCCGTAAATAGTGTCTTTCGTCAAGGCTCCGCGCGGCACTTCAATACCGCGTTGAGCAATTACTCGTTTGCCACCTTTATATATCGCACGGCGTGCAGGAGTGGTAACCCGTTTTCCAGCGCGGAACGATACAAGAATGCCTTTTACCACATTAGTAACATCTTCAACAGAGAAATGCGGCTGTTCATTTATCCATTTCTCCAAAATGGATTTCTTCTCATTATAATGCGTACCTGCCTCTTTGACTTGTTTTTCCATTAAATCATGGGAAGCCTCCAAAGTGTTCAAACGCTGAATATACCCTTGTTGCGTCAAGGCGACCGTCAAAGCATCTATCGCGTGGTGGCGATGGTCAATTCGTTTTGACCAATTCTTGATACGCTCTTCGGTATGTTTCTGTCCGGCATGTTCAAACTCTACATACTCAGTCAGTCCTTCTACTTGACGGTAACGAGGCAGATTGAGCGTGTGTAAGATCTCATCGTAGCCCCATTGATGGCGCAAGAAATCGGTTACACTACCGCCACTTGTCCATACATGACGGATACCATCCTGCAAAACCTCAACCGCTTTGACCGCTATATACTGGCTTTGCCGTAATTGGCGCTCTATGAAATCTGCGGGAATATCCGCTTTGCGCCACAAGAGGTGATCGCGCTTAGTTTTGCTGATACGTTTGGCTGTAAAGGCCTCATCTACACGCTGTTTGTATGCTTCTTGTTCTGCTGCAGATTTGGTCTCCATATACTCCATCGCCGTTTGATTGCCTTTCTCTTGGTTACAACGGCGGCAGGCACAAACCTTGTTGCTAAAACTATCGTCAAACAAAATGCTACGCGGAATAATATGCTCGATCTCCACATCGGCTCCATTCAAGAACTCTGATAAATCAATCGTCTTGCCGCAATAGAAACATTGATGCATACTTTCTTCCCACATCTTATATTTTTGAATGCGCGAGCGTGAAGGACGAATACCGAACTCAGAAATCTTTTCCGCAATCTCTTTGTTACGTCTCTCATTTTGCCCCATCGCTCTATACGCACTTTCACGCTCTTCGCGGCTCTGTTTCAGTTCGCGCGCCAACTCTACTCTCGCTTCGTCAATCTCGCCATATTGGTCTTTGAGCGAATTGACAATATTAATCATCTGATTCAGTACTTTTTCCACTACCGGTTGACGCAGTTGGTTCTTTTGCAACAACTGAATACGCGCGCTTAGTGGTCGTTGTTCGCGTTCTTCACGCGTCATACTGTTGGAATGGTTGATATTGATGCGCTCGCACGCCTCGCTATACATCATTCCTTCCATCAAATAGGGCAACAAACGACGGATGAACTTATGCGACTTGTTGGCATAGCCGGGCTTGACAAAATCAATCTTACAAAGAGCCTCAATAACGGCTTCATCGAATATTTGGAATTTCTCGCGAAGCGTCTTGGCTAACTCATCCGCGTTCTGCAAAGAATAAACGGCATGCCACAATTTGAACAAAGGTGTTTCTTCTACCTCGGGACTAACAGCCCAGAATACCTCGCTTGTCGTGGCATCAACAACATCAACATGTTTAATGGGCATTTCAAGCCACTGGTCATATTTGCCTTGTAATGTCTCACGAAGCTGATTGAGAGTAGCATTTCCCTTGATACCTTTGCCGATTGCTTTGCCGCCATACCAACCGTCTTTCTTTGAAATTCCCAATATTTTTTGCAGATGGGTTACTTTCATTTCCTTATTGTGACAAAGGAAATCTACAATTTGCCGACGTTGTTCCAAAGTAAACTCAAATCGCTCATTATTGCGATTAGTGAGCGTGATATTATTGGCTGTTTCCCACATCGCACAAAGTTGCGCTAAAGGCGATGTGCGCGGAGCACATTTCGGTCCGCCATAAACAATCTTTCCGTCTTTAGTTTTGTATGGCCTCATCTCAAACTCGCACAGACTAACCAAGTGCTTGCAGGACTTCAGCGGACGCTGGTAGAAAATGATGCGGTTGCGAAGAGTATCAATAAACTCATCTGTGAGCACTTCGGGATAATAAACCCGCTGGACGTGCATGATCTGATCAAACTCCGCGATATAGGCTGCACGAGGAAATACTGGTCTTTGATGCGATACGTATAGTAATCACCCTTCTCCCGATGGACGCGTGTACGCAACAATTCCAAATAGAAACGCTGACCGATAGTTTGATGTGCTTCCTGAATATCTTTGAAACGCTGGTTAACAGCCTCTACATATTTAGTCTGCTTGCTGTCACCATTTTCATCTGCTTTGCTGTGTTTATAGCCGCGCTTCTGATTGATATGATAAAGCACACGACCAATTTGCGGAAGTGTCAATTGGTGTCCTTCTGTAGCTGCATCGCTACGCAATTTCCATAAATCGATGACATTCTCGTCCATCCGTTCAGGCAACATATTATTGTTGCGCAAAGCCTGTGTCAATAATGCGCGGCGCATTTGATACCGGTTATAGCCTTTGCGTGCTGTGCGGCGTGCTGTACGATCGGCATTCTTAGTGATTGCTTGTCCTTTGGAAAATTGGTCATTGTCATCTTTACTAATTGGCACTATGCGACTTCCCATACCTAAAATCTGTTTGGGTTGGTTGTCTTCTGTCTCAATCAAAGCCCATCCTATAGAGCCAACTCCTAAATCTAAACCGAGAATTTTCTTCTTCATGGTATCTGTATCTTTAAATTTTGTTCGCAAAGGTAATACATTTTTCTGAGATGTGCAAATAAATGAAGAAAATCGATGATTTTTCGTTAAAGAGTTAAAGAGTTAAGATGGTTTTACTGCGTAAAACGTTAAGCAGTAGGCAGGAATAGATAGAAATGGGTAGAAATGAGTAGAAAGGGATGAAAAAAGGGTGAGGCAATGCCCCACCCTTAAAAGAAGAATGAAATGGTTTTAGTCGATATAGCTTACGTACGAGCCACGGACACATTTCCAACTGCCGTTGTCAAGCAATATAACCGAATCGCCATAAACGCCATCTATCTTATCTCCATCGCTGTCCACGGCATACCAGTAACGGCCTTGCTTGATGAGGAAACAGCCGTTCCAGAAGAGATAAGGACTTTCATTCGAATAACACTCCACCTTACGGCCGGAACAATGGTAGATATCCCAAGAACCAGAACTGCGTTGGAACGTTACATAGCCATACGGGAAATAATAGATGGTCTTTCCATAGATGCCGCTCACAAGGTCTCCGTCTTCGTCAGCCAGATACCATGTATTGCCTCGTCTGACGCGGTAATAGCCGTTGTACAACAGGTTGATTTCATCGCCATAGAGGATGGAACTATTATTGCGATAGATGTATATCGTGCGGCCGGAAGTTCTTACATAACAGCCGTTCCACAAATCCTGATAATTATCCGTGCAGAAAACGGCCTTGCGCGTAGTTACTTCATGACCAGAGTCCTCAAACCACAGGTCATACTTGTCAGAAACAACATACTGTGCCTGCATGCTTACGCAAGCCATCAATGCTACTAAAAAGGAATAGAATCGTTTCATAAGGCAACTATTTAAAGCGTTTAACAATCCGTTTCCCATCCAATAGCAATTATCGTGCCACTCTTCCGCTTAATCGGTTACGCTTTAGCGGCCAGAGGAGACGGAGTGGCATATACACGCGCTGCGAGTTCCTGGTCAAGGACATAAAGTCCATAGGAATTGCCGTCCAGCATCTTCAGTTTGTTGATGATATCCACGGCATTCTCTTCTTCCTCTACCTGCTCGTCGATAAACCATTGGAGACGGCTCTGAGCGGCAAAATCTTTCTCATCTACGGCAATCTGCATAAGATTGTTGATGAGCGAAGTAACATGTTGCTCATGCTTGTAGGTAGCCTCGAAAGCCGCTAACGGAGAAGCCCATTCCGTCTCAACCGCATCAATAGCCTTGAGCAGCACACGGCCACCACGGCTGATGAGGTAGTTGTAGAAAATCTGCGCGTGGTCCTGCTCCTCCTTAAATTGGATAGCAAACCAGTTTGCCATACCGGTAAAACCTTTGTCCTGGCAATAAGCAGACATACTCAGATACAAATATGCCGACCACATCTCGGCATTGATTTGGGCGTTAATAGCGTCCTCTAAACGTTTTGAAATCATAAATTTATTTACTATTTAGTCATTTACTATTTGGTCATTTGTTTTTAGATACTCAGGGTGAGGAGGGCTTGCCATGAGTCTTCCTTGACATCCTTCTTCTGATGAATGGCCTTACTCAGGGGAATGAGTACTATGTCATCATTCTGGATACCAACCATAACGTTGCGTTGCCCGTCCAGCAAAGCTTGCACTGCAGCCACCCCCATGCGGGAAGCCAATATACGGTCATAGGCGGAAGGACTTCCGCCGCGTTGTAAATGGCCAAGGACAGTAACGCGGGTGGAGAATTCCGGATGGATCTTCTCAATCATTTTGGCTACCGTTGCGGCTCCGCCTTCAACTGCATGCTCCTGAACCAGCACAATAGACGAACTCTTCGTTTTGCGTTTTCCGCTACCAATTGCTTCTTCAATCTGTTCCTTCACCTGCGCACGCTCGGGAATGATAGCTGCTTCACAGCCTCCCGCAATCGCGGCATTAAGCGTCAGAAATCCGGCATCACGGCCCATGACTTCTACCAAGAAAACACGTTCGTGTGATGTAGCAGTGTCACGTAGTTTATCTATACATTCGGTAATCGTACTGAGCGAGGTGTCGTAGCCGATTGTAGCATCTGTGCCCCATAAGTCATTATCGATTGTACCAGGCAGGCCAATTACAGGAATATCGTACTCCTGGGCAAAGAGACGGCCCCCAGTGAAAGTGCCATCACCGCCTATAACCACTAAAGCATCAATCTTTTCCTTCTGAATGACCTTATAAGCCTGTTTACGGCCTTCGGGGGTCATGAATTCCATACAACGTGCTGACTTGAGTATGGTTCCTCCGCGTTGTATAATACCTGACACATCTTGGGAAGTAAAACTCTTTACTTCGCCATCTATTAGACCTTTGTAGCCACGATAGATAGCTTTTACTTGCAAACCTTGCGCAATAGCAGCTCGTGTCACCGCACGAATGGCTGCGTTCATTCCGGGGGCATCTCCCCCAGATGTTAATACACCGATTGTTTTAATCATTTTTCGTAATATTATATGGTGTATAGTGCAATAAGTTATCCGACTTGCACGTCCGGATTTATCTTGCGAATCATGCCTTTGAGCACATCTCCCGGTCCAAACTCATAGAACTCAGTGGCGCCATCAGCAATCATATTTTGCACGGATTGCGTCCAGCGAACGGGGGCTGTAAGTTGTTTCAAGAGGTTTTCGCGGATGACTTCCGGTTCTGTTTCTGCTTTGGCAGATACATTCTGGTAGATAGGACAGAATGGCTTTCGGAACTCCGTTTTGTTGATAGCGCTTGCCAAATCTTCTGCCGCGGGTTGCATAAGCGGCGAATGGAAAGCCCCTCCGACGGGGAGACGCAGCGCACGACGCGCCCCTGCTTCTTTGAGCGCTATGCAAGCCGCCTCAACCGCATCTATATCTCCGGAGATAACAATCTGACCCGGGCAGTTGAAGTTGGCTGCCACAACGGTGGCAGCATTTGTGATTTGTGATTTGTGATTGGTGATTTCTTGACAAATCTCCACCACTTTTTCATCCGGAAGACCGAGGACGGCCGCCATCGTACCAGGGTTGGCCTCGCAGGCAGCTTGCATGGCTTGTGCGCGCGCGGACACTAATAATAAGGCGTCCTCAAAACGCAAAGCGCCACATGCTACGAGTGCGCTAAACTCGCCGAGACTATGGCCGGCTACCATGTCGGGTTTCTCGATGGTCAAAAGACGCTGTGCTACAACCGAGTGCAGAAAAACAGCCGGTTGCGTCACTTTGGTCTGCTTGAGATCATCGGCCGTGCCGTTGAACATGACCTCAGTCAGCGAGAAGCCAAGCAGTCTGTCGGCTGCCTGGCACATCTCGCGGGCTTCTTTGTGCGCATCGTACAGATCTTTGCACATACCCGGGAACTGGCTACCCTGCCCCGGGAAGATAAATGCTTTTAGCATTTTCGTTTAGTGTTTAGTGTTTAGCGTTTAGTGGCTTATGCCATGAGACCTGCCACGAGTGCCAGAATAGCATAGAACTCCGGCAAAGCGCAGTAAATCATGGTGTTGGTCATTACATCGTGGCCGGCAGCGATATTAGCAATACCGTTTGCCGCAGTCTGTCCCTGACGGATAGCAGAAAGCAGGAAAACGATACCCATACCGATGCCCAGACCGAAGAGCAGAATCGGGTTGGTCTCTATCAGCCCCTTCATCATCAGGAAAGCCACGAAACCATACAGACCCTGCGTAGCAGGAAGTGCAGAAAGAATCATGTAAGCCGATGATTTCTCTTTGTTCTTCTTCAAACCACCTTCAGCAGCGTTAGCTGCAATAGTTGTTCCGAAAGCCGAACCAACGCCGGACAGACCCAACATAAGGCCAAGTCCGAGATAACCTAAAATTTGTTCCATAATAATTTAAATGTTTATTTAGTTTATATTTTTACTACGTAAAAGTTTATTGCGCTTTGCGCGTTTATTTCTTAAAAGGTTGATATAGTTTGCCGGTTCCCTCGTAGCCCGCGTTCCTGAAATACTCGACGAACGACAGACGCAGCGGGTGAACAAACGCTCCCAGACAAGCCATCAGCAGGTTGAGGACGTGCCCGAAAGTCACAATGAGTATAAAACCGATCCATGTACCCACATTCGGGTTCTCGCCAAGCACTTGTGTACCGAGCTGATTGAAGGCTGCACCTAACATTCCGCCCGCCAAACCAAGGGCGTAAAGACGGATGTACGAAAGCACATCGCCCAGCAGACCGGTGGACATCTGGTATGTATCCCAGAGACCTGCTCCCACGTTAATCAACGGATTACGGCCCGGCGTGTTGAACACGAAGATACCCAAGGCAGACACCGCGCCTATACCGATGAGTGTCCATTTGACAGTTTCGGTAGGCAGCGAGAACGTCATCGCCAGAATAGCCGTACAGATACCTCCCACAATGAGCAACAACCATCCCCAAGTAGAAACGGTGTTTTTGAACCCATCGCGTTTGGTATAAGAGACGGCTTTGATAGTCATAGCGAGAATAATATGTACGACACCTATAACGAGTGCCAAGACCATCATTACATCATATTCTCCGATCTTGCCATTAACACCTAAGTTATTGAACATCACTGCTTTTGCGCTCTCCGGAAACCATTCTGCGCGGTAGATATCCACACCGAAGAAAGTGCCCATGAGGTAGCCCACAACAGTAGATCCGACACCCAGCGCCATAATAATACCGCCCAGTCCATCGAACATCTCAATCTTCAGTTTGCCTTTGTAGATGAGATATCCGATGAGGGTGAGCACGAGTCCGTACCCGCAGTCGCCAATACACAGGGCGAAGAAAAGCAGGAAACACGGGCCGAGAATGGGCGTCGGGTCAAACTCATTGTAGTTCGGCCAGCCGTACATACCTGTGAGGGGTTCGAAGAGTTTCACAAACCAGTTGTTGTGCAACTTGATTGGTGTAGCGTCTTCTTTAACCGGATCGGCCTCCTCGTAATACACTTCAGCGGCAGCAAGCATCGCGTTCAATTCCGCCTCTTTGTCAATCGGGCAGAAACCCTCGAAGAGGCAGAGTGCGCCTTCAGCGAGTTTGTCTGTAGAGAGCGTAACGCGCTGCCAATCAATATTTTGCCGCGCCTCCTTGAGTTGCGCTTTGATATTCTCTATATTCGCGATTTGCCATGCTTCAATGCGGGCATTAGCGGCAGCAAGGAGTCCGTTGAGTTGTTCTGCCTCTTGGAGCCACTGCGCTTCTGATTTCTCGGGTGCAGGGAGTTCGGAGACCGGTAATTCGGAGTAATCGGAATTATCCGAATGATCCGAGACCGCAACGAAATAGGTCTTGCCTTCTTGCTCGGCGAGGACTATTCCCCACTCTGCTTGGAATACTTTCGGAGAGCAGGTAAAGAAGCGAAGCGTGTACCCGGCTTTTGAGAGTTCTTTAATGCGCTCCGCATCGAACTCACCCCATACTGCGGCTTCTTTGGCAGCCTCTTGAGCAGCCGCAATACGCTCCTGAATATTTGCCCGTTCAGCAATCAGTTGATCCGGCGCCCCTTGTTTGAGCAGACGACGCAGTTCATCTTCGTGCTGAAGGGCTTTTTGAAGGTTCTCATCATCTTCGATGAGACCAGCCGCTTTTTGCGTGATATGCACTACGCCCAGTTCACGTAATTGCTCCAAGAAAGGCTCATAGTCGCGATGGAACACCAAGAAGGTGTATTTTTTCATTTGCGTAATCATGCCTGCGCTCCTTTCTCTTTTTTAGCTTTCACAATCTTCTGGCTGGACTTATTGAGGTTCTCCTCGTCTTCCATAAATCGTTTGATTTTCCGGATGGCATCTTGATAGCCCGGAATCTGCACTTTCTCGAAGAGGTTCACTTTCTGCGTTGTTTTCTTACGCGCATACTCAAGCAGTTCCACTTTACGCTGCACGAACTCCTGTCGAATCCCCACATCCGCAATGGCCTTGAGTTGCTCAAAGCCATCAGCAAACCATTTCGGGCTGGAAAACAACGAGAACTCTTTGGTCGAATAGACAACCTCATCCAGCACAGGTATGCGTACGCCGGCAATCTTTTTTACCGACATGCGCACATCGTCCACGTGAATGAGCGAGGTATCAAACTCCCCCCAAAGTGCAATCATCTTGTCATAGTCCTTAATGCGGCGCTCGACTTCTTTATCCAAGTCCTCGAGCTCCTTCTTTGCCTTTTTCACTTCCAGCCGCAAAGCAGTCTCTTTGCTTTGCAAAGTAGGCAAAGTTCGTTGCCGCATCTTCAGGTCTTTTTCCAGACTCTGCAACGATGTTTTATTAAATTGATAAGTTATAGCCATGGCTATTTTCTTATTTTCTCATTTTTATATTTTCTCATTTAGCCGGCCAATATTTCTCCACGAGAGCGGCTTTGATGTTGACCTCTTCAGGTTTGAAATATTTGCCAAACAACGACCATGCGATGTCGAGCATCTGAACGGTGTTGATGTTCACGTCAATAGCCAAAATCTCTCTCGAGTAATCGCGCGCGAAGTTCAGACACCGCTCATCATAATCAGTAAGGTCGAAACCATTCTCTTTCTTTGTTTTAGCATTAGCCGCGTCGGCATACAGACGAACGGCGGCGTTCATAACCTGCGGATGATCTTCGCGGGTCTTTTTACCTGCAACCAATTGTTTCAGACGTGAGAGTGAGCGGAACGGATCAACGATGACTTTTCCGATTTCAGAGTCACGGCGGAGATACAACTGACCTTCTGTGATGTAACCGGTGTTATCCGGAATAGCGTGTGTGATATCACCACCAGACAGGGTTGTTACGGCGATGATGGTAATCGAACCTCCACCGATTTCCTCCGGGAACTGAACCGCCTTCTCATATATCTTGGCGAGATCGGAATAGAGCGAGCCCGGCATAGAGTCTTTGGACGGGATTTGGTCCATACGGTTGGACACGATGGCCAGTGCATCGGCGTAAAGCGTCATATCGGTGAGAAGCACGAGCACTTTCTCGTGTTTCTCAACAGCGAAATACTCTGCGGCGGTAAGCGCCATATCCGGAATCAGCAGTCGTTCAACCGGCGGGTTCTCTGTCGTATTAACGAACGAGACGATATGGTCGAGCACGCCGGCGTTGGAGAAGACATTCTTGAAATAGAGGTAGTCATCGTTGGTCAGACCCATACCGCCGAGGATGATTTTATCTGCCTCTGCGCGGAGTGCTACGTTTGCCATCACCTGATTGTACGGTTGGTCCGGGTCGGCGAAGAACGGAATCTTCTGTCCGGAGACGAGGGTGTTGTTCAAGTCAATACCCGCGATACCTGTAGCGATAAGCTCGGAAGGCTGTTTACGACGCACCGGGTTAACGGATGGTCCACCGATCTCCACCTCTTTGCCTTCGATAGCCGGTCCGCCATCAATAGGATCGCCGTAAGCGTTAAAGAAACGACCGGCCAGTTGGTCACTCACTTTGAGACTCGGCGCTTTGCCGAGGAATACTACCTCTGCATTAGTCGGGATTCCTTCGGTACCTTGGAACACCTGCAGCGTTACCTCATCGCCGATGATTTTTACTACCTGCGCCAGTTTGCCGTTCACCGTAGCGAGTTCATCGTTACCTACTCCTTCGGCCTTGAGCGAACAGGTCGCTTTGGTGATTGCAGTAATCTGAGTGTAGATTTTTTGAAATGCTTTTGCCATTCGCGCTGGCTATCCTCGTACATGTGCTAAAACAAAGTTTTAGTAGTAAGTACTCGGATGCCCTCGCTCTTCGGTCCGTGCGCACTCCGTTAGCACACGTCCCGAGGGAGGACCCTCTAAGCCAGATGAGAGGTTTTAAGTATCATTGTTACATTTATTTGATTTTTGTGCCAAGGACGTTATACATGTGTCCGCCGAAGAGGATGTAGAGTTGGTTCTCATGCAAGATCTTACGGCCAGAAGACTTGAATGTTTCTGCCGTGATCTCTTCGATGCCTTCGGGATTATTCCACAAGTCGAAATAGATCTCTATCTGCTTGAGATACATGGCTTTCATGGTGTTCTCCAGACGAATCTCCACGGTGCCGGAAGTAGGTTCGGCCAATTCGAATTCATACGTCTCCAGATGCTCGTCCAAAGACTCCGACTCGCCCACTTGATTGCCTGCGACAAACACACTCAGTACGCCATCTCCGTTGGCAGCTGCGGTGACACGCACCATGGCTACACCGCAACCTGTCGTCTCTTCGGTCACTAACTTAACCTGGCCTGCAGGGTAAGAACCGGAACCAAAGACGGCACCTTTCGTCTTATCATAAGAAGTGGTGTTATCATTGGCAATACTTACGTTCCAGACATATCCGCTCAACTCAGCATGCGTGTCCACACGGCAAGCGCCGGTGAACTTGTGACTATAGGTGTCACATCCGCTCTCTGACTGCTCACGCACGTTCGTGATAGTAAGGTATATATCGCTTGTGATAGCCGTCGCGGGCACAGAAATAAGAAGCGAGTCGCCGGCAAAAGATGCTACGTTAAGCAATTTACCGCCGCACTCTACACGTACTGCGCATGTTTCAGATGAGAGCGGTGCGTAGCCTTCTTTGGCTTTGAAGGAAACCGCGATATCTGTCACCGCATTCGTTTTGACATAAGCGCCATTAAAGCCGATGTACTCACCGATTTCTACACCGGTATAGTCATAATGCAACCAATACCTCATATTATCTTTCATGAGGGCAAAGACCGAGCAGTCACTCATCGGATAGAAGGTCTGTCCGGCTTGCCCGGCATCCGCCACATTACTGTTCTTGCGCGTGGACCAGCCGAGGAAGGTATAGCCTGACTTAGCCGTTACGTTAGGCAGCGTCACACCTGCACCTTTTGATCGTTCAGTGGCCGAAACGGTCGCACAAGTAGCTTTGTCGCTGCTGACGGAGAAATTAACGGTACATTTATCCACACCGTCTTGGAAATCCAAATAGATCACTCCGCCCTGCTCCTTAACATTGTTGAACCATTGTTTGTTACTGAACATCTTATATTCTGATGCTCCGGAAGGAAACAGATCGCCTTGCTTGCCAAAATAACCATTGGTGATGTTGTCGGCCTTGTATTGCGGCGCTTTGCCATCTGCCTCAACAAGGTCCACGCACATATGACGCTCTACGTTATTCACCTCGTCCGACTCCCATTTATTCTTCACATAATCAATCTTGGTGAGCATCAATCCGTGACCCGGGATGTACTGATCCCATCCGCTCTGCTGACGGTTCTCCAAGATATAGAACTCGCGAGGGTCCGGACTCAGACCGTTGAGGTTCGATTGACCTGTTGCGGTGATGATAGCGCAGTCTCCGGATTCGTTAAGATCACGCAAACGCACATTCATCGGTCCATCCAACAGAATGGGTTCTATCCATCCGAGATACCAACGTTCATATGCACTCATCGCGGAAGGGGTATTAGCCCCGTCATTGAAACAACCATGGTCCATTACGTCCCAGTCACCAAGGGTCTTGACAAGCAAGCCTGCCGTAGAACTGAAATTCGGCAATCCGAGGATATGTGCAAACTCATGAATAAAGGTTCCTATTCCGTCTCGTTTAGAGGGCGTACGCAGTTCCGGAACTGCACAGCACGAAGCTACAGTCTTTCCGTCCAATTGCACAAGATAGTCCAATTCCAATGTGGTCTCCAGATCATCCGTAAACTCCCATACTGCGTCCGGAAGATAGTCTTGTTTCTCGCCTTCTCCGGCATAGATCACTGCCAGGGCGTCAATACGGCCATCACCATCTTGATCATAAAGTGTGAAATCCGCGAGATCTTCAACTGAATTACATGCGTCAGCAATCATCACTACATCGCCGATATCGTCTCCTTCCTCGTCATTAGCTCCATAACTACGGCGATCCCCAGGCAAAGTAACCGGGCCGATAATATCAAACGACGGAGTGTATTGACCAAACGAATTGTCCGCGAAATACTTCTCCAAAGACGCTTTATAGACTGAAAAGTCCGTATTTTTGAACTGCACGTCCGTATAATTGGCCAAAATCACCGGCACTCGTTTGGGTTGAAGGTGACGCACTCCTCCGTTTGAAGAAGCGCTAACTGTCAATACTACAGATAATAATGTTATAATGAATAGTGTTTTTTTCATGCTGCTATTTGCTTCTCTGCAAGAAGTTCATCCAGTTTTTTGCGGTAATCTTCGAACTCTGCGGAGTGGAACTCACAATAGTTCATCTGCTTGCAGAGGTTGATGACGCGTTTGAAGTAATCGATGACATCAAGGAAGTTATCGAAATCGTAGTCGTGTTTGCAGATGTCCATGACGAGGTGAAGCATGTACTGCTGGCGCTCGAGCGGACAAACAGCGTCAATCTTATCGAAGGCATCCTGCTGGAGAATGACGAAGTCGATGACCTCGGATTTCCAGAACGCCTCGTGGTAGTCCACAGGCACACCGTCGTCACCAAGGATGTTGATCTGCTCCTGAATCTCTTTACCGCGCTGGAGGTACGTCTTCATGTCGTTCACCATCGGCAGCCAGTCTTTATCAATCAATTGACTGATATATTCCTCAAACTCAGGGTATTCCACATATTTGGAGTACGAGTCGATGGGGTTCACTGCCGGATAACGTTTGCGGTCGGCACGAGCTTGTTCCAAAGCGTAGAAACAACGTGCGACTTTCTTCGTTCCTTCGGTAACCGGCTCTTTAAGGTTACCACCGGCAGGCGAAACGGTTCCGAGGAAAGTAACGGAACCTGTAGCTCCATTATTAAGGTACACGTAACCTGCGCGTGCATAAAAGGCGCCAATGATGGCTGAAAGGTCCATCGGGAAGGCATCTTGTCCAGGAAGCTCCTCCAGACGGTTAGACATCTCACGGAGTGCTTGTGCCCAACGGGAAGTGGAGTCCGCCATGAGGAGGACGCGCAGACCCATCGAACGATAGTACTCAGCGATGGTCATAGATGTATAAACAGATGCCTCACGGGATGCCACCGGCATGTTGGATGTGTTGGCAATGATGATCGTACGCTCCATGAGCTTGCGGCCTGTGTGCGGGTCATCGAGTTCAGGGAACTCCGTGAAGGTCTCTACGACCTCGTTCGCACGCTCACCGCATGCTGCTATAATCACAATATCTGCCTCTGCTTGTTTGGAAATAGCATGCTGAAGCACGGTCTTACCGGTACCGAACGGCCCCGGAATAAAGCCTGTACCGCCCTCGCAGAGCGGATTAGCGGTGTCGATAGTGCGCACACCCGTTTCAAGCAGTTTGAAGGGACGCGGTTTCTCGCGATACGCCAGAATAGCTTTCTTCACCGGCCATTTCTGAACCATGGTCACCTCATGTTCATTTCCTTCTGCGTCCGTCAAAACGGCAATCACCTCGTTAATGGTGTACTCGCCTGCCCCTTTGATGGATTTTACAGTATAGGCGCCTTCGAATGCGAAGGGCACCATAATCTTATGCGACTGATGGTTCTCATCCACTTCGCCAAGCCAAGAAGCCGCTTCTACTTTGTCGCCCACTTTGGCGATAGGTGTAAACGCCCATTTCTTTTCTTGGTCGAGCGGGAAGTTGTACTCACCACGTTTGAGGAACACGCCTGTCAGTTTGTCCAAATCGTTCTGAAGGCCGTCGTAGTTACGGCTCAACAGACCGGGACCGAGCGTTACCTCAAGCATGTGACCGGTGAACTCAACCTTATTGCCCACTTTCAGGCCACGGGTGGATTCAAACACCTGCGCATATACGTTGGCCCCGATGACCTTGATGACTTCGGCCATTAACTTGGTGTCTCCTACGTAGATGTAGCAAATTTCGTTTTGCGCAACCGGGCCGTCCACTGCGACGGTCACCAGGTTGGCAATAATTCCTTTAACTTTTCCAGTTGTCATATCTTAGTCTATTTTTATATCTTTTTTAAATTTCGCCACCAGTTCGCGGAAGATTTTTTCACCCTCTTCTACGGTTAAGATGGACCAGCGATGAAGCATAAGGGCTTCCAAATAATACGCAAAGACCATTTCCGGTGAAAAGAAATCAAACTCCGTGCGCGACCGCAGCCACTCAAAGCGGATAGCGTCTTGGGCTTTCTCACGTTGCATTAGGTCTTCTATTCCTGCCAGCGAGAGCATCTCTGTCCAGTCTCCGGTTAGTTCATTCAGCCCGAAATCTTTTTGAGAGGTATGGGTGCGTAGTTGTTCTGCCACTTCGCCATCACCGATAATCTGCGTTTTCAGGTCAAAACCATGCTTGCGACATATCTGCGCCACGAGCACATTATTCATGTCTCTATTGAACGCAAACCAGGCCCGCACGAACTTATTGCCCGCATGCAGACCTTGCTCCACCGTCACCTCATCCATCGGAGCGCGAAGCAAATCCAGCAGTTTTTTATCCGATGCAGACAATTGTTCATCCAGCAGTTCTTCCAATTTCTCTAACGAAATCGGAGTGTCAGAACCGGCTTTCAGTTCGGGTAAGCCTGCTAATAGATATTCGTACGTCATAGAATGTACAGTTTGACAATGTACAAAGTACTATTTAGAACAACTCTTCTACCAACTGCGGGCGAAGCATTTCTTTAAAGTATGCGATGAACTCAGCATCACCGAAGGCCAGTTTGTAACCACCTTTGGCCGGCTGGATGGTGAAGTCCGTCTTGATACCTTTTACTTCGGCTATTTTCACGCCTTTATCCAGCAGACCCTTGGCATTGGCGGCAAAGTATTTCTTCAGTTCCTCTGCATCTTTGGTTTCTATCACCACTTCGCCTTCTTTGCACATCTGCTCTGCCAGTTTGGCGATGAGACCTTGCATAAACTTAGCGTCAGCAGAAGCTGCCTTCACGCTATCCGAAGCAATCTTATCCGACAACAAGTTCGCGATCTCCGTTTTTACGGCGTTCACGCTCTGCTCGGCATATAACT